>Ga0207866_1000004_pt1 | contig 365115 bp, 349 predicted proteins | sample HigsolmetaAR203D_FD_184835 | JGI IMG/M metagenome (GOLD analysis project Ga0207866, IMG submission 184835) | Ionic liquid and high solid enriched microbial communities from the Joint BioEnergy Institute, USA - AR20-3-D (SPAdes) (version 2) ... | reverse complement strand
TTCCCGTAATGATTGACGTGATGCGATGATTGGCGTTCCGATTCTCACAAGGGTGGCGTGGCTGACATACAAACGCTCACGTCATTGTCGTTGAGAACTGCGCCGACAAATTACGTGAGCGTCAACAGTATGAAAGCGGTGCGATCTTCCGCTCTGTTTGTATTTGCTCGGCAGGCACCTCGGAGCAAAGCATGCAGGGACGTGCCGCAATTGGACAAGTCAGCATCGTTTAGGTAGACCGTTCATCATGAGGGTTTGTTGCAGCAGGTTACATAATTAGGACGATTTATCAGACAGCAGGAGGGTTACACATGCGAAAATCACTAATCTTAACGGCTTTTATCCTTATCTTCTCCCTGATTTTTGCGGGCACCGCTTTTGCGGATCAAGCTCAGGCGGAATACAAGATTGTGGTGAACGGTCAAGAGATTCAATTCCCGGACGCCAAACCGTTTGCAGACAGTGCCGGACGCATTCAGGTTCCCGTCCGCTTCATCGCCGAAGCTCTCGGAATAGAAGTGGCATGGTATCAGGATACCCAAACCGTTGAATTTTACAGTTTTGAACCCGAATCCTATCGATACACGTTCTATATGACGATGACGTTGGGACAAGACTGGTATACGCTGTGGGGAATAAACTATGAGATGGATACGGTGGCGATCGCCAAGGACGGCCGCGTTTACGCACCGATCCGTTATGTCGCACAGGCTTTCGGCTTGGGCGTGCAATGGGACGGCGCGACGAAATCGGTCATTTTGGGCGGCGAGCCGGATCCGAACGATATGCCGAAGATTAAGTATTTCCCCGTAGAAGCTCCGGGAGGATATCGTTTCACCACGGGTACTCCCTTATGGTATGAGGAGCACTACGGCATTGAGGGCAAATCGGTTACCTTCGAAATCGACTATTGGTTTGATGATCCTGAGGAAACCGAACAACAGAAATCGGAATTCCTCTCGATCGTTGAGCTTTCCGACATCAACGAAGCGGGTAACGGCGCACATCTGACAGCGGCAAAAGAACTGTTGATCTTGATGGAAAATGACAAAACCCCTGAAAAAGAATGGTATGTGAGCTGGAAGCTCGAGCCGACCGGAGAACCGCAAGTCATTCAAGGCGTCTGGGATGAATATGAGACGGCAATCATCACGCTCTATGTGCCTGGTTTTGATCCGCGGCTGGTGAAAGATGTCGGTTTGATAGACGGAGACGGCACGAACCCGCTGTCGATCAGCAAATATTATACGAAAGAACTTCTTGCGCAAGAGCTGAAACCTTATGCGATCGAAATCATAAACGCTTTCGGCGAACTTTTGCTGAATCCGGAAGGCGATAATGACCGCTTCGCGGCGTTCCTGGATAAAAACCTTTCTCTCATAGAAGATGAGGACGACAGAGACAACCGGGAATATTCCGAGTTTGTATTTTATGAACATGGTTTGTATACTCTGCTTTACTATGTACCTGAAGAAAAATACGGAGACTTTGCGGAACTCATGCTGCGCGAAGATCTCGAGTTCGTACCTATTATCTACACCAACAGGCATACGACAGAGGTCATTCATCGTACGTGGTTCGCAGTCGATGATATCACTCTGCGAGTGAACTCCGTCATGAGCTTCTTTAACCCGGCGGAGGATCCTGACCGCATGGTTCTGACGAGCGTGGGTGTCATCGTAGGCTTGGAATCGGCTTATGATGATTATTATGATGACTACTACGACGATTATTATGACGACTATTATGACGACTATTATGACGATTATTATGATTATGAATATTAATCCGTAGATAGCAGGCCGGGCGTAGCCCGGCCGGTTTTTTTCATCTATGGCAAGCAGCGGGATTCTTGCTCCATTTGGAAGACTGTACCATGATCTGACATTATATTATATAACCGGACTATACAATCGAACACTTTCGGGAATTCGTCCGTCTTCTCTAAGGATGATGATCAACACGCCACCCCAAAGGACATCCAACAATCCCTGAAAAAATAACAGTCATCCGGATATTGACATCCGCATAATCCTATAATATATTATTCACATAGAATTACTTGATATTTATGGTGCCGACTAGACGGCTAGAGGCTCTCAATTGCATGACCATGCGATTGGGAGCCTTTTTGATTTCATGGCGGACAGGAGGGAGGATAAACCTGTGACTGAAAAAATTCGCATCGAACGATTGACGAAGCAATATTGAAGTGCGCGACAAGAAGCAGAAGCAAACCGTCACCATATTTACGGCGCTGGAAGGCATCGATCTTTCCATCCGGGAAGGGGAATTCATCACGATCGTGGGTCCGAGCGGCTGCGGGAAATCGACGTTGCTGGATCTGTTGGCGGGGCTGACGGCGCCGACCAAAGGTCGTATCCTGATCGATGGGCGAGAAGTGAACGGGCCGGGACTGAACCGCGGCATCGTGTTCCAGCAATATGCCCTGTTGCCGTGGAAAACGTCGCGCGGAAATATCGAATTCGGCCTGGAGGCCAAAGGCATTCCGAGATCACAATGGAAAGACCTGACGGATCACTACTTGGAACTCGTGGGATTGCAGCAATTCGGCGACCGGTATCCGCATGAATTGTCCGGCGGAATGAAACAGCGGGTGGCTATCGCGAGAAGTTTGGCCTATAACCCCGATGTGCTCCTGATGGATGAACCGTTTGCCGCGCTTGATGCCCAAACGAGAGAATCGCTGCAAACGGAGCTGTTGCGCATTTGGAAAAAAACTAAAAAGACGATTATCTTCATCACACATGGCATCGATGAGGCGGTGTATTTGGGTGAGCGCATCGTCGTGCTGACGCCCAGTCCGGGACGCGTCAAAAAAGTGATTCCCGTTTCTCTTAACAATAAGTTGGAGAACGGTGACGTGAAATCCAGTCCCGAATTTGCGCGCATTCGGCACGAAGTATGGAGTTTGTTTCACGAGCACGAATTTCAAGGTGCCTATATCTAAGAAGCTGTATATGAAGGAGGAATCGGATTGACTGTCGTTCAGGAATTGGAGGGAAAGTTCAAACAGGCGTCATTGCCTTCGTCGAGAAAAAAGTTCTATTCCCTCGGCGGATGGGTGAAGAAATCGATCATCATCGTCATCTTCATTCTCATCTGGGAGGCGTTGCCCAATTTGAAACTGGTGGACCGTGCATTTTTCCCGCCGTTCACCGAAGTGGCCGATTTTGTGCTTTCCCTGTTGCGCTGACGGGAGTCTCTTGTCGTTTCTGACGTTTGTGTGTAATGATAGGGCGAATATTCATTTACTTTCAATCAACATTTATTTGTCCGATAATATATATTATGTAAACTAAAATCGGATTAAAGAAACAGGAAGCCGGAAGCCTCCGCATGTCTGCCATTATACTGCTATAATGCTCTATAAACTGCCTATATTCTTCGTATCTGCTGATAATTCTCACATATTAATTATAAACTCAATAAATCATCAGGCTCTGATTCTGTATAATCTGTATAAGTTTCTAAAATACATCAATAATAATTGGTCTCCATGAACTATTCAAATCAATTCAAAAATAATCTGGTTAAATATGAATCACACGGATCGTCTGATCGCAACACCCGACAGCCGGTCTTATACATAGCCGGGTTTGTGAATGAACATTACTTTAATTTTAATATTACGTGGAATCTATCCTTCCATACACTATACGTTCTATACGCCTTCAGCCGGTTTCGGATGACTCTTGATTCATCACGCAGTTGAGCTTTAGCATCTTATGCACAAAATACGGATTTTGTTCAATAGTCTGGTATTTTTCAATGACAAACATATTTACAAGAACATATGTTCTCGTGTATACTTAAATTAGTTAATGATGTTAATCATATGTTGTCTTGAAGGTGAACATTGATGAACGTCCTAAAGGCACAAGATCTGAAATTGCTGGAACAACGAATCCCCATGTTTCCATGGTTCGTCGAGGAGTATATCCAGCATAAGCTCGCGGATCTCTCCCCTTCTACTCTGCTCGAGTATACACGGGATTTCGAGATGTTCTTCGGATGGATGATTCACGAAGGACTAACCTCCGCTTCGTCGATAAATCAGATCACCTTGCAAGATCTTGAGCAGCTGCAGATCTCGAATATCGATTCCTACAAGCTGCATTTGCAGCTTCGGCATGCTAACAGTGTCATTACACGCGAACGGAAGCTCGCTTCACTCAAATCGTTGTTTCACTATCTCAGCCAAATCGCGGAAGATGAAAACCACTATCCCCTCTTGAAACGCAACGTGATGGCCAAGCTTCGATCCCAGAGGCTTACGAATCCTAAGCTAATGGCGAACCGGTTACAAGGCAAGATCCTTGAAGATGACGATGAGATCCAGCGATTTATCGATTTCGTTGAACGAGGATATCTGCAAGTGATCAGTGATAATCCGCAAGCGGTCCATTACTACGAGCTGAATCGTATCCGCGATACGGCGATTGTCTCTCTGATCCTGGCTTCCGGATTGCGGGTGTCGGAAGTGGTTAATCTGGATGTGGATGACATCGATCTGACGAAGAAAATTGCTCATGTGTACAGGAAAGGAACCCGGGACCCCGGAATAAAGCAGAGTGTGTTCTTTGCGGAGCATGGCCGGGATGCCTTGCAGCAGTATCTGCAGATTCGCTCTGCCCGCTATCCGCATGACAGAACGGAAAAAGCGCTGTTCCTGGCTATCCCTCGCGGAGAGACCCAGGCGAAGCGGATGTCGAAGCGCTCGATCCAACAGATGGTTACGAAGTATGCCAAAGCCTTCGGCAAACCGATGCTCTCCGTTCATAAACTTCGCCATTCTTTCGCCACAAGCTATTATCTGAAAAATGATATCTACAAAACACAACGTCAGCTTGGCCATGCAAGTACGGATACGACGGAGCTATATGCGCAATTGACGGACAAGACCATGGAAACCGCCATTAATCGTTTGAACGTCAAATAGATCGCCCCCTGCTTATCCAGGGGGTTTTTTATCACACGAAGTTTACATAACTTTAATTATGTAAAACCGCGAATGCTCTTTTTACACATGAATCTTTTTCTTTTTTTACTTCTTTCTATATCTGAAAGCTCCGCCTCATCCGATCGACTGCTGTAAATGCTCGCTTCGACTCGATGAAGTCCAGAATCTCATTCGCCGCTTCAACCGGACTGAGCCGTTCGGTATCAAGCTCAAGATCATAATGATCATACGCATATACCTTCTCATATTGTGTCAAGGCAAGTCCAGGCTTTCTGTCTCCTCGCTCTTGCTCTCTTCTCTTTAATTCTTCACGAGAACATTTCACGGCAACAAACATGATCGGCATGCCGGACAACAGATCCAGAAGTTCCTTCATCTCTTCCTTGCTTTCGATTACCGTATCGACCACCACATTTCTCCCGGTCGCGGCGAACAACTTAATGGTGGTATAATACATCTTCATAATCGGGCCGAAGATGATCGGTACGACGATGTCTTCACGATCTTGATCCGATTCCTCTAAATCCGGAAACATCTGATTGATAAAATCCGCGTAGTTCTGAGCAAATTTTTGGCTAAATTCATCTATAGATAGATGATAGATCTTGAACGTCTCACGTTTGACTAACGCTCGGGATATACTTGTTTTGCCGGCGCTTGAGACTCCATTAAGTAATATGACTGTACCTAGCTTCGATTGCAATGTTCACACCCCCGGAAACGTACCAGCGCCATCGTATTCTTCCGATCACATACAACTTGTCTGACTTTTCGACCCCAATCTTCGGGGCATGCTCGACAGCGCTCGGCGCCGCGATCCCCCGTCTGTCATGAAGAACGAGCCGCGTGTCCATTCAGCAATTCACGCACAGTCGAATCACAGGTCCAGGCGGTAAAGATATATGGTTCGACCGTATTGTTCGGACACTTCCTGAATGATCTTCTCAATCGTATTCCAATCCCCTTTTGCAAGACCTGCGCCGATTCTGTACGGCAATCCGATCTTAACCGTCGTCAATTCGCCGCTTTTCTCCATTTCGGCTATCGTGAGCATCATTTGGTTCAGAGCCGACCGCAGCGCATCGTAATTCGTGTAAACCCTTGCCGGTTGCCGACCGTAGTCGTATTGGCCATATAAATTGAAAATCACCACTGTTTCTCCATCAGGACGGGAACAGACGGCATACGAACATTTCCCGAGCCGATTCTTGGGCTGTTCCGGATACTGCTTATCGGCCCGCGCGGCTTCCGGATACATCGCGGCGATCTGTTTCGCAATCCCCGATCCCATCGTCGACAAACAATTGGCCTGATGACCGATTACCGTACAATCACTTTGCAGCAAATCCCCATGAATGATTTCGATCATATTCGAATCCTCCTATTGCTTCATTCGTTTCGTATGTCAACTCTTCGCATGTAAATGCTGCGTTCCTGGAAACCGAGTGAACGCCAAAACCGATAGCCGCGTTCGTTCCACCACATTACTTCCACGTCTATGACATCCGTATCCAGATGCTGAAGCAAAAGATGAAAGGCTGCCGTTCCCAACCCCAGTCTTCTCGAATCACGGCATATGAAAAAATGTCTCAAATACAACGGATTCCTTGCATGATCCACCAGCGCATATCCTTTTACTTCGTCCCCGGCTTTGAACAAATAGGCCTTGTAATGCGTGTTCAGAAATCGCCGCATCCGCTCTTTCAGTTCCGGGACGTTCATCGGATTGTCGTGCCGCTCATCTTCAATCAGTTGTTTATTCAGACGGGCAAGCAGATCAAGATCGGATTCGGAAGCGTATGTGATTTGCAATTGAGTCATGCGCTGCCACCTCCTGGTCGGCCTCGCGAAACTTTAACCGCGACCTGATATTTACATAAGAAAAATTATGTTAACAAGTCAACTACCTTCTTCGCTTTATTTCTTTCGTTTTATTAAAAAAGCCTTGTCCGTCCTCTCAAATCCGATTTTCGGATAGTAATCCGCCGCGTTCGGCGCCGCGATCAAGATCAGCGAGCATTCATCCCCGATTTTTTCTCTCACGATCTCCACCATCTTTCTGCCGATTCCGCTCCTTTGGAAGTCCGCATCCACCGCCAGATCGGATAAGTAACAGCAATAGGAATAATCCGTCAGCGCTCTAGCGACGCCGACCATCCGCTCATCCACCCAAGCCGTGATGATAATATTAGAGTTGTCGATCATCCGGCGAATTCGTTCCAGATCTTCATGAGGACGATTGATCCCTGATTTGAAGAATAACCTGGCCACCTCTTCCGCGCTGACGTCTTTTGTATCCTTGTAAATGACAGGCATATCCTCACATCCCATCACAAATTAATACTCGGAAAAGCATGGCCCTAATTGTAACGCGAAGGTCCATTTCTATCTCTGCCGAATATCTTCTTACTTACTTTCTTCACATGCCTTCATCTATCCTATTCAATCTTATCTCTACTCTTTCCCCTCAATTACGCAACGTTTGCAGGGAACAAATCGTATATTCGTCGAATGATTGCTCGGGAACCAATGTCAATCCCAATGCCTTCAGGTTGTTATTCAGTTCGTGCAGGCTGGACCATGGCCAGCCGTCCATCCGGTGAACGACCGACACATAATCCGTGATGATCACCAGCACACGTTTCGAGATGCGATGCAATTCCCGCATCATCTCAAGTTGAATCTGCGGTCCCAGCAGCCGAATCATATCCGTAACGATGGTGAGATCGAATGTACCGTCCGCATACGGCGTGTCGCAGCCGAGCAAATATTCCGTCTTGCGTTCGGGAAACCGTTTCAGGAATTTCTCATAGGTACTTTTGTTGTGCGCGAACAGATGCGTGCAGCTCAGCAGCGCCACGAAAGACGGATGATCCATCCCGATCAACAGTGAAGCACCTGTGCCTTGCACATATTCCCGATCCAGTCTGCTGAGAAACTCACAGGAATAATACGGCAGAACATTATACAATACCATCTGATTAAATCGGGCGATCACCTGGTTGTAATATGGTCCGGGATAATACGGATACAGTTCCGTCTCCAATCGGAACTTTTTCCGATGAAGCTTCTTGCGATTTTCAAAGTTTGTTGATTTCTTCTGATCCCAACTTGCGGAGACGTATGGAATATGAAAAGCAAACGCCTGCCTTTCGGCTGCGAACGATGCACCCTCCAAATACAACCTGTAGGCAAAATCGGTATCTTCCGAACCCCAGCCCATGAACGTTTCGTCGAAACCTCCCACTTTCTTCGCCAGTTCGGCCGGCACGGTGAAAGCGCCGCTGTACCCCATCGTCCAGGGGGCGGCCAGCAGATCGACATTGTCCTGCACCAGATCAAACAGCCCGATCCGCCAATCATCCCAGTCCGAATCGGCAAGCAGCCGCTCGCACACATCGCGCAACCGATCCGGCGTCAATCCCTCAATCGCGGACAGGTCCTTTTTCTTGGGATCGATCCCCATACCATACATGACGTGACAGATGATCAAGTTCCGCGATGGCTCGGATCTATACCTGTCCGCCACAATCCGTATGAAATCCGGCGGAATCAACATCCCGCTGTCCAGGAAGACGAGAATATCGCCGGTGCTGTGACGGATTCCGAGATTTCTTGCCCTCGACCGGTTGGAATATTCATCTCGAGGACGAAAAACGCTGCGCAGATTATCCATCTCGCGTTGGAATTGCTCGATAACCGTTTCCGTGCCGTCGTTGGAACCGTCGTTAACGACAACAACCTCAAGCCGGATATCGGGCGGCAACGCCTGGTGACGAATGAAAGTCAGCGATCGAATCAATTGATCTCTCGCGTTATAGGACGGAATGATGATGGAAATATGCATGTTCAGCCCCCTCCTTATCAATCTATCGTTCGTCGATGAAGTTCAAAATCTTTTCCGCCGCTTCAACAGGACTTAACGTTTCCGTATCCACCCCAAAGTCATAGTGACCGAAGGCATACACCGAATCGAACTGCTCCAATGCCAATCCAATCCGTCTGTCTCCACGTTGTTTTTCTCTTCTCATCAATTCATCTTTCGAACACTTTACCTTCACAAACACACCCGGAATGCCGGACAGCGTCTCGATGAACTTCTCCATCATCTCTTGCCGGTCGATCATGGTGTCCACCACGACATGATGTCCGGTTAAAGCCAACAGTTTGTTGGTCGAAAAGTACAACATGAACATCGGTTCCATTAAGACTGGTAGTGCATCTACATCTCGCTCCTGATCAGACGGCTCTAAATCCGGAAACAACCCGTTGATGAACTTCACGCAGCCGTGAACAAATTCATCTAATGAAAGATGGACGAACTTTAACCTCTGACTTCGAATCAGTTCCTTTGATATCGTTGTTTTGCCCGAGCTTGAGACGCCCTGAAGCAAAATTACCGTACCATATTTGGAATCCATTCCATGTTCTCCTTCATCTCTGAACAAGTGATATCTTACCAAAAACCACATGTTTCCTGAATGTATGAATTAACATAAACATATAACACAACGCAATCAAAATACAATAGCCATAACAAAGAAAAACGAGCTTCCGAAAGCGGCCGGAGGCTCGATTTTGTTACACTGCAACGGTTAGTCATTAGGAGCAGTCGATAAATGACATTCCCCTCCGCATCAAGAATTGCACGCGCGGAACATCATGCTGATCGCTGACCATCCTGATGCGGTCTCGACCTTGGCTATCGCTAAGCTTTATCGTCACGTCGCCTTTTCTTTCCCATAAAAATCGCGTAATCTCTTATTAAGTCACGCTAAGCTCTGTTTCTCCGGGCGGACATCCCGTTCATGCAGGAAAAGGCTCAGATATATGAAAAAGCGAATCGTGAATGTCTAGTTTACATATTTTTTATGTGAACAAAATAATTGACGCATGATAAAATGAATGAAGTCATGTTTACCTTCAAACGACGAATGCCGCTCATCGGTCAAAAAGCGGCATGTGTTCGTCACTTATTTTCAGATAAAGCCCGTATCCGACCAAGTACCCCTCTTCATCTCTGATCTCAAACCGCATGCGCATGCCGCCGGATAACCGGAACACAAGATAATGAATCTGCTCTCCGTTTTTTTCTGCTGTTTTTGCGGCAAGAAACTCGTCCTTGGCGTTTGCTCCCCGCGCGATGAAATCAAGCAAAGAATCGATATCCTCCCGCCCTGCGAACTTCTTCACTTCTTTCAGACCGGGCCCGGCATAGATGCCCGCGCTCTCCACTTGGCCTCCGTCATCAATGCCGAACACATCCAGCAGATCGCGCCCCGATTTGTCCTGTTCGAAGAAATTCGCAAACACATAAGGCTCATATTCCCGATCGCAATTCACGATGAGCAAGGCGGTCGATCGCATAGGTTTGTATCGGTAGACGGGACAACCGGAGTAAGGATGTCCGCCTGGTGCCGTCTGATCGTCAAGCGTGAACAGGTACTCCAGATCATCCCCGCGAATGTTTTCCGGATTGAGATGATCAAGCGAAGGATCATCGAAACTAACTCTCCCGTAGAGCGCTCCCTCATACGCAATGGTGTGCTCCTGAGGTATGCTGCTTGCGCCGTGATGGTTCCATCTAGCAACGATGAGAACGATCAGCACCATCAGTCCGGCCAGCATGATCGCGTACAAGGCTTTAATCGTATATGCTTTCATAATACACACCTCTATCCGCAAAAATAATGAATTAGCCGGATCGTATGCTTATCAAATGATAGATGAAACATACGCCTTTCTTCAATCCGAAAAAAACAAAGGGCGGGCGTGTCGCACCGCCCCGGATGAACTGCAAACTTCATACAGCGATCAATTCAGCTTCACGCGGTATTCCTCCGCTGACCTTACACCGTCGAGCTTCTCGTATTCCAACGTGTAATCCAATACGTAAAACAACTCGCCTGTTGCTTCATCGTATTCGTAACGTTCTTTGGCATTGACGATGTTGACCGAATCCCCTTGGTTCCGGGCGGCGATCTCGGATAAGATCCTGTTCGTGTTCAGTGAAGCTTTAAACTTCTCCACTTTCTCCAGGATCGCTTTTTCGGAAAGTCCCTTCTTCTTAGTTGCCGCATCCGTTCGGTCCGAAATCGTATCGATGATTCCGTTGTTCACGAACGCCAAATAAACGGAAGATGTGCGAACTTCTCCGATATAGCGCCATAACTTGATGACGCCGACCCCTTCATTTTCAACGTACTCCTGCGCGGTCACCACATAATGTTCAGGCTCGAAGGCTGGATTGATCTCTTGCAGTTTCAGGATCAGTCCGTCGAGAAGCTTGTTGACCTTGTTTAACCTTTCCCCATTATATTCCATCAGCGTCCTTAATTGAACCGGAATATTTGCGCTGTATTGCGTGCCGTAATCGGCAAGAGACAACGTTTTCGTCCTGCTGGATGAGATTCTGGTTGATTGTGAACCTTGGATGACCGCATAATCGCCGAGATCGCTGTTGGGATGGGAGTTCGTCGCATAATTGACCGCCTCGGAAACCGTGTGCCCGTTGGTCAGAGCGTCATGATATTTTTTCAGCCAATCCGGCCCGGAATTAAACCGCGAGTGAATGTCGGCGCTGAATCCGACAGCCGTTTTGGCTCCCTGCGCCACGGCTCTCGTCGTCAAATTCGTCGGTCCGGCCGCGGTGGAACAGCCCACAAACGAAACCAACTCCACCGTGCTCATATCATAACTCAGAAGACCGGCGTACTTATATCCCGATGTCGGGGAATCGTAGTCATATCCGTAATACACCCCGGTCGCGTAGTCCCCGTAGCTGTTGTTGTGGTTGAACGCGATGTGATCGTAATTCGCATGACCGTTGAAAAACAGGATTGCGCTGGACATCCGAGGTGTTCCGGTGTTCGGGTTGTTGCCCCTCATATACTGATAAGTAGGTTCATAGTTCTTGTATGACGTGACCCCGCTGATCATCCCGTACGCGATGCTGGCGTAATCCACATTTTTCGTAAAATCACCTTCCAGTTCGTTGCTCCACGGCCAAACGAAGCCGTGATCCACCCCTACCGAATAGGCGTACCTCGTCGAAGAAGATGCCGAAACAGACGTCAACGTAAGACTGAATGCCAAGACGGCGCTCAAGAGGATGGCCAAATATTTTGACCAACGCTTCATCAACTTATCCCTCCACTCCGATTCTCCCTGGTGCAACCATTATTGTGAATGATCTTTCAATTAACACATCATCCGAACACTCAGACGACGGTTCTCTTCATTTTTTTCACAACCCCCTCCCTCTTTGACGTGATGATCCGACTGAATACTAAGACGCGCAATCGGCGGGAATTTGTTGGCATGAAAAAGAAAATCCCGTTCCCTTCGCGCGGGAACAGGATCAATCACGATCGGAACGTTTGTTTTTTCGAACTTCGGTCAAGAACAACACAAACGATAAAACCGCCAAGAACGCGGATAAATACAAGATGAGCGGATGCCCGAGCACGAAGGCCGGCAACTTTTCCTCCGACAGCGTATCGTCCGACGATTGATCCAGCGAGAAGTAGCTGCCGGCACAGACGGCGGTAGAGAAAACAAACACCAGCAAAGAAGCGAGCGCCGGCATGCGACGTCTTCGCGGTCTCAGGGACGAATGAGCTTCCGTCACGATTCCGAGTTTCCGATACAACGCTTGATAATCATCCTGTTTGCCCGTCAGCAACTTTCCTCTAAATTCTGCGGATAACCGCCTGTCTCTTCTCGTCACTGCATACGTCCCCCTGCCGTTCATCCAGTTTCTGCAGCAATTTATCTCGCGCTTCCTTGTATTTCCATCTGACCGTGCCCGCCGGGAGTTGCAACGTCTCGGCGATGAGATGATGCGGCCATAAATAGACGGCTTTCAAATATATGATTTTCCGAGAGATTTCATCCAATTCAGACAAAAGCGAGTCGATGAACAGATCGCCGACAACCAAATCCTCAAGCGAAAAATCGCTTTCCTCCAGCCTGGCGTCGAAATCATGCGACCGTTCTTCATAGGCGCAATGTTGATTGGCCGTTTTTCGAATCTCGGATATGGCCGCGTTTTTCGTGATCCTGATCAGCCATGCCATCGGATTTTTGTTAGGAAATTTCGACGGATCGAGCATATAGATTTTGGACAACACGTCTTGCACGATGTCGTTGGCCATCGCCGGGTTGCGCGTAACTTTATACGCTTCGATGTAGAGATCATCTGAATAGTGTTCAACCAGGGTGACGAACGCCGATTGATCGCCCTGGGTGAATCTCTTGAACAATGTAAACAAATGATCGTTTTTCTGCAAATAGTTTTTGCGATTTTCTTTTTTTCTTCCGATCACGTCCGGTCTCCTGCTCCTATCTTTGCCTATTTGCTCGCTTTGAATGAAACGCAGACGCGGCGTCAATCCGCTCATACGTGCATGTTGCCGTAACGGTTGGAATCCTTTTCCGCAACGTGGTCATTATAGGAGATCATGATTGGAAATGCAATACCATTTCTGCAGATTTCACAGAATTTCTCTATAACCCGATCGAAGCGCTGAGGACAAAAAACTGCGATACGCTGTTGAAGTTCATGCGTACCGCCGACACGGTTTGATTCGCCATATTCCGGCTGAGGCTATTACTCTCTTTCTGTACCTTCTTTTCTTAATATGCATACAACCTGAACAACTCCTTCAGTTCTGCGTCTTCAGTTTCTTCATCGTCCGGAAAATATCGTTCGCAGAAACATTCTATGCATTTATCTTCCGTATCGCATCGAAGCACATCATCGCAGTGGTAACAAAGCCGCAGCATCAATTCGGTCGTCCGATCTTTCAGCATGTTCGTCACGTTCATCAGCCTCCTCTTTTGCTAATAGTATACCATAGTTCAGTTTACGTTTGTGAATTATTTCACAATAAAGGTTGACGAATTTATGACATGATGAACACATGATCCTATGGAGCATAAGTGTATGACGTTCACTGATACAAATGAAAGCGATGCACCCTAATTAACCCTTCATCCAAATTGATCCAAATACAGGTCTTCCAAGTTCGGCCGTGCGGATTCATACAGATATCCTGCCGGAGGGGCGTCGCTCACCAGTCTGACCCATATACCGCGGCTGTCGTTGGATATATTGCTGATCCGATAAGTTTGACGCAGCTTTTCCACATCCTCATACCCCGTAATCTTGACCTCATACACCCGCCCTTCCATCGTCTTCAGCAACTCGGCAGGCTCCCCTCTCATCACGATCTTTCCTTGTTTAAGCAAAATGACTTCTTTGGCAATGAACTCGATATCAGACACTACATGAGTGGCAAGCAAGACAATCTTGTTCATCGCAACGGCGGCTATAAAATTTCGAATATTGATCCGTTCTTTAGGATCCAATCCTGCCGTCGGTTCATCCAGAATGAGCACATCAGGATCATTCAGCAAAGCCTGAGCAATCAGGATCCGCTGCTTCATTCCGCCGGAATATGCGGATAATTTCTTGTGAGCGGCTTCCCGCAGATTGACAATATCAAGCAAGCGAGAGATGGACTCTTTCGCCCGTTTCCGGGACAAACCTTTCATCGCCGCAACATACCAAAGAAATCGCGTTCCGGTAAAATCATCATATAATTGTTGTTGTTGCGGCATGTAGCCGAGTCTGTCCCGATATCGGTCGCCAAGTTTCTCGATATCTTCGCCGTTATACGTGACCATGCCGGTATCCGGACGCAGATTACCTGTCAAGATATTTAGCAGAGTGGATTTGCCTGCACCATTCGGTCCGAGCAGTCCGTACACTCCTGGCGTAAGTTCAAATTCGATTCCATCCAGAGCCCTCACGCTACCATGATGGTAACTCTTGCTCACACCGTATATATGTAATTTCAAATTCAATCAGCTCCTCTCTCCATTATCCCGCTGTCCTTGACACCGTAATTCATACGGCTAAACAATCTGTTCATGCCGTTCTCCACACGATTGCGTGCCGCCAAGTAGCAGCCGATCGTCACAACGATAATGCCTGCTACATGGATAACCCATTCACCGAACGGTTGGTCGGAAAGCAATCCATACATCATAAAGGGATAATAAATCGTGAACTTGGCAAGCTCATCCCCTCCCAACCAGACGGCAAAAGTCGGACTCACCAACAAAACGATTCCCGCCGCCATCGTTAATGTTACACGTTTCAAAAGTATCGCAAGCAGATACATCACCGTGCATATCGCAGCCATGCCCAACCATTGTACAAAAACCGTGATGATGATGAACTGGCGAATGGTCAGAGAAATATCGACATGCATATACGGCTCCAGGCTTTGAATCGGCGAATCCCAAGGGATTGGCGGGAACAATTGAATTGTGCGCACATATTGCGGAACATAGACACACGCCGCGATGATCGTTCCCACTCCGACGCCCGTCAGCAAGACGACATGAAAGAATCGCCTCCTTCCGTACTTCATCGTTCGAATAAGATCAATGAGGCGATGGCGCTGATCGATCGTGTAACTCCCTGCCAGATATACGGTGAGCAGCAATCCGACAAGCATCACATTCATCCGATCCCGATGCTCGTTCTGAAATAGATAGTTCGCTGTGTACTCGTTTACCATGTACACGTCAATATTCTTCATATGCTTAATCCGAACCAGTCTTTGATATTGATCGTAAACTTTGGTGAAAGCCTTCTCCCTTGTTGTCATCGCTTCAAGCTCATAGATGCCTTGCCGATATTGCTCGGCAGTGATTTTCCCTTCACGATAAAGACGGATTAGTCTCTCCGACTCGGCTTCGATAGCCTGAAACCGCTCATGCTCCTGTTCAATCATTTCCCGCTTTTCGTCCGTAAGCGGTCCGCTCAATCGATCCATATATTCATTATAGAAATATTGATCATGGAATATCGGAGGCGGCTCCGCCCGAATATCCTGCATGCATATCCAAAACGCCGCGAGCAAAACCATCCATCCTTTGGCGGATATGATCTGCTTCTTCAGTTCGTTCCATATCAAGGAGACGCTTCGATTGCTCACATCAGTGCGTCTTCTTACAATATCAATGACAATGTTCACCATTCCCCAACCTCGGACAACGAAACCACCGCGAGTCACAAAGGCTCTATACCCGAACCACAGAAAGAAAAAAACAGCAGCGACCATCACAATCACGGACACATACTCGCGATTGACCGGATACCCGGCAATGTTCAGATTTTCATAAGAAGTCAATAAAGACGATGTATCCAACCATGCGAAAAAGTTCAAATACTTCAGCACATTCCAATACGATGCCGGATGAATGAACTGATATGCCGAATAACTGGCGCCTAACGCCAGAACGAGCACCAGCAAAGACTTGCTGATATGATCGAACACGAGCAACAGAAAGCTGATAAGCGCCGCCAGCATGAGCCATATGATGATCTTGCCGATTATAAAGAGCCATATATATTCACGCACGGTAATGGGAATATGGGAAAACCGAAATGCGCCGATGGACTGTATGTACCTCGAGCCATCGCCGAGTCCATACATTCCGCCGGCCAACAACAAGATCGAACCGTAAAACAACAAACATATAAAAACCGTCAGTCCTGCGAGGACCACCATTTTCGACGCATATAACCCGGCACGGCCATATTTCATGCTTCGCAACAGAAAAAGTTGTCCTTGATCCCTCTCAGCATAATAGATCATTACGCACAAGATGAAGAGGGAAGCCAGTACCAAAAGATCGGTCAACCGATACTGGGTCGCCGATACAACACCATAGCTGAGATCAAATGATAGAGGCAAATTTTTAACATCGGCGTAATCTCGAACGGTTTTCAGGATATTTCGATATGTAAAAGTTCCCGGATCGTTGAAAATGGAATATTTCATCAGCTCGGCAGCACGATGTTCGATGCTCAAAACGAAGTTCGGATATTCAATTAGCGCCTCAAGATGTTCCAAGATTACGTTGTTGAATTCATCATGCAGCCATAATAACGATTCATGATCCCAGTATTCACTCTCTGAAAATTGCGCACCGTAATTCAGAACATCAGGATCCGATTCCAGAAAGAGCGTGATATCTAAATCTTGCAAACGCTGCATCAGCAAATAGCGCCGATAACCTGAAAATCGACGGCTATTCTCGACAGCGAGCTCATAGGCTTGTTCAAACGGCAATCCTTGGAATCGAGCCTCATAAGCGGCATATTCAGCACGATTCTCGATGATTTGCCGATGCGCGACGAACTCCTGTTGCACATATGTCCAGCCGTTTACAAAGATCAAAAGAGGAATCATGATTACGATGCTCTTCTTTTTATACAACTTGAACCATTCATATACCATAATTTTCATATGACGCTACCCGCTGATTCGACATTGCAATAATACCATCTTCTATTTTTTGGAGATTCTGATTTATAATGCATCATGTGTTCCATCTATATCGCTCTGTCAGCCTTAATTTAAGGTTTGGGAAAAATCGACTCCGCCAATAATGTGAATTTCGCATCGCCGGTTCCGATCTTTGATTTATCCAAAACATACATCCGTTGATATCTTGTTGTGCCGAAATCATGGATAAACATGTGGCGGTCGTTTCCCGTGATCACAAAAAACCAGGAACTGTTTTCGGACAAATCTACACGATCGATTTCTCGGTACTGATCGTCATAAATGACCATGGCTTTCTCCACATGGGCAAACTCCTCACTGTCAAACCACCAGCTGACGGGAGTGAGATAATAATGCTTGTCGTCTACCCGAAGCCAACTTATGATCGGCAAACGGATTGGAAGTTTCGACAGTCCGTTTCCATGAAGATCCGAACGATACAAATTCCACGAAGCTTCGTTTGATATATCATTCCCCGTAAAATGCGCATACAGGTTGCCATTACGGATGTCCAATATGGAAGGATTTCCCTCCTGTTCTTCATACATGATTTCATACTCGCGGGTCATGAGATCAAGTTTAATTTGTCGTGTCCAATCCTGATACCACTCTGATATGTACAAGAAGTTTCCATATACCTTCAAATCATAAAATTGATAGCCAGAATACAAAACAACCGGTTCTTGATCAGGATCTGACAACGGAATCGTCTGAATCGTCGACTTACTTCCGCTTCCTATGTATGCGTTCTCGACGAAGTAGATTTGATCGCGATGGATTATCAGAGGGGAAGGTTCGATATTAAATGTTCGGATGATCTTGCGATTGGAACCGTTTTTGTCCATTCTCACCAGCACATAGTCCCAAAAACCCGGTCCACGCAGATCCTTTTGCGCGCGGGCTTTCATATACAGCACATACAAATGACCTTTATAATAGGTCACCGAACCTTGAAAGGTCACGCCGTCGTTCAAGAAAAACGCATGGCAGTTCCCCGGAATGATATTTTTGTCCGGTGCACAATCATGATTCGGTCTTGCATCGAATAAAATCGGTTCCATAGACTGCTTGTCCATATAATAAAGATAAGAACCGTTGAGAAAATAATATCCGTCTTCCGATTCCGCAACGATCTGTCCGTTGCCCTGAGTATGGAAGTAGTATGGATAGTCGGTTTCGGGATGATAGTTATCATCGACGATTTGGAGAGCTTCGTTATGCGAACACGCAGTTATGAACAATATAAATATAAAAGTCATCGATATTATCTGTTTAGTAAATTTCATCTTGCTCGCCCCTGTATGGTAACAGGAGAAAACGAACGTTTTCTCCTGTTACAGATGATTCTGAGTGTAGAACGATTATTGCGTATTATCGCGCTGTATCAGTAGTAGCAGACCAAGTTTGATATCCATAGGAGACGTAATGGTAACCTTGAGCTCGATAGGCAATAGCTGGCCCTAATCCAGAACTTATTGTTACTTGAATAGAACTGTCATTACTGCTACCACCAGTTGAACGAGTTTCCATAACATCTGATGTTGTTGAGAAAGTGTAATATAAAGTAATGCTCACATAAGCATTGGGAGCGCCAGTAGCTGTATAACCCGTTGCATATTGATCATTATAAGAAACACCTCCAGAAGCATAATAACCAGCAACTCCACCAGATTCGGAATTTGACCCAGAACCAGCAAAAGCAGGCGTTACTGAGAACATTGCCATTCCTAATGTCAATACAGTAACAAGGGCCAATTTCTTGAATTTCATCATAATTCACCCCTTCCATCATCAATTATGATTAGAAGGGATCAGAAGTTTCGCAAAGAAGTTGTGCATTTATCCCTTATCTAGTAACTAATTATATCGAATTACTTGTTCTATTTCAACTTTATTTTTCTATTTTTGCACATTGTTGTATATCAACTTGTTTGTGATCGTAATTAAAATCTTCATTGTAACATACTAACTGGATTTCCTTGACGATTCAACGAAATTCTACCATATCTCAGTCATTATTTCAATATATTGTATTTGATGAATCCACAATTACAGTACGCATCCTCTTTCTAATATCGTCTTGAATACATCATTCACATATCTATTCGTTTTGTGCTCCAGTCCCTTTGAATTGGTGATTTCTAGGCGATCGGCATCTCCATTTTAACTTTCGGATCGGCAACGTGCTCAAGTTCGGATCGAACGTTTAAAAACCGATGAAAATTCCAAACCCGACCGAACACCTCAAACCGATAAAATACCGTAACCTGGAACCTCACACCGACGAAAGTTCCAAAACGACCAGATACACCCGAACACGGAATCGCCCAAATCGGCGATCGCCTATGATCGATGCACATGGGAAACGCATATCGTATAGAGACACGTACCATATGCACAGGAGAGATCAAACGGACGATGCGACGAATGATGTGTAAAGGAAAAATACATCGAGCGGTTGTGACGGAAGCGAATCTGCATTACACGGGAAGCATCACGATCGACCAGCGGCTGATGAAAGCCGCGAACATTCATCCTTACGAAATGGTGCAGATCACCAATTTGCGAAATGCCGTCCGATGGAAAACTTACGCCATCCCCGCGCCGGAAGGTTCGGGGAAAATATGCCTGAACGGGCCGCCCGCTCATCTGTTTCATCCCGGTGACATCGTCATCATCCTGAGCCTCGGAATGTTCGATGAAGAGGAACTGAAAACCCTTGTGCCGACCGTCGTTCACGTCGATGAACGCAATCAAATTATTGCTTGCGAGAAACACCCGCTCTATCTTGAATCGGGGGAAGTGAACTGGAATGCGCTACAAGCGAGGTAAGTACACGAAATACCGGTTGATGGCGAAATCACCGGAACTCGCGGCCGCCATCCCTTCTTTCCGCAAGTTCACCTTGAACAACTTTCAGACACTCCTGAACCGCTATGAACGTGTGATTGTCAAACCGTCCTGCGGTTGGGGCGGTGCCGGAGTGATCGCCGTAACGAAACAAGGAGACGGAAGTTGCCTCGTTCACAAAGACAGACGGGTTCGGATAAAAAGCAGCGCCGAGTCCGCCTATGCCTATTTGAAACGGTATACGAGGGGAAAAACTTACATCGTTCAGAGGAAAATCGCATTGGCGACCGTCAAGGGTCGTCCGTTCGACCTTCGCGTCATGGTCCAGCGCGATCGAAGCGGGAAATGGGTCGTGACGGGGAAGCTGGCGAAGGTAGCGGGATCAGGTTACATCATCACCAACATCAGGCGCAGCCGGGGCAGGGTGTTGCCGTTTGCCGCGGCGATCGAGCGATCCAATATCGAAGGGCGAAGCGCCGGAGAGATCGCCCGCGATATCGGGCGAATCTCCCTTGCCGCTGCAAGGCACTTGCAAACCTGCTATTCGATCCGCACCGTGGGGTTCGACATCGGAGTCGACAGCCGGGGACGGGTCTGGATCATCGAACCGAATTTCCGTCCGGACATCTCGCTGTTCCGGAAATTGAAAGATCAATCCGCCTACCGGAGAATCCGTTCCTTTATGAGAAAAAGAGCGACGTAATGTAAGTAAACATCCCGCGTTCCAGGCATGCTTCCGCTCATCCTGAGCCGCAACGGCGAGCGTCAGGACGGCGTGGAGGGAAGCATGCTTCCATGAAACGCGGGATGTCATTTTCACATGGCGAAACGCAACGTTCGGTCCGCCAGCCGCCGCTAAACCGGCCATAACTTTACCGGATGGTTAGTTAACCGTCATGTTCTCGGCCATTGTCCCCATCAAGCGGTCGTTTTCATTTTCTTCACGTATTGCTTCACGAGGAATTGCATCAATTCGGACGGTTCCTCGCGCAAGAACTCCGCCTTGTCGCCGAACAGCATGCCGTATGGCGCGTCCGCCGTGTACGGTTCCCATTTCGGCATATCTTCGCCCGTTGCGTCCTTGCCGTTCGGATCTCCCGATCGGATGAAGTTCGCCCAGTAGTTGCACATCAGCCGCGCCAGATCATAATGTTTCCCGACGAACGGCCGCCAGCACTTGGCCAACGTTTCGAAGAAGAACCACAGATCGACGGAGTGGAACGTGCCGGGATTGTCCCAGCCCGGAATCTCGGCGTCGAAGTTATAGTAATACATCGGCGTGTTCGCGCCCGTTTCGCTGTTCAGCTGACCGGCCACGCGGATCGCGTATTCAATGCCGCGGACAGAAGCGTTTTTCTTCAGCGTATCGAGATCGCTGTTGTCATAATCGCACAGCCGCAGGAATTCACCCGCATCTTCCCCGAACATCTCTTCCGCCATGGCGCGGAACTCTTCCTTGGATTGCACGTGAGGAACGCTGTAAAATTCCGAAGACGTATGTCCCCACATAACAGGCACCATCATGCGCTTGTTCCGAACGAACAGATCGAACGCGTTGCCCACGCAGAATTTGTCGTCGATGACCGTGCCCCAGAACCCTCTGTATTCGACCGCTTTGTCCCGGATATATTCGGCATCCAGTTTGCGGGCATCCGCAAGCGATTTCACGCCCAAGAAGTCGAAGAATTTGACTCCTTCCTGCTCCGCCTCTTTCAGCGTATTTCGGGCACCGGGAACGCGGTTGCCGGCATACAGACTGGTGATGACGCCGCTTTGCACGATCGCTCTCTGGAACAGCCCCTCATTTTGCGGCGAGGTGATTTGCGTCATGACGCTGCCGCCGCCTGCGGACTGGCCGCCGATCGTGATGTTGTCGGGATCTCCGCCGAATGCGGCGATATTCCGCTTCACCCATTTGATGGCGAACTGCTGGTCAAGATGTCCGAAGTTCGCCGGAGCGTCCGGAGATTCCGCCGTAATCTCGGGATGGCACAAAAATCCGAAAACGTTCAGTCGGTAGCTGGCCGTCACCACGACGATGCCTCTGCGGGCGATGCGCTCGCCGTCGAATTCCATTTCCGCCGTATGGCCGACCTGCAAACCGCCGCCGAAAAACCATACGTAAACCGGCAGCTTCTCATCCGGGCTTTTCGCAGGAGTCCATACGTTCAAGTAGAGACAATCCTCGTCCATCTCAATTTCCGGGTCGACCGCCCATTCCCGCGTATAAATGTTACGGTCATCGAGCACGACCTTCGCCTGCATCGGAATCGGCGCGAAGTCGTGCGCGAGCAGCACGCCTTCCCAATCAGCCGCGGGCTGGGGAGCGCGCCAACGGTTTTCGCCCACCGGAGGAGCGGCAAACGGAATGCCCTTAAAGCTGGTGATACGCGGATCGGCGGCGGGCAACCCGCGAATGAGACCATTTTCCACCTTGACCTCTCTCAAAAAGTACATGCAACCAAACCCCTTTCGACAATAATGAGCATAATCGGGCATTAGTTAGTCGGCTAAATATATATCGAATATATTTTGACAGCGATTTCATTATTCCTGCTGCATGGACAAAATATTTTCGCGTTTCGCGCATGTCGACCTGTGATGTTGTGACGCGCATCACGGCTTTCGCGGCGGCATTCCGGAGGGTTTTCGCTCGGATCAGGCTGAACGAAAACACACAAAAAAAGTAACGGACACAAAGTTCCGTTACGATTTCAACCGTCAGGAGGTTTGCCGCTTCCTGCCTTCCGACATCACCCTCCGCTTTTTCGAAGATCCTTCTCATTCCTTTGCCGGAACCGATCCGGGATCGGCATGCGGATTGCCGGCACGCTTCGGACTCAGCCGCAGCGTCTCGCCCAATTTGAGCACGCACAGCGCGTCCCGAACGCCCCCATAGCGCTCGTCCCATGCCCGGTACAGGCGTTCCAGCGCTTCGGGGCCAGTGTCATCGGCCAATCGGTATGTTCCGTAATGCATCGGGATGAACCGTTTCCCTTTCAGTTCATCGAATGCCTGAACGGACTGTTCGGGACTGATGTGGGATTCTTTCATGAACCATTCCGGTTCGTATGCGCCGATCGGCATTAAAACCGTATCCACCCGGTAACGTTCCGCGATCATGCGGAAACCGCGGAAATACCCCGTATCGCCGACGAAATAGACGGTCTCCCACTCACCGCTGCCTTCTTCCGCCGCTTCGATAATCCACCCTCCCCAATGGGAACGGTTCGTATCAAACAGACTTCTTCTCGTCCAATGCTGCGCCGGAACGAAGGTGAACCGGAGCGGATGCACAACGTACGAATCCCACCAGGATCGTTCCGCCACTTTCGTAAATCCTTTTCTCCTGAACATTCGTTCCAGTCCGGCGGGGACGAGCAGAAGCGGATTGCCGCGCAGCCGCCGCAGGGTGGAAATGTCCAGATGGTCGTAATGACTGTGCGAGATCAGCACGACGTCGATATCCGGCATGGCGCCGAGCGGAATGCCCGGTTCGGTCAGCCGCTTATGAAACCCCATCCATTTCGCCCAGACGGGGTCGGTCAACACGTTGAGACCGCCCATTTGAATCAGGAAGGTGGAATGGCCGATCCACGTGATCGCCTGCTCGGTGCGGTTCGAACGGATGAAGTCGGTCTGTTTGTGTTCCGCCTGGGGAATCTGTTCGCTGAGATCCTTCACTTTTTGCCTACGCTCTTTCATCCATCGCCGCATATCGGATATGGACTTCACATTGCGGACATCGTCCAGATTCGCATATCGTTGACGCCTCATCGTTCTCTCCCTCGTCTCAACATCCTTGCTCGCAGCCGCCATCGCTAATCATATGGACAGCCCGCGCCCAATCGTATCGGTATCAACATCTTATCCGTAACAGCCGCATTTCAGCCGTTTCTTCAACATGCTCATAATCCAAGTTCGTTCGATCAAGGGCGGACTGCGGAAAAAATGGCTTATGGCATGAGATCGTATTCGACCTCATTGACGTACATGGGCTGGCTTCCCATCCGCGTCCGATACAGGACGATGGATGTAACGCTCCATTTCGGGGACGCCATCTCCTCAGACCATCGCCCGGCCATCCGCTTCTCCTCGAATCGCCCGCCCTCGTACTGTCTGGCCAAGGTGACATGCGGGCGAAACGGACGCTCTTCCGGAACGAAACCCAGCCCGCGCATCGCCTCGACGACGGCAGCTTGCGCCCGGTTGAGCCGGTCAAGATCTCCTCCCACACCTGCCCATAGGACGCGCGGCTTCTCCCGCTGCCCGAAACAGCCGATTCCCGTCAGCGTCAGATCAAAAGAGGCCAGCTTCGGCGCGACATCCGCCAGTTTCCGCCTCACCTCGTCGGCCGTCTCGCGGCCGCAGTTGCCGAGAAATTGCAGCGTGATATGGTAGTCGTCCCCATGCACCCAGCGCTTAAACGGCATCATGTGCCGATGGCGCTCGCACCAATCGCGGATCGTCCGCTTCACCTCTGCGGGAATCGGGACGGCGATGAAATACCGCTGTTCGTCACCGATCGGATGTTCATTTCCTTTCGGAGTATTCTTTCCACTCCGAAGATCATTCCCGTTCGGCGGAAACTTTCCGCTCCATGGATCATTCCCGTTCCGAAGATCCTTTCCATAGCCAAGATCATGATGATACATTCAAGGTCACACCTTTTTACGGTCGGCATCGTATAATACGAGCCATTTTCATTCGTACAAGTTCATATCGTACAAGTCATCCACATGGTGCGGTTGATCTAACTATAAAAAAAACTTCTGTGAACTGCAAGTGGAGAACACTCCTTCCAGCCGTCGGGATGCACGATGATTCGGATTCACGTTTTTCATACTGGACCGCTCCCGCGTTGGGCGATCCGCCTTATCGGGCGGCAAACCGATCGTTCCCACTCTCGCTGCCGACTCCGGAGGTTCTCGTTCCTCGGCCAATGGCCGAAATCCGCCGGCTGTTGCTTCCCCCCCGTGTGATGGCAAGACTTTCATGCTACAATATGAGTATTCATAGGAAAATGGAGGTTGGGATTCGATGAGCAATTTTCAACATCTCGACGCATTGTTATCATCTTTCACCCGGTCGGGGCCTGCGGGTTGCGCTTGCATGGTCGTAAAAGACGGAAAAATCTTGTACGAAGGGTATCACGGATACGCCGATCTTGACAAGCAGACGCCGATCACCCCCGGTACCGTATACAGATTGTATTCGATGACGAAGGTGATCGTCTGCACCGCGGCGCTGATGCTTTTTGAACGGGGGAAATTTTTGCTGCATGAACCGCTGAGCGACTATATACCGGAATTTAAACATGCTCACGTATTCCACCTCGACGAAAGCGGTCAGCCTGTCGCGATGCCCGCGAAAAAACCGGTTCTCATCCGCGACGCGCTGACGATGTCCGTCGGGTTGCCGAACCCGCATTGGAGCGACACGCCGACGGGACATGCGCTGAATCAAGTGTACGACAGGCTCGTTGCCCAACATCAAGGAAAATTCACCTTGCAAGACGCCGTTCGGACGGTCATATCCGAAGTGCCGATGGCGTTTGAACCAGGGGAGCATTGGATGTACGGCCTCGGTCACGATATCGTCGCGGCGCTCATCGAAGTCGTATCCGGCAAGACGATCGGCCGTTTTCTGCAGGAAGAAATCTTCGATCCGCTCGGAATGAAAGACACGGGATACCGCTATCGCGGCGATATCGCGGAACGGATGGCCACGTGTTACCAGTTCACTCCTGAGGGCGAGCGCGTGGCGACGGCGGGACTGTTCGACGCGTTCCATGCGCCCGATGCCACATACGAAGGCGGAGGTTCCGGCCTGTATTCGACGCTCCGCGACTATATGGCCTTCTCCCAGATGCTCGCCAACGGCGGCGAATATCTCGGCGAACGCCTGATCGGACGCAAGACGATTGATCTGATGCGGACAAATTTTCTTGACGAGACGAGGCTAAGCGAGTTCCGTTCTTCCCCGTATTACGCCGGATACGGTTACGGTCTCGGGGTCCGTACCTTGATGGACCGGGCCGCGGGGAACAGCAACTCGTCGCCGGGCGAATTCGGCTGGAGCGGGCTTGCCGGCACCTGGACATCGATCGATCCGAACGAACAATTGGCGATCGTCTACATGCATCAGACGTTCCCGCATATGGAGATCTATCATCACCTGCGCGTGCGCGCCGCAGTTTACGGCGCAATCTGACATCATGCGGAAAAACGCGCAGTCTATACGAAAAAACAAAGACGCAGCGGACTTACGCGCCGGCTGCGTCTTTTCATGCCGATCAGGCGAAATTGCCGTCCCTGCGCATGCGGTATCACTTTATTGGAACATCCAAACGATCATGCGGACCGCCGTTCCATCAGATTGATTCCGATTCCCATGCACACGACGCCGATCAGGCTCATGATGAGTACGGGCTGCAGAAGATCGGACCACGAGTATGCGTAATAGGCCACCCCTTTCAAGGCTTCCATCCCGTACGTGATCGGCACCACCTTCGACAGCGCGAGAAGAATCGGATTCGTCACGATCTCGATCGGCCAGTATGCTCCTCCGATCATCGCGCAGCTGACGGCGACGATCGGGGTCAACACATTCATTAGCTGAGGCGTGCGGACGAAACCGGCCAACAGCAGGCTGAGCGCCACCGTCGTGAACGTATAGACCGCCGCGATCATCAGAATGGTCAAGAAGCTGTCTCCCAACGGAAAATCAAACACGTACCGGAACAGCCCGAAGATGATGACCAGCTGCACATATCCGAGCAAAAAACTGTTCAGAAGGTGCCCGAAGTACATCGACGTCTTCGACACCGGCGACAGGATGACGCGATCCCATATTTTATTCCGTCTGTCGTACAGCAGCCCATTGACCGCAAAGGCGATCGTGTAGAAGGAGAAAAACAGCGAAAACCCGAACAGCGCCTGAATGCGCGTATCATATCTGAAGCCGTCCTGCGTCTCTACGGATGCCGTTTGGATCCGAAGGGCGGGCGACGCCAACTGCGCCTCGATCCGCTCGCGCACATCCGTCCCCGGCATTCGCTCCTCTACGGCCATATACAACAATTCCTTCTCGTACACGGATCGGACATACGCGTCCAACGAAGGAATGTTCGCGTCATTTTCCACCGCGGCGACGATCCGGTAATCGCGATCCATCAATTTGAGCGCGAACGGCGCACGCCCGTCGACGATGCTCTCCCTCGCCTTCTTTTCTTCCGTCAGCCTGAAATGCCACACCTCCGAACGGTTGAGCAGTTCCAGCCATTTTTCCGTCGCCTGCCCATCCATGCCGTCTTCCGGATAGGTGTACACCGTCACCTTATCGCCCGCTTGAAAGCCCATCATCATCGTGAACACAATCGTCAGCCCGACCATCAGCAAGAAATGGGTCGGATTTCTTCTCAGCTTCTGCAGCTGCGCCTTCAAAATCGCCAACATCTCAGCCTGCCCTCCTTCTCGGGAACAGCCATACGCCGGCCGCCGTGAACACCGCGGCCATCATGATCAAACGCAGGACCGCTCCGCCATACCGTTCAAAGCCCGCCCCTTGCGCCACCTGCATGAAGGAAAAGAGCGCGCTGCCGTTCGGCGTCCATCCGCCGATCGCATTGACCCAATCGGCCATCTGGGAGATCGGGATAAAGCTGCCGCCGACAAATGCGAACAAGGTGACCACCAGACCGTTGAACACTTGGGTGGACGCTTCATTCTCGACGCGAAAATTTAACGAAGTTAACAAAGTGGCCAATCCTCCCATGCATAACGCGAGAGCGATCGTGACCACCAGCATTCCCGTCCAGAATTCGAGCGATTTTCCGGCAAACGAGCCGAATACCAGCGTCGACAGCCCGAACAGCGTCACGACCTGAACGATCGCCAGAATAACCGTCGAAGCAAACTTCCCGCTGACGAAATGGAGCGGCCGCGTCCCCGCGATGATGATCCGGTCATACGTGAACTGCGTTTTTTCAGCGAACGCTTTGCTGGACATCGAGGTCACCACATACATGACGAACATGACGGCCATCCCCATCGTGTAATACTGGATTGAATTCATCGGTTCATGGGTGTTCACGAGCTCCAGCCCTCCCGCCGGTGAGCCGGACAATGCAGGAACGCCGTCGTTCGGCGCCTCGGCTCCCGTTTCGCCTGCCAGGCGGTTCATTACAATTTGCACATTGACATTATGCGAGAAGCTTTCCAGGATATCTTGCAAGATACCGGCGCTCAGAGCATAATCGCTCGATCCCTCAAGGTGTATGACCGCGCTTTCCCCTTCCTCCAGCAGCATCCGTTTCAGCATGCGGTAGGTGAAATCGGAAGGCAGGTGCACGATCGCCGCCGCTTCCCCCGCGTTCAGTTCCTTTCGCGCGTCATCCGGACCCATGATGCGGTATTGGGCGACAGACGCGAACGATTCGCTTTCCAACAGCGCGTGCAGCATGCCTTGCGGATCAATGCCCGATGCCGCCTCTTCAAGCCGCTTCTTCATGTCCTCCGGGATGTGCCCGGAGCTTCGTATTTCTTCGATCAGACGCGCCCGTCCGCCCGCTTCGTCGTCTTCATTCACGAGAATGAACTTGACCTGAAGGTTCAGCGCGCCGCCGTTCACAATGCCGCTGAGAGAAAAACCGAGAATCGCGATCAGCAAAAACGGCATCAGGATGAGGATGACCAGTTCTTTCTTATCGCGCAAAATCAGCAGCATGTCTTTTTTCAGGAAATTCCCCATTTTGCGCCCCCCTTAATCCCTCAATGTTCGCCCGGTCAGATGAAGAAACACGTCCTCCAGGCTCGGCTTTTGCACGTGCAGGTTGATGACGCGCGCCTGGTGCCGCTCGGCCGCCTGGAACAACTGCCCGAGTATCCCGCTGTTTTTCGGCACGATCAGCTTGATTCCGGCCTGTTCCACATTCACCTGACGAATATGGCCGCAAGATCTCAACTCTTCCACCAGCGCGGGACAAGGTTCATCGAGCTGCATCCAGATCGTATCCTCGGACGATAAGATGCTTCGCAATTCCTCCTTGCGTCCCGCGGCGATGACCTTGCCGTGATCCATGATGTAGATGCGGTCGCACAGTTGCTCGACTTCCTCCATATAGTGGCTCGTGTACAGCACCGTCATTTTTTTCTCCGCGTTCAACAATCGGACCGTATCCAGAATATGGTTTCTGGACTGCGGGTCGATGCCGACGGTCGGTTCGTCCATGATTATGATCTTCGGTTGATGAAGAAGAGCCGCCGCGATGTTGATGCGTCTTTTCATCCCGCCCGAGTATGTCTTGATGCGGTCTTTTTTACGGTCGGACAATCCCGCCAGTTCCAGCACTTCATCGACGGCCTTGTCCAGTTCCTTGCCCCTCAGTCCGTATATGCGTCCGAAAAACTGCAAATTTTCCAGCGCGCTCAATTCCTCGTACAGCGCGATTTCCTGCGGCACCACGCCGAGCACCCTGCGGATCAGCTGAGGATGTTTGATCACGCTATGCCCGTCCAGCCGCACATCGCCGGATGTGGGCCGGATGAGCGTCGCCATCATGGAGATGGTCGTCGATTTTCCGGCGCCGTTCGGTCCGAGCAATCCGACGGATTCGCCCTGATCCAGATACAGATTCACATTGTCCACCGCCGTCTTGTTCTTGAACACCTTGCGCAATTCGATCGTTTCCAGCATGCATATCCCTCCAGCATCATACCTTCTTCAAACGTTCATACTTCTTCAATCTTTCATACTTTCTTCAAAATCTGATTTCTCAAACTTCCGTTTCAACCGTTCCCTGCCGCGATTCGTACACAGTCCTCGATCCGCATCCGGTTCGCTTTCAGTATACAAAGAAAAAAGACAGTGCTCCCACTGTCTTCCGTCATCACTTGTGAGATATACCATGACTCAAGTCATGGTCGATATGCCCGCCGGAATCATGACTTCGGCCATGTTTCGTATAATGTTCCCCGCGTCACACGAGATCGTGGCGGATCGCGTAGATCGCCAGTTGAGTCCGGTCACGCAAATCCAGTTTGTCGAGAATCAGACTGATATGGTTTTTCACCGTTCCGACCGACAGCGCAAGCTCCTCCGCGATCTCCTTGTTGCTGCGCCCTTCTCCGACCCTGCGGATGATATCCAGTTCCCGCGGCGTGAGCGACGGATCGACTTGCGGTTTCTGCGCGCCGCGCAGCAATATCGGCATCACCTTCGCCGCCACGTGTTCCTCGATCGGCAACCCGCCGCTCAGCGCGCTGCGGATCGCGCGGATCAACGCCTCCGCATCCGCATCCTTCAGCATGTAGCCGCTGGCGCCGAGCTTCAACGCTTCGAGCGCATAGGCGTCGTCGTTAAACGTCGTGAGCATGAGCACCCTTTGCTCCGGCCGGCGCGCCAAGATTCGCCGCGCCGCTTCCAGGCCGTCCATCACCGGCATCCGGATATCCAGAATCACGACATCGTAAATATGTTTTTCGCACAACTCGACCGCTTCCTGACCGTTCGTCGCTTCTCCGGCCACAACCAGTTCCGGGTCCGATTCGATCATCATCTTCAATCCTTGTCGGACCAATCGTTGATCTTCCGCTAAGAGAATGCGAATCATGGCTCACCCTCTCCCAATGTCATAATGATTCGTCCTCTCAAGCATGGAGCATAAAGGAACCGCGAACGACAAACAGATTGCGCGTCCGGGCGATTTCCAGCGTTCCTCCCGCACGTTCCACCCTGTCCCGCATCGCGCTTAAACCGAACCCCTCCAGCACCGGTCCTTCCTCCTGCCCATGGACTTCATTCGTCACTTCAAAGCGAAACACGCTTCCTCCGGGAGATTCCAGCAAAATGCTCACCTTGCGGGAAGAACCGTGCCGCATCGCATTGGTGATCGCTTCCTGAATGGAACGAAATACGGCGATCGACTGCTCATTATTCAGCGAAACGCTCAATGCGCCGTGCCGGACGACGAATTCCACCTGCATATAATTTTCTGCCTCCAGATTGCGGATGAGTCGGATAAGCGCCTGCAATCCGCCCGGCTCCTCTTCTTTAAGCGCCTTCACCGCATTTCGCGTTTCCTGCAGACTCTCCTGCGCCAGCCGTTTCATCTGTTCCGCATAGGATTTCAGCTTCTCATCCTCCGCCTGCATCCGGAACATCTCCAACTGCATGAGCATCGAGGTCAGCTTATGCCCGACGGAATCATGAATTTGCCGGGCGATATTCGTTCTTTCTTCGATTCTCGCCGCATCTTCATTATGTTTCGCGCGCCGCTTCAAATGACGGTACTCGTCCAGCAAAGCGTCGTACCGCAACGCCGCATCCTCATAAGCCGCGCTCGTGCGGTGGTGCACGGCGCACGCGAAAGCAAATGCCGCCGCATACAGGAGAATGACGGACAACAGCACCCATCGGCCGGCCATGGTCATAAGGAGCATCGGCAACCCGAGCGCAGAGACGCCGACCGCGGCCACCCATACACCGGACAGCCGGGATGCGCTTCGCCACGTGAGGAAGCTGCCGATCAGCAGAGGAAACCAGACGGGGCTGAGATCGGACACTTCCGCCATATCCTTGGACACTTCGCTTGCATCCTTCAGGAACCCCATGGAAAGAAAGGACACGGCGAAAACCGACAGCAACGCGCCGATCAACAGCATCGCGTACAACCGGGGACGGTTGTGAGTAAGGTCCGCTAAAAAATAGATCGCAAAAAACGCGATGCATCCGATCAGCCCCCCGACGGTGAATGCGGAGGTTCCCATTGTGATGAAATATACGATCCAACAGGCTGAGATCCATGCAAAACCGAGCCAGAAATTGCGCATAACCCCGCGTTCCTCCTTGAAGAGAAACTGCATTCAATAACGGATAGAGCAACCGTTCTTTTCATCATACCTTGAGCAGGTTTCGGCTGACAAGAGACAATCCCTTCTCGTCCGCACCGTTCCGCGCGGCGCCGCTCGTTCGGAAAGTCTGGTCTCGCATCGGCCGGCGGAAACGGATCGGATTGATGATCGCATGTTAAATGAGGGTTGAATATGTGAACCCTTGATGAGTGGCCTGAATCTTTGAACCGCCTGCATGAATATAGAGCGGATGATACAAAAAAACACCGCGCGCAAGTTTAAGCCGCGGTGTCCGCTATGCCATACGTTACGCCGCCCGTTTCTTCGGGCGAAGTTTTTTCCCAAGCAGGCCATGCACAGGCGATAATAGAAAGCTGAACATGAAAAAGATGCCGGAAGCAAATGCCATGGACGCGGAGATCGATGTGTCCAGCAGCGCCGCAATCCCGTAACCGGCCAAAGCGGACGCCGTACCGAAGGCCGCGCTTAACACCAGCATGATCAACAGGCGATCCGTCCACAGATATGCCGCGGCGGCCGGTGTGATCAACATCGCCACGACCATGATCGCGCCGACGGCGTCGAAAGAAGCGACCGTCGTCACTGACACGAGACACATGAACAAATGGTGAAGCAAGGCCACCGGTATCCCGAGACTGGCAGCAAGCGCGGGATCAAACGTTGTAATCTTCCATTCCTTATAGAAAAGCCCGATCGCCAGCAGAACGATGATCAGCACGATCCCCAAAAGCAACGTCGCTTCCGGAACCGTTCCGAGGACGGGCACCTGAACCGTCTTCCACGGAATAAACGCGATCTCCCCCATAAGCGCATGTTGCACATCGAGATGCACATTCCCTGCGGAAGTTGATATCAGAACAACGCCGATCGCAAACAGTGTCGTGAAAACTACCCCGATCGAAGCGTCCTGTTGAACTCCGCGGCTGTTCAGCCATTGCACGAACACCGCGGTCGCAAGACCGGCCGCGATCGCGCCGAGCAACATGGGGAAGCCGCTTAAGGAGCGGGTCGCCAGATACGCGATGACGATGCCGAGCAGCACGGTGTGGCTGATCGCATCCGCCATCATCGCCAGCTTGCGCAAGATGAGGAATACACCGATCAGACCGCATGAGATGCCGACCAGCACAGCCGTTAACAAAATCCACGCCGTATAGCTCATCTCAACCTTCCTCCTCCCGCAAGACCGGCCGCGATTGGTGCGAAGCGATCGAACCTTTCGCCAGCTTGCGATTTTCCCGAAGTTCCAATCTTTGAATGAGCCAACCTTTCTGCGTGCCGAAGAGGATGGAGATCACGAACAACCCGGCGGCGACGATGACGATAAACGGACCGGTTGGCCATCCTTTTCCCAGAGCGCTGATGATCGTCCCGACCGCCCCGGACAAACCGCCGAACACAGACGACAAGATGATCATCCTGCCGAAGGAACGCGTCCAATACCGGGCGCTGACGGCCGGGATGATGAGCAGCGCCGACATCAGGATGACGCCGACCGCCTGAATGCCCATGACGATCGTCAAAACGAGCGCAAAGGTGTACAGGATGTTCATCGGCACGAGCGGCATCCCGATTCCGCGCGCAAAATCAGGATCGAACAAAAACAGTTTCCATTCTTTGAACAGCGTGACGACGATCGCGATCACAACCAACGTCAACAGCAACATCATCTGCACGTCATGCCGCACCATCGTCGCCGCCTGACCGAAAATGAACGAGTCCAACCCGCCCTGGTTGCCGCTGACCGTGCGGTTGACGATCGTCAGCAACATGATTCCAAGGCCGAAGAAAACGGACAGCACGATCCCCATCGCCGCATCTTCCTTGATCCTGCTCGCGAGCGTCACCCATTGGATGAGCAACGCGCCGAGCAGGGCGCTCACCGCGGCTCCCAGGATGAGCAGCAGCAAATGTTTGTGACCGATCAGCATGAAGGTGATGACGATCCCCGGAAGAGCCGCATGGGACAGCGCATCGCTCATCAAACTTTGTCTCTTCCAGTAAGCGAGACATCCCATCATGCCGGATGCCGTCCCCAACAACAGCGTGCTGAACAGCACCCACTGGGTATTGCTAGATAGCAGGATGTGCAACAGGCTCATCCCCTTTTCTGTACCGGATCGCCCCTCCATACGTGCGGATGATGTTGTCGTACGTGAACACGTCCTCCGTCAAACCGTGATGAACGACGGTTCTGTTCAACAGCAGCACATGATCAAAATATTGATCCACCGTCTGCAGGTCATGGTGAACGACCAACACCGTCTTGCCTCTCGACTTCAACTCCTGCAGCGTCGCCATGATGGCGCGTTCCGTGGCCGCATCCACGCCGGCCAGCGGTTCATCCATAAAGTACAGGTCCGCATCCTGCACGAGCGCCCGCGCGAGAAACACTCTCTGCTGCTGTCCGCCGGAGAGCTGGCTGATCTGCCGGGATGCGTACTCCGCCATTCCCATCCGCTCGAGCGCGTCCATCGCCTTCTTCTTGTGACTGGCGCCCGGCAGCTTAAACCAGCCGATCTGACCGTACAGCCCCATCATGACGACATCCAACGCATTCGTCGGAAAATCCCAGTCCACCGTCCCTCTTTGCGGCACATAGCCGATGCGGTGCTTCATCTCTTTCAACGTTGATCCGAAGAATCGCACTTCGCCGGTTACCTTTGGGTGCAATTCAAGCAAGGTTTTGATCAATGTCGATTTGCCCGCGCCGTTCGGCCCGACGATTCCCGTCAACGTACCTTCGTGAACCTGGAACGACACACGCTCGAGCACGATCTGTTTGCGATAGGCCGCCGACAAATCTCTGACGCTGAGAACCTCCATCTCATTCGCCTCCGCTCAATGCCTCATAGATCGTATTCATATTATGCCGGTACATGCCGATGTACGTCCCTTCCTCCGTTCCCGCCTCACCCATGGCGTCGGAATACAGTTCTCCGCCCAGCCGGACCTCCATCCCTCTCTTCGCCGCGCCCTCGATCACGGAACGAATCGTGTCTTCCGGGATTGTGCTCTCGATGAACACGGCCGGGATGCGGCGTTCGACGAGCAGGTCGATCGTCTCCTGAATATCCGACAGTCCGATTTCGTCTTCCGTGCTTAACCCCTGCAGTCCGACGACTTCAAGATCGTGCATGCGGCCGAAGTAACCGAACGCGTCGTGCGCCGTGACCAGCACACGCCGCTCTTTCGGAATCAACGACAGTTTCTTCGAATCTTCCACAAGCTGATCCAGCTTGGCGAAATAGTCCTTTTTATTCGCTTCAAAATAGCCGGCGTGTTCGGGCGCATACTGTTTGAGCCGTTCCACCGCTTCATCGAGCGCTTGCCGCCACAGATGTATATCAAACCAGATATGCGGATCGACGGCGCCCTCTTCATCCTTGAGCAGCTGCTGTTCCGCAACCGCCTCGCCGAATGCCATCACAGGTTTCGTTTTGCGGATCTCGTCGAAAATTTCAACCATGTTCCCCTCCAGGTGCAACCCGTTGTAAAATACGATATCCGCGTTCTGCAACTTGGAAATATCCCCTTGCGAAGCTTTGTACAAATGCGGGTCAATGCCGGGCCCCATCAGACTCGTGACGCTCACCCTGTCTCCCCCGATGACCGAGATCGGCTCGCCGATCTGTGCGATCGTCGTCACGATCCGAATCACGCCCTCCCGATGATCTCCATCATCGCCCGACGCGCGGCCGCACGCCGTTGCGGCAACCGTCATCAGCACGATGACGATCAGGATCCATTTCATTCCTCCTACTGTCTTTCCTCTCATTCTCCTCATCCTTTCTCCAATTCACCTGTTTTTCAGTCTTTCATCCGTTGTGCGGATTTTCCCGTGTTCATTACGGTTTGCCTCTGCCGATTCAAGCTTACGTGCTAGCGTCTGCGAACAAAGATTGGCACTCCGCAAATGAATTGAACTAGGGGAAACAATTTTTCCACAGTCACAATATTTTTCCCTCATCTATGTTTTTGATTATATACAATAATGTTTCCTTGATGCAACATTTTTTCGTTAAAAAAAATCGTGCGCGTCCGTATCGATAAAACAACAAATCGATAAAATTAAGCATAAAAAATGTCAACCATGCGAAACATGGCTGACATCACGTAACGTCGATATGAATGGAAGGCAATGAAATTATCATCTGTTCATGAAAAAGTTGATCAAAAATCCGACGAGCCCGATTCCGATCCCATAATGTCCGACATTTCCTCTTGACGGTGTCGTTACGCCTCTTCCCAGGTAACCGAGCACAATCGCAACTGCGCAGACGCCCATACCCAGCTGCGGTCCGAACATGAAAAACCAGAAACCGATCAGACCGAGGACGATCGAGAGAATCGCAAAAGCTGGGCGTTCCTTCACCTGCGGTTTCTTTTTCTCTTGCTCTTCTATCTTGCGCGCTTCATCATCAAGATACATGTTCATGTAGAATCTCCTCCTCCCGGCTGATACCGCTTACATGCAACTACCTTTAATCTTTGCATACTTTGCTTCGCCAGTCAATGATCTCATGAATGCCCGATCATGACGTTCGGCTCATGATTCGTTATGATTGGTCACAGGCCTCAAGGCGCGGACGCAAAAATTACCGATCTTTTTTCCAAAGTGAACCGCTCGCCGGGGACGGCCGCTATGCACTGAATGCCGTGTTCGGACAACAATCTTCCGAAAGCGGCGGCGTCCTGCTTGATCGCCGGGAATGTATTGTAATGGATCGGCAGCACCTGTTTGGCCTTCAGCCATACCGCGGCGGTTACGGCGTCGTCCGGCCCCATCGTAAACTTGTCGCCGATCGGCAGGCAGGCGAGATCGATCGTGTGGCGTTCGCCGAACATCTTCATATCCGAGAACAATGCGGTATCTCCGGCGTGATAGATCGTGATGCCGTTCCATTGGATGATGAATCCGCCCGGCATTCCGCCGTAAATCATCCGCTTCTCATCTTTCAGCACGATTCCGGAACTGTGGAACGCTTGAACGAATTTCGCCTTCGCGAAACCGAGATCCGCGGTTCCGCCCATATTCACTTCGATCGTTTCCGCGCCCTGCCATCTCATGTAATTCGCTAGTTCGAACGTTGCCACGATTTTCGCCTTATTCGCTTTGGCGATCGGTACGGCATCGAGAATATGATCCTGATGCGCATGGGTCAACAGGACGTATTGGACTTTCAAGTCTTCGGGCTTCGCAACGCTGAGCGGATTGCCGGACAGAAACGGATCGATGACGATTGAATGATCTCCATCCCGAATCTGGACGCACGAATGTCCATGATAAATGATCTCCATCTCGCTGAATCCCTCCCATATTGTCCATATTGATAAACGTTCAAACTTATGATAGTAAACTTTGCCTTCGGCTGTCAAAAATCCGGAAAAAGCCTTGGACGTGCATATCCCGTCGGAGTGTCCGATGCGGGCGCGTCATCCCAATAACCGATCACCGGACTTCGGGCGAACTCTCCATTCTTTCCAAGTTTTCTGCCGAACATCGTTTCTGCCTGGCATGCGAAGCTATAACCGAACAAAAAAAAGCCGCCGGTTCAAAACCGGCGACTGGCAGGTTTTCATTGATCGAATTGTATTTCCGCTTTCTTTATCCGCCCTGAGTATCCGCTTCTCCTGTCGCTGATAATCGCAAATAATCTGCAGGATCAGTGCTCAGAGGAGCTCATCCGGATCCGTGCGGATGCGGATCGAGAGTTTCCAACATTCACGCCTGATGAAAATTCCGGCCGTCGTACACGGCTTTTACGTATCCTTTGCGTACGACAAAATCGCCGAAACGTTCTCCTTCTTCGCGCTCCGCCGCATATTGCCGGATGATCGGAGTCAGCGTGTCGAGAATCTCTTGCTCGGTAATATTCTCGCGATACATCTGATTCAGACGATCACCCGTGAAGCTGGCGCCCAGGTACAGGTTGTATCTGCCGGGAGCTTTTCCGGTGAAGCCGATTTCGCCAAGATACGGACGAGCGCAGCCGTTCGGGCAGCCCGTCATGCGGACGATGATCTCTTCATCCTTAAGCCCGGCTTCTTCCATAATTTTCTCCAGCTTCGTCAGCAGAGTCGGCATGTACCGTTCGGACTCCGCCATTGCCAGACCGCAGGTCGGCAGCGCCACGCACGCGATCGATTTCCGACGCAGCGCGGACTGGCGTTCGCCGGTTTGAAGACCGTATTTCTCCACCAACTCTTCGATTTTCTTCTTTTTCTGACTCGTGACATTGCCGATGATCAGGTTCTGATTCGGAGTCCAGCGGAAATCTCCCGTATGAATCTTGGCGATCTCCCGCAATCCCGTTTTCAGTTTGTAATCTTCCCAATCCCTGATCCGTCCGTTTTCGATGAACAGCGTCAGATGCCATCTGTTGTTATTGCCCTTCACCCATCCGTAGCGGTCACCGGAATGTTCGAACTTGAACGGGCGCGCTTCTTCCAGCTTCCAGCCAAGACGGTTGTTCAATTCTTCCTTGAACCATTCCACCCCGCCTCGGCGGTCGATCGTATATTTCAAACGGGCATATTTGCGAACCGATCGGTTGCCGTAATCGCGCTGGATCGTCACGACCTTCTCCGCCACATCGACGACCTGCTGCGGCGTGCAGAAGCCGATCACCCGCGCAAGCTGCGGATACGTATTCGTATCGCCGTATGTCATCCCCATGCCGCCGCCCACGGCGACATTGAATCCTTGCAGCTTGCCGTCCTCAACGATCGCGATAAAGCCGAGGTCCTGCGAGAAGACGTCCACGTCGTTGGACGGAGGAACGGCTATGCCGATCTTGAACTTCCGCGGCAAATAAACCGGTCCGTAGATCGGTTCTTCTTCCGTCTCCTCCCCGCGGCTGTCGTACACTTTTTCACCGTTGAGGAAAATCTCGTGATACGCTCTCGAACGAGGCATCAGATGCTCGTCGATTTTTTTCGCCCATTCGTATACTTCGCCGTGAATGTCGGAAATGTACGGATTCGGATTGCACATCACATTGCGGTTCACATCGCCGCAAGCCGCGATCGTCGTCATGAGCGCGTCGTTGATTTCCTTCATCAGCGTCCTCATATTCCATTTCAGGATGCCGTGCAGCTGAACGGCCTGACGCGTCGTCAACCGGATCGTATCCCCCGCGAATCTGGTCGCCAGATCGTCGATGACCAGCCATTGTTCGGGAGTTACGATGCCTCCCGCGGCGCGTATGCGCACCATGAATTCATAAGCCGGTTCCAGCTTTTGTTTCTCCCGCTCATTCCGCAAATCGCGGTTATCCTGCATGTAGCTTCCGTGAAATTTCATCAGCCTGTTGTCGTCTTCCGGAATCGAACCGGTGATCGGATCTTCCAGCGTTTCACTGATCGTGCCGCGCAAGTAGCGGCTACGCAGTTTGATCTCCTCCACGTCGCTGGGCGGGCCGTCGATCTCCTGCATTTTCTTGATAATGTCGTTAACTGCCATAACGCGTCACACTCCCTTCACCCTGACCAAAAAACCTGTTATCCAGCGCCTCAATATACATCCCGCTGATAGCGATTCGCTGCGCTTAAGTTTTCCATATACGCTTCCGCTTCGGCACGGCTTTTGCCGCCTTCCTGCTCGATGATCTTCAGCAGCGTTTCGTGCACATCTCTCGCCATGTTCTGCTTGTCGCCGCACACGTACACATACGCCCCTTGCTCCAGCCATTCGTACAGTTCGCGGCTCTTCTCCATCATCCGGTGCTGCACGTATACCTTTTTATCCGTATCCCGCGAGAAGGCGACATCCATTCTCGTCAGAACGCCGCTTTTCAGCCAACGCTGCCAATCCGTCTGATACAGGAAATCCGTCCGGAAACGGCGATCCCCGTAGAACAGCCACGTCTTGCCGGTTGCACCCGTCTCCTCTCGTTCCTCGATGAACGCGCGGAACGGCGCCACTCCCGTTCCGGGTCCGATCATGATGATCGGCGCATCGGGGTCTTGCGGCAATTTGAAGTGCGAATTTTGCTGCACGTAGATACGCACCTTGTCGCCGGGCTGCAGGCGTTCCGCCACGTATACCGAACATACGCCTTTGCGTTCCCGTCCGTGAAGATGGTATCTGACCGCACGGATGACGAGCGTGACTTCGTCGGGATTCGCCTTTTGGCTGCTGGCGATCGAATATAGCCGCGCGGGCAATTTCCGCAACAAGGCGATGAAATCTTCCGCCGATACGTTCCAGGGACCGAAATCGGTGACGAGATCGAGCAGATCTCTCCCTTTGATATACTCCTTCAGTTCCGTTTCATGTCCCGGCTGCACCAGTTCACGCAGCCTTTGGTCGCTCGTGAACGATGCGGCTTGTTCGACCGTTTTCCTGGACAAGGTGGTGATGTCGAAAGACCTCAGCAGCGCGTCGCGCAACGAGGACTTTTCCCCCTGCTTGTTGACCGTCACGAGCTGGTCGGGATTCAGGTTCAATCTTGCGATCAATTCGTCGACCAGCTGCGGATCGTTCTCCGGATAGATGCCGATGCAGTCCCCCGGCTCAAAGGTGAAATTCGAACCTTCGATCGACAGGACGAGATGTCTCGTCTCCAGATCCGACCCCCGGCCGTTCAGGTTAATATTTTCGATCACTTCGGCCGTAAACGGATTCGTCCGCGAATACACCGTTTCGGTCGAGACCGGCGATTGGCCTGCGGCCGCCTGCGCGACCGCCAGCGACGATGCGCCCGCCGCGTTGAGTCGTTCATTCAGCGCCTGAATGACGCCGTTCATCCATTGTTCCGCCGGTTCCTCAAAATCCAGATCGCAGTCCACACGCGGACAGATGCGGGTCGCCCCCAGTTCCTCAAGCCTCTTGTCGAAATCTTTGCCCGTCTGGCAGAAGAATTCGTATGAAGTGTCGCCGAGCGCAAGCACCGAGTATTGCATGCCTTCCAGTCTGGGAGCACGCTTGCTGTGCAGGAACTCGTAAAAAGACTTGGCGTTGTCCGGCGGTTCTCCTTCACCGTGCGTGCTGACGATGATCAGCAGATTTTGCACCTTCTTCAGGCCGTTCGGTTTGAAATCGCGCATCGATGAAGTCGTCACCTGATACTTCTGATCTTCCAACTTTCGGGCCAGCAGTTTGGCCAGCTTCTCGCTGTTGCCGGTCTGAGAACCGAACAAGACGGTCACTTCTCTTGACACGGAAGAAACGGCGGTCACGGCATTCGAACCGTTCGTCGCCACTCCCGGAGCGGCGACCGACGTTCCTCCCGCAGGCATGGCCAATTCCGCACCGGCGGCGATTGCCGTCAAATATCCGCTCAGCCATATGCGTTGAGAATTCGTCAAAGTCGGAATAACCTTGTTCAATAGTTCGACTTGTTCTTCATTGAATGGGCTGTTTGTCACATGGAGCTGCAACCGAATCCACCTCGCTTAAATTCCGTACCCTCGCTGCAATTCAAAGTAATCTTATAGGGTTTATCAAATTACCTATATAATCTAACATATTAATTGAAACATATCAATTATGATTTTATCCAAAAACCGCCCATCACGACGCATGCAAAAGCAAATATTTAGTGAAAATTAAATTTCTCCTGCGCCGGTTTGCCCATTTTGCCGCGGAGCCGGTTCAGGCGATGGTCGATCTCCCGCATCAGCTCGCGGTCCGGCGAACGGTTCCGCCCCAGGGTCATGCGCCGTTCGACGGTGGTCCGCGCTCTCTGCGCCCAGTAGATCGCCGCTTCGAAGTCGCGAACGCGATGCTCGTAATAGATGGCGAGTTCGATGAACGGTTCGACCGAACGCATCTTGCCCGGACTGTTCTCCACATACGCCCGCCAGCACGCCGCCGCCCTGTCGTATTCGTGCCATTTTTTCCACAACGATGCGGCTTCCAGAAGCCGGACGCGGGAAATCTCGTTTCTCCGCTGCGCTTCGTGCAAAAGTTCCCGCGCCTCGGCGTGCCGCTGAAGCTTGTCGAGCCAGACGGCGATCCTCACTTTGTCCTCCGGAACGATCCCGGGGACGGGCGTCTCGTCGCGGACGGAGCCGGACATCAAATATCCGATGCAGACCGTGAGCGCCGCGAGCGATAAAATATCCCGTTCGTTGTGGATGAAAATATCTTCGACGTCCCCCACATCCCGGGAACGAAGAAATTGCATATAGCGCACGGGCGCTTCCGCGCCGGGAAGATCGCGCTCCCGACTGTACCCCAGCTTGCTCTGTTCGATGACGCTCAATCTGCAGGACGGAAGCGTTTCTTTCCATAAACTTCGCGCGGCGTACAAAAGATCCGCCTGCGCGAGTTCCTTCGGCGGTTCCAGGCGATGAAGCACGTAGCGGTTTTTCAGCACGGACCAATCGAAACTTCGTCCGTTATACGTGATCATATGGGTGAACCGCTGCAGCGCGCCGCTTAAATAAGCCAGCGCTTGCCGCTCCTCCCGCGGATCGCGGATGAACAATTGATCCACGATGAACTGGGAACCGTCCACATATCCGTAGCCGATCATGAAAGGGACATTGCCGGCTCCGACGCCCAGACCGGTCGTCTCCGTATCGAAAAACAGCATTTGCGACGTATGCCGGATATCCTGCCTGACGTGACCGAGCGCTGCGATATGCCGCTCCACGCCGCGCAATTCATCGAGCCGGTAGCGTCCGTGCGCGTGACTCAATTCGTATCGGATCGTCCGCTTGATAAACGCGCCTTCGGACTCTCGCACCACAAGAGCGCCGATGCGCGCCCACTTCGCGGATTCCTCGTCCGACGCGTCCCGGCCGTCCGGATTCGGGCCGGCTGCCGGAGAACGCCCGGCGGATTTCGTCAACCGGAGAAGACGATCGCGCAAACCGCTCATTCGCCATCGCCGTCCATCCAAACATCCTGCGGCGCGCGATAGGACTCCGGTCCCGCATCGGTTCCGTCCGCGCTTGCAGCCCCGCCGATCCGTTCGCCCGGATCGGCGAGCGGTCTCGCGGCGGCTTCACGGACAAGCCGCAGCGTCAACTGTTTGCCGTTCTCTCCCACTTCCTCGACGGGACCGACGCACGAAGGACAGCCGCTGAAGCAGCCGCAGCTTTCGATGAGCGTCGAAGCTTCCGCCAGCAGTTCATCGTGGATCTCGTACAGGCGCTCGCTCAGGCCGATTCCGCCCGGATACCGGTCATAGAGAAAAATCGTCGGCATCTGCGTGTGCACGGCTCTCACCTGCGGCACGACCCGGATGTCAAGCGGATCGCACATCAGATAGAGCGGCGCAATATGCACGAGGACGTTCGACAGACCGAGCAGCGCGTACTGCAAATCCTGGACGCTGAACATCTCCTTCACGCGGTCGGAGAACGAAATCCAATAGCTGCTTGTGTGAAGTTCCTCTTCCGGCAGATGAATCGGCCCGGAACCGATATTCTCATGCGTGCGCAGCTTGATTTTCTTGAAGATCGTCGGACGCGCGATGACCGTCACCTCGCCGTAATGCTTCGCCAGAAAATCGTTCGACACCGTCCGGTCTTCATGCAGCACCTTCATTTCGACGGCCAGGTTGGCATCCGTGTAATAATCGACGTTCACCTCGCGCACGTACGCCTTTTTGTTCTCGTAATCCAGCTTTTCCACCTGATACTGCGTTCCCTCGTGGATATAGATCGCCTCTTCATGGATGAGCGTCGGCGCGCTGAACCGGTCCACTTCGCCGATGACGCGATGTCCTTCGGTCATATCGATGATGACGAAGTTTTCCTGGGCTGCTGACCGCAGCGATATATTGTTCGCGGGAAAAGATTGCGCCATCCAGTACCAACGGTCCCCCGCGGAGTGCAGCACCTTCTCTTCCACAAGAAACTCGAGCAAATCTTCCAGCCGTTCCCCTCCGAACGTCTCTCCCCGTTCGAACGGAAGTTCATATGCGGCGCACTTCACATGGTCGAGCAAAATAAGCAAATTGTCCGGCTGGATAAGCGCCCGCTCAGGAGGACGTTCGAAGAAATATTCCGGATGCCGGATGACATACTGGTCAAGCGGATTGCTGCTGGCGACCATGATCGTCAGCGATACGCCTTGCCGCCTTCCGGCGCGCCCGGACTGCTGCCAGGTGCTGGAGATCGTGCCGGGGTAGCCGTTGATCACGCAGGCCTGCATCTGTCCGATGTCGATCCCGAGTTCCAACGCATTCGTGCTGACGACGCCGCGAATCTCGCCGCTGCGCAGGCCGCGCTCGATCTCGCGCCGCTGCTTGGGCAAATAACCGCCGCGATAACCCCTTATCGAATCGTCCGCGAGCTGGCGTTTCACCCGCTGGCGTATGTAGGTGAGCAAGATCTCAACGCGAACGCGGCTGCGGGCGAACACGATCGTCTGAATGCCGTTCTCGATCAGCAGGGACGCCAGCTTCTGCGTCTCAAACACGCTGCTGCGGCGGATGCCGAGCTGCTTGTTCACCACCGGCGGATTGTAGAAGACAAAATGCTTCTCGCCCGACGGCGCGCCGTTGCGGTCGATCAGCACCGTCTCTTCGCCGATCAGGCGCTCCGCGTGTTCCTTCGGATTCGCGATCGTCGCCGACGCGAGCAAAAATTGCGGATTCGATCCGTAAAACCGGCATATGCGCTTCAACCTTCTGATCACGTTCGCGACATGGCTGCCGAACACGCCGCGGTACGAATGCACCTCATCGATCACGATATATTTCAAATTTTCAAACAGCTTCACCCATTTCGTATGATGCGGCAGGATCGCGCTGTGAAGCATATCCGGATTCGTCACCACGATATGTCCGGCGTTGCGGATGACCTGCCTGACCGTCGGCGGAGTATCTCCGTCATAGGTATGCGTCTTGATGTCGACTCCGAGGCGGTCGACCGTTTCCTTCAACTCCATCACCTGGTCTTGCGACAGCGCCTTCGTCGGGAACATATAGAGCGCTCTCGCCTGGTCGTCCCGCAGGATCGCGTCCAGCACCGGCAAATTGTAACACAGCGTCTTGCCTGAAGCGGTCGGGGTCACCGTCACCGTATGTTTGCCGCCGGCCGCCGCTTCAAACGATTCAACCTGATGGATGTACAGCCGTTCGATGCCTTTCGCCCGAAGCGCCTCCTTAAGGCGGGGATGCATCCTTTCGGGAAAATCGGCATAGACCGCCTTCCTCGCGGGTATCGTATGCCAATGGGTCACATTGTCTGCAATCTCCGGCGTCTCGCGGATAAAACTCAACACTTCCTCCATGGAGGACATTTTTCCAGTCAACTTGTTCATTCGATCCGCACTCTCCACGTCATGATACAAGTATTGTAACAGAATGCATGTTCGCATGACAATTGCCTGTTCAACATAGAAATCCCGTTCGCTCGCTTGCAGCGATGCGCCGGGATTCGTCTCTAAGGTAAGGTTCAATCAGTGCGGATCAGGCCGAGTACCGGGTGAATTCGCCGATATAAGCGAAACGAACGCGTTCGATGCGAATCGGGTACCGGCTGGAAGGGCTGTCGATCACCTTCTCCTCCCCAACCGATGCCATCAGCAGATGGATGCCGATCGGCGAAAAGAACGAAATGCGGTTGCGATCGGGATCGGCTTCGGTCGGATAGACGAGGGTATACTCCTCCTCATCCCCGTCGTCGAGATATTTGACCGTTACACTGCTGCCGATCAGGGCAATTCGCTCAAGCGACTCGGCGAATGCTTGATCGTCGCTCAACAGGATCGATTCCAACTGTCGGATGTAATCGCGCAGCAGTTTATCGATCTGTTGCCTTTCCTTCCCATATTCCTGAAAATACGTGTCCAGAAAGATCGGGTGCTGTTCATCGAAAAAAGCCAGCTGACTCGCCAGATGTTTGCGAGTTCCGGTCAAGTGACTAAGGCTCATAGTAAAGTTCACCACCCAAAGTTACTCTGATCCTCTTTACGATCATGCGCGCATCCTCCTTCGATTCATGTGTCCCGCATATGTCCGCAAAACCTCCGCTGAACCCGCGGCTGCCGAAACACAACCACAACACGAACAAGTGAACGGCCATATTCTTTATTCTGAAAACGCTCTCAACGCTGCCGATGGATCGTTCCGGAAAGACGCCATATGCACTTGTGTTGACAAGCGGAAGTTATAGCTCATAGCAAGAAAACATCCCGCACGATCCCATGCGAGATGCCTGTAAATTGAATATATCACAAGTGGTAATGGATGTCAACTCTTCTTGATATTAACATTAAAAGGTAATTAACGATTTTTTCGAGGGTGTCTTCCAGTCTCTTCTAATCTTAGGACTTTGCGGTCTTTCCTTCGGCCCTTGCAGAGCGGAACCATCTTCTTCTCTTCGCCTGCCGCTGCTTCTTGCGCTGGTGTTCGACCAGCCGGTCGAGCCGCACAAGCCGCAGGCCGTAATCGTAAATGCAGGAGCCGAGCAGCACGATGCGAAGGCGATCTTCATCCTGTTTCGTTTCGATCCGGAGCAATTGCTCCATGAACAGGCGGTTTTCCTGCCCGATGCGGCGCCCCTGATCTTCGGACAGCTTCATATGCCCCTCGTGTTTCAACAATATATATTCATGATACAGGATCAGTTCCTCAAGATGATGTTCGAAAAGCTGGCCTAACTGCTTATCCATCCCCGATTGGATATAATGCCCTCCGATCAGTTCGAGCACATCTTCGCCGCTGCGCAACGTGCGGAGCATATGCTTGTAAATGACGATCTGCCGCGCGTCCACCTGCTTGATCTTCGACATTTTCCGCCGTTCTTCCTCGAACAGGGCGAACATCTCCCCGCACTTGGCCACACCCTCTTGAAACCGCTGTTTCTTCTGCTTGAAGGAATGCTCGGTCAATGCATCGGAGATCGCCGTCCGCATCAGCAGCGACAAGTCCGCGAACACTTCCCTGACTTTCGCTTCGAATAACTTGCGGTAATTCGGAGGAGCGATCGTCACATTGACGACCAGCGCCGATAATATCCCGACAAGGATGACCGCAAACCGGTTGACCGCAAATGTAATGCCGTCGCCCGGAGCCTCCATGATGACGAGCACCGTCACAAGGGTGAGGCCGATCGAGCTGCCCATTTTCAGCTTCAGGCACAACGCGATGACGATCACCGCCACGAGACCGATCGAAAACAAATCGTTACCGAGCAGCTGTGAGGAGGCAAAAGCGATCAAGGCGCCCAACGTATTGGCCTGGATCTGCTCTCTCACATGACGCCAGGTGCCGTAAACCGAAGGTTGCATAATAATAATGGAAGCGACAGCCGCAAGCACCGCAGGCTCCATGCCGAGCAGACGGCATATGAGCAGACTCAAGCTGATCGCGAAGCCTGTTTTGATCACTCTTGCTCCTAAAGTCATGACGTTTTCTTCACCTGTTTGCGCGATGGAGTCATCTACCAACAGTGTATCCTCACTTTCCCCGACAATCAAGGATAATCATGGCCGCCCCATGAAAATTGCCGGTTGATTGGTCGAAGATCGCCGGCCGCATCCAGAACATCGCGCAATCCGGCCCCGCGCCGCTCCAGGAAATTCGACATCCGACCTTCCGGTGCGAAACCGTATCGCGTCTCCGGCCCCCCGCGGCGTGGAGTTGCGCATAAAAGCTGTGATATAATGCCGATATTACGACAGAAGGAGGAATATGATGGATAGACGGGAACAACTGATCAAATATGCGAAACTCGCCGTGCAAGTCGGGGTGAACCTGCAGCCCGGACAGATGCTGGTCGTCACCGCGCCGCTTGAAGCGGCGGAGTATGTCCGTCTGGTCGTGAAGGAGGCGTATGAAGCGGGCGCGAAATACGTTCACGTCGATTGGCATGACGATCAGATCACAAGATACCGCTATGAACTTGCGCCGGCGGATTCTTTCAAAGAATATCCGATCATGTGGCGCGCGAAAGGCTGGGAACAGATGGCGGAAGATAACGCCGCTTTCCTTTCGGTCATCTCCGCCAATCCGGACTTGCTGAAAGGAATCGATGCGGAGCGCATCAAACAGGCAAACATCGCGCAAGGCAGCGCCATGCAAAACTTCAGAAAATATACGATGTCCGACAAAGTGAGCTGGTCGATCGTCGCCGTTCCGAACAAGGTATGGGCCGATAAAGTATTCCCGGACCTGCCCGCCGATCAGCGCGTCGACGCCCTTTGGGACGCGATCTTCCGCGCGACGCGGATCGATCACGCCGATCCGGTGGCGGCTTGGCGCGAACATACGAAGACGCTCGACAGCAAGGCTGAACGCCTAAACGAACGGCGTTACCGGGCGCTGCACTATAAAAGCCCGGTCACCGATCTGACGGTCGAATTGCCGGAAAAGCATGTGTGGGTCAGCGCCGGCAGCCATAATGAGAAAGGAACGCTGTTCATCGCCAACATGCCGACGGAGGAAGTGTTCACGGCACCGAAGCGCGACGGCGTAAACGGCACGGTCACCAGCACGAAGCCGCTCAGCTACGCGGGAAATCTCATCGAGAACATCCGGCTGACGTTCAAAGACGGACAAATCGTCGATTTTTCCGCCGATACGGGTTACGACACCTTGAAAGCCTTGATCGAAACGGACGCCGGCTCCCGCTTTCTCGGCGAAGTGGCGCTCGTGCCGCATGAATCGCCGATCTCGAAAACGAATCTCATCTTCTACAACACGCTGTTTGATGAAAATGCGTCCAACCATCTGGCGATCGGCAAAGGCTACGCCTTCTGCCTGGACGGCGGCAAATCGATGGACGCCGGCGCACTGGCTCGCAACGGCCTGAACGACAGCCTCGTGCATGTCGATTTCATGATCGGGTCCGCCGACATGGATATCGACGGCATCCTGCCGGACGGCACCCGCGAACCGGTATTCCGGAACGGCAATTGGGCGTTCTGACAGTTCATCATGTACCGCAATCGGACAAGGGCTGTCTGTAAAGCAGAATGACAGCCGCCTTGCAATAAAAAGGAAAAACCCAAGAGTGCCTCGCTTCCGGTCTGCATGACGGGAGCAGTTCAATCACGGCATACTTGGGTTTTTCATTCATGTCGGGTCTTTTATCACGGTGTTAGACAAACACCGGTTTTCACGCCCGTAACCCTTATGGTTTTGCTCGCTTCGTCTCTTGATCACGGATTCAGTAGATGTTGTACACATTTTCGCATTCTTCCGCCGTCGGTTCATAAAAACAATGATTCTTATACCGGCCGACGAACGGTTGATTGTACCAGTTGGCCGGACAATCTCCCGGAGGCCGGAAATACCACAGGCTGTATTTTGCCGGCCACAACCGTTCGCCGTTAACCGCGCGGCGCGCCAAGCGCTTTTCGCGTTCCCGTGCCTTTTGGTAAAAATATCCGTATCTCACCGCCTCAAACGCGTGCGGCTGGTAAACCATCTGCGGGATCGTGCGCAATCCCTTGAAATCGGAACAGTTCGCCCGGATGCGATTGATGCCGACATTGCCGACCATGAGCATCCCGTGTTCTCCTTCTCCTTCCGCTTCGGCGCGCAGCAGACGGGCCAACAGATCGATGTCCTGCTCTCTCGCTTTAACGACTGCCATATACCATTCACCCCATATTCCGCATCTGTCACATCATTATATGAACGGATTCGGCATGGGTGAAGGATTCTTTCCGATCCTGTCGGGTCAAATGAGCAGATCGAACAACAGCGGATCTTTGTTCAGCTCGATATACGTGTAATTGTTTTTCTTCATCCGTTCCAGCAGCGGTTCATAATCTTCGCGCGACTTCAGTTCGATCCCGACCAGAGCCGGACCGTTCTCCTTGTTGTTCTTCTTGATATATTCGAAGCGCGTAATATCGTCGTTCGGGCCGAGCACCTTGTCGAGAAACTCGCGAAGAGCCCCCGCGCGCTGAGGGAAATTGATCGTAAAGTAATGTTTCAGTCCCTCGTGAATGAGCGACCGCTCCTTGATCTCCTGCATGCGGTCCACATCGTTGTTGCCGCCGCTGATCAGGCATACGACCGTCTTCCCTTCGATCTTGTCGCGATACGCGTCGAGGGCGGATACGGGGAGGGCGCCCGCCGGTTCCGCGATGATCGCGCTTTGATTATACAGTTCGAGGATCGTCGTGCACACCTTGCCCTCGGGAACGAGAACGATGTCGTCCAGCGTCTCTTTGCAGATGTTGTACGTCAGCTCTCCGACGCGCTTGACCGCCGCGCCGTCGACGAATCTGTCGATCGTCTCCAGCGTCTGCACGCCGCCGGCGGCGATGGCCCGATGCATCGCGGGCGCGCCGCTCGGCTCCACGCCGATGATGCGCGTCTCCGGGCTGATCGCCTTCACATAGCGGCCGATTCCGGAAGCGAGACCTCCCCCGCCGACCGCGCAAAAAATATAATCGACCTGTCCCTCCGCTTCCTGCAAAATCTCCATCGCGATCGTGCCGTTGCCCGCGATAATTTTCGGATCGTTGAACGGATGGACGAACGTCAACCCCTGCCGTTCCGAGGCGCGTACGGCTTCCATATACGCGTCGTCGAACGTATCGCCCACGAGCACGATTTCGACGTACGAACCTCCGAAACGCTTCACCTGCGACACTTTTTGCCGTGGCGTCGTCGCGGGCATATAGATGTACCCCTTGATCCGCAGAGCCTGGCAAGTGTAGGCGACACCTTGCGCATGGTTGCCGGCGCTCGCGCATACGACGCCGCGCTCCGCCGACTCTTCAGGCAGCGAGCGAATGAAATGATAAGCTCCCCGTATCTTGAACGAACGGACGATCTGCAGATCTTCCCGTTTCAAATATACCTGACAGCCGTACCGGGCGGACAACGCGTGATCTTTGTGCAGCGGCGTCCTTGTGATGACGTCTTTCAACACCTGCTTGGCATGCAGGATGTCTTCGATCTTCACGGCGTCCGCCCACTTGTCGTAATTCGATGCCGTTTCCTTGTCCATGTCGTGATCCCACCTTTTTCAGATACCTTTATATATACTCATTACCCTACTCATAACCCGCCTTCATGTCAAATCCTGCAATCCCCCGTCCGCCTTCCTGCATGGCGTGCTTCGTTACGTCATTTTTGTCTCGTTTTCCCGCTGTCATCCGATCCAAATCATGATTTCCAGCAACCCACTAATGAAAGTGCAGGATACGTTTGGTTACTATGTTAATAGACTCGGTTAATAGACTCGTGCACAAGGAGGAATCTTCATGAAGAAGGCTTTACGGAAAAAAGCTTTGCCGGTGGCGCTCGCCCTGTTCCTGGCGGCTCCGTCCGTAACGCTCGCAGCTCCTGCAGGATATGAGACAGTGGTCAAATGGGGTGTCAACTTCCGCTCGGAGCCGAGCACCGACGGTTACAAATATCGAATGATTCCCAAGGGCGAATATATACACGTCATTCAAGAAGTCAACAGTTACTGGCTGCAAATTCAGACCCAGGACGGACAGATCGGATACATATCGGCGGATTCCAAATACACGGATTACGTCAGTCCGTCAACCGTCGCCACGGGCACGATCACCAAAGGCGTCAATTTCCGTTCCTCGCCGAAGGTGGCCGACAACAAGATCGGTTCGATCAGCAAAGGAACGAAGGTCCAGGTGCTGGAGATTACGAATCAATGGTGGGTAAAAATCCAATACAACGGCAAGATCGGTTACGTATCGTCCGACTATATCACCGTCAACGGACAGATCCCGGGCGCACCATCATCCGGTTCGGGCGGCCAGCAACCCGGCAATCCCCCTCAGGCCGAGAACAGAGCGGATCAGATCATCGCCTTCGCTGAAAGTTTGATCGGAAAAGTGACTTACGAATACGGCGTCAGAAACACCAGCAAGCTGATCTTCGACTGCTCTTCGTTCACCCAGTACGTGTTCCAGCAATTCGGCGTCGACCTGAAATGGGGCACGAAGTATCAGAAATCGGCCGGCACCGCGGTCAGCAAGGCCAATCTGAAAAAAGGCGATCTTGTCTTCTTCGCCACATCGGGCAGTTCCATCAACCACGTCGGCATATACATAGAGAACGGAAAGTTCATTCATAACACTCCGTCCAAAAACGGCGTCACCATCAACGACCTGAACACCGGATACTGGAAAGACAAGTACGTCAGCGCCAGACGAGTGCTGTAACATACACCCTTCCGATGCCGACCTGAGCAATCCCCCCCATTAGGGATGAAACCCCTGAAGCGATCGACTCGTTCGACGCGTTTCAGGGGTCTTTTTTTTCGCACCGCTACAAGAATCAGCACCTTGCAACCGTCGATCCGGCAGTCTTCGGTTTCCGTTCCCGCCCTGCATCCATTTGCTTATCCTTCCGATTATCGTTTCCGCCTTCTGTCCGTCAGTTCCCTCCTGCTGTCCGGTCTTGTGCCGGTCCGGCGAATCATGTATGGTAAAAGGAGCTTGTTTTGAGCGGTGATGCAGCGTGAAACCCGTGCTCCTGCTCATCATGCTTGATCACGGCATCATGCATGACCACGCATGATTGGTCACGCTTCCATCGTGTTGCCGATCATTGAACCGTTCGCGCAGACGAAAACCATATGTAAACCGTTGATAGGAGGAACCTCATATGACGATTCAGCGATCGCCACTTATTGACGCATTGGGGATGAAACCGCATCCCGAAGGCGGATGGTATAAGGAGACATGGAAGGCGGCGTTCACGATCCCCCGTGCCGTGCTCGGCGAGGCATACAGCGGTGATCGGCAGGCGGCGTCAGCCGTCTACTTCCTTCTCCATCCCGGCGAGACGTCGGCATGGCACACCGTCCTGTCCGACGAGCTGTGGCTTTGGCATTCGGGAAGTCCGATCCTTCTGACGCTGGGCGGAGACGGTGAAGCGCCAGTGAAGCAGCAGGAAATCGTGCTGGGCATGGATATTGCGCGCGGAGAGCGCCCGCAGGTGCTTGTACCCGCCCGCGTATGGCAGACGGCGCGTCCGCTCGGCGACGAGCCGACGCTGGTGACATGCATCGTCGCTCCGGCGTTTCACTTTGACGACTTCCGCATGGCCGATGACTGAGCGAATCGGAAATATATCATTAATCGAAGCATCCAAAGCCTCGAAGCATATTCATCGCATAAAAAAATCCGCTCAATGTGCAAAGGAACTTAATCAGGGCCAATCATCCATTTCCACTAAAATCACACGCCCAACAATGAAGCCTCTCCTTCCGCTTTTTCGGCGGAACGAGAGGCTTTGTTCGCGCTAGACGCATTTGCGTTCAAACGACAGGCTTGCGTTTGCATGCTGTCGTTATTTGGCCGTACTTATAAATGAATCCTATCGCATTGCCTTGTTGACATAAACGATCGTTTTCGACTCGCCGGAAATCACACGACGCCTTGCGCGATCATCGAATCGGCCACTTTCAGGAAGCCGGCGATATTCGCGCCGATCACCAGATTGCCCGGATGACCGAATTCTTCGGCGGCCTTCATGCTGTTTCTGTAGATGTTTGTCATGATTTGCTTCAGTTTGACGTCGACTTCTTCGAACGTCCAGGACAGGCGCATGCTGTTTTGCGACATTTCAAGCGCAGACACGGATACACCGCCCGCATTCGCCGCCTTTGCCGGACCGAACAACACGCCGTTTTCCAGGAAGACATCGATCGCCTCAAGCGTGGACGGCATATTCGCGCCTTCTCCGATGGCCTTCACGCCGTTCTTGACGAGAATCTTCGCCGATTCCTCGGAGATTTCGTTTTGCGTCGCGCAAGGCAGGGCGATATCGCAAGGAATCGTCCAGATGCCTTCGCATCCTTCGCGGTACGTTGCATGAGGATGCTCCAGGACGTACTCGCGAATCCGTTTCCGTTCCACTTCTTTCAGGCGCTTCACGGTCGCGAGATTGATGCCGTTCGGGTCGTACACGTAGCCGTTGGAATCGCTGCACGCCACAACCTTCGCGCCGAGCTGCATCGCTTTCTCCATCGCGTAGATCGACACGTTGCCGGAACCGGACACGATCACGGTGCTGCCTTCGAAGCTGTAACCCTTCTCCTTCAGCATTTCTTCCACGAAGTAGACGCAGCCGTAACCGGTCGCTTCGGTTCTCCCGAGGCTGCCGCCGTAGTTCAAACCTTTGCCGGTCAACACGCCAGCTTCGAAACCGCCTTTGATGCGCTTGTACTGTCCGAACATGTAGCCGATCTCGCGCGCCCCGACCCCGATATCTCCGGCGGGCACGTCTTCATCCGGTCCGATGTACTTGTACAATTCCGTCATGAAGCTTTGGATGAACCGCATGATTTCCCCTTCGGATTTGCCCTTCGGGTCAAAATCGCTGCCGCCCTTTCCGCCGCCGATCGGCAATCCGGACAGCGAATTCTTGAACGTTTGTTCGAATCCGAGGAATTTGATGATGCTCGCATTAACGGACGGATGGAATCGAATGCCGCCCTTGTAAGGTCCGATCGCACTATTGAATTGAACGCGGAACCCGCGATTCACGCGAACCTTGCCGGAATCGTCCACCCACGGCACGCGGAAGACGATGAGCCGTTCCGGTTCCACGAGTCTTTCCAGAATATTGTAGTGCATATATTTGGGCTCGCGTTCCAGTACAGGAATCATTGAAGCCAAAAATTCTTTGACCGCCTGATGGAATTCCGGTTCACCCGGATTTCTCTTAATGACGGTGTCGAGTACATGCTGGATATACTCGTTCACTGCTGAATTGGTTGCCTTTTGTGTCAGTAATGCCATCATACTCAACTCCAATTAAGATTTGATGATCAAACGCACGAATGATCTTGATAAAGTTCGTTTATGATAGTTCACTTTATGATAAAGAGCCGTTTTTGTAAAGAATGAAGACCGCAATTTGATGATAGATGTTTTTTATTGTGTATATATAAATCGTTTATTTTCTCCGTTATTATGCGCAAAACGTCGTCCTCATCCTCCCCGCCCGCCCCGATGATTTGTTCGCAAAATGTTCAAATTCCTCCCCCTGTTCTTTCCGATCCGGTCAGGTTCTTTCCGAAAAGTGTAGTATAATAAAACTTAAAGAAGCCTGTTTTCATCGATGCGGGAACATTTCCGCTTACCATTGCGTCTGAACTTGTGATATCCTAAGATTCGTGTCTCCATCTTTTGCATAAGGATTGGAAGGTGAACAACCATGTCACGGTCGAAGATGCAGTCCTTCTTATCGAAACCGATCGTTCTGTTCTCCGTCATAATGCTGATCAAGTGCGTGCTGGTCTGGTTCGTCATATTCGAAGACGGCCCGGCCTGGTCGATGGTCATCAAGGAATTATCCGTTATTCTTATGGTTTTCGCACTCGTCGAAACTTTTGCAGGACGTTCGAAGATCATCGTCTATTTGCTCGTCGATTTGCTGCTCACCGGCATTTATTTTGCCGCGGTCATGTATTTTAAATATTACGGCGTGATCGTGACGTACCACGCGCTTGCGCAACTGGATCAAGTCGGCACGGTGAAGACCAGCATCTTCGAACTTCTTGATCCTTATTATCTCCTCATGTTCGCGGATATCATCGTGTTATTGCCGATCATTTTCCGCAAACATGAGAGGATCGTCCGCTGGAAACAAGAAAACTCGGTCCGCATGAACCGTTACGCGCGCTTGGCGATCTTCGCGGCTTGTCTCACCCTGAGCATCAGTCTGATCGCGCCGCACCGCAACAGCATGAACGAGATCATCAAAGCCCGTCAGATGGGAATCCTGAATTACGAATTGTACACGATATTCGCCGAAGCCGAACCGAAGCTGGTGAAGGCTGACCAGATCACCCAGGCATCGATCAATGAACTGAAGCGGGTACGGAAAATCGAACAGCCGTACCTGCGGGGAGCGGCGGAAGGCAAAAATCTGATCATCATACAGATGGAGTCGCTGCAAAATTTCGTCCTCAATCTTTCGATCGACGGACAGGAAATTACGCCTGTGCTCAATCGGCTGGCGAGCGAGCATTTCTACTTCCCCAATTTCTACCAGCAGGTCGGGCAAGGCAACACTTCCGACGCGGAATTCGTCGTGAACACGTCGATGTACATCCCGCCGCGCGGAGCGGCCACGCAGGTATACGGCGGCAAAGATTTGCCGAGCTTGCCCAAACTGTTGCAGCGGCACGGCTATGAAACCGCCACCTTCCATACGAATGACGTGGAATTCTGGAACCGCGACGAGCTTTACGCGGCGCTCGGATTCCAGCACATCTATGACAAGGCGTACTTCGGGGAAGACGACTTCATGTTCTTCGGAGCGTCGGATGAAGTGCTGTACAAGGAAACCGCCTACGCGCTGCAAGAGATGACGGAGCGGCATCAGCCGTTCTACGCGCATGTCATCTCCATGTCGTCGCATCATCCGTTCAATCTGCCGAAAGAAAAGATTACGCTCAAATTGCCGGAACGGTACGAGAAGACGTTCGTCGGGTCGTATCTCGAGGCGCAGCATTATTCCGACTACGCGCTCGGCATTTTCATCGAAGAACTGAAAAAGCTCGGACTGTGGGAAAACAGCCTGATCGTCATCTACGGCGACCATCTCGGGCTGCCGATGTATTCGCTGGATCGGAACGACGAAGACCTGCTTGAGGAAATATTCGGCCGTCCGTACACGTATCCCGATATGGTCAATATTCCGCTGATCATCATTTCCGAAGGGATCACGTATCCGCAAGCTTATGAGCAATTGGGCGGCCAGGTCGATCTGCTGCCGACATTGGCGAACCTGCTCGGCATTCCGCTTGAGGATCAGATTCACTTCGGACAAGATTTGTTCAACCATACGGAATATAATCTTTTGCCGCAGCGCTACTATTTGCCGAGCGGTTCGTTCATCAGCGGCCAGGTGCTTTTCCTTTCCGGTGCGGGTTTCGAAGACGGCGAACATATCCCGCTGAAAGAGCAGGACATCGGACGCGGCGCCGCTGAAACGGACTATCGCCGCGCGCTGGCGCTGCTGCATTTGTCGGACAGTTATGTGCAGCAGTTGCCCGAACGCGAACCCTGATCGGTTTCATCGCGTTCTTCGCCCAAAACTTTATGGAATCGGACAATTCCGTATGACAAGCTGCGACAAGACAACCGACGAATCATGTCTGCTCGCCGACGGGGCGCGGGCAGCGCTGTCTAAATTCCTGATATGGCGTCGAGCCTTGCGCTCGCCCGGGAAATAATCGGTTCATTACCCGAAATCATTTCCCCATTTGCCGCGGGATCTGCCATTGTACACAAAGCGCATCATCAACAAAGCCGGGCCGCCTCATCCTGAGAGGTTTCCCGGCTTTTTACACGGTGCGAAGTTCCAGCAATTCGCGCAGTTCCTCATTGGATAATTCGCCGATCCAATGCTCGCCGCCGATGATCTTGTGGCTGAGTTCCAGCTTATGCTCCAGCAGCTCGTCGATTTTCTCTTCCAACGTTCCGATCGTCATCAATTTGTGCACAAACACATTCCGCTGCTGCCCGATTCGGTACACGCGGTCGGACGCCTGGTTCTCCACCGCCGGGTTCCACCATCTGTCATAGTGGAAAACGTGATTGGCGGTCGTCAGATTGAGTCCGGTGCCCCCCGTCTTCAGCGACAGGATGAACACCCCGCATTCGGTCTCCTGGCGTTGAAATTCGGCAATCATGCGGTCACGCATTTTTTTGCCGATCCCTCCGTGCATGAACATCACGGGTTGTTTCAGCCGGTGCCGCAGCACATGCTGCAGCAGATGTCCCATGGCGACGAACTGGGTGAAAATGAGGCACCGTTCTCCCGCCCCTCTCACCTCTTCCACCATTTCGGTCAACCGCTGCAGTTTGTTGGACTGCTCCAGCAGCGTATCAACCGGCATGTGAACATGCCCATGAAGCATCGCGGGATGATCGCACAGCTGTTTTAACCTCATGATCGCGGAAAGCACGGCACCGCGCCGTTCCATCGCGGCCAGGGCGCCGATCCTTTGAAACAGCCGGTCCAGTTGCTGTTCATAAAGCGCGCTCTGCTCGGGCGTCAGCGTGACGTACCATTTCAGTTCCTCTTTGGGCGGCAGATGGACCGAGACGGCCGGATCGTTCTTCTCGCGCCGCAGCAGGAACGGACGGATGAGCGCCTGAATGATGCCGTAAGGCTTGTCGCTGTTCAGCCGCTCGGCTCTGCGCGCCATTCGTTCGAATGACCGCAAATTTCCGAGATATCCCGGATTGACGAAATGCATGATCGACCAAAGTTCAGACAGCCGGTTTTCGACCGGCGTGCCGGTCATCGCCACGCGATGGTTCGCCGATAGCCGCCGGATCGCCTGAGCTTGTTTCGTAAACGCATTTTTGATGTTTTGCGCCTCGTCGAGACAGACCGAATCCCAATGGAGCGAACATAGATCGTCCCGATCCAAAGCCGCCAGCGCATACGAAGTCAACACCACATCGGCGGACTGCGCCGCCTGGCGAAAGGCATCGCCTCTCAGCCTCGCCGGACCGTGGTGCAGATGAACGTTCAGCGTCGGGGCGAATCGTGCCAGCTCTTTCTGCCAGTTGCCGAGCACGGAAGTCGGGCATATGAGAAGCGACGGCCGGCGAGGATTCTCGGTCTCCTTCACGTGCAACAGGTAAGCGATCCACTGCACCGTTTTGCCCAGCCCCATATCGTCCGCCAGACAACCGCCGAAGCCCGTCCGGCGAAGCATCGCCAGCCAGGAGACGCCCTCCAGTTGATAGCGGCGAAGCTCGCCTTGCAGCTGCCGCGGCTTCGGGATCAGGGGAGGTTGGACGACGCGTTTCAACACACTCAACAAAGCTCCGATATCGGGATCGTACTCGTAACGGATTTCGATCGATTCCGCCGCCTCGTCGTCCGAAATCGGCACATGGGAAGCGTGTTCAGCATCCTTGAGCAGTTCAGATTCGAGCACGTCCTGCAGCGGGATGCCGCCCTGCCGCTCATATTGCCGCAGTTTCTTCTGAATGATTCGTAACAGCGTCTGATCGATGACGATCCAACGTCCTCTGACGGAGATGAGCTTCTTCTGCTGTTCGACGATTCGTTCAAATTCCTCTCGCGTCAGTTCCAGATCGCCGATGGATACTTTCCAGTCAAATTCGAGCAGCTGCTGAACACCGAGCAAGTTCCCTCGCATGCCGATGCCGGGAGAGCGCCCGTAAGGCTTCAGGCGGGTATGCAGTTTTGCGCGGGCGCGCTTCGCCTGTTCCCACCACGAGGGCAATAAAACCGAAACGCCGTGTTCCAGCAGCCGCGCGCTCCATTCCATCAAAAAACGCCAGGCTTGGTCATCGTCCAGAACGTCCGTCATCCGGCGCGGATCGCCGGGACCCGCCAACTCCGGCACGATGTCGGTGATCCTGAGCGCTTCGCGGTAAACGGCGTCCTCCAGCAACAGTTTCCATTCGGACGGGCAACTTCCTTCCAACACGTCGCCTGAAACCGAACATACGATCTCATAAGAGGCCGGTTCCGTCCGGCTTCGAACCCGGATCGCCAGCCGCCATTGATCCGAACCCTCCGGTTCGGACAACTGCAGAGCGAGAAGGAAAGGCGCGGGATCTTCTTCCCATCCGAGCATGTGCAGCCATCGCTTTTCGTCGATCCATTGCGCCGGCTTCAGTTCGAGCATTTTTCGCTGCGCGTAAGCGCAGCGGTCATAGGCCGGAAACATCGCAAGCAGTTCATCGTCAGAATGACCGGGATGTTGAAGGACCGAACGAATGAGGCGGCTCAACCAGCGATCGGCGAAAGCCCGTTCGGCGGCGGTAAGAGCGTCTGACATCCCGGCGGCCGTACCGGAGCGCCTCTCATCGCCGGACGCATGAACCGCGCCGGAATGCGGCAGATCCCCGCGATTTTCTTCTTTGCCAGTTGACAGGCCGATTTCATCGCGGGATGCTTCGCCGATTTCGGCAAACGCGTCCGCATCGTTCTTGAATCCGGGCATTTGATGCCACGCGATGCGCCATTCGGCCGCTCCCCGGCGCCACATCCCATAATCCGGCATCAGCAGGCCGCCCCGCAGCGCCTGCTCCACATACCGTGCGATCTTTCCGTACAGCCGCGTTTTTTCGCTCCATATCAGCATCGCGTGCCCGGCAACGGGAGGAGAAAGCCAATACGAAACGGACCAGCCGACGGGAAGAACGAGCAACTCGCGCGGGCCGATCTTCTCCGTACGGACAAACGTTCCGTAGTAGGAAGGTTTGTGATAGGAAAACAGCACCCCGGCAAGTTCTTTCGGCGGTATGTACGGCTCGGACCAGAGGAGGAAATATCCTTTGTCCAACCATTGCGCATCAATCTGTAACGGTCGCATAACGGTCATGTGATGAGACGGCTCCTTCTCAGTTCTTCCATCAATGCCCTCAACGTCCCGTGGGCTTTCCGCAATTGCGTTAAAAAGGCCTGAAACCGATCTTTCTCCCCGATCCTGTCATAATAGGCGGCCAGACGGATCATAAACTCAACGGCTTTCTTGTAACTTTCCCGTTTCCTCTCCGCGATGGCGCGGTGAACGGCCTGATGATAAAACGGCAACAGCAGTTCGACGTTCTCCATTTCGATCACCGCGACGGTCTCACGGTTCACTTCGTTCGGCCCCCGTCCGGACGCCATCTGCAAGTCGACCCACGAACGATAATCGCCCGCCCGCACAAGCATTTGCTCATAGATTTCCATGCTGTGCGGCAACAGCGACTTCAGCACGTCCCTCCACTGATCCTGACAATCCGTATGGGGCAAAAGGTTCTTCCAGCAATCGAGATAGCGAACCTTCACGCGATCCGACGGATGCTCGCGGACATGGGGCAGCATCGAATCCAATATCAACTTCGCCCTTGACCAATCGTTCGTCCGCATGCTGCGGTCAACATAGGCGAAGACGTGTTCAAGTTCTCCCGACTCCGCGATCAGCCGCAGCAAACGTGGCAAGGCTTCGGCCCCCCCTTCGATCAGTTCGATATGAAGAAGACCCATCATGAGCCTGCGCCGCCTGTTCAGAGGCATCTGTTCATCCCGCAACGCATCGGACAATCGGCGTTTCTCCTGCTGCAGCGCTTGAGGCGGCCATTCCCCGAGCTTCCAGCAAAAAGCGCGATAAACCTCCATCCATTCGACCGAACGGTCATCCGCGCGGAACACGCGGTGATGCAGCCATCCGGCCAACTCCAGGATGCGGGCGATGATGCCGCCGTCGTCCGTCGGGATGGAGACGCGGCCAAGAAATCGGCAAAAATGATCGGCGCACTCATGGAACAACCGACGGAAATGAGCCGCCGTTTGCTTCGGCACATAGTTGGGCGAAAATGTTGCGTACCGATTCTCCGCCAATCCCAACATGAACAGGTGGGCAAACGCCATATACAGTTCTCGGCTCGGCGACGGCCAACCGCCGGAAATCCTACTTGCGTAATCGCGCAATTCGTTCAGAACGGATTCCGGAGAAAAAGACGCCGCCGAGAACGACTCCGAAAAACGTTTCACGATATCGAGATACCAGTTCGCAACAGGGTCGTCGGCGCCAACCGGATGATAGGCGCATTGTTCTTCCGCATGGGCAACAAGCTCTTTCCGCACTTTTTTCTTCCGGTTTTCCCGTTCCTTGCGGAGGTGCAGCTTCATCTTGCGGTGCTGCATCAAAAACAGCTCGGGACGTTTCTCGTACGCGGCGTACAATTGAAAAAACAGCGCGGCCATATGGTGACAGTACGTTTTGGAACCGCACGCGCAACGGCTTCGCTCAAAGGAGTCGAGCGCAAGACAGACCTCGCACGCTTCGCGTTGATCGGTGACCTGAGCCGTCACCCGCGTATCGCCGATCTTCACGTCCGCAACCTTTCCCGCCTGATAAGCGTTCCAGCCGCGGCGCATCGCATCGACCCCGAAACGTTTGATCATCTCCATCTCCAATGTCACGATCAGATGTTTTTCGATCAGCATACCCCATCACACCTTCGACCCGAACTGGCAGCATGATGCCGGATAACATACGCGAACCGCACCAACAATCGTTAATCGCATATATATTTAATGCCATTAATGATTTACGTTATCGTAAATGTAGCTGCGCACCGTTTGTACATCATCGCTATATTGGCTTCTCCGTCAGCTTACCAAGTTCTCCATCTGCCTGCCAAGACCGGCTCATCGTTTTTTTCGATCTTCCAAAGACACGACTTTGCCGAATCCTTTGCCCTCGCTGTTCACATGATCGTTGCGCAGCATCTGGCTGATGTCGTTGATCGTCTGATCGAGAAGCGCTCCTTTATATTTTGAAAACAAACGTTTCTTTTCCTTCTTCAACACCGCCAGAATAAGCTGTTTCTGCCTCGTGCTGAGCATCACAGGCATGCCTCCCCTTTCCATGAATCATCCGTTCACATCGTCTATTCACTATTCAAAATATGCTGAGTTGCCAACGGGCGGATAATTGCTGCAGCATATAGACTCCGGCCACGCTGTTGCCCTTGTCGGACAATGCCGGGCCGATCGTTCCGATTCCCATCCGGCCGGGCACGACGGCGAGTATTCCCCCGGATACGCCGCTTTTCGCCGGTATGCCGACCTTGATCGCAAATTCTCCCGACGCGTTGTACATGCCGCAGGTCGTCATAAATACTTTCGCGATCTGCACATAGCGCGGCGGAATGAGCGATTCTCCGCTCGCCGGATCGACTCCGCCGTTGGCCAGAATCATTGCCATTCTGGCGATGTGTTCGCAGGACACCAGAATCGAGCAATGCCGAAAGTAAACCTCCAGATGCTGCTCGACATCTCCTTCGATCACCTGATTGTGCTTCAAGAAATAAGCCAGCGACCGGTTCCGGTCCGCCGTGGCGGCCTCCGAGCGATAGACGGCTTCGTCCACACAGATCGAATCATCGGCCGCGAGTTTCCGGATGAAAGACAGGATGCGCTCCACCTTCTCAGCGGGCGAACGTCCATGGATGAGCGAGGAAACGGTGATCGCGCCCGCATTGATCATCGGATTGAACGGTTTCCCGGGCTCAACCAGTTCCAGCTTCACCATCGAGTTAAAATTGTCTCCCGTCGGTTCCATGCCGACCCGTTCGAACAGCTTCTCTTCCCCGTTATCCATCAGCGCAATCAGCAACGTGAATACTTTGGAAATGCTTTGCATCGTAAAGCGCGTTCCGCAGTCCCCGGCGCTGACCGGCGGTTGATGAATCGGATAAACCGTGACGCCAAGCGTATGTTTGGACGCCTTGGCGAGTTCGGGAATATAGTCGGCGACCCGCCCGGCATCGCAATACCGGCGTGCGTCGCGAACGATCTCCTGCAGTTCTTCAACACGATAGCGGACATTGTCCATGTTCTTCACATCCTTACCCGTGATATGAAGAGATCGCCGGCTCTCCGTCGAACGGCATCGGCCCATTAAGCAGTATCGGCCCTTTATGAAGCGATTAGTCATCAAGACGTCAAGACGGGATCAGACGCTCCACCGCGGACAGCAATTGCTCGTATGCGTCATCCTCTTCTTCCAGATACCGGTCTAGCGCATCGATCTCTTCTTCCGGTCCGGACTGATTGAGGAAATGCAGCGAATATCCCCAATCCTTCCCCGCCTGTTTGAAAAACACGATCTCATACGGTTCTTTATGATGTTCCACTTCGAACTGAACCTTGCCGATGTAGTCGCCGTCTTCGTTGCGGTCCATTTCCGCATGCCGAATCGTAATCTTCATCACGCGCATCCTCCCTTGGGTATCCATCTTCCAATTCACGAAACTTCATATGAGGCGTTTCGTCATCTTTCCTTCATCCATTCATATATCATGCCAATGTTATTATATCCTAAAGCCCGTTGCCGAGACATCCGGCCAGACTATCCGCCAAAGCTCGCGGTCATGTTCTCCTCTTGGCGGGATTAGTGACTATCCCTTACACAGGGATATTCAGCAAATAGATCACTGCCGTAACGGTGAAAATGCTGCATACGGTCGAAACGAAAACCGCCTGAGAGGCGAATTCTTTCTCATTATCGAACTCCACGGCGAGCAAGACGCTGCTCAGCGATGTGGGCACCGCCGAAGAGACGATGAGCGCCGCTCCCATCAGATCGGGAAGATCGAGCAGAAGAACGATCAGCCACGCCAACAGCGGCCCGGCGACCAGCCGCAACAGGCCCGATATCCCGATATCCATCGCCAATTTCTTGCTGATCCGCCAAGACATGCTGCCAAGCTGGACGCCGAGCGTGATGAGCGCCGTGCCGAAAAACGCGTTGGCGACATAGCCGATCGGGATATCGATGAACTCCGGTATTTTGACGTTGCAAAATCTCAGGAGAAAGGCAACCGGAATCACGTAAATGACGGGCATCGTCAGGATCGTCCGCCAAATGTCCCGCGGCTTGACGCGATGGGCATTCACCGCGTAGATTCCATAGGTGTTGGGGATCAATGACTGCATCATCATGATCAATACCTGAATCGACAATGTGTAGGAATTGCCTGCGAAAGCCAGCTGATTCAGCGGGATGCCGTAGTTGGCGCTGTTATAAAACAGCACGCTGTTGCGCATCGCCGCCTTCATGCCTCCTTCATACCGTTTCAAGCGAATGACGGTCTCGACGACGATATATTGCGCGAACATGAAAAGAAAAAAGAACAGCAGCACCTGCCCGATGACGCTTACGGAAATATCGGTTGTGTAGAGCAGCTTGAAAATAACCGCCGGCGAGAACAGATAAAAGTTCAGCTTGGACAACGTTCGGATGTCCAGCGAAAATGCCTTTTGCAGCAGGATGCCGACGGTGATCATGATCGTCAGCGGAAGGACGTTGTTGATCAAAATATGAATTAAGATGTTCATGCTTATGCCCCGTTCCCATCGTCCGTCTGTTCGGTTTGTTAAACCGCCACTCCATACTATAATCCTATCAACCTGTTCTTTCAATGCCGTCTATTCTTTCAATCCATGCGGTCTATTATTTGCGCTGGGAACGGAACCGAAGCGCGAACCGGATCAACATTCTCATGTCCTGTCCAGTTTTCAACCGATTGTCACGATTTTCAGACTGTTACCTTCCTTCAACCCGAACCCTGGCGCGCCTTCCCCCAAAACCGGCTTCCGGCTCCATCCGGCTCTCCAGGTTAAAACGCTCGATATGATCCCACAGTCCTTCTTTCCGCAATATGGATTCCTGCATGGGACCGAGCAGATCGAAGTGCGGGTAATCGTCCCTCAGATGGATATACCGGGGATTAAGGCCGTGACGCTTGCACCAATCGATCAATTTGGCCACATCCCGGCATCCGACCTTGGTCACCGTCTTCATACCGGGAAAGCGGTCGTCGATCCAATAATGCGTCAAATACGCGATCTCGCCGCGGGCCACTTTTTCCTTCCACTCATTCAGCTGCCGCCTGTCTATCCCGAAGGCCATGCCGTCATTCCCCTTCTCCTGATGGATGTTTTTCGATTTACTTCGAATGTTGCTGAAGCCAGAGAAGAATATCGTCGATCGTTTGCACCGGCACGATATTCAGGTCAGGCGCTCCTTTTCTCGCCTCTTCCTCCTGGCCCGCGGGCACGAAAAACACATCCGCGCCGCTTCTCTTTACGGTGAACGCCTTTTGCCGGATGCCGCCGATCCGGCCGATTGATCCGTCGGCGCGAATCGTCCCGGTCCCTGCGACTTTGAACCCGTTGGTCACTCCTCCCGGCGTGAGCTGATCGATGATCGCCAGCGCGAGCATCGCGCCGTGGGAAGGTCCTCCTTCATGCAGCATGTATGCAGTGTATTCGATCGGAAGCGGCACATCGAAGCGGACATCGTCCGCGATATGGATGCCGATCACCGCCCGCCTCGGTTCATCCTCGGACGCCTTCGTTTGAATGTTCAGCGTCTCGCGCCGCCCGTCGCGAAGAACCGTCACCTTCGCTTCCTGACCCGGTGCGACCTGTTCCATCGCTTGCAGCAATTGCTCGACGCGGGTAATCGGTTCCCCGTTCAGTCCGACGATGACGTCCCCGGCTTTCAGCAACCCGTTCGCCGGACCGTCTTCAAGGACGGCGGCAACGATCACGCCATGATACGTGACGCCTTCGCCGATCCCGAGCTTGCCGAGCGCCACCGCCGCCGCCACCGTGTTCGCATCCTGTTTCATGACGCGCACAACCTGTTGATACTGCCCGAGCGACATGCCGAGGCTTTCCTGCTTCTCGAAAGTATAGTGCGGAAAGACGGCGGCATACAGCCAGTCGACCGGAAAGGCCGGACGCTCGAAGATCAAAACCCCGTCGATCGATCCCTGCCTCACGCCCTCGGAAACTTTCGCATAGCGATGCATATCCATCGTCATGCCGGGATAAGTGACCAGATAACCGGTCGGACAGAGCAAAACGCCCAATCCCAGCACGATCGCCAGAAAGCGATACGCGGTGCGGCGCGGCCACGCTCTTCGCCTGACATATTCGCATATCGCCAGGTCGCTTAGCACACCGACGATTGCCGTGCCCAGAGCAATGCCGAGCGGCAACAACCGCCTTGCATCCGTGAGAATGATGATCGCGCCCGTCAGAGACGCGAGGACGATGACCACGCGCAAACAAACAAGCGCGACGGAAGCCGGAGCTGCGGATGACGAACCGGACGGCGCATCGGTTCCGCCGCTTCGCGCGCGTGAAGCATGAACCGCCATAACCGCCGCGACCGCCCACAGGAGCGGGATTGCGGCCGTCGCCGCCACAAGAACATGGACATAATCGATCAGGTGCAATCCGCCGGGCAAACGCAACGGATCGATCACCCACAGCAATTCGCCGATGACGACGGCCGGAAAAATCAACACCAGCCCAAGGTTGTATATTTTGCCCGCCCGGTCATGGGTCATAGATCTCCTTCCTCCCTCTGCGCCGGATGAATGGAATGACCCGGTTCTTTCATCAACGGCTCTTCTGCGCTTTTTCGCTACAATTTGCCTTTATCTGTGGTGTGCATACCCGTGTACACATTCGTGCGAAGGCACACATCAACGCGCCATCACAGATTTGAACGCCGCTCGTTAGATAAACGCATCCTAGTGCCGCACGCTTTCCAGCAAACGATAAATAACCTGCGCCGCTTCCGCCCGGCCGGCCGACCGCTCCGGCGCGAACCTGCCGTCCGGCGTACCGTTCATAAGCCCGTAATGCAGCGTTTTATTCACACTCGCGGCGCTCCACGAAGCGATTCTCTCGCGATCCGCGTACCGGTGCAGCTGATCGGCAACGTGCCGCGATGCAAGACCGGGGACGCTCAGCTCATACGCGTTCACGATCATGACCGCCATCTCTTCGCGGGTAATGTTCCGTTTCGGGGCAAAATGCCGGTCATCCACGCCCTGCGCGATCCGATGCTCATAGACGGTGTACACGTCGTTCGCAAACCAGTCGTTCGGATACACATCAACAAAGATGTTCGGAATTGCCGACGGTTGCTTCCATCCCATCGCCCGGGCGAGCATCGCCGCAAACTCTGCGCTGGTGACCGGCTGCTCCGGCGCGAAGCTCGTCTCCGTAACCCCGTTTACGATCCCGGCTTTATGCAAGGATTGAATCGTCCGGTACGCCCAATGCGTCGCCGGCAAATCGCGAAACCCCGGTATGGTCGCTCCGCCCTTCACGATCGTGAAGGCGTCCGCCACTCTCCCGTCTCTCGTCAGCACATGCATGCTCAACCGGTCGCCGTCGATCGTCACGGAAGACACGATCTGTATTTTCTCATCGAACGTCACTCTCATCCAAGGATATTGCCCCATGTCATAAAACTTCGAACCCCCGGTTCCGCCGATCACATACGTCGTGCCTTCGCCGTCGGGCACGACGTTTCCCCCGCGCAGCGGCCAGCTGCGCATATACACATGATCATGCCCGCTCAGCACGAGATCGACTCCCGCCTGATCGAATATTCCTGTCCACGCGTCCCGGACGTCTTTGTTCGCGCGCGAAGAGTGGCTGTGATACGGCGAACGGTGAAACGCGACGATCTTCCACTTCTTTCCGCTCGCCCTCATATCGCGCAGAAGCCAGTCGGCCTGGGCTTTCAGATCTCCCTCGGTGTTCAATATCGCCATATGCATATCGCCGTAATCAAAGGAATATGCCAACTCGGTTTCCGTTTCGGGACCGTTGCGCGGAAGCTGGAACTGCGCCCGGAAATTTTCTTCGCCGCTTCGGACGACATCGTGATTGCCGACCGTCGGGACGAGCGGAATGGAAGGCAGCATCTGCTCCGCCGCCGCAAACCAAAGTTCCCACTGCTGCTGCTGATCGCCGTAGTCGACAATATCTCCGGACAACAGCAGAAATCTCGATTCGGGGAAAGCGCGCAGTCCGAGACCGAGCATCTCCGCCCATATGCCGTATCCGTTTTTAGCCGAACGGTTTGGAAACGCTTGCGTATCCGACATAAACAAAAACGTAAACGGCTCCGCCTTCCCGGGTTCGGTCTGAAACCGGTACGGTTCACTCCAATGGCCCGCCCGTCACCGACCCGGTATATATACGAAGTTCCGGGCTTGAGGCCGGTCAATTGCGCTTCGTGTACGGCCATCGTTCCGAGATCGGTCGTAAACAGGAAACTTGTGCCCCGCACGACGGTTGATTCCGGACTCGGAAAGCCCGCGAAGCGGTCACTCGGCACATATTCGACAACCGTATCGCGCACGTCCGGGCTTGTCCGCCATGTGATGCTGACCGTTGTGCGCGGGTCCGATTGCCACGTCAGCACAATATGTTCAGCCGCACTCGATCCGAGAGGACGGTCCGCCGCGGCGGCCGGATCGGACATAAAGTATACCGTCACCATTATGGAACAAAATAAGCATACGCATGCCGGCCAAACGTTCGGCTTTGCCATCTTTCTTCGCGCATTCGGGAACAAACGATTCATGAGCACATCTCCTTAATGTCAGATCGGTCTCCATCCCGCGCATGGCGTGATCGGTTTGATTTTGTGAATCTCGCGTAACCCGTGTTTTAACCTTATCCTCTCATTCTTATTTCATCATAACAACAGAAGATTGCATGCCGATGACGATTTTGTCGAAATAGATAAAAAAATGAGTATACGAAATGATCATGAATCTGCTATGATGTTATACGGTCAAACCGGCCATACTTGGTTAGAGGAGGAAGAACCTTTGAGTCGTGAAATTCAAGTTCATGAACGACCGCCTTTTATCCAGACTTTGCCATTGAGTTTGCAGCATCTGTTCGCCATGTTCGGATCCACGGTTCTCGTTCCGATCATCTTCGGAGTCGATCCGGCGACCATTCTTCTGATGAACGGGATCGGCACATTGCTGTACCTGTACTTGTGCCGCTGGCAAATTCCCGCTTATCTCGGCTCCAGCTTCGCGTTCATTTCCCCGGTGCTGTTCGTGCTGGGGGACAATCCGACCGAAAATTATCCGAAAGTGCTCGGCGCCTTCATCGTCGTCGGCCTCGTGTTTATCCTGGTCGCGCTTCTCATTCGCGCCGTCGGCACGAAATGGATCGACGTCGTATTCCCGCCCGCGGCCATGGGCGCGATCGTCGCGATCATCGGTCTGGAGCTTGTCCCGACCGCGGCGCAGATGGCCGGATGGATCAGACCGTCGGATCTGGACTCTTCCATCGCCTGGTCTCCCGATCCCAAACAGGTGACCGTGTCCATCTTCACATTGGCCGTCATCATTCTGGGGAACGTGTTATTCCGCGGCTTCCTAAAAATTATACCGATTCTGATCGGTTTTGTTGCTGGCTATGTGTTCGCGTGGGCATACGGACTCGTCGATTTCTCCAATGTCGAGAGCGCCGGATTCGTTCAGGTGCCGACATTCACCTTCCCCCAGTTCGACTGGACAAGCATTCTGGCGATCCTACCCGCCGCGCTGGTCGTCATCGCGGAGCATATCGGGCATTTGTTCGTGACGGAAAATCTCGTCAAGAAGCCGTTGTCGCAAAATCCGGGGCTTCACCGCTCCCTGCTCGGCAACGGGATTTCCACGATGCTGTCCGGTTTTGTCGGCTCTACGCCGAACACCACCTACGGTGAAAACATCGGCGTCATGACGATCACACGCGTCTATTCGACATGGGTCATCGGGATTGCGGCCGTTTTCGCGATCATCCTGTCGTTCTTCGGGAAACTGTCCGCCATCATCTCCGCCGTGCCGCAAGCCGTGCTGGGCGGCGTCTCGCTGATGCTGTTCGGCGTCATAGCGGTGGCGGGTATCCGGATGCTCGTCGAATCCAAAGTGGATTACAACAAGCCGAAAAATCTCATTCTCACTTCGCTCGTGCTCGTCATCGGCATCAGCGGAACGAAACTGACGATCGGCAACACGGAGCTGAAAGGCATGGTGCTCGCCACGATCGTGGTGATCGTCTTCAGCCTGCTGTTCAAACTGTTCGAGGTGCTGAAAATCGATAACGACAACGAACGGGCCGAGAGCCGCAACGGCTAAGCAACCCATAAACGGAATCACATTCGCACATAAAAAAGGGCAGGTCATTCTTTGTGAGGGGAATGACCTGCTCTTTTTTCGATTCTAGTTGTGTTCCGTTTCCATTCCATAACTCCGCATTTTCTCTCGCTTGTTCGGATCAGCGGTGCGTGAGGGGCTTAAGCTGCTGCGCGCATTCGCGAATGCGCCGGACATAATCCCCGATCAGCTGCTGCACCGTTTCGTGATGTTCATCGATATGCCTGCTGCCCTGCTGCACGTCCGCCAGTTCCACCTTCACTTCCCTGTCATCCATGTAGGTGCAGTGAAAATCGAAACTGTACAACGAATGGCCGGCAACGTCGATATGAATGTTCAGCGAATGCGGATTTTTTTCATCCGCCCAGACTTCGCATCCGTCACCGGGCTGCAGCAGATCGGGCAGCTTTTCTTTCCAAGCCTGTTCGAGGTCATGTCCCGAAATGGCCGGTACGATCGTCATATGCTTCATCCTTTCTTCTCCATGACACTGCATTTCGCCTGTCCGGACGAACCGTCCGCACGGCGATGCGCGCCATTCGGTTATACGTGTTGAAATTGCGACGGAACGTTCGCCGGCAAATACGATCTCAGCAGCCATGCCGTTTTTTCGCAGGTGACCGCGATCCCGGTCAGCAAATCCGCCGTTACGATGTCCCCCGCTTTTTCGGCGAGCTGCACCCCATTTTTCAACTCATCCGCCAGCATGCTGTAATCGCGTTCCAGCTGCTCGACCATTTCCTCAGCCTTTTCGCGGCCGCTCGTTTCAGCGATCGAAGACAGTTCGATATATTGCTTCAATGTACTGGCCGGACGACCGCCGATCGCCAAAATCCGCTCCGCGATGTCGTCGATGATGTTGGGCAGCTGTTCGTACAATTCTTGAAATTTTTCATGCAGGACAAAAAACTGATCGCCCTTCACGTACCAATGATAATGATGCAGTTTTGCATACAGCACATTGAAGTTGGCCAACAGTTTGTTCAAATGGTTCACCGATAATGAATTTGTCACCCGCTCATCCCCTTGTTCAGTAAGATGTTGATCAACTGTTAGTATGGTTCAGACATTGCCGAATCATGCGGCGTTCCCAGCCGCACACCGCACACCCGTCCGCGCTTCGACTCTCCGCGAGCAAGCTGCATGCAAGACGTTGGCGGCCGGGCTCCTCATGCTGTCTTTCGACCGTTCAAGGCGATGAAAACGGCACAAGAATGAACTTCTTGCGCCGCCGGCCATGAAAAAAACGGGGCTGACCCCCGGTCATTCTTCCATGACCTTTGGGACAACCCCGTTCCCTGTTGCAGCATCACGCCTGCTCGTCGAGATATTCGATGTCGGAGTTTTGCTCCAGTTCCGCAAACCAGTCGGCGAGAACTTCCGTCAGCGCCTGATCCTCCAGCATATACGCGATTTTTTCCTTCACGTCTTCAAACGGAATCGTGCTTTCCGCCTGATGATCGGTTTTTAAAATCACGTGGTATCCGAATTCCGTCTTCACCGGAACTTCCGTGAACGTCCCGACTTCCATCGCAAACACAACCTCGCTGAACGATTCGGTCATTTCATCGTACGTGAAATATCCGAGATCGCCGCCGATCGCAGCAGCCCCGTCTCCGGACCGTTCCTTTGCCAGTTCGGCAAAATCCGCGCCGTTTTTCAGCTGGGCGATAATCTCCAGAGCTTCTTCCTCGGTATCCACGATGATATGGGAAGCCCGCACCTGTTCGGGATCTTTATATTCGTCGAGATGCTCATCGTAATATTGGCGAACCTGTTCATCGGTAACGTTGATATGATCGGCCAGAATAAGGCGCAGCTTCAATTGTTGCGCCATTTCGTCGCGAAACGCTTTGCCGGAAATTCCGTAATAGATGCTGAACATTTGCTCCAACTCTTCGGCCGTCAAATCGTTCGTCTTGGCGTGGCGTTCGATTTCCGCGTCGATATCCGCCTCCGTCACGGTGATGTTCAATTTGGCGGCCTCCTGTCTGATCAGTTCCTTCACGATCAAGTTTTGCAAAAGGCTGCTTCCGCCGTTTTCATACATTTCCTCGTACAATTGCGCTTTCGTAATCTTCACTCCGTTCACTTTGGCAACGGCATCGGACAAACCGTCTCCCTTTTTCGCAAACGGGTTGGCGACCGCCACGACGATCAGAAGAACGAGCAGAATGCCCGAGATGACCATCCACACCAAGGCCGTTTTATCGGAGCGCTTCGGTTCTTCACCCGCCTCGTTGATATCTTGGATTTCCAGTTCGTTCATGCGCAAATTCCTTTCTTGATTTAAATTTTTGAAACAACTGCTTGAAACAACTTCGTCAACTATACCAGACCTTAATTAAACACACCTTAAAAAAACGGAATTTGTGTGCGAATGTACAAAAAAATAATGGCCGAAAGATGGATGACGCCGATCATCGGAATCCCCCATACGAATGTTGCGCGTCTCGTCTTATGGCGGTACAGCTTCATCCCCGCGCGGATTCCCCAGGCCCCTCCCAGCCAGGCGAGGAGAAACAGCCTTCGTTCGGATATGCGCGACGCCCGCCTTGCCGCCCTGCGTTTGTCCGCCCGCATGACGCATACGCTGAGCGCGTTGATCAAAACGTAATAAACGCATAATGCCGGCCATAACCGTTCGATCATATTCTCAACATCCTTATCCTTATTGTCTTTCACCACCTGCTTCATCGTCCGCTCCCGCGGTCGAAACGGCACACAGATTCGTCGGAATAGATGTATCGCGTTCGCGGTTATGTTATGATGTTTACTGTATTCATACCATCTCGGAGGTTTCGCCATGCAGCAAGAACAAGTGATCATCATCGGTGCCGGGCCGTGCGGCATTTCGGCGGCGATCGAACTGAAAAAGATCGGTCTGGATCCGCTCGTCATCGAAAAAGCGAGCATCGTGAACTCGATCTATCTGTATCCGACGTACATGCAATTTTTCAGCACGGCTGAAAATCTCGAGATCGGCGGTATCCCGTTCACCACGCCGAACGACAAGCCGACGAGGATCGAGGCGCTCACATACTACCGCAAGGTCGCGCAACTGCATGAACTGCGCATCCGTCAATACGAAGAAGTGACCGCGGTCATTCCTGACTCCGATCAGTTTATCATAGAAACGAAGCCGATGAACAGCGATCCGCGGCGGTATCGCGCGCCCCGCGTGGTCGTCGCCACGGGTTATTTCGACCATCCGAACATGCTGGGCATTCCAGGGGAAGAGTTGCCGAAAGTCAGCCACTTCTTCCGCGAAGCCCATCCGTACACGGGCACGAAAACGCTCATCATCGGCGGCAACAATTCCGCGGTCGACGCGGCGCTCGAACTGGCGCGCACAGGCGCGGAAGTGACCGTCGTATATCGCGGCCCGACTTATTCGGAACATATCAAGCCCTGGGTGCTGCCGACATTCCGCAGCATGGTCGACAAAGGCATCATTCGCATGATGTTTTCCTCGCAGGTGACGTCCATCCGGCCGGACAGCGTGACGGTCGCGACGCCCGACGGCGAAGTCGTGCTGCCGAACGATTTTGTGCTGGCGCTGACCGGATTTCGCCCGGATCGAAAATTTCTGGAGCGGACCGGCGTGGAGATCGATCCCGAATCGGACCGACCGATCTACAACCCGGAGACGATGGAGACGAACGTCAGCGGCCTGTATGTGGCGGGGGTCGTCGCCTCCGGCCGCAACGCGAACGAAATTTTCATCGAAAGCGGCAGATTTCACGGCAGACTGATCGCGGATCATATCCGATCCATCATGAACAACCGAGGTGAACTATGAGCAAACCATTGTCCCGCCGTTCCATCAGGAAGTCTTCGAACAAATCATCGTCAGGCAGGCATTCGTCGAACGGCCCGTCTGCGAAGCAACCGTCCGCTTCGCGGAAAAGCGCCCGGGCGGCGGCAGGCTCAGCCGGTTCGGGAAAGCGGCCGCAGACCACCCTTCGCGTGCAGGAAGCCGCCCGTTCATCCGCAGTTCGCGGAAACGGCAAAGGCGCGAACACCCGGACTGCCGCAAGCGTCAGGGGGCACGGCCGCTCTGCCGATTCGGGCGCTTCCACAAGCGGCCGGGTCCCCCATCCCGAGCTTCCGCCGATCCAAGCGGCGGGCCGAAAGCAGGGCGAATGGTACATTGTCAAATTGCCGCAGGGCATCAGCCAGGATGCCGCTCCGGCACAGTTGTTGAAACGGCTGCCGATTCCCGCCAAGATCGCGGACAAGCTCCTGCGGGAAAAAGCGGTCACGAAGCAGCGCGACCGGCTGATCATCCGTCTCTTTCCGGAAGAACAGCCCGAATTCGTCGCACAGTGGACGGATTTGAATATCGTGTATGAAGATGAATTTACGCTCGTCGTGAACAAACCCGCCGGATTGGAGATTTACCCGAGCGCCGACGGTCAGACCGGTACGCTGGCCAACCATGTCGCCGCTTATTACGAGACGACCGGCCAGGCGTGCCGCGTCCGCCACATTCACCGTCTGGACAAAGATACGACCGGACCGGTGCTGTACGCGAAAAACGAACTCGCGCATTATGTGTATGACCGAGATATGCGTGAGAAAAAAATCGAACGGATCTATGTCGCGGTTGTGGAAGGCTTGTTGGAAAACGACAACGGCGTCATCGATCTGCCGATCGGCAAGGACCGTCACCACTCCACGCGCCGAAGGGTCAGTCAGACCGGCGAGCGGGCCGTCACCCGCTACGAGGTGATCGAGCGCTTCGACGATCACACGCTGGTCAGACTGCGGCTGGAAACGGGCCGTACCCACCAGATCCGCGTACACATGTCGGCGATCGGTCATCCGTTGGCCGGAGACGGGATGTACGGCGGCAAACGCACATTAATATCCAGACAAGCTTTGCACGGAGAACAGCTGCTCTTCAACCATGCGTGGACCGGCAAGCGCATTGGCGTACAGGCTCCTTGGCCGGACGATTTTCAACAGTTGGTCCGTCAACTCAGGATGATTTAAACGTTAGTTTTGGAACAGCGACGAAGCCCCGTGCCGGCTTGAGGTACGGAAGACGCAATGATGGACGAACAACCGACCACGACGAATATCCGGTCGGTCAAGCGGCCAGCAGAACATGATAACATAATGGATAATGGAGGCTCGTAAGACAGATGCCCAAGCGTTTTGTCATTGAGGCGGTTATGATGGCCATATACGGCCAGCTGCTCGTACCGACTCGTCCGGTCGAGTATTACATCCCATATACGACGATTTTGGAACTGTACGAATTCCGTACGGGTGACCAGCCGCTCATGCCTGACGCTGAAGATGAACTTTACGTCAGAGAAAAAATCGACGAGATGATTCGTTTCTTTGAGGAACCGCTGAATCGCAAAAAAATCGAGAAGATTTTGAACGTACCGTGGAAAAAGACATCCCTGCTCGTCAACGATCGCGTGACGCTCCAGGTCGTCAACGCATTGGACAACGCCCAATACGGCGAAATGTTCGATCCGGTCGAAACCGAGCTGATCTTGACCGGCCTTTCCGAACAAATTCCGCTGCTCACGGATCAGCTGGATTTCATCGATGACGTCATCAAAGCGGAAATTCCGATTCAGGTGTTCGATATCGAAGATTTCGAATACGCGCTCGATGAGCATGATGACCTTTGATAAAAAGCGGTTGGACATGTCATACATATTCCGGATTCTGAACGGAATGTGTGGCGCGGCAACGTTCGAAGAGGAATCGGCCGGCGAAGCGAAGCCGTCGAACGACGGCATGGCGGACGGGACTGCAACATCACCCGCATCAGGAAGCGGAATGCGCAACTGAACGGATGCCATGATCATATCTGTATGTAAAGACAGGTTCCGGTTGAGACGAACCGGCACGGCTGGCACGGTGAAGACAATCCGGCACAACGACCCGATATGAATGAGGAGGCTGCATGTCAGCCTCCTCTAAGACTATAAATTTTCCTTCTCGATAATGTGTTTCAGCAATCCGCGGCACCCGTCGGTAACAAGTTCATACGTTTCTTCAAAGTTGCCCGTGTAATACGGATCGGGAACATCCCGCTTGCCCGCATTCGCGGCAAAATCAAGCAATTTGCCGATGTGCGGACGCTTCTCGCCGTAGGCATATCCAAGCAGCCGCTCGACGTCGCGCTTATTCTGCTCGTCCATCACGATAATGTAATGGCTGTCTTTCATATCAGAAGGCGTGATCTGGCGCGCCGTGATTCCTTCGTAGCTGATCCTGTTGGCGGTCAGCACGTTTCGCGTGCCGCGGTGCGGCGGACTGCCGGTATGCCAGTCTCCGGTTCCGGCCGAGTCGACGGCGATCTTGTCCGCCAATCCGGCCTCTTTCACATAATGACGGAAAACCGCTTCCGCCATCGGAGAACGGCAAATGTTGCCCAGGCAAACGAATAAAACCTTAATCATGCTCTCATACTCCTGTATTTGAAATGATGCTTTGAAGCAATGGAAGCAATTGATCTTCCCGGCGCAAGTGATGGAAGCAATTGCCGAATTTTCAGTTTGCGAATCGTGATTCATGATAACGTTTAACGTTGTTAATAAAACCGGCGACAGTTCTGCCTGTGACGGCCCGTCGACCGAAAACGAGGTGTGTTCCATGCAAAAACAGACATTGATATTCGACTTGGACGATACGTTGATCCATTGCAATAAATATTTCATCGAGGCGATCGAAGCGTTTGCGGACATGCTGCTGGAATGGTTCCAGGATGCCGGATTGACGGCGCGCGAGATCAGGGACAAACATCAGGAAATCGAACTGGCGTATGTGGAAAAAGAAGGTTTCGTCCCCACCCATTTTCCCCAGTCACTCGTCGACACGTATCGGTTTTACGCCGAACGGTTCGGACAGACCGCCCATCGGGAAGAGCGCATCAGCCAACTCACGCAACTCGGCATGAGCGTCTATGAAAAAGAAATCGAAAGCTATCCGCATATGAACGAGACGCTGCACAAGCTCCAGCAGGACGGGCATCTGCTGTGTCTTTACACCGGAGGCGACGCGCTGATCCAGCAGAAAAAGATTGAACAGATCGGTCTGCGGCAATTTTTCAAAGACCGCATTTACATCGAACAGCATAAAAACAGCGAAGCGCTAGCCCGCATCCTTGAAAGAGAAAAATTTGACCGCGACACGACATGGATGATCGGCAATTCGGTCCGGACGGACATCGTTCCCGCGCTGGAAAACGGCATTCACGCGATTCACATTCCCGCCGAAAAAGAATGGTCGTTCAACATCGTCCCCGTCACCGTCGAACCGAAGGGCGCCTATCTCGCGGTCAGACAGCTGAAAGATATTCCCGCCGCCATCGGGCAATATCTCGAATACCGTTCCCGAAAAGATGCCCAAAGCGGGCGCTCGGAGGGTTAGTCGTCCGATCCCCGCATCTGATAACGGGTAATACGGCGAAAATCGTCCTGCAGCTTCACGCTCACGTCCTCGTAAATACGGAACAGCTTCGCATATTTTGCGTGACGGTCCATGTTCGGTTCGAACGAACGAACGGGCGGTGCCCATTGCTTCGCTTCTTCCCAGCCCTGAATCAGATTTGCGCTTTTGAGCGCGACAAGCGCGGCGCCCATGCACGAAGCTTCCACGCTTCCCGGCACAAGCACGCGGCATCCGAAAATATCCGCCAGCATCTGCAGCCACAGTTCGGACTTGGCCAGCCCGCCGGACGCATGGATCGGAGCATCCGCGTGCTGCGTCGCGAGCACGCTGTGAACCGAATACAGCGCGTAGACAATGCCTTCCAGCGCGGCTCTGAACATGTGCTTGCGCTGATGGCGAATCGACAATCCGAAGAAGACGGCGCGCGCGTCCGCATTCCAATGCGGTGCGCGTTCTCCGTTCAAATACGGCAAAAACAGCAATCCGTCCGCCCCAGGCCCAACTTCACCGGCTTCTTCGAGCACCTGTTCCAGCGTGACCTGCCCTCTGCTCATTTCCTCGATCAGCCATTGCAGGACGATGCCCGCGTTATTCGTCGCTCCGCCGACGGCATACCGCTTCCCATCCAGCGCATAGCAGAACGTCCGTCCGAATTCGTCCGTTACCGGGCGTTCGCTCATGGTGCGAATCGCGCCGCTCGTCCCGACGGATACGGCGATGTCGCCCGGCGCCACCGCGCCGACGCCGAGGTTCGCGAGCACGCCGTCGCTGGAACCGACGACCATCCTCGTATCGGGGAGAATGCCCAGGCGTTCCGCCATCGCTCCGTTCAGACCCGTTAATGTATAGGTGACCGGGACCGGGCGCGACAGTTTGTGCGCGGGAAGATTCAGAAGCTCGAGCACTTCGTCGTCCCAATCCATTTTCTCCAGATTGAACAAGCCTGTAGCGGAGGCGATCGAATGATCGACGACCCATTCGCCGTAAAGATGGTATAAAACATATTCCTTGATCGACACAAATTTCGCCGCCGCTTCGTATGTATCCGGCTGCCTTTCCTTCAGCCAGAGCAGTTTCACCAGCGGAGACATCGGATGAATCGGTGTCCCCGTCCTCCGGTAGATCGTCAATCCGTTCCATACGCCTCGGATGCGTTCGGCTTGTTCGCCGCTGCGCCCGTCCGCCCAGGTGATGCAGTTCGTCAGCGGTTTGCCCGCTTCGTCCACCGCGATCAGCGAATGCATCGCCGTGCTGATCCCGATTCCGACGATGCGCCCGGGCTGAACCGCGGCTTGCCGTATCGCCGAACGAAGGCAATGGACGAACGCCTCGAACAGTTCATCCGGGTTCTGCTCCGCCCAACCCGGGTGCGGTTTGAGCAGCGGATACGTTCTCGATGATTCCCCGATCACTCGTTTCTCCTCACACGACCAGATAACGCATTTGGCCCCGGTCGTGCCGAGATCAATCCCTATGACCACATTCCCATGTTGCATCTAACGTACTCCTTTGAATTCAATCTATCTTTTTTAAACGGACTTTTCAATGTTTCGATCGATCTTTTCGATCAGTCTTGTGCCGGTCGTTTGCAATGACGGCTCGAGCTCTTTATACCGATGGACCGGTGTTTACGCCTGACTGTTCGGGTTCATTACTTCTTCATCGGGTTTCCAATCAGCTGTCCGCTTGTTAGAATCGTATTCCGGCCTGTCCGAAATCCAGACGGCTTAATCGAATTCCGGCTCGCGGGTCAGCCCGGGAAGTCACGATGCCTGCGCTCATATACCCTGAATTCGTACCGGTACGGGTTGCGTTCGTCGGTGACGCCAGGCGTCACGGAAACGAGTTGCCATTCCTCTTCCGCCAGTTCCGGCAAAAAGACGTCACCAGCAAAATCCTCATCGATATAGGTCAAATACAGACGATCCGCACGATGCAAAAACAGCCGGATAATCTCCGCTCCCCCGATCACAAACGCCTCTTTCGCGCCGCGAACGGCGTTCAGCGCCTCGTCCACCGAGCGGGCGGCGACGCAGCCTTCGGACGGAACATAGCCGGGATTGCGCGTGACGACGATATTCAGCCTGCCGTCCAGCGCTTTTCCGATCGATTCATGCGTTTTGCGCCCCATGATGACCGGATGCCCCATCGTAACCTTGCGGAAATATTTCAGATCATTAGGAAGACGCCAGGGCAGACCGTTGTCCTTTCCGATCGTCCGGTCTCTTCCCATCGCGACGATGATCGATAATGTCGTCAAGTCAGTCACTCCTCAGAGATCGTTCGCGGTGCTCACACCGCAATCGGGGCTTTGATCGCCGGATGGCACACATAATCGACGAATTCAAAGTCCTCGTATTTATAGTCAAAGATCGAATCCGGTTTGCGGCGGATGACCAGCCTCGGCGGCGCATACGGCTCTCTCGTCAGCTGAAGCTTCACCTGCTCAAGATGATTCGAATAAATGTGCACGTCCCCGCCCGTCCAGATCAGGTCGCCGACCTCCAGACCGCATTGCTGCGCGACCATATGCGTCAAAAGCGCATAGGACGCGATGTTGAAAGGAAGCCCCAGGAACGTGTCGACCGACCTCATATGGAACATGCAGCTCAGCCTGCCGTTCGCCACATAAAACTGAAACGCGTAATGACAAGGAGGCAGGGCCATATCCTCGATCTCCGCGGGGTTCCAGGCGCTGACCAGATGGCGGCGTGAATCCGGATTGCTGCGGATCTGCTCTATCACTTTCGCGATCTGATCGATCGTCTCGCCGTTCGGCGCGCGCCACGTCCGCCACTGCGCGCCGTACACCCGTCCCAGATTGCCTTCTTCATCCGCCCATTCGTCCCATATCGTCACGCCGTTGGCGCGCAAATAATTGACATTCGTTTCGCCGCTCAAAAACCAAAGCAACTCGTGAACGATCGATTTGATATGGAGCTTTTTCGTTGTAAGGAGAGGAAACCCTTTCGTCAGATCGATTCTCATCTGGCGGCCGAATACGGAAATCGTCCCTGTCCCCGTCCGGTCATCTTTTCGCACGCCGTTCTGAAGAATGTCTTCCAGAAGATCTAAATATTGTCGCATCGTTTCACCTCGGTAAACTTTACGTCATTATTTTTTCATTATATCAGAATACGTCCGGGTAAAGCATGATCAGTTCGCGTCCTGCTCCCTTTTCTTCATCAGCCCATGCCGCGTAAAACATTCATAGAGCGAGGGCACCGACCGGATCGCGTATATTTTTTCGACGATTCTCCCGTGATGAATGACGGCGATACAAGGCACGCTCTCGATCTTCCATTCTTGCGCCAGCTGCGGCGCGAGATTGATATTGCAGGCGTACAAGGCGAGCTGATCATCCATCGCCTCCAGGATGTCGAGCATCTTGCTCGCCGCCGCGCAAGTGCCGCATAACGGCGTGTACAGAAACAGAGCGCAGCTGACATGTTCGAATTGTTCCAGCGCCATCGCCTGTTGTTCGTTCAATTCCCGCATCTTAACGGCCCCCTTCTTGTGAATCCATTGTATCAATTTCTATAAAATAACGCACAATGTATGAAGAATCGTACCGGCGCACGATAGACGGCTTTCACGCCTGAACGGACGATCGATACCGGATTATGCAACACCGTATATCTTAATTGACTTCAAGGGAGGAATAAAGCATGAGAATCCGTCTGTTACGAATCTCCGCCATGCTCCTGCTCTCCTTATTCGCGCTCTTTGTGTTGACCGCCCCGGAGACTAACGCGCACGCCTCATTCATCAAACCGCAAAAGAAAGACGATTGCCGCGGAGAGTATGAGGCGAAGATGCTGGAATATGTGAAGACGTACGCGCCGGACCAGATGTCCCGTTGGGAGGAACAGTTCGCGCGGCGGGACCGGCTTCGCCGGCAACTTCTCGAAATGAAGAAATCGGGGGCGTTCTCGAAACTTTATGAAAAGAAGCGCGAGGAACTGCAGAAAAAAATCGAGAGCGGCGAAATGACACGCGAAGAAGCCGATCAGAACATCCGGGATAAGCAGCGGGAATTTATCCAGAAACACATGCAGTGGAAGGAAGAAGGGAAAAAGCTGCGGGAGCAATTAGACAAAGCGGTCGAACAAAAAGACGAAAAAACGATCGCGGAAACGTTGAATACCATGCTCGACCGATTAACGAAAGCTAACGACCGGTTGGAGGAACGTATTGAATCGATGAACAGCCGGGGCAATGCGCAGGAGCAATGAGGAACTGGCCAATTATTGATAGACATGGCATCGTTGCCGGACGGCTGCAAACCGTTGGAATCCGGCAAATGACGCAAGCAGAAGGAGGAGTCGGATGACTCCTCCTTCTGCTTGTTCAATCTGATCTTTGCTCATGCAACGGCTCATACATTGGTCATGTATGGAGCCATGCAATGATTTTTCATTTGCTCAAGCATTTTCCGGTTTCCATTTGATATTGCATCCGATACTCGGTTTTTGGTCTTCGGATACCGGTCTTCCGGACAGGAGCGCATCAAGGGCGGAGCGAATATCTTCACCGGTTACGGGAATGTCGTTGCCCGGCCGCGATCCGTCCAATTGCCCGCGGTAAGCCAGCTTCATCCCGCCGTCAAACACGTAAAAATCCGGCGTGCATGCGGCCCTGTATGCCTTCGCCACTTCCTGCGTTTCATCGAACAGATAAACAAACGGGAATTGCTTTTCTTGCGCCAACTTCTTCATATTTTCCGGAGAATCGTCGGGATACGCCTCAGCGTCGTTCGAGTTGATGGCGATGAACGAAACGCCTTTCGGTATGTAGTCATTCGCAAGCTGAATGATACCGTCCAGCACGTGTTTGACAAACGGACAGTGATTGCATATGAACATGATCACCGTCGCCTTGTCCGAACGCAATTCATCAAGAGACTTCTTCTCTCCGGATACCGCATCCGTCAATGTGAACGGATGCGCTTTCGTGCCAAGCGCCAGCATATTCGATGGTGTTGGGGCCACCTGTTCATTCCTCCTTATACGGTATATCCGTACCTATTATACCATAATGAAGGAAAACGCAAGCATTACGAAAAAGGATGAACGGCATGGATGATTCCAGGTGCCCGTAGATCCGGAGCTTAATCCGCCGTTCATGACGACTGCATGAACTTGCACCGAAGTCCGGCAAACGTGATCTCATCGTCCGGACGCAGATGAACATCCGTATACGGAACGATTCGCTCGCCGTTAACATACGTTCCGTTGCGTGAACCGAGATCGCGGACGACATAGCCGTTTATGGAACGTTTGATCTCCGCATGAAGCCTGGATAAACGCGCATCATCACACATCCAGTCCGCCGTTTGCGGATCTCTCCCGATCAGAAACGGCGTGCGGTGTATGCGCACTTCTTCTTCGCGGTCGGCATGCCGGACGAGCAGGCTTGCTTCCGCTCCCTTTTCCTGACGGCTGTTGAGCGGGACCGTGTACCTGCTGATCACCTCTGGCCGGACGGATGGAATCGGGATATGCTCAGGCTCTTGTCGGTGCCTGGAAAATTTCAGCCAACGCCGAACCTTTTGACGAATATCGGCCTGCTTTCGTTCCGGAGCAGACGAAACGGCCGCTTCCGGCTGCGCCAGCCGGTCGGTCAGATTAATGATCCGTTTTCGCAGCCGATGCAGGCTGAACAGCGGGTCTTCCAAGACCGTCATGATCCCGCGTATCGCCCGCATGTCTTGGCGGTATTTCGCCAAGCGGACGCAAAGCTGCTGGAGCGCGGATGCCGTTTCCTGTTCATCCTCCTCCTTCGCCTCATTCGGCCAGTAAATGAAACGGGCATCCAGCAAATGATCCCCGACGAAAATCATGTCCGGAGAAAGCGGACACCGGTTCGGAATCAGCAAATGGTCGCGAAGCTGTTCCAGATGATTGACCACATGCAGCAAAAAGTGCAATACGCCGTCTTCCGTTATCTGATGGATGCGCAGCCATTCGCTGAGCGGTTTTCGCGGTCCGATGAGAAAATCGAGTTCCACCGTCCGGTCAAGGTTGCGCAGGGAAAGCGGGATCATATGCGGAACCTGATTATGCGTCAGCATCGCCGCATCCAGCGGATCGATCTCGTCGATGGGAATGGCGCCGGAGAGCACGATTCGGTCATCCTCGAAGCGGTACGTCCATATCCGGTCCGATTCGAATAGGCTCATATGACAACCTCCATTGTGACATAAGTGAGGATGAGTCCAGGCAACACCGCATACATAAAGGGAAATTCAATGCGGGTTTTGCCGTTGCCGCCTGCGTCGGCGGAAGGCTCGCGCCGCATTCGGCGCATGATGAGGATGCATGTGCCCACCAGAGCGGCGATCACAAGAGAATTCACCAGTCCCGTAAAGCTGAATTCCAGCCCGCCGAGCGCACCGAACGAGGCGAACAGCTTCACGTCTCCCGCCGCCAACCCTTTGCACAAATAGATGATAAAGGTGATGAGAAACGAACCGACAAGTCCGACCAGCGATACTTTCAATCCGTCCCAACCGGCATCGACGGCATGAAGCGCCACCCCGGCTGCCGCTGCGCTCAACGTAAGCCAATTCGGGATAATCATCCGCGTATGATCCGTATAAAAGGCAATGATCGCCACGATCCCCACCGCGATCCACATCCATCCGTTCACCTTTCTTCATCCTCCTTCCGGCGAACGGGTTGACTTCCGTCCATTCTCCCGCTGATTCATCAAATAGCATTCCAAAATCCAACACCGTCGGTTTGAATCCTCTTCGTGTTAAACATACCGGAGATGATCATTGGCTTCCGACCGTCTCTATCGTTTGCTTGTTCTCCCGGCTTCCGCTTTACTCCGCCTGTCAGTTCTCCGACGATTGCTCGTCTCTGTTCTCTCTCGATTGCTCATCCATTCGAATCAGGCAGCCGTTTGCTCCGTCTCTCTGGCATCTGACGATTGACTCCTCAAGCGGTGCTCATCCATACATGCTCGTCAGCCGACTTATTCCGCCTTGCAGCCATCTAACGACTGCTTGTCCATACGTGCTCGGTAGCCGAAGCCCGCAGCGTGACGGACCGGGTGAAAAACGGCAAGCGAACGGGCACATCATACGTCGCCTCCAATGTCACATACGGATCACCGCGGTTAATGAACAAATTGTATTGGATGCCGGTGACGGTGAGATTCGAAGCATCCATGTGCCGGGGCAGATAGTGGGCAACGATCGGTTTGACGGCTTGTCTGATCGGGGCGGTAATTCCCTTTTCGATCTGGCCGCTCTGCTTGATCATTTCCTCAAGGATGTTTCGCACCATTCCGGGAATAAGAGCGCCGTAATCTTCGATCCACTGTTCCGCCCCTTCTTTCGTTTCCTGGTATTCGTCATGCCACTCCTGCAGCTTGTCAAGCAGTTCCCGATCAACGTATGAATCGATCAAAAGCCGGAGCGGATAAGCGTTCACGGCCAACTGATGGACGGACTGCGACACCGCCGAGCGGAGCCCCGCTTCACATACCGCAAGCCTGACGATGGTGTACAATGCCAGAAAATACGTCAGGAGGAGCGGCACGATTAAAGCCGCTTCCACCGTGATGCTGCCCGCGCGGCTTTTTTTCCATCGGTCCGTTTCCACTCCGAACAATTCCCCGCCACCTCCAACTCCTCAATAATAGCCCCACGCCGCTTCCGCCTTGGGGTAATAGGTGTAGGCGCCCAGCAAGAAGGACCGCATCTCCCCTTCGGTTTTGCCCACCCAGTACGTGTAATGTTCGGACAGCTGCTGGCCCGTGTTCAGTTCGACCAGTGCCTGCATCCGCCGGATTCGATCCTCTTTTCCTCCGTGCAGCAGCAGGAACAATCGCAAATAATCGCTGTAATTAAAGGTGAACGACGAACCGAGCATTTTGAAAAGCGGAACTTCTTCCCCTTTTTTCAACCGCTCCGTGTCTTCATACGCCTTCACCGCCCCTTCCGCCAACGCCCACAGAAAGGCGAGCAGAGGCGATCCGAGAAAGCGCCAGCTTTTCTTCGGGTCCGTCAGCGATTCGAGGGTTCGGACGGCGAGCCTGGTCGCGAAAATTTCCCAATAGGCCGCGGAATAATTGGCGCTGCAAGAATGGAAGCCGTACAGGATATATTCCACTTCCTGATTTTTCAACGGATGCGAAGACGGACGGGTCAAAGCTTTTTCATTGTTGCCCGTCTTGTTATACGTGCGGTAATTAAACGAGACGAGCGCATACTCGCTTATGTACAACTTCTCCGTCAGCCTTTCGCTCAGCTGGCCGATCATTTTGGCAAGGCTGCGGGCGTCTTCTTTGGCGTCACGTCCCTCGCCGTACAAGTCGCTTTCGTTCTCCTCAAGCAACCCGCCGTGGGTCCTCTCTTTCAAAAAAGCGTATGCCTGTTTCTCGTCATCGGCATTTTCCGGTACGCATCCGGTCAGCATGGCCAATACTTGATCGATCTGCTCCTGCAGTTTTTTCTCCGCCTGCCTGTGCTCTTCTTCTTGCCGCGATTCCCGTTCCTCCTGTTCGGCCTGGGCGGCTTTCACCTGCTCCATCCAGCGGTTCCAACGGTTCATATATTCGGACATTTTCGCGGCCAGGGCATCGGCGCCGGTCGTCCGCAACGCGAGGAAATCCCCGCGCATGGAGATCAATGTATGCCGCAGCGCCGTCGTTTGCCCGCGAATGAGCTGAATGTCCTCCGGCGATACGGTGTGCGCGGAGTCGAACATCTCGCCGCCGAAATCATCGCGCCATGCTTCCGCTTTCTCCTTGATCTGATCGTTATATTCGGCCGCCTCGTCAAGGGCGTTTATAAGCTCGCCGCCTATGGTCTCTATTTCCCGGACGATCGACTCGAACCGGTCCTTGATCGCCTGCAGTTCGCTCAGCCATTCGTTGTATCTGCGGATCTGCTGCTCGACGGCCTCGATCTCCTGATCGAGTTCCTTGATCTGTTCAAGAAGCTTCTCCTTCTCCGCTTGCCTTGTATCCGGATCCTGCTCCCGCCGCTCCTCTTCCTCATCGCGGTCTTTCTCTTCGCGCTCTTCCTCTTCGTCCAATTCCTTCAGCTTTTGCTCCAAATCGCGTTTCGACTGCAGGAGAGACTCCTTTCTCTGCTGCAACTCCGACAAGTTCACGCGCCGCATCTCACTGTGCTCCGGTTCCAGGGAAACGACCCGCGACTGCAATTCGGAAAAGGAACCCGAAATCCATGCGTCCCAATCGGCAAACGATTTCCATACCCGCTTTAACGCCTCGTCGCGCTTTTTGGCCAATTGATCCATCTCCTCGGCCTTCTCGGCGAACTCCGTCATGTCGTTCATCGCTTTGCCGATTCCGGATCGTATCAGCTTGTTGATAATGTTCACCTGGTACTCGATCGGCGCGCGATATTTCATCTCCTCCATGATCTGGTTCGCAAATACATCCGGGTCGGCCAGGCTTCTGGAAAACTGCAGCGAATGGCTGAGCGCCCGCGTGCTGGCCAGCCCCTGTCCAGTATTTTCCGAAACGACCTTCGCATACACCGCATTCGCTCCGGAACGGCTCACTCCATACAATCCGTATTTCTGCAATTCGGTGTTATATGTTGCTCCTACAGAATGAAGAGCGGCTTTCACCGCCAGTTCCAACTGCTGATTCGCGAGCCTCGATCTCACAAACTCGATCAGCACGGCCTGGAACAGGAAGATCGGCACGATGATCAGGATGATGAAGACGGATATGGCTCCTCGTTCATTCTTCAAAGGCTACACCTCCCGGGTGAATGACGACTTGAATGCCCCGCTCCGCCAGTTCGCGCATCAACGACTCGGAAGGAGGAGACAAGCGGTTGCCCGTACCTAGGAAGAAATGCCATACGACCCGATCGACTTTTCCGTGCCGAAGCAGTTCCGCGTCTTTGTCGGCCTGCGTCAGCACCTGTTTCTCGCGGTACGTGTAAAACGCCTGGTGAGCCGTCATATCCGCCGTCAAACTGTCGATCAAGCGATCGCCAAGAGATGTCGAGATCGTCGTTTCCGTTCCTCCCGTATACATTCTCAGCCATGCGACGGCTTCCTCGTGCGAATCGACATCGACCGCCTCGCCGTCCGGCATCGGGTCCTTGAACAGCGATTTCGCTTTTTCCGGCGCTACATGATTGGCGATGCCGGTATAGGTGCGAATCAGATCGATCGTGCGCAAATATTCGACGGGATCGCTGACGATCGCCGATGCTTCCGCCTCCAGTTCGCTTCCGAACAAAGCATGCAGCCATAACGGCAGTCGCAAAGGCTTCCGAAGCTGGACCGTAATCCTTCGTTCGAGCAATGTGTTTTGGAACGTGATCTCTCCTCGGGTCCCGTGGGGAATGAGCGAAGAACTTCTCTCCAGTTTCCTCAAGGGCAAGGAACGCAGTTGTTCCGGCTGATCCACGGGGATCTCCAGCACGATCTTCATCGACGTTCCGCCGCTGACAAGCGGCAATAATCCGTCGGAGATCAATCTCCAGTACAGCCCGTCTCTTGCATCCCGTTCCAGCGCCCCGGTATCGATCCGTTTATGGCTGTTGTCCCACACATAAGCGGTTTTCTCGGCGATGCGATCGGCGGCGACGATCAGCCGGGCGTGCTGATAGATGATCAAACCCGCGCACAGCCCGATCACGATCATCACCAGCACGATCGGATACCAGACGGACATTTCGAGGACGAATCCGCCCCGAATGCCGCCAAGCGAATACGCTTTTCCGCCGGTTCCCTGTCTGTCCCTTCCGCGATGAAGCATCACGGTTGAGTTGGGAACAATCCCGCCGGCCTGTTGTTCGATTGAATCTGGTCGATCGTCGCATCCGTTTCGTTGAACAGCCCGGTCACCCAATCGATAATCCATTCGCGGAATGCGAAAGCAACGAGGACGAGAACGGCGATGATGATAATGATCTCCAGCGTCCCGATTCCCCGTTGATCGCGCCAAAAACGCATCATGATTTTGCCCATTCATCTCACCTCACTTCCTTCATCTCTTGTTCAATACAAAAATTGAAGTCACCATTTCATAAACATCACCGCCGGTGCGCCCACGATCAGCAAAATGGAAATGAAAATCAGAATCAGCGGAAATATCATCATGACCGTCGTTTCCTCCGCTTTTCTGCGCACCAGAGACAACCGCTTGTTCCACATCTGCCGGGACATCTCGAGCAACGTATCGGTCATCGCGTCGCCGCCGCGCGTCGTGTATGTGAGCAGGACCGTCACGATCGATTTCATATCGCTCGTGTCCGCCTCCACCGCCATTCGATGCAGCACTTGGGCGAGAGGCGTTTGCACCGACAACTGTCTCGCCGCTTCCTGCACCAGCTTCGTCATCGGAGTGAGCCGGTTCTTCTCCCGCTTCGCGGCGTTTTGAATAGCGGCCGTCACGGAATACCCCGCATACAGATAGATGACGACGATCTGCACGAACTCGGGCAACTCCGCGGTGATCTGATCCCGATGCCGCTCCAGCTTGCGCATCGCCTGCCGATAACGGATCATCCCGTATCCCGTTGAACCGACGATCGCGATCCACAACCAGGTCACATCCTTGAGCACAAGACCGAGCACCGTGCATAGCAGGGCGAACAGGGTGCAGATCATCAGCAGTTCGTTCCACCATGCCCGCGTGGGCGAATGATCCGGTCGTCCTTGCGGCTGCTGGATGCGAAGGGCGTCGGCGAGACGGATCGATAAAGCGGGAAAACCGCGTTCGATCAGCCGCGAAACGGGAGTCCACATGTCCAGATGCCACGGACGGCGTTTATTTTGCACGTTCATAAGCGGTTCCTCCCGAGCATGCGGTACGTCCATATATGACCGATCACGTTCAGCGCCAGCGCGACGCTCATGACGACCCGACCCGGCGGAGTGAACAGCGGTTCCGCATATTGCGGCGAACCGTAAACGATCAGCGCGATCATCGCATATGGCGCGACATTCATCATGATCGCCTCCGTCTGTTTCCGCGCGAGAATCACCTGCACGTCCTGTTCCGTCTCCATTTTGCTGATGATCAGTTCGGCCGTCCGGCGCAAATGGAGCAGCAGATTGCCGCCGTTGCGGCGGAATGCGGCAAGCGTGTCCGCAAAAATTTTCATGTCGTCGAGTTCCCAGCTGTTCGCCGCGTCCATCAGCGCTTTCTCGATCGGCTCGCCGAGGGCGACGCGCTGGTTCATTTTCGCAAGCCCGTCGAGCACCGCATTCGACGATCGCCAGGATTCGCGCCTCATATCGCGCTCGATCTCGCGAAAGGCCGATTCGAGGGAGTGACCGGCGTGCAGCGCGGATATGAGCGATTGCAGCATGCGGGAAAACTCGAGCATCTTCAGCCGTTTACGCCTGCTGTCAGCCATCGACCGCATCAGCGGAACGAACGCCAATCCCGCCGGCATCAGCAGGATGCAGGGCAGCGGATGCCGGTAAAACAGCCATCCGACCATCGCCGCCAGCGAGCAGCCGAACGCAGCCCAGCATACCGTCATGGGCGACCATCGTTCAGGAAGAAACTTTTTCAAATAATGTTTCACCGCGTCCACCCGCCTTCAACCATTTGGCGTTTCGCACCAGTTTCCGTCCCGTATACACAAGGCTGCCCTCAACGCGCCCGTCTTCCCTTTCGCCATATTCCTGAAAGGTAAACAGCGGGTTAAGAAGGATCTCTCCGTCCTCCACGCCGCAAACTTCACATATTTCGGTGACGCGGCGGGAGTGATCCCGAAGCCGTTCGATATGGATGAGAATGTCGATCGCCGCGCCGATCTGCTTACGGATGACGGGAATCGGCAATTGGGCGTCCGACAGCACCATCGTTTCCAGACGGGACAGCATATCGGCCGCCGAATTCGCATGCCCGGTCGAAATCGAGCCGTCATGGCCGGTGTTCATTGCCTGAAGCATGTCGATCGCCTCGCCGCCGCGTATCTCGCCGACGATGATGCGGTCCGGACGCATGCGCAGCGCCGTCCGGATCAGATGCCGGATCGTGATTTCTCCCTTGCCTTCCATGTTCGCGTTGCGCGTTTCCAGACGCACAAGGTTCGTAAGGTGCAGCAGCTTCAGCTCCGCCGAATCCTCGATCGTGATCACCCGCTCATGACGCGGGATGCATCCCGACAGCGCATTGAGCAGCGTCGTTTTCCCCGTGCCGGTCCCTCCGCTGATGAACACGTTGTAGCCTGCGGCGACAAGTTTCGCCAGTACGTCCGACGCCTGTTCGCTCAGCATGCCTCTTCTCGTCAGTTCGGCGAGATCGGGCGATTTGGCCGGAAATTTCCGGATTGTGAGCGTTGGACCGTTCAGGCTGACCGGCGGCAGGACGATATTGACTCTCGAACCGTCTTTGAGACGCGCGTCGACGATCGGTGAAGACGTGTTGACGACACGGTTCACTTGGGATGCGATCAGTTGAATGACATCTTCCAGATCTTCAGGCCGCCGGAACTTCACGTCCGTCTTCATCAGTCGTCCGTCCCGTTCAATGAAAATCTCGTCGTACCGGTTCACCATCACTTCCGTGATGCGCTCATCATCCAGGAGCGGCTGCAAGACGTCGTATCCGCGCATGGCGGCGAATACGCGCTCGATCAGATCCCGCTTCTCATTCAGACGGAGATGATGCTGCTCCGCGTGGGCGAAGACGGCGTCTTCGATCCAGCGGCGGACTTGCTCATCGTCGATCTGCTCATGAATGCCGATCCGGTCCTGCACGTGCTGCCGTATCAGTTCGACCAGCGAATCATCCAACAGCATCACCGCCTTTCAGTGCGATCGATTCCCGAACGAGCCTGGAGACGATGGCATCGATCCGTTCATCGGTCACGAGGCTGTCCTCCGAATCGGCCGAATCAGGCACCCATGGCACGATCGCATCGATCTCAAGCGCTTCGTCCGCAAGTCTGAACTCGGTCATGTGATCCTCGTAACCGAACGGACGGCCGGAGGTGACGATCAATTTCACGTCCCGCTTCCCGGCAAATTCCCGCACTTGGGGAAATTTCGCGAGACGGCGTTTCTTCCACGGACAGACAAGCCAGCATTCGTCGTAAGGAATTCGTCCCTCGATCAGATCGTCCAGCCAATGGGCGGCGAGATCAAACACGATCGTTGCAAAACCGATGCGCCGAAACAGTTCGCACAGCCCGGCAACATGTTCCGCCGTCACGTCGCGCAAATCCCTGCGCATCGCCGGCAGCCGGATGCTGTACACGCCTGTCGGAGGGTGGATGCCGCAATATTGCCGCCAGTTCTGTTCCGCTTCCGCAGGACGAGCCGTCAGCATATAGATCAGCCGCGACAGATCATACTGCGCATCTTCAGGCGCAATGAACGGTTCCGGATACAGGCTCAGCTGGACGTACAACACTTTCCCCCGGCGAAGCGCCATCAGCCGCGACAACGCGCAAGCGATCGTCGTCACCCCCGCGCCGCCGAACGGGGATACGACGCAAACGACTTTCGCCGATTCCCGTTCCCCTTTGGCGGAAAACGACGGAGTGCCGGCAGGCGCCGCTTCCTGTCCCGACGCATGCCTCAGCATCATTTCGATGATTTGAGACGCTGGCTGGAACATAAAGACCGATCGATCATCCGTTTCTTGCCGGCGATCGCTCGTCAACCTCCACGCCCCTTCGATCGGCGCACTCTGATCCACGGTTTCCGCCAGAATCACGCGTTTCGAATTTTCCGCGAGCGCCAGATCGCTGGCGTGATATTGATCGACGCTCGTAAACCGATGGATGCGGATATGGTCGCGCCACGCGCTTGTCCGCACATAGCGCTCCAAACGTTCCATGTAACGTGTATTGCCGCTGATCAAAACGAGTTCCACAGCATGACACCTCCGTCGCGGCGGATCGTGATGAACCCCAGCATCATTCGGCAGAAACAGTACGCGAAGGCACAGGCATACGGCGTCAGGCAAAACAAAAAAAGCACGCGACGACCTCTTCATCAGAGTCGACGGTGCTTCCGTCCGGACCGGATCAAACCGAATGCTTATTCGCAATACGTATGCTGTTCTCCATCATCCATATGCACAATTCCCCAATGAAAGGATTTGATGCACGCTTCTATTATATAAGTCATCTATATGAATTTCAACCATATTTTTTGAATTTGTCGAATGACTGTCCGGCGTTATCTTACTGGATTCCCGCGCTTCTGCCGAAAAACCATCGCTTTTTGCGCGCATCCGGCAACTCGACGCCCCATTTTTTGACCAGCGGCGCGAACGCGTTCCGCGGCACTTCGCCGTTCGCATCCGGAGCAAGCTTCAAATCCAACGGCAACGGAAACGACCGCCATGCGGAGGAGTGAGGTTCACGGGAGTAGGCGATCGTATGCACGCCCTTCCGCATCGTCCGCAGTTCGGCCAATTGCTCCACCGCCGTCTCCGCGTCTTTGCGATACCATTTGTGCATCCGGCCGTCGATGACGAAAACGACGTGGTCGGCCCGCCGCATCAAATCCTGTACGAACTCATCCTGCCAATGGTTCCCCGCGTCGATCACGACCGCGTCCGCGCGAACCGAAAACAGCGAACGGTACCATTGTTCCGCCGTGAACATCGCGGCGCTCATATCGGGCCGCAGCGGATAACAGATGATATTGCCGTTCACCCATTCCTGTGCCGAAGAATCTCCGACACGCGCATGTCCCCGCTCCGTCAAATACGTATACCGTTCCGGGGCAAACCGTTCTCCTCCCAGGCGATAGACGAGCTCCGGCGTATGCGCATATTCGACAAGTCCGACGCGCAGGCCCGCCAGCGAGAGCGTCTCCGCCAATGCGAGCGCGGTGGCCGTCGCACCGGCTCCCTCATAGGCGCCGCCGACAAGCAGGTAGCCGAGCCGCATGCCGATCCGGGCCGCGCGATGCCCGGACGCATTTCCGTTTTCCGCCGCCTGAGCGGACGCATTCCCGACGGCACCGATCATCGCCAGTTCGGCGCAGACGTCTTCGGCTTTTTCCGGCCGCAGTTCAGGCTGCTCATGCAGCAGCCGGCGGAGCAGATCGCGAAGCGGCTCGGACACATGGGCGCATGCTTCCCAACCGGCGTCTTCGTCATAGCGCAGTCCGCCGCTCAGCATGTAGAACAAGATGGCCCCAAGCTGATACAGATCGGTTTTCACCCCGCTCTGCGCGCCCTTTATCTGTTCAGGCGCGAGAAATCCGGGGCTTCCCAGCAAAATCGTGTCATGCGCTTTATCCGATTTATACGTCCGGGAGATGCCGAAATCGATCAAGTGGACGACATTTCGGTCGTCGATGATGACATTATCCGGCTTCAGGTCGCGATGAATGATCGGTTCCGGCTTCAGTCCGTGCAAATATGCGAAAATGTTGCAAAGCTGCATGCCGAACCGGATGACCAGATCCTCCGCCACCCTCCCTGATTCCTCCACCAGTCGGCCCACCGTCTTGCCCTGAATGAATTCCATCACCAGGTAAGACAGTCCGGCTTCGGCGACATGATAATAATCGACGATCTTGGGAAGCTGCGGATGATTCAGCTTCAGCAACATGTTCACTTCTCCCGGGGCGAGCATGCCCTGTCCGCCGCCGGTAACCCGAACCTCCTTGACGGCCCACCGCTTGTCGGGAAGTTTCAGATCCCGTGCCGCGAACACCCGCCCCATCCCGCCGGTTCCGATACATTCCTCGATGCGGTATCGATGAGCCAGCACATCACCGATTTTCAACCCTTCCCACATGACCGCTCCTCCTCGCAAACTGGTTCGATGGCAAACAAAAAAGCACACGCCGCCTGCTTATCGCCGGTCCGCGGTGCTTCCGCCATCCCATTCACAACATCCGATTCACTTCGCATCTTATCCGTTCAACTATGCCGAACAACCATAAGGACTCTTCAGTTGTCCTTCCGCTTCGATACATGAAACGTTACCAATTGCGTCATGTTCACCTATACTCTACCATTATCTCCACCATTACGCAAGCCCCATGGTTTTCTTGAGCGTCAAACAATCCATTTTAACTTTGATTTATACCCTTTATATAAAATTTCGATAGGAACAGGGGGCGATTACCATTTACCACATTCTGCTCGAGGATATATAATAGGTGAGTAAATTCTACAGACGCGATTCCATAGGAGAGGAATGAAACCTGCATGACATCTTTCGAACATGCAAACCATAACAGACAAAGCGAGATATTAAAGAAACGGCTTTCGAACATCATCCTGAAAGAAAACTCCAAAGGATTAAGCAGCCACGAAGCATACATCAAACGCGCCGCGATCAGACAACTGGTCGAAATGAACCACCAATACCACCGTTGAGCCGAAAAAGGCTGTCTTTTCTGAGGCATCCGAGCATGCCGCAGGAAAGACAGCCTTTTTCGTTGCGTTTTCTCCGCTTATACTTTCAGCCATGGGCGTCCCCTGTCCCAATCGACGGTCACGTGCATTTGGAAGAGCCGCGACAAATGTTCATTCGTCAGAATGTCTTCCTTTCGTCCTGCGGCAAGCAGCCGCCCGCCTTCTATCAATGCCACGTGCGTGAAGATCGGCACGATCTCTTCGCCGTGATGCGTCACATACACGATCTGCAGGTCCCGATCTTTCAAATTTTGAATATCTTCAAGAAACCTCTCCCGCTCATAGAGATCGAGTCCGGAACACGGCTCGTCCAGGATCAGCAGCTTCGGTTCCTGCATGAGCGACCGCGCCAGCATCACTTTTTTCCGCTCGCCCTGCGACAACGTTCCGATCGGCTGGTCTTTCAGATGGGCAATCCCAAGCTGATCGAGCGTCTCGACTGCCTGATCGATCACTTCCTGAGGCAACTTCTGATAAACGCGCAAATAGGCGTACTTGCCCGAAGCGACGATCTCCCAGACAGGATCGCGGAGCACGAACTTGTCGAACAGCGACTGGCTCATGTAGCCGATTTCCCTGCGGACGTCCCGAACATCAACCTGGCCGTATTGGTGCCCGAGAACGGACACCTTCCCGCTCGTCGGAAACACATATCCGTTTATCATCTCGAGAATCGTCGTTTTGCCCGAACCGTTGCGTCCGAGCAAAACCCAATGCTCTCCCTTGTTCATCGTAAGCGTGACGTGATCAAGAATCATACGATTTCCCCGAATAAAACATACGTCATGTAGACTGATCAATCTCATTTCCTCCCGCTAATGCCCGTTCCATTACATCCGGCGACATCGGGAACGGATACACCTTGACGTGTTTCGGCTTGTGCTGCTGCAGCAGCTGATACATATTCAGTCTGCCGATCGCGCTGGACGAATGGAGGTAAATCTCGTTCGCATAATATCCGAGTTCCACCATCTTCTGCACGAGATCGTAACCCGTCGGTTGGCCCGTCCCCAGATCGTGATCCAGCGACATAATATTCACTTCGAAACGACCAAGCAAGTATAGACATTCTTCGACGCTCTTCGCAAGCACGAAACCTCTCGGGCAGGGTCGAAAATCGTCCAAATATACGTTGATCACGCTCTTTTTCTTCTTCTTATGCATTTTCTGACCCCATTTCACTATGTATCATGTAATAAGACGTTTGAACGATGCAATTTGTTGTGGATGCGAATCATCTTTTTGCTCGGGAGTCTCCAGAATGAGGGGTACCCGGCCAGACGACGGCAGACGTTCGATCAGCCGCCTGAGCGCTTCCAAACCGATCTTCCCCTTGCCCAGCGGCGCATGCCGGTCCCGCCGCTGTCCCGACGCATGCATCGAATCGTTCAGGTGAATCGCTTCCAAATGCTCCCAGTACGCCAACTCCTCGCCGCGCGCAAGCAATTCGTCGGTGTTGTTCCCGTTCCAAAGACCGCTTGCGAAGGCGTGGCACGTGTCGAAGCAAAAACCGATCTTCTCCGGATAATCCGTAAGGTTCCGAATCTGCGTCAACTCCTCGAACGTCGTCCCCAACGCCCCGCCTTCCCCGGCCTGATTTTCGAGCAGGAGGCGCGCCTTGCCGTGCCAGGAAGCGAGCACCTCATCAAGCGTTCGGATGATCAGCCGGTAGCTTTCCAGCACGTCTCCGCTGCGCTTGCCGAAATGCACGACGACGCCGAGCGCTCCGCATGCGTCGCATATGTCAAGATCATTAAGAAGACAACGGACCGTCGCCGACCGGAGTTCATCGTCATCGGCCGCCAGGTTGACGGGATATGGAGCGTGGATGATCGCCTTCAGGCGATGGTTTTCCAGAAAACGCTTGCAGGATTCCGCATCGGGGCGGTCAAACGATTTGACGGACAAACCGCGCGGATTTTTCGAGAAAAATTGAAACGCGGTCATGCCGAGGCTCGCCGCCCGGCGGGCCGCCGCTCCATAGCCGCGGCGAATGCTGAGATGCGCACCGATATACACGGGAATCACCTTTGACAATTCATACAGTAATACGTTTTTCGTTTGAGAACGGTTTCAACTACGATTGGCGCTCCGCAGCGAAAACACGCTTCGCCGGCGCGATCGTACACGAGGCAGGAATATCCGCCGGTCAGCCCGTCGCCCGCGAACAGCGGATGATCCATATACCCTCCCTGACGAACCGCGTCGGACAGCACCTCACGCATGGCGGAAAGAAGCCTGCCGCATTCCTGCAGACTCAAGGACGGGCATGGTCTTGAAGGCAGGAGCTGCGCCGCGTAACACATCTCATCGGAGTAGCAGTTGCCGATGCCCGCGAGGATACTCTGGTCGATGAGCGCCGTTTTAAGCGCCGTCCGCCTCTTGGACAGCAAGCCGTGCAGCCGCTTGTCGTCAAGCGAAGGATCGAACGGGTCCGGGCCGTATTTCGCCCTGATGTACTGCACCTCCTGCTCCGATATCAGACGCAGATGTCCGAGACGCAGATTGATGAAATAGAGCGACTCCGCGCCGAACCGCAAACGGACCTGAATCGTCCGATCCGGCCGATCCGCTTCCGTGCCGAAAAACATCCAGCCGCCCAACATCAGATGGACGATCAGATTCAGGCCGTCGTCCAGGCGGAATACGAGTTGCTTGGCGATGCGCTCGACGCCGACGATCGTTTTGTTCCGGACGGCGGAACGGAATGTTTCGACGGGCACATTTACGGACTTCGGGCGGTTCACCTCGGCATCGACAATCGTTCTGTTCAAGACACGTGGGACAAGCAGGCGGCGATACGTTTCCATCTCGGGCATTTCCGGCATCGTTCCGTTCCTCCGTCAAAAGCGTTTTTCCGGTAACCTGTCTCAATATACTCAATATGCCCAATTCCCGCGGCAACAAAACGCCGCCCGTTCCGGAGGAGGAAGGGCGGCTTTCCGGCCGTCACGCCTTGCGGCGTACCGGATGACGATAACCGTCGTACGCGGCGTATACATTCGGATGAATGTGCGCGATTTCATCGAGCAGAGCGGCTATCTCCCGCTGGTCATAACGCGTGCTGAAATGCGTCAGGATCAACGCTTTGGCGCCGGATGCGGCGGCGATTTCGGCCGCCTGCCTGTTCGTCGAATGATAATATTCGCGCGCCAGATCGGCCATATTTTCGCGGAATGTCGCTTCATGGACAAGCACATCCGCATCGCGCGACAGTTCGATCGCCCGGTTCGTCGGTCTCGTATCTCCCATGATGGCGATTTTTCTGCCCTCAATGTCGGGACCGACATACTGCCTCGGATCGATCAACCTGCCGTTCACTTCGATCGGCGACCTGCTCTCCTTGATCCGTTTGTAGATCGGGCCCGGACGTATCCCTTCGGCCTGCAGTTTATCCGCCAGCAAAGTCCCCGGCATATCGCGCTCCACGATGCGGTATCCGTAACTGTCCATGCGGTGGTCGAGCAAGCCGCATTCCACCACGAACCGGTCATCTTCATAGATGACGCCTTCATGCACGTCGACATACCGAAGCTCATATTCGATCCGCGAACCGCTGACGTGCAGCGCGGTTTCGACGAACGTGCGCACGCCGGACGGACCGAACACCGTCAGCGGCGTCCTGCCGCCTTGATACGCCCGGCTGGACAGAAGCCCGGGCAAACCGTAAATATGATCGCCGTGCAAATGAGTGATGAAAATAAATTCAAGGCGGCTCAGCTTCAGCGGCGACCGCATGATCTGATGCTGCGTGCCCTCCCCGCAGTCGAACAGCCACATTGTGCCGCGTTCCTCGTTCAGCGTGAGCGCGATGCCGGAAACGTTGCGCTCCGGAGACGGCACTCCCGCTCCAGTCCCGAGAAAAACCAGTTCCATACTACCTACCCCTGCGTCATTTTGACATCCGGCCGCACAGGATATGCGGATGCCATATCAGCGTTCAATCTTGTCCACATTGAAATATCTCGCCTCCGGATGCGCGAACACCATGGCCGTCACCGACGCCTCCGGATCCATCATGAATCCTTCCGTCAGATGCACCCCGATATCCTCCGGCTTCATCAAGGCGAACAACCGCGCCTGATCTTCCAGATTCGGACATGCCGGATAGCCGAACGATACGCGTATCCCGCGATATTTGGCGGCAAAGCGCTCCTGCATCGTCATGTCGACCGGATCGGGGATGCCCCATGCGTCGCGCATGATATGGTGGATGCGCTCGGCGAACGCTTCCGCCGTCTCCAGCGCGATCGCCTGCAGGGCATGGGATTTCAGATAATCTCCGCTGCTTTTCCATTGTTCGGCCAATTGAGAGACGCCTTGCCCGCAGGTGACGACGAGGAACCCGACGTAATCCATCTCGCCGCTCTCCTTTGATTTCAGAAAATCCGCGAGACAAAGATACGGTTCCACCGCCTGCCGCGGGAAGGTGAACGTCTGCAGCACTTTGGAATGATCGTTCGGATCGTACACATAGATCGTGTTCCCCTCGGACTGCGCGGGGAAGAACCGGTACATGCCGTTCGCCCGCAGGGCGCCTTTTTCCTGCGCCTCCGCGTAAATCTCGTCCACGACCCGTTTCAGATGCAGCGCCTTTTCATCACCCTCTTTCAACAGCTGCGACACTTTGCCCTTCAGGCCGAGATGGTGGCCGAGCAGCATCTGCATGTTCACATACGGCATCAGATGGCTGAGCGGGTAGTCCCGCAATACATGCCGTTCCAGATCCGGCGGCACCTTCACCTCGAAATCCTGACTGACGTTCGACCGGACGGCGGAACTCGTCGTGCCTTGGATCAATGTCCTGCCGGCACGGTCCGTATCCGCCTCGACCGCGGCGCGCACCTCTTCCGCCAGCTTCTCTCTTTCTTCGGCGTTCATCAGGCGGTTGGCGATCTCGAGTCCTTCCATCGCGTCTTTCGCATAGATGACGAGCCCGTCGTATTCGGGCGCGATGCGCGTGTTCACAAACTTCCGCGTCAGCGCCGCGCCTCCCACCAGGAGCGGCACGTCGATGCCCGCCTGCTTCAAATCCTGTGCGGTCAGCACCATCTGCTGGGCGGACTTGACAAGCAGTCCGGACAAACCGATCATATCCGGCTTTTCCTTGCGGTAAGCTTCGATCAATTGTTCCGGCGGCACCTTGATGCCGAGGTTCACGACCTCGTATCCGTTGTTGGACAGGATGATCTCGACGAGATTTTTGCCGATGTCGTGCACATCGCCCTTCACCGTCGCGAGCAGCATCTTGCCTTTCTGCGCCGTATCCGTCCGTTCCATGTGCGGTTCCAGGAAGGAGACGGATGCTTTCATCACTTCCGCCGACTGCAGCACTTCCGCAACGATCAGTTCGTTGTTGTTGAACAGCCTGCCGACTTCCTCCATGCCCGCCATCAGCGGCCCGTTAATAATCTCCAGCGGCGAATACTTCTTCAGCGCCTCGTTCAAATCGTCGAAAAGCCCGTCCTTGCTGCCCTCGACCACATAGGAGGCGAGCCGTTCCTCCAGCGTCATGCCGGACCGGTTGCTCTCTCTCACCTTCGCCTTCCGTTCCCGGAAATAGGCGACAAAGGCGGCGAGCGTCTCCTCGTTCGTGTTGAAAATGAGATCTTCCGCCAGCCTGCGCTCATGTTCCGGTATCGAGGCGTAACGCTCCAGCTTCTCCGTATTGACGATCGCGTAATCGAGTCCGGCCTTGGTGCAATGGTACAGGAACACCGCGTTCAACACTTCCCGGCCCGCTTCCGGCAAACCGAACGAGACGTTGCTGATGCCGAGAATCGTCAGGCACTCGGGCATCGCTTCCTTGATCATGCGTATGCCTTCGATCGTCTCGAGCGCCGAACCGATGTACTGTTCGTCCCCCGTGCCGACGGGAAAAACGAGCGGGTCGAAAATGATGTCGCGCGGATTCATCCCGTATTTGGTCACCAGAAGATCATACGAACGCCGGGCGATTCTCAGCTTGTCGTGCCGATTGACGGCCATGCCCCGCTCATCGATCGTCCCGACGACGGCGGCCGCGCCGTAGCGGTGGATGAGCGGTACGACCCGTTCAAATTTTTCCTCGCCGTCCTCGAGATTGATCGAGTTAATGATCGCCTTGCCCTGCGAATATTTCAGCCCCAGCTCGATAACCCGCCAATCCGTCGAATCGATGACGAGCGGAACTTTCACTTTCTTCGTCACATATTGGAGAAAACGTTCCATGTCGGCCATCTCATCGCGCTCGGAATCCTGCAAGCAGATGTCGATGACCTGCGCGCCGCCCTTCACTTGCGCTCTGGCGATTTCCGACGCTTCGTCGAATTTTCCTTCGGCGATCAGGCGCTTGAACTTTCGCGAACCGAGCACATTCGTCCGTTCACCCACGAGAATAGGGCGGTTATCCGGTTCGACGTACACCGTCTCAATGCCGCTGACCGCCGGCGGATGATCGCCGAACGTCTGCCGCGGGGCATATTGCTTCAACTTCTCCGCAAGCGCCCGGATGTGCTCCGGCGTCGTTCCGCAGCAGCCTCCCGCGATATTGATCCATCCTTGTTCCGCGAAAGCCGCCATCTTCGCGGCGAGCGATTCCGGCGACTCGTGGTAATGCCCGTTCTCATCCGGCAGACCGGCGTTGGGATAGCAGCTGATCGCAACCTTCGAGATCGACGCCAGCGTGCGGATATGATCGCGCATGAACTCGGGACCCGTCGCGCAGTTGAGACCGACCGACAACGGGTTCACATGTTCCAGCGAAATGTAGAACGACTCGATATTTTGTCCCGCAAGCGTCGTTCCCATCGGTTCGATCGTCCCGGATATCATGATCGGCAACACCTTGCCGCTCGCTTCAAACGCCTTTTTCACGCCGATCGTTCCGGCTTTTACGTTCAGCGTATCCTGCGACGTTTCCAGAAGCAGAACGTCGACGCCGCCCTCGATGAGCGCCAGCGCCTGCTCATAATACGCTTCCACCAACTGATCGAACGTCACGCCGCCGGTAACCGAGATCGTCTTCGTCGTCGGCCCGATCGAACCGGCCACGTACCTCGGCCAATCGGAGGTGGAATACTTGTCCGCCGCTTCGACGGCGATGCGGGCTGCGGCCAGATTCAACTCTCTGGCGCGTTCGGGAATATTGTACTCGGCGAGCACGATCGACGTCGCCCCGAACGTGTTCGTCTCGATGATGTCGGCTCCCGCTTCCAGATAAGCCTCGTGGATGCTCCGAATCACATCGGGACGCGTCACGTTCAACAGTTCATTGCATCCTTCGTATTCTTCCCCGCCGAAATCTTCCGCAGTCAGCTTCGCCTGCTGGATCATCGTCCCCATCGCGCCGTCGAGCACCAGTATTTTTTTCTTCATCTGCTCCTGTAAGGTCGGTTTCTTGCTCATTGCTTCTCATCCCTTCTCCTGCCGTCCAATCCGCCAAACATGGTTCGGATTCGTCTTCTTCACATGCTTCATCTTCTCGTCCGCTGCACGCTTCAAAATCTTTCGCATGAAACGGTGCATGAAAACATATTTTTCTGCTAGAATCGGATCATGAACGTCTTCTACGGCCCATGCTGCAACAGTTAGATACTAGTGTAACAGAAGTGTGTGCCTGAGAAAAGCGCAACAGATCAGCCGTTTTTTCTTAACAGCATATCGACATCATACCCGGATTCCATTATACTATAAATATTCAAATTATTCTTATCGAAAAAGAGGGATTTATATGGCCGAAATCAGAATTCGCAACACAAACGAACGGATCAGCGATGAGCAGCAGGTGCGCGCATTTTTGAACGAACAGGGCGTCCTGTACGAACATTGGGATACAAACAAGCTGCCCGAACATCTGCGGGACAAATTCGTCCTCACCGATGAGGAAAAGGCGCAAATCCTCGCCGTCTATGACGAGGAAATCCGCGATCTCGCGGCTCGCCGCGGTTACCGCACCTGGGACGTCATCTCGCTGTCGGAAGCGACGCCCAACCTCGAAGAATTGCTGAAAAAATTCGAAGCGGTGCATACGCATACGGAAGACGAGATCCGCGCCATCGTCGCCGGAAAAGGGATTTTCATCATCAAGGGAAGCGATGATGTCGGATATTTCGATGTCGAACTGGAGGCGGGCGATCTCATCTCCGTGCCGGAAAACACCCCTCACTTCTTCACGCTGATGGACAATCGTCAGATCGTCGCCGTCCGCCTGTTCATCGAACCCGACGGTTGGATCGCGCATCCGTACGACGATCCGACATTCGTTAAGGCGTGAGCATCAGCCCGCACAGCGAAAAACCCTTCAGCGATAAATTCATGCGATGCCTCGTTAACGGCAGCTAAGATTCCGAGACTCCGGACATCATGAGCGCGCAACCCTCGAGTACCGGCGCAAAGATTCGCTCCCGCGCAGATTCCTCGTACAGGGCGCGAAAAACCGCCGAAAAATCGAGAACCGGGAATAAAAAAGACCTCCGTCACCGGAGGTCTTCCTTTTCCCGATCGATGCGGTCGATTATCTGCCGCAGTTCGCGAAGCGAGCGAATCTCGTAACGCGGTTTGATCTCGCCGTCCGCCGTCAGATTGCGGCGGTTGATCCAAACGGAGTGCAGCCCGATCGTGTTCGCGCCCAATATATCCGTCGTCAGTTTATCTCCGATCATGACGCCTTCCTCAGGCTCGATGCCCAGCAGATTGAGCGCTTCCCGGAACAGCCGCTTGTCCGGCTTTCCGTAACCGTAATTACCGCTGATCATAATATGGTCGAAATACGGCGCGAGACGAGGCACGCCGTCCAGCTTCTCCTGCTGCAGGTCGGGAGAACCGTTCGTCAGCAGCAGCAATTGGTAACGGTCCTTCAGTTCATCCAGGACCTCGAAGGTCTCTTCGTACACATACGCCCTCGCCCTGCGCTCGGCCGGAAATTGCTCACCGAGCTTCTCGCCGAGCTTCTCATCATCGATGCCCAGCGCGCGCAGCCCCCTTGTCCAAGATTCCTTGCGATACACGGGCGCCAGTTGTTCCAGCCGTCTGAACTGTTCGGCCTCTCCCTTGCGGAAATTCCCCCACAATCCTTCGAACGGGTTGATCCCGATCATTTGGGTGAACGGGTACGTCTCGAGCGACTCGTACAGCGCACGCGCTTCCCTTCTCACCGCTTCCTCGAGCTTGTGCGGATCGACGCCCGTCAGTTCCGAGGCGGTCCGGCATGTGGCAGCAAACGCTTCATCCACGCTGCGTTCATCCCACAACAATGTATCATCCAGATCGAATAATACCGCTTTGATTGTCACGCTCTCCTGCTCCCCTTCGCACGTATTGCTTCTTCTCTGCTTCTTCTGTCCGTATCTCTTGCCCGTTGTGTGCTTCGTGATCATGCATCTATGTTGTGATCGGGGGGGCTGCACAACAACTTATACAAAAACCGCCGATAAAGCTGTGAACCCCTGATCCGTTATGAACCGCTGATAAACTTCACCTGGTTCTTGATCGCAAACTGCTTCAGCTTCTCCGCCATTTCCGCGGTCGGGAAACGATTGATCAGCCTGCTGAACACCCAGATCTTATTTTTTTCGCGCAGCTTGATGACGATATTGCTGCCTTCCACTTGAATAAATTCAATATTGCGCGCGCCGACGACGATCTCCCGTCCCCATTTGCGGGTGGCCAGTTCGGACTTCGCGATTTTCAGATACGGTTTACGGATTCCCCAGAACCATAAACCGAGCAGGATATAGGCGATGACCGTAATCCAGTAGATCGTGTTCTGGTTCTGCGTCGAATAATACAAAATGGCATATAACAAGCCGACTACGATCAGGAACGAAGATAAGAATATGCTCCTGCCCTTGTAAATGTCGTATTGAGATGTGCTGCTCACGCTGGTCTTACCGGCCCGTTTACGAAAATCGTTCACTTTTTTCTGATTCCGGTACACCATGCGTTCCCATTTTCGAGATGACATATAAATAAGCCTCCTGATTCCATATTGATCCGGCGTTGTGGTTCATTCAGAGAAAAACACGCATCTGTGATAACGCGTACGGCGACTGCACGCTGGTACAGCGATATACGATATTCATGATGATACAACAAACACTATTATAGTGGAATTGATGCCGCCGCTTCAACAATGTTCAGTCCCGATCCACAATCCGAATATGATCAAGATGGCTTCTCAGCGAAGTTCTGATGCCCGCCAAATATTGCTGGCGCAGTTGCTTCTGTTCGGCGAGTTCTTCTTCGGTCAGACCGACCGTCTTCTGTTTATGGAACAGCTCGTTGATCCGTTTGATCTTCTCCTCGGTGATCATCGTTCTTTCCCTCCTGTCCATACACTACTTTGACATTCGGGATCGCGAAAGTCAAGCGCCGAACCGCCGGCGCCTCGGGCACCTGCAGCCGCTCGCGAGGGAAGAAACGGATCGCGGGGAGCGATGTCCAGGCCTATTGCGGCAATTTCAGCAACATCCCTTCATACAGCACGCTGCTTGTCAATCCGTTCAACCTTTTGATCTGATCGATATAACTTCTGATATTCACATGCCGCGGTTTATGCCGCCCGGCGATCGCCCACAGCGTGTCGCCCTGCCGGACTTCGACCGTCGCCGCATCGTCAAAACGACGGGCGTCACGGGTATAAGCGGCCGACTCGCCCGTTCCCGGTTCTCCGTCCGCCGGATGCAGACGACCGGAAGCAAGGGCCCGCCTCTCCGCCTGATCGTCGGCAACGGTGGAAGCGGAAACGGAAACGCCGTCTGCGGGCAAACCCATCGCAAGTCCGAACAGCAGAACGAAAGGCGCGAGCATCCACATGCGGAAGCGATACCGGCCGGATACCCCGGACACGATTCTGTAGCCGCCGCTCCGCCGGGAACGGAAACATTCCTCCGATCGCCGAGCTGGAGAACGATTGGCAGGTTCATATCCGAGAGCGCAAATGAAAGACATAGACACCACACCCCAAACAAATGTTCTGCTCTAATCATAATGCGAACAGATGTTTGTGTCAACGTCTGGCATGATATTTTCCGAAATTCCATTCGAACTTATGTTTGTGCGAACTCGGGTTCTGTGTTATTATTTACCTTAGGAAAGTATGTGACGAACAGAAAGTATGTGTCAGACAAATCAGCAAACGGAGTGATATCGTGTGACCAAGCTCTCGAGCAGACAGCAAGCGATACTGGATTTCATTAAAAAAGAAGTGCGAAGCAAAGGTTACCCGCCTTCTGTCAGAGAGATCGGTGAAGCCGTCGGACTCGCTTCCAGTTCCACGGTGCACGGCCATCTGGATCGTCTGGAGAAAAAAGGGCTCATCCGCCGCGACGCGACGAAGCCCCGCGCGATCGAGATTACGGACGGGTCGCTCGACATGAACGTGCTGCCCGAATCGACCACCCGCGTGCCGCTCGTCGGCAAGGTTACCGCCGGAACGCCGATTCTGGCCACCGAGAATATCGAGGATTACTTCCCGCTCCCATCGCATATGGTCGGCGACCACACCGTGTTCATGCTGAGCGTGGTGGGCGACAGCATGATCGAAGCCGGCATCCACGACGGGGATTACGTCATCGTTCGCCAGCAATCCACCGCTTCCAACGGCGATATCGTCGTTGCGATGACGGAAGACAACGAAGCGACGGTGAAGCGCTTCTTCAAGGAAAAAGACCACATCCGCTTGCAGCCTGAAAACTCGGCCATGGAACCGATCCGTCTGCGCAACGTGAAGATACTGGGCAAGGTGATCGGACTGTTTCGCGAGTTTCGCTGATGGTCGCGCAAGCCGTCACACCTATAACGAAACCCCTGCATCCATATGGACGCAGGGGTTTGCCGTTTCGTATACGTGATGAATAAGTGGCGTCGGGCGCCGCATCAATATAACGTCATGTATTGATCTCTTTCCCACTGATGAACCTGAGTGCGGTACATGTCGTACTCGATTTCCTTCAGTTCCAGGAAGTTCGTCAAGGCATGATCGCCCATGGCGTCACAGATAACTTCATCCTGAACGAGTTCATCGATCGCTTCCTTCAGCGACTCCGGCAAGCTCGGAATGCCGGCCTGCAGCCGTTCCTCATCGGTCATGATGTAGATGTTCCGGTCGATCGGGTCCGGCAATTTCATCTTCTTCTCGATGCCGTCGAGTCCGGCCCGCAACATTACGGCGAGCGCCAGATACGGATTGGCCGAAGGATCGGGGCTGCGCACCTCGATGCGCGTGCTGAGGCCGCGAGAAGCCGGGATGCGCACCATCGGACTCCGGTTGCTTGCCGACCACGCGACATAGCACGGCGCTTCGTATCCCGGAACAAGACGCTTGTAGGAGTTGACCGTCGGGTTGGTCACGGCGGTGAACCCGCGAGCATGATGCAATACCCCGGCCATAAACTGACGCGCAGTCTCGCTCAGGCCGAGCTGATCTTTCTCATCGTAGAACGCATTCTGATTGCCTTTGAACAGCGAAAGATGGCAGTGCATGCCCGAACCGTTCATGCCGAACAGCGGCTTCGGCATAAACGTGGCGTGCAATCCGTGTTGCCGCGCGATCGTTTTCACGACGAGCTTGAACGTTTGGATCTGATCGGCCGCCTTGACCGCGTCCGCGTATTTGAAATCGATCTCGTGCTGCCCCGGAGACACTTCGTGATGCGACGCTTCGATCTCGAAGCCCATTTCAAGCAGGGTGAGCACGATCTCACGCCGGCAATTCTCGCCGAGATCGGTGGGCGCAAGGTCGAAATACCCGCCGTGATCGTTGAGCTCCATGGTCGGTTCGCCTTTTTCGTTGGTTTTGAAAAGGAAAAATTCCGGCTCCGGCCCCACGTTCATCGCACTGAACCCCATCTTCTCCATCAATTTCAGGTTGCGTTTCAGAATGCCGCGGGGATCGCCGGCGAACGGAGTGCCGTCCGGCATGTAAACGTCGCAGATCAAACGTGCCACACGGTCCGTCGTCACCCAAGGGAAAATGACCCAAGTGTCGAGATCCGGGTACAAATACATATCCGATTCTTCGATTCTCACATAGCCTTCAATCGACGATCCGTCGAACATCATCTTGTTGTCAAGCGCTTTCTCCAATTGGCTGATCGGGATCTCGACATTTTTGATCGTACCCAGCAGATCGGTGAATTGAAGGCGGATGAATTTCACATTATGTTCTTTGGCTTGCTGGATAATATCTTCCCTTGTATAACCCACATGTCCCACTCCTCAATATAATTGAAATCGTCGACAAAACGTCTGTTGTTCAATCGTTAACCATTCGTATCCGTCGTTCTTCAAGCTCCGAAATCCGGTCTTTGATGCAGAACGAACGTTGCATCCAAACAGCGGTTCATTCCCATGTCTGATTATTTAAAAAATCTGGACAGTTCGCCTTGCAAAATGGCCGTTCTGCCGTGCCGGCTGCCGGTAAGCGCTTGCTGCTTCAGGATTCTTCGAATCGCGGAATTCGACAGCTCGCGCCGTTTCACTTCCGTCTGAGGCGTAATCACCGTCGCTTCTTCCGATTCTTTATCGACAGGTTTCAACATCTGTTTGATTCCAGCAATATTGACGCCTTTCTCGATCAAAGCCTTGATCTCCAGCAGTCTTTCCACATCGTTGAATGAAAACAGACGTTGATTGCCTTCGGTGCGCGCAGGCCTTATCAGTTCATGCTGCTCGTAATAACGTATCTGCCGAGCCGACAAATCCGTAAGCTTCATCACGATGCCGATCGGAAACAGAGCCATATTACGCCGCAATTCATCACTCATGATCCACACCACCTAATCGTGCATACTGGTATTAACCTCATTGTACCATGCTCATAAAAAGTGTCAAGCGATGTTAGGTTTGTGCACAATGGTGATGATGAACAATGACGAGTACTGTGAAATAAAATAGCAATCCACATAAAAAATTCCATGCAGACAATCATGAGCGGTCTCTATTGACCGCTCAGTTTGTTCGAACTTCCGCCTGTTTCGCCTAGATTGCGACACGGGCTTCATGAGTTTATTCATCGCGTTAATGTTCAACGCTATTCAATTCGTTAACCGATCTTGATCAATCCCCGCTCGGCCAGCCGGTCGATCGCCAGAAGAATGCCGATCTTCGCATGCTCATACGTCAATCCGCCCTGCACATAAGCGATGTAAGGTTCTCTTATGGGCGCATCGGCGGACAGTTCCAAGCTTCCTCCCTGGATGAACGTGCCCGCGGCCATGATGACCGGATGTTCGTAGCCCGGCATATCCCAAGGCTCGGGGACAACATGCGCGTCCACGGCGGAAGCCTGCTGAACGCCTTGCACGAACGCGACCAGATCGTCCGCGTTGCGGAAACGGATCGCCTGGATAATATCCGACCGAGGTTCGTCCACGCGGGGAGACGTCGGAAAACCGAGCTCCTGGAACAATGCGGCGGCGAAAAGGCTGCCTTTCAACGCTTGTCCGACAACATGGGGAGCCAGAAACAACCCTTGGTAGATCAGGGCCGTCGCGCCCAGCATGGAGCCGACTTCGGCGCCGAGTCCCGGAACGGTGTGCCGGTATGCGGCAAGTTCCACGTAACGCCTGCGCCCGGCTATGTAGCCCCCCGTGTGGGCCAATCCGCCGCCGGGATTTTTGATCAGCGAACCGGCGATCAAATCGACGCCGACTTCGCACGGTTCCGATTTCTCCGTAAACTCCCCATAGCAGTTATCAAGGAATATGATCAGATCTTCCCGGATCGAGCGGATGCGCCGCACCATCTCGGCGATCTCGCCGACCGTAAACGACCGTCTCCACGCGTATCCCCGCGAACGCTGAATGCCGATGACCTTCGTCCGCGGCGTCACCGCCCGCTTCACCGCATCCCAGTCGACCGATCCGTCTTCAAGCAGCGCCGTTTCGCTGTAGGTGATGCCCATATCCCGCAAGGAGCCCGTCCCGTCCCCCTCTTCTCCGATCACTTTATGCAACGTGTCATAGGGCGTTCCAGTAATGTACAACAGATGGTCGCCCGGCCGAAGAACGCCGAACAAAGCCGTTCCGATCGCATGCGTGCCGGACACAAAATGCGGTCGCACCAACGCGGCCTCCGCGCCGAACACATCCGCGTAAACCTCATCCAGCACCTCTCTGCCCCGGTCATTGTATCCGTAACCCGTGGACGGATTCATATGAAAATCGCTGACGCGATGCGCCTGAAACGCCTCAATCACCTTCGCCTGATTCCATTCGACGATTCGATCCACCGCGTCCTGGTACGGTTTCGCAACCGCCTCGGCTTTTTCGATTAACGGCCGGTACCGCTCCAATCGTTCTCGTATGCGCTGTCTGGACACTTGCTGCCAATCTCCTCTCCGTAGTCATTCGTCCTTCAACCGATACGCTTCCAGCTCGCGGCTATACGGCAGGTACGCATCCCTGCTTGTCCGCACTTCATATGCGATCCGTTCCGGATCGCCGCCTTCCGACGGAAGCGGCGTGCATTCTCCCATACGGTACAACATCGCGATCAGATCGCCGCGGTCGGCCGGAACGCGGAATCGGAGCGTCTCTTTCTCAAACTTTTTCTGCAAAAAAACGATGAGCCGTTCGAGATCGTCATCGCTGAAAGCGCTGATCTTCAAGGACGGCCCGCTGGCGATCAGCGATTCCCGTTCGAGAGGAGACAGCAGATCGATCTTGTTGAAGATCATCATCTGCTCCTTCTCATGGGCGCCGAGTTCGGCGAGCACCTCCTGAACGACCTCTATCTGACGGTCGCGCATCGGGGAAGAACTGTCGACGACGTGCAGGATCAGGTCGGCTTCGTTCACTTCCTCCAGCGTCGCGCGAAACGCCGCCACAAGATCGTGCGGAAGCTGCTGGATAAACCCGACCGTATCGGTGAGCACGATCTCCCGTCCGTTCGGCAGGCGAAGCCTGCGGGACGTCGGGTCCAGGGTGGCGAACAGTTTATTTTCCGCAAGTACGTCCGCACCGGTCAATCTGTTGAGCAGGGTGGACTTGCCCGCATTCGTATAACCGACCAGGGCGACCTGGATCACGCCGGAGCCGCGGCGCTGCGTGCGATGCAACCGGCGATGGCGCGCCACTTCCGCAAGCTGCTGTTTCAGATCGTGAATGCGCCGCTGAATATGGCGCCGATCCAGTTCCAGCTTCGTTTCGCCCGGACCGCGCGTTCCGATGCCGCCGCCCAGACGCGATAAATTTTTGTAGTGTCCGGCAAGCCGCGGAAGCAAATATTGAAGCTGCGCCAGTTCTACCTGCAGCTTCCCTTCCCGCGTCTTCGCGCGCTGCGCGAAAATGTCGAGAATGATCTGCGTTCTGTCGACGATCTTGCAGTCCAGCGCCGTTTCCAGATTCCGCACCTGGGCGCCGGACAACTCCTGATTGAACAGGATGACGTTCGCCCCAAGCGCGTCCTTCAACTGCTTGAGTTCATCGACCTTACCCTTGCCGATAAACCACGCGGCGTCCGGCCGATCCCGCACCTGCACGATCGCCTCCAGCGTCTCTACGCCGGCCGTATCGGCAAGACTCCGCAGTTCCTCCAGCGAGTACCGCACCTCCTCGTCCGATATTTGCTGCGATTTCAATTCCAGGCTGACGAGAACCGCGCGTTCCTCGACCTCCGATTTCGTATCATATAGTTTCGTACCCATCGTCTCATCCTTTGATATGTAAATCCTTTAGAAAATAATGAATGAGAAAGATTGATTTTCACGCATCCCAGATCATAAATATATCGAATGCCCCTCATGATCGTCCAGTTTCAGGTCTTCGGGACATATGAGCATCAATTCCTGCTTCGTCAACGTGCGCGAACGCTGTTTAAGCAAGCGGACGGCCTGCTGGCGGACGCAGCGCTCGATCGTGTTGCGTACGAATCGGGCGTTGCTGAATCCTCTCGGGCATCTCGCTTTTTCCTCCTGTATGTATTGCTTGAATTTCATCAGTGTTTGCGGCATGAACACATACTCGCGGTCTTTCAGCATCAGTTCGGCGATCTGAATGAGCTGATCCAGCGTATAGTCCGGAAAATCGATCTGGATCGGAAACCTTGACGGCAGGCCCGGATTCATCGACATGAACACATCCATTTCATCGGGATAACCCGCTAAAATGAGCACAAACTGATCCTTGTAGTCTTCCATGCTTTTGACAATGACGTCGATGGATTCTCTGCCGAAATCTTTCTCCCCGCCGCGCGTCAAACTGTAAGCCTCGTCAATGAACAGCACTCCGCCGAGCGCCCGTTTGATGAGTTCCCGGGTCTTGATCGCCGTATGGCCGATATATTCGCCGACGAGATCCGCTCGTTCCGCTTCGATGAAATGCCCTTTGCTGAGCACGCCCATCTGCCGGAACAACTTGGCGATCAGTCTGGCCACAGTCGTCTTTCCGGTTCCCGGATTGCCGCGGAAAATCATATGATACACCTGTGACGAGCATGCGAGTCCCGCTTCCGCGCGATACTTGGATATTTGCAGCAGGGCGTAGATTTCGAAGATCGTCTCCTTGACCTTCTCCATCCCGACCATCTCATCCAGTTCGCGCGCGATCTCCGCGAACGGCTCAGGTGTACCCGCTTCTTCCGACCAACGTTTCGCCTTCTGCTTCGTCTCCGCTTCCACCTCATCGCTCCGCCGCAGGACGATATTGATCTGACGCGAAGGGTGCGCCGGTTTTCTGACGGAAGCCACCACTTGATCGCTCATATAGGCACCACCTTATGTTCGCTCATGAATCGTGTCATACGCCTATTATACGCACGGAACCGCAAATCGTGACACCAACTTGCCCGCACCCTCCGCTCGGCCGAAGCTCCGTCAGTTTTCTCCGTTCATCATTTCCGCATGTCCGGGCGGCAGTCCGCTCACAAGGAACCGTTCCACCACGCGCACCACTTCTTCGGCTTCCACATCCCAACAGATCACATGCTTGGACAACGGAAACATCACCACATGCGTCTGCCCCGGGATAATGCGGTCGAGATAGCTCGCGCTGCGCGGATGCACGACCTGATCCCGCTCCGACTGGCAGATGAGCGTCGGCTGGCGGATGCCTCGGAACTCATGCCGAAGCTTCGAAGCCATCTTCATGAACTCCAGCAAGGCGCTGTGCGGAATTTTTGCCGCCCTGCGGAATTGGGCGAAATCGCGCGCGCGAACCTTCTCCCACACGAAGGAGAAAAATCTCGTCGGGCTCAGCAGGATGACCGGCGCATTCAATAGCACGACGCGTTCGACCGGATACCGGTTGGCGATATAGGCCGCCAAATAACAACCCATCGAAAAGCCCACCACCGAGAACGAACCGTATTTGCGCTTGCATATTTCCGCTTCTTCCACCGCGCAATCCAGCCACTCCGTCCAGCTCGTGCGGCCGATCGCCGAATATTCATTTTCATGCCCCGGCAAAAGCGGCGCATGGCAGTTCCATCCGTATGAACTGAGCGTCTGTATGATCGGTTCGACGTCAGAAGGCGCTCCGGTGAATCCATGAAACATCAGAGCCGTCGTTGTCTCCGGTTGCACGATTACGTTCATATTGCGAATCCTCCTATCCGGAACTTCATTCCATCGTGTTTGGCCGTTTTCCGTTGTGTTACCGAGTGTATTCGAGCATGTCTTCAGCATGTTTTCGAGAGTGTCGCGGTTGTCCTTTCGGGTCTGTTTCCGAATGCCCGTTCGCGTCATGAGCGATACACGATCCGTGTCAGCTCATATGCCGCATGTATACGCGAGCGTACAAACGAAACGGCGCGTTCATTCCGCTGTCCAACTTATGGTGCGTATCCATTTCCAATTTTACACATAATCCCGGGAATGAAAAAGCTGACCCGCGTTGCGACAGCAACACCGAATCAGCCTGTACCCGTTTCCATTCGCAATCCGCCACTCGCGCCTGTTCCTTCTTGCGGCGATCATCAGTCCGCCTGGTCCGGCATCAGGTTGATATTGCGCTGTGGAGTAAACGTCGAAATGGCATGTTTGTAAATCATTTGTTGTTTTCCATCACTGTCGAGAATGATCGTGAAATTGTCAAAAGCCCGCACAAGACCGCGTATCTGAAAACCGTTCGTTAAATAGACAGTCACCGGCACGCTATCTTTACGCAACTGGTTCAAGAAATGATCTTGAATATTGATGGGTTTGTTCATATGAATGAAACCTCCTATATAAATTAGCGATCCTTCACGGCATCTCCGCACGGTATATCCAACATTGTAGTTATTATATCATTAATCTTGGCAATGTTGGTAACATAATTTTGAGGCTCTGTCATGTCCACCCATGAAATGCCTTTCATACGGCGAAACCAGGACAGTTGACGTTTGGCAAAGCGGCGCGTGTTCTGTTTCAGCAGTTCGATCGCGTGTTGCCTATTATATTCGCCGAGCAAATATCCTATGATCTCTTTATACCCCAAACCTTGCATCGAAATCAATCCCGGACCGTACCCGCGCTCAAGCAGACCGCGCACTTCTTCGATCAGCCCCTGTTCGATCATCTGATCGACGCGCGCGTTGATGCGCTCGTATAACACGTCGCGCCGCATCGTCAGCCCGATCAGACAGACGCGGTAAGGCGATTCGGACGGCTGTTCCTTCAGCACCTGGCTCACCGTCCGCCCCGTCAGATGATGAATCTCGAGCGCCCGTATGACGCGGCGAACATCGTTCTTATGAAGCCGCTCCGCCGATTCGGGGTCGATCGCCCGCAGCTTCTCATGCAACGCTTCCACGCCGTACTCCTCGGCGTATAGGCGCATTTCCCGGCGAAAGTCCTCGTCTTGTCCGGCTTCGCTGAAACGATATCCGTAGACGACCGACTGGATGTACAGACCGGTGCCGCCGACGATGAACGGGAGCTTGCCGCGCGAGGAAATATCCCGGATGGCCTGCCCGCATTCCTCCTGGAAGTCCGAAACCGAATACGGCTCGTCGGGGTCCCGGATGTCGATCAAATGATGCGGGACGAGCGCCCGCTCTTCCGGTGTCGCTTTAGCCGTACCGATGTCCATCCCCCGGTATACCTGCATCGAATCTCCCGATATAATCTCCGCATTGTACATGTTCGCGAGTTTCAGGCTGAGCGCCGTCTTTCCGACAGCGGTCGGTCCGACCAGCACAAGAAGCTTTTGCTTCGTAACTTTCATTGAATGCGTATCACTCCAAAAGCAATCTTCGAATTTTTCCTGCCGTCGACGGTAAAGCCGAGTTCGCCGAACAAACCGCTGCCGCGGATTTCCTTGAGCACGACCGTCTTGCGCGCAACGCGCCTCGCTTCCTCCACCGCGTCGATGCTGACCGTCTGATTATGCGCGTAGGCGCGGAGCGGCGCGATGCCGTTCGACTTCTCTACGGGCGTGCGGAACATCGGGTCGAAATAGACAATATCCGCGCTTTTATCCGGCAAAGAGCGCAGCACATCGAGATGATGGCCATGCCGCATTTCGATGCGCCGCATCGCCGCGTTCATCTCCGGCACGTCCGTTTCCAGGCTCTGAAGCCCATGGGAGGCAACCAGGCTGATGAGCGGGTCCGCCTCGACCGCGATCACTCTCCCCTCGCTCCCGACCGCATGAGAGAAGACGATCGCGTCCGAACACAGCCCCGCCGTGCAGTCTATCACCGTGTCCCCCGGACCCGCTTCGGATATTTCAAGCATCGGCTCCCGATGCGTGCCGGACAGCATCCGCTTGATGCGGAACATCGAAGTGCCCGGATGAAAAAACAACGGTTCGTTTCCGTTCCGGTAACATTTCAATCCTTTTTCGGTTACGACCACGACGTCGCGAACCGAATGCGCTTCCTGCAACGCGCGGACCGTCATGCGATCCCGCCGCACAATCCTCGCCTTCAGTTGTTCGGCAAGCCTTTCCGCAAGCGAAACGATATCGCGGGAAGGGTCATACGAAGTCGTTACGATCATCACATCACCCGCTTAAACATTTTCTCCAGTTCATAAACGGAGAAACTGACGATGATCGGCCTTCCGTGCGGACATGTGAACGGGTTGGAACATTGGGCAAGTCTTCTCAGCAATGATTCGATCTCGCTCGCGGACAGATGGTCGTTTGCCTTCAATGACGCCTTGCAAGCCGTCATAATCGCCGTTTTCTCGCGCAGCTTGGCCACATCGAGCGCGCGCTCGGACAACACCCAATCCACGATCTCCTTCAGCAATTCCGATTCCGAACCGCGCGGCATCCACTCCGGAAGCGCTCTTACTATAAAGGTATTTCCTCCGAACGGTTCGAACATAACCCCGATCTTTTCGAAGAGCGCCGAGCGCTCGCGCAACATTTCCGCCTCGGCCGGCGTGAACTCCAGCGTGATCGGCACGAGCAGTTCCTGGGAAGCCTGTTCGGGTTGACCGAATTTCCTGTAGTAATATTCATAATTGATGCGCTCATGCGCCGCGTGCTGATCGATCAAATACAGGCCGGTTTCATTCTCCGCGATGATGTAGGTTCCGTGCATCTGCCCGATCACGCGCAGTTCCGGCATCCTCGGAGCCGTTTGTTGCCCGCCGTTCTCCGGGCCGTTCCCGGAAATTTGCAGATAAGGCTGCCAATCCGCCGCCGCTCCGGCCGCCCGCGAAGCCGGCGGATTCGGACCTGATCTGGGGTTCTGCGCCGTATCGTAACGCCGAACCGAGGTCCCTCCGATGCCCGGTGCCGGTGTCCGGCCGTTGCCCGAATCCGTCGCCCAATCTCTTCCCGGCGAACGACCGCTTCCCTCCTCCGCCGGCCGGTAGCTGCCCTGCTCCTGCGGTCCGGCGTTCCTCGGCGCCGAAGGCAGACTCCATCCCGGCTCCGATGTCCGGCCGTTTCTCTTGTCCGCAGGCCGGCCGCTTCCCGTCTGCGAAGCGACATCGCCGATGCCCATATCCGACGGCCCGCTTCCCGCCTGACCGTCCGCCTTCTTATCCCGCCTGTCGGAGTTTGGCCTTGCCAGCCGTTCTTCCGCTGCATTCGCCTCCTGCGATCCGGCGTGAGTTTGACCATCATCCGGCTGAATCCCGCAGCCGTTTGCAAGGCCTGTCCCGCCGCCGCTCGGCTGCGCGGCTTCCTTCCCTGCCCGCGCCTCCTGCGAAGATGCGAGCGGCGCGGAAGGACCGGGAGAAGAACCGTCCGCCGGATCCGTTGAAGCCGCCGAGTGCGCCGCTCCCAGCGATGCTCCGTACGACAGAGCCGATTCATAGGATGACGGCGCGTCCAGTTTCAGCTGCTCGTAGACGACGGCCTGTTTCGGCCGCGGCGCGGAAAGACGCGGGATGAGATCCGCGCTTTGCAGAAACCTGCGCAATTCCGCTTCGATGAACTGCATCAGTTCCCGTTCCTTGCTGAAGCGTACTTCCAGTTTGGCGGGATGCACGTTCACATCGACCAGCGACGGGTCCATCCACAGCTGGAGAACGACAAGCGGATACCGATTGACCGGCAGCAACGTATGGTACGCTTCCATGATCGCCTGCTGCAACGGAAAACTGCGAACGTACCTGCCGTTCACGATCGTCGTCATGCCGTGGCGGTTGGCGCGCGTCAATTCCGGTTTTCCCGCAAAGCCGCCGAGCGTGAAGTCGGCGCTTTCCGCATGCACGGGAATCATCGCGCGCGCCGTTGCGGTTCCGTAGATGGCTGCGATCGTCTGCTTGAGATCGCCGCCGCCCGGCGTCCGCAACACCTGTCTGCCATTATGATGAAGAACGATCGCAATGTTCGGATGCGCGAGGGCGATCCGGTTAATATAATCCGAGATGTGGCCGAACTCGGTCTGCACCGTTTTCAAATATTTCAAGCGGGCCGGCGTATTGTAGAACAGATCGCGAACGTGAAAATCCGTGCCGCGCGTCGTCCGCGCGGGCTCGAGGGCGAGAATGCGTCCGCCTTCGATCTTGCAGCGCGTGCCGAGACCGCTCTTGTCCGCCGATGTGACGATTTCGACGCGGGACACGGAAGCGATGCTGGGCAACGCTTCGCCGCGGAAACCGAGCGTGCGGATGTGAAACAGGTCGCGGCTTTCCGCCACCTTGCTCGTCGCATGGCGCTGAAAAGCGAGCGGAACGTCGTCCGGCTCGATGCCCCTGCCGTTATCCTTCACCCGGATGTGAGCGAGACCGCCTTCTTCAATCTCGATCTCGATCGTGTCCGCCCCCGCGTCGATCGCATTCTCCACAAGTTCCTTCACGACGGAAGCCGGCCTCTCCACCACTTCCCCCGCCGCGATCAGATTCGCCACATGTTCATCAAGCATACGTATGATTCCCATTGTCAGACTCCCCCGTCCCGACGATCACCGCGAATTCAAACAATTTCCGGTCATTCAATCAACCGCCGTCATTCCACCGACCACTGAACACTCAAGCTTTCTCCGATCATTCGACCGATCACCGTTATTCTGACGATTATATAACTCTGCCGGCTTTCTATAGCTCAGCATTCAACGATCACTCGAATCATGACCGATAACTCAGGCGTTCACCGATCACTCATGCAATCCCCGATCGTTCGGCCGATCACCGTTATCTTTGGCGACACCAAGAACCCAGCCGACCACCGTCACTCAAACGATCATCCATCTGTCAATCTATCATCAATATCTCATGCAATCCGCTGGTTTCGAACGATCGTCTGCGATCCGTCACAAACGCACATCAACTGTTCATCGAACCGACATCGTCAGTTTGCCGTCCGTGTAATTCCAGCTGAATTCGGGTATCAGCTTGGAAAAGCTGTCCAGTTCAATCATGGCCATCCCGTTTCGGTTCATCACATCCGCCGAATCGACGGCGAACAAGATCCGCTCATCGCCGCGCGTCATGACCACACTTCTCAGCTCGCCGTCCCATTCGACGCGCAATCCGGCAAGAGCACCAAGCACGCGGGAATGTACGAACACGCGGCCGTCCTGTTCGACAAACGGCAATGGTTCACCGAACGACACGCCGTTTACGACCATTTCTCGCCGGTTGGTCGTGACGGTCAACGGCTTCATGCCGACTTCGCGGAACGCCGTCAACAGTTGCGCAGCCCTTCCCTTGACTTCGATGTCCGGTTCGATGCCGTTGCCGTTGACGCGATGGCCGTTGGGCGTCAAATACTCCTGGGTCGTCGTCTTCAGCACGCCTCCGTTGGACAGCAGGAAGACCGATTGCACGCTCCCTTTGCCGAAAGAGCGGACGCCGACCACCTTGGCGAGCCGATGGTCCTGAAGCGCCCCGGCCAATATTTCGGAACCGCTCGCGCTGTTCTCGTCGATCAGGATGACGACGGGCGCGTCCACGCTGTAGCCGTTCAAAATCGTGACGGGATTATCCCGCCCGTTTTTATCCCTCGTATGGATGAGGACGCCGTTTTCCAAAAATTCGCCCGCGATGTACGCGACCGTTTCCAGATATCCGCCCGGATTGCCCCGGACATCGATCACGAGTCCATTCAGGCCCGCCGTTTTCATCTTCATCATGTATTCGCTGAACTGCTCGTCCGCGCCGAGGGAAAACGTGTTGATTTTGATGTATCCGTAACCGTTCGGCAACCACGAGTATTCCACATTCGGAATCGACAGGCTCCTTCTTGACAGCGTGTACGTTTTCCTGTCGCCGTCCCGCAAAACGGTCAGCTCCACCTTCGTATTTTCCGCGCCCGCGATCATCGACACGATCTCTTCCGTCGTCTTGCCGAGAGCGGATTGCCCGTTCACTTCGACGATGTAATCGCCTCTCAAGATTCCGGCCTCATATGCCGGCGATCCCGAAAACACATCGACCGCATACACGCCGAATTCATCCTGCCCCAGGCGGATGCCGACGCCCACATACGTTTGCTCGAACGAATCCTGATATTGCTGCCATTCCTCCGCGTTCATGTAATCCGTGTACGGATCGCCGATCGTCGAAAGCATGCCTTCGATCGCAGCTTCCATCAGTTCATCCTCGCTGATGTTGCTCAGATGATATTCCTTCAAGATGTAACGAATCTCGGCGAGAAGATCGCGTTCATACATCTCCGCGGACCATGCGGTAACCGGAAAAGCGGCCAGCAGCAGCAATGCGGCCGTCCAAATTTTCCATCGTCTCATCATCGTTCTTGCCAAACGGTTAACTTTGCCCATGTATGTTCACCCTTATTTGATGGATTTGAGTTCCAGAATAAATTGCATCGCTTGCAACGGCGTCATATTCATCAGGTCCGCGTCCCGCACTTTCTCGTATACCCGCATGGCCAAGCCGTGCAGATCGTCGGAACATTCGCGATCGCGTGTCTCCGGCCGTCCGGCTCTGACATCCCTGCCGCGTCCCGCAACGGCGGAAATCCTGCCGCCCGGCTTCCTGTCCGGCTCGTGTCCGCTTTCAAACTCGTCCGGAAAGAGGCTCAGCTGAACCGGACGCGCCGAAGCCACGGCCGTCGCCAATTCGCTCGTCTTGATTTCGAGCGTGCTCAAAATCTGGTAGGCGCGCTCGATGACGGTTTCAGGCAGACCCGCAATCTTCGCGCAGTAGATGCCGTAGCTCGTGCTTGCCGCTCCTCTGACCAGCTTGCGGAGGAACGTCACCTCCTCGCCGCTCTCCTGCACATCCATGCGGAAGTTTTCCAAATACGCCAGCGACTCTTCAAGATGCGCCAGCTCATGGTAATGAGTCGAGACGAGCGTCTTGCAGCCGATCCGCTCATGAATGTATTCGATGACCGCTTGCGCGATCGCCATTCCTTCGCCGGTCGAGGTGCCACGGCCGAGTTCGTCGATGATGACGAGACTGCGCGGCGTCGCCTTGGACGTGATCATCTGAATGTCTTTCATTTCAACCATGAAGGTCGACTGCCCGCCGATCACATCGTCGGCGGCGCCGATGCGCGTGAAGATGCGGTCGATGATCGGCATCTCCGCCCGCTCCGCCGGCACGAAACATCCGATCTGCGCCATGATCGCGATATGGGCGACCTGCCTCATGTAGGTGCTTTTGCCGGCCATGTTCGGGCCGGTGATCAGCATCATGCGGCATTTTTCTTCCCGCAGGATCGTGTCGTTCGCGATGAACGGCTCCCCGTCAAGCACCGCTTCGACGACGGGATGTCTTCCGTCCTCGATCACCATATCGAAACCGTTCGTGATGACCGGCTTGCGGTAGCGCCGTTCCGCGCTGACCGTCGCCAGCGACTGGAGCACGTCGATCGTCGCGATCATCTCCGCCAGTTTCTGCAGCCGTTCGGTCTCTCCGGCGATCCGGTCGCGAAGCTGCGTGAACAGTTCGTATTCGATGTCGATCATCTTCTCTTCCGCTTCCAGGATAAGCGCCTCTTTTTCTTTCAACTCCGGCGTGATGAAGCGCTCGGCATTGGCGAGCGTCTGTTTGCGCTCGTATCTTCCTTCCGGCAGCGATGCGAGATTGGCGCGCGTCACTTCGATGTAGTACCCGAACACCTTGTTGAACCCGATTTTCAGCGACTTGATGCCGGTGCGCTGCCGCTCCTGCTGTTCCAGTTCGGCGATCCACCGTTTGCCGTTTATGCTCGCTTCGCGCAGCTGGTCCAACTTCCCGTCATATCCGGATTTGATGAGACCGCCGTCGCGCAGCGTGACCGGCGCATTTTCGTCGATCGCTTCGTCGATCCACTCCGCGATGTCCGCGCACGAATCCGCCTCTTCGACGAGCCTCACAAGCGTCTCGGAGCCGCTGGAACGCGTCAGTTCGAGAAGTTTCGGAACGCGGAACAAGGACAGCTTCAGCGCGAGCAGGTCGCGGGCGTTCGCCGTTCCGTATACGATTTTGCCGACGAGCCGCTCCATGTCGTACACTTCACGCAATTCCTGCCTGAGTTCCTCGCGGATGATGAGCTGGCGGACGAGATGTTCGACGGCCTCCTGGCGCCTTTCGATCGCCGCTTTATCGAGGAGAGGCTTGTCCACCCAACGGCGCAGCATGCGGCCGCCCATCGCCGTCACCGTTTTGTCCAACAGCCACAGGAGCGATCCCTTTTTCGAGCGGTCCCGCGCCGTTTCCGTCAGTTCAAGATTGCGCCGGGAAAAAGGATCGATGATCATATATTGCTGTTTCTCATAACGGCGAATATGCCGGATATGTCCGAGCGACCGCTTTTGCGTCTCGTACAGGTAGCCGAGCAGCCTATCGATGCTCGTCCGCGAAGCGGCGGACAAATGAGCCAGCTGTTCGCGCGGAAAATGTTCGGCCGCCCGCGACGGATCGATGCGGTCGTAAACCGTGATGGTCGTCTTGCGGTTCATCTGTTTGATATACGCCTGAATCAACGGCGTGAACGCGGAATCGGCGACCACTTCCGCCGGTTCGTATCCGTTCAATTCTTCAAACAACTGGTCGCGATCCGCCTCGAATTCGGTCACGTACAGTTCCCCCGTCGACAGGTCGGAAGCCGCCAGCGCCCATAGTTTCGCGCCGTCGGACCGCGCATGTTCGGCAAGCGAAACGATGAAATTGTTCGCGTTCCCCCGCAGCGTCTTGTCCTCCATGACGGTGCCCGGCGTGACGATCCGCACGATCTCCCTGCGCACGACGCCTTTTGCCGTGGCCGGATCTTCCACCTGCTCGCAAATGGCGACCTTGTATCCTTTTTCTATCAATCTCGAAATATAGGTTTCCGCGGAATGATAGGGCACCCCGCACATCGGAACCCGCTCTTCCCCGCCCGCGTCGCGTCCGGTCAGCGTGATCTCCAGTTCTCTCGCCGCAAGAATCGCGTCATCGAAGAACATTTCATAGAAATCGCCGAGTCGGAAAAACAGAAACGCGTCCGGGACTTCGGATTTAATCTGCAAGTATTGCTGCATCATCGGGGTGTATTGAACCAAGGAACGATCCCTCCAGCTTAAACTACCGTCTATTATAGCATGATTGCATAAGGATCGTCTTCAGATTGCCGGAGGAGAAGTTTCAGGGAAGAGCCGCAGGACGAATGCGTTTCGGAACCGAAGGGCGCGGACATCAGCGCGGAACGGCCAGCGCGTGGAAGTCCGCGGCGTCAGTGAATTTCCATTCCGCGCGCAGATCCGCCTCTTCGTTCCAGCTCCAGCCGGATTCGATCAGGCGGATGAACGGAGCGATGTCTTCCTCGTACTCGGAATACAGACGAGTGCCGGCGATATCCTGCCGCCACAAATCGAGAAATCGGCGAAGCTGCCGTTTCTCTCCCGCGTAATACGCTTTCTGCATGCGCAGTTCATCGAGCGGACGGCGGACGAGCGAATCATGGTGAACGGCGATCAGTTTCGCCAGCGCCAGCACACCCCGCGCCACGGTCGGCGACACGATCCAGCTCGGCGGGGTGCGGTATTCAAACCCGCCGTGCGGCTTCATGCGGGCGTGTCCGAGCCAGCCGAATTTCGCGCGGCGCTCGATCGCCCGCTCGTCTTCCAGAAGCGCCAGCGGCAGGGCGAGATAATTGTCGAGCGCGCGGAGCAGTTCGAAGCTGAGCGCCACGCCGCTGAAATGGATGTGTCCGCCGGTGCATACGCCCGGCACCGGCGTTGCGCCCGCCCGCCACGCGAGGGCGGGATCGCGGATGCGCCGGGCCGCAAGCCGCATCGTGCGCGTCAGTTCGGCATACAACCGGCGCGGTTCCCGGCTCGGCGACGGACGAAGCTCGGCCAATGCGCGAACCATTCGGCCCTGCATGACGACGCCGTCGTGGCCCGCCGGACCTCCGCGCGGCAGAAACCGGTCGGCAGGTACGAGCGAACCGCCCGCATCGGTCAGCACGAATTCGATGTCGAGCCCGACGAGGATCGATTCGTTCCGCAGCCGTTCGGCCGACGACAGACCGGGACGCTCCCTGTCTATCGGCGCCGTTCTACCCGGCACCGCCGGTTCATCCGTTTCCGATGCGCCAACCGCCGGGGTTTTTCTTAACGCTGACTTCGATGCTTCGACCTGCGCGCGCTCATCCGCCGCCGGATCATCGCCTTCCGGTTCTCCTTCCGGCACAGCCCTCCTCAGCGCCGTCGGATGGTCGGCTCCCGGTATGCCGTCCGGCGCGACATGGTTCGACGGAGCGAAGGCCCGCCGGTCCTCCAACGACGGCGCGCCCCTTATCGCCTGCGCGGCGCTCGCCGCTCCGTCCCTCGCCTTTTCGCTTATCGGCACATCCGCACCGCCTTCGGCGGGAATGCGCAGCGCGGCGGCGTACTTCTCGATCAATCCCCGGGGTTTCAGTGGAAACGGATCGACGGAGCGGACGGCCAGCTGTCCTCCCGGCGCGATCACCATGCGGACGAGCCCGATATCGAGCCCCAGCGCGTACACGGCGCGTATGGCGGTGCGCGCCAGCCGGCGGATCAGCCGGTCGTCCTCGTATCCGGACGGCGGCAAAGGCAATTCCCGCGTGACGCCGAGTGCTCCCCCATGTCCGCTCACCGGCCGGTGATAAACCGCGATGCACGAGTGTTCGCATACCGCCACCTCATATTCCGGCATCATGGCCCGTCCGGCCGGATCACCTTCCGCAAGCAATCCGTTCCATTTCAAGATTCGTTGAAAGAGCCGCTCATCGTAAGCGCGGTCCGCATACGTCCGCGTCCTGTTCAACCGCGCGGCGAAGCTCTCCGTCCGTATACCCGCCGCGCGCATGCAAGAGATCCATTCGCGATAGCGCACGGCGGCTTTTTCGCCCGGCGTCCGACGGCCGGCTCCCGCCGCCATGCTCTCATCCGGATAACCATTCACTGCGGTTCATCCCTTCCCCGTTCGTTTTTTCACAAAAAACGATCCTGACGGCAACGATCCGGCGCACCGGACGCGCCTCGAACTTCCAACCTTCGTTTATATGAGTTGACTCTTATATGATTCGACGCCGCAAACGCACAACAAGATAAAAGAAAGAGGGCACCCGCCCTCTCCAACTGGTCTGTATCGGCATAAGATTTACCAAGTCCGGTTTACAGTTCGACATCATCCAGAAGATCGTCGCGCAAATCTTCATAATCCTCAGAGATTTGGTCGCCGAAATCGATTCCTTTGTCGAGAAGATCGTCGCACCCGCCATCGCATACGAGAACGCAAACTTTCGTTTCGGCGATCATCTCCGCTTCAAATTCCCGTTCAACACGAATGATCACATGCTGGCCGTTCGACGACACGGTCGCCTCAACGCAGTTCGGCTCTTGCGTTGCCGTTGCCGTCACTTCTTCCGTAGAAGCACGATGTTTCGGATCCAGATAAGTAAGCGGCACAATCTCTGAGTACGATATCGTTTCTTTTGCAACATCCGTTTTCGTATTATTGTCGTAAGAATACCAGATGTTAATATCGTAAGTACCTACCACCTCGATCCCGTCACCGGACTTCACCGCGTCGTACTGGTGGTTAATGAGCCATGCGCCCAGAATGCTCGACGGTCTGTGAGGCGGGGTTACGGTATGTGTCACTTGAGAAAACTTACGACCTTTGCCGCATACAGCTTTTGTGATGATTTCTCGGCAGCGTGTGTCTTTATGGATCGACATCCTTTCAACCTCCTCCATACAATCTAATTCACTATCAAGTGTATGCAGGACATTCGTCTAGGGTGACACACATTTGCTGTATGTGTTGTACGCGACACAACACAACCCCACCCCGATTCCCGCATCTTGCATATTCCTGGCGGCATGCTGCCTCCATAAATGTATATATGCCGCAAATCCCAAGTCATTACTATACGTTATGATCAACATGCCGAAATGATGAATGCTTCATGCTTCATCATAATCGATAAAGGTGGTGAATCAGTTTCATTTAGAAGGGATGTGAACGTGATGAACAGCGACACGAAAACGACAGGCATTTCGTCTTCGGGCGACGCGTTGCTCACTCCCATTCGCGGTGCCGCCATACCCTGGCGGAACTGGTACAAGACAGCGGATTACATCCGGGTGATCGACGCGTGCGTCGCATTCGGCTTTAACGCGTTTCAATATGCTCCCAACATTCTCGTCAACAATGAAACAGGCACCGTGGAAAAACGTTTTCCCGATCAAGAACTGGCCGGCATTGTGGCGCATATGTCGCAAAGCAATCTGAAACAGCGCATCGTCAAATTCCATACTTCGGAAAAACTCATGCCCGCAGCCCTGCCCGCCTACTTCGCGCTCGTGAAAGAATATATTCAATTGCTGAAACCGTATAAAGTGGATGCTTTCTATCTTCTGAACGAACAAAGGCATATTACGGGTTCGGTCGATCTGACGCCGTATTTCGCGGCCATTCGCTCGGTCACCGATACGCCGCTCGGAATCGCGCTTGAAGGCTGGATCGAAGACCGGGTCATCCTGAGCCGCAACCTCGAAGTTTGCGACGTCATCGGCATGAACATATATCCGACCATGAGCTTCACCGGTCTGAACACGGAATTCAACGGCGAACTCGCGTGGTATGTGGATATGAACGGCGAGCGCTACATGGACAAGATCGTTTCGTTGAAAAACAGATACAACAAACCCGTCTACATTACGGAAACCGGCATTCAGGCGCGAAAAGGGCGTCTGGCCAATCCTTCCATGTGGGAAATCGAATCTCCGATCGACGAAGACGTGCAGGATTATTACTATCAGGCGACGCTTCCCGTGCTCGTCGAACAATTTTCGTCGATCATCGAAGGTTTCTATATATGGGAAGTGGAAGAAAAGTCCACCTTTAACCCGATGAATCGCAAGGCGGGTCGCGTGCTCAAAGAGTATCTGAACAAATGATGCTTATGGGGAGTGGTATACGCCGGCATTTGAGCGCATTTGAACAATCCGCAAAGGAACACAACCCGTTTGAACGCACCCATGACATAAGCATTTCACAGCATCCGAAAAACGATCAGACCATGGGTATTGAAAAATAGGCGCCTGATTGAATGGAACGTGAGGAGGGGAATCAGCATGAACACGACGGGCAGATATCACGGAAAGGACCCTTCCAATCCGTATCCGCAATATTTGCGAATCTCTCTTTTGCCGACGACGCCTGAAAGCGGCGCCAGCAAAAACAAGTGGTATCGCCTAGCATATATCCAGTCAACCAGCCGCAACCGGGTGTCCAGCTGGTATTTCGGGGAGATGGAACTGTTTTCCGGCCAAAACAAGACGCACGCTAGTTACGCCAAATTCACCCTGCGCGTGCTGTATGATTCGTCCGGGCAGTCTTCGGCGGAATTGACGTATGATGAAGCGGATTTCATCGGCATCTCTACCGACAACATTAAAGTCATTCAGACATCCGACGAGGAACTGAACCGGCAGTATGAAGTCTGGTTTCGCGCGCCGCTGTCTTGGCAGGCCGTGTCGGTCAGAGTCAACTTCGAACATTTCTATCACGCGGGCATCGTCTTTGACGCGCACACCGAACGCGATGCGGAACCCTTAAGCCCCATTCCCCTTGAAGTGACGTGGCGCAATCGTTCGGGAATGCTGGTCGTGCCGAGCGTGAATCAGCTTCCGGCGGCTTCTGAGAAATATCGCGGCAAATTCGCGCTCGTGGAACGGCACGACGGCGTGGCGGAACAGTTCTCCCTGTACATCAACGGCATCGCCAAGAAAAACGGAACCTTCACGATCAGGCTGGACGACGTCCCCTATTCGATCCCGCTGACCACCGCTGACAATACCTGGGCGTCCGTATACAATAAGATCAAGTCCGTCTCATACGCCGGATGGACGCTGACGGAACGGCCGAATCAGACGACCCTCATCTTCACCGCCAAGGCGAAAGGACCGCGCAACGTAACCGTCGACGCCGGCAACACGGGAGTCACGTATACATTGACGACGATCGCAAAAGGAGCGCCTCCATCCGACGACGTGCTGTACGTGTGCAAGAAGCGCCACGATTCTTCCTATGCCTGGGTCGCGATCGGCTGAAGCCTGATCGTCGAACCCGAAACTTCAGCGGACTGGAATGTGTCGTCGAAGATGCTGCAAGCTGAAGCGCGTTACAACCGTCGTCCGCAAGCTGACTGATGCGGACGGGCTTCTTCCGTTCCGTCCATACCATATGATTGTTGCAGGATAACTGCACAAATGGAGTTGATCCTTCAAATGGAATCCGTCGATCCGAAGCATCTTCATCCCGAAGCCGCGGCGGCATCAAAAAACGAATGGACGAAGTCGATCCGCGCCCTGCTGTTCGATATGGCCGACGCGGATTATCGGGCGTTCGCCGTCTCGCTCATCCCGACGATCGACGATCGCTCGGTCATCGGCGTCCGGCTTCCGCAGCTCCGCCGTCTGGCGCAGCAGATTGCGCGCGGGGACTGGCGAACCTTTCTGCTGACCTATGAGGATGAATATTTTGAAGAAACGATGCTGCGCGGCATGGTGATCGGATACATACGCGCGGACATTGAAGAAGTATTGCAATTTGCGGCTCAATTCGTCCCCGGCATTCAAAACTGGTCGATATGCGACAGCTTCTGCGCGGGGCTGAAAGTGACGCGGAAACACCGGGAGAGGGTATGGAAGTTTCTGCAGCCCTATTTTCTTTCGGAGAACGAGTATGAACTGCGATTCGCCGTCGTCATGCTGCTCAACTACTATATCGACGAGGCCTATATCGAGGAGGTGCTCAAGCGGCTCAACGGCATTCGCCATGACGGGTATTATGTGAAAATGGCGGTCGCCTGGGCGGTGTCGGCCTGTTTCGTGAAACTGCCGGAACGCACGCTATTGTTCTTGCGGCACAACGATCTCGATGATTTCACCTATCACAAGGCGTTGCAGAAAATCATCGATTCGCGGCAGGTGGATGAGCGTACGAAAACGATGATCCGGCAGTTGAAACGATAGGACAAGCCAGGGCCGACGAGGGGCGGGAACAGGCGCAAACGCCGTCCGGCAAGGCGCCGTCAGCGTCAGGCCCGCCCGCTCTCGATTGCCAAAAGACGCTTTTTCAGATCGAGTCCGCCGCTGAATCCGGTCAACGATCCGTCCTTGCCGATCACGCGGTGGCACGGAATGACGATCATGAGCGGATTGCCGCCGACGGCTCTCCCGACGGCCCTCACCGCCCCCGGTTTCCCGATCCGCTGCGCCAGTTCGGCGTATGAGCAAGTTTGCCCGTACTTGATTTCCCGCAGCGCCCGCCATACCGCAAGCTGAAACTCCGTGCCGCGGGGCGCCACGGGCAAGTCGAACTCCTTCCGTTCACCTCTCCAGTATTCCAGAAGCTGCGCCGCATACGGCCGCATCCGTTCCTCATCCCGCACCGGCACCGCACGAGGAAAATGCTTTTTCACCCAACGCGCAAAATCTTCGGGCGGTTCATCTTCCCGTTCCGCGTCCATGCGGTCGACATAAATGAGACCGTCATCCGTCGCGGCGATGAGAAACCGCCAATGGTCAACTGCTACGGCAGTCCAATATAGCGTGTCCGCAAGCCAATCCTGCTTCGTTATCATCATGATCTCCTTTCCTGCCGAATCCGGCGCGGTGCTGCCGCAGGGATGCGCAACAGACATCCGCACGGCCGCCGCTTCCGGAGAGCGTCCGGCGGGGAACGCTCTCCGATACGGATCGGGCAGTCGACTTTCGCATCATTTCAACAACTCAGCTTCGTCATAACAGATTCATCGGCAAGTGCACAGCGAACAGGCGACGTCTCCGCCGATGTTTATCAGCGCGCAAGAAGCATTCGCTTCCTGGGCGCCAACCGCTCACAGGCCGTACAGGTCCCGGAACTTCTCCTGCAGATGTTCGATCAAATAACGCGAATCCAGCGCTTCCCCCGTCACCTGCTCGATGAACGTTTCCGGTTTCATCATCGAACCGTGGCGGTAGATGCGCTCCGTCAACCAGGCTTTGATCGGCGCGAATTCGCCCCGTTCCACCAGGGAAGTGAAGTCGGGCAGATCCCGCTTGATCTTCGCCTGGATCTGCGCGGCGTACATATTGCCGAGCGAGTAGGACGGGAAATATCCGAACGAACCGCCCGCCCAATGCACGTCCTGCAGGACGCCTTCCCCGTCGTGCGAAGGTCTGACGCCCAGATATTCCTCATACTTGTCGTTCCAGATGTCCGGCAGATCCTTCACCTCGATGCCGCCCGCGATCAGCTGCTTTTCGATTTCATATCGGATCATGATATGCAGATTGTACGTAAGCTCATCCGCCTCGATGCGAATAAGCGAAGGCTCGGAGCGGTTGATCGCGCGGTAAAACTGTTCCGCCGTCACATGCCCCAGCTGCTCGGGGAAGAAACGCTGCAGTTCGGGCATGTACCGCTTCCAGAACGGTCTGCTCATGCCGATGAAGATTTCCCAGAAGCGGGACTGAGACTCGTGAATGCCGTACGACGCACCGTCCGCCAGCGGCGTGCCGTCCAGTTCCGGCGCGATGTTCTGCTCATACAGCGCATGCCCGCATTCGTGGATCGTGCTGAACAGCGAAAACGTCAGATCATCCGGCTTGAACCGCGTCGTAATGCGCACATCGCCGATATTCAGCGCCGTCGCGAACGGATGCTCCGTCTCGTCGATGCGGCCCGCCGCCATATCATAGCCGAGCTCGCGCACGATAAATTCGCTGAACGCCCGCTGCTTCGCTTTATCGAACGGTTGCTTGAGGAAAGACACATCCGGCTGAACGCCGCTTGCCTGCACCTGCGCGACGAGCGGCACGATGTTTTCGCGCACTCCGGCGAACAGTTCGTCCAGCTTGCGCACCGTCATTCCCGGGTCGTAATCGTCAAGCAGCGCGTCGTACGGGTGCTCTTCATATCCCCAAAGCTGCGCGAACTTGCGGTTGTAATCGACGATCTTCTCCAGGTAAGGCCGGAAAGATGCGAAATCGGCGTTTCGCTTCGCCTCTTCCCACACCGACTCCGCTTCCGACGTCAGAACGACGAAAGCTTGGTACATATCGGAGGGAATTTTCCGGCTGCGGTCGAAACGGCGGCGCATCATGTCCACACAGCGCTGTTCCACGGCGGACAGTCCCTTGTATGTATCCGGCTCGGACAGTTTCTCAAGCCATTCTCCCATATCGTCCGCGATCGTCAGCTTGAACGCCTCAGTCTGCAGCATGCCGATCGTCTGCGAACGCTGCTGCACCCCTTTTTTCGGCGCGCCCGTGCGCAAATCCCAATAGAGTACACTCGCCGCCTCCGTGTAACTTTTGATCTTCCGCAATCGTTCCATAAAAAGTTCTTTGACGTCTGTCATCCTGCGATCCTCCCGATCCTGTCATCTCGATTTCATCACTGGATACCCATCATTTGTTTTTCATATGAACTGCGCATGCAAACAAATTCCACACTCTCATAGTAAGAAAAATGACGATGAAACTCAATTATGTTACAATGCCATGAGAAGAAAAGGAGGGGTATGCCATGTTTATCCAAGTGACCGACGAGGCGGCGGAGCGTCTGCGGGCTCTGGCGCAGCCGGGCGGTGCCGTGTTCAAACTCGTCTATGACGCGGAAGGATGCGGCTGCGCGGTGAGCGGCGTTCCCGCCTTGTGGATGCTCGATGAGACATCCGAACTCATCCGGCATCACTCCCACCTCACCGTTTCCGAACTTCCGCTCATCTTGTGCGAAACGCGCCACGAAGTGTTTTTTGAGGACCGCATGACGCTGGATATCGGAGCGACAACGGGATCGCTCAGACTGTTCAGCGGCGGGCAGATTTACGCGAACGACCTGATGGTCGTCGACAAACGGCCGGAGAAAAACCGCGCGGGCGGACCAATATCGTTATCGTAAAGGACGGTGGAAAAAGCACAATGTCGAAACTGGATGAAATCCTCGCCCACAATGAACAATTCGTCGCAACGAAACAATATGAGCAATATTTGACCGACCGTTTCCCGAACAAGAAAATGGTCATCCTGACCTGCATGGACACCCGCCTGACCGAACTTCTCCCCCGCGCCCTGAATCTGCGCAACGGAGACGCGAAGATCATCAAAAACGCCGGAGCGATCGTCCTCCAGCCTTACGGCAACGTGATGCGGAGCATTCTCGTTGCCCTGTACAAACTCGATGCGGAGGAAGTGTTCGTCATCGGTCACCATGACTGCGGCATGACGGGTCTCAAATCCGAGATGATTCTCGACAGCGCTTTGGAGCGGGGCATCGACCCGAATATCGTGGAACAAGTGCGGCAAAGCGGCATCGACCTGCGCAAATGGCTGCGCGGATTCGATAACGTGCGCGATGGCGTCAAGAACAGCGTCCGCATCATCCGCAGCCACCCGCTGCTTCCGCCGGGCACAGTTGTGCACGGACTTTTGATCCATCCGGAGACCGGAAAGCTGGATGTCGTCATCAACGGATACGAGAACCAGGCGTAAATCATTTATGTCATTAAATATTCATATCATAAATTTCTTTGACCGCTGTTGCGCAAGCAGCCGTTGCATTCGCGGACGCGATCCTTGCGCAAGATAAACCATGAGAAACCATCCAGCCATATGATGGGTGAAAAGGAGGAAGGCGCTTGCTGTTCATTCATAACCGGGACCACACCGATCCCGCCTTGAATCTGGCGCTTGAAGAATACGCGCTCCGCAATTTGCCGATGGACGAAACATATCTTCTCTTCTATATCAACGAGCCGTCGATCATTATCGGCAAAAACCAGAACACGATCGAGGAGATCAATGAAGAGTACGTGCGCGAACACAACATCCATGTCGTGCGCCGGTTGTCCGGGGGAGGAGCGGTCTATCACGACCTTGGCAACCTGAACTTCAGCTTCATCACGAAAGATGACGGCCGGTCGTTCCACAACTTCGCGAAGTTCACCCGTCCGGTCATCGAAGCGCTGCGATCGCTCGGCGTCGAGGCCGAACTGACCGGACGAAACGACATTCAGGTCGGGGACCGCAAAATATCAGGAAACGCTCAGTTCGCTACGCGCGGCCGCATGTTCAGCCACGGCACGCTCCTGTTCGACACGGCGATCGATCATGTCGCCTCGGCGCTGAAAGTGAAGCCGATGAAGATCGAATCGAAAAGCACGAAATCCGTTCGCGCCCGGGTGGCCAACATTAAAGAATTCCTCGCGCAGCCCGACATGACGATCGAACAGTTCCGCGACACGCTGCTTCGCCATCTGTTCGACTGCGAACCGGATCAGGTGCCGCGCTATGAACTGACCGAACAGGACTGGGACGAAGTCCGCAAGATCGCCGACAGCCGCTACCGCAGCTGGGATTGGAACTACGGCCGGTCGCCGAAATTCAATATTCAGAACGCCCACAAATTCCCTTCGGGCATCATCGACGTTCGGCTCGATGTGATGAACGGCATGATCGAAAACATCAAAATATACGGCGATTTCTTCGGCGTCCGCGACGTTTCCGAACTGGAGGACTTGCTTCGCAACACCAGGTATGAGGAAAGCGCCGTACGGGGGAAGCTGCGGGATGTCGATCTGGCGCCATATTTTGGCCGTCTGGCCACGGATCAGCTGGTCGCCCTGCTGTTCCATCGGGACATTCCCGAATCTTAACCCGTATGGACCAGTCCACATGAAACCATATAAAAAACGGCGAGGTCTTATCTCTCCGGCTGCCGATTGCCCGCGTCCGAATGCTGACGTTCGAACGAATACGGCGCATAACGATTCGCAGTTTCCGGATGCGCGATGCCATGCATCTCGGACGATCGGAGATAATAAGACCTCTTGTTTTCTAGACTATGCCGTTGCGCGTCATCTCACCAAAGGATGCGATATTGCATCATGCTTCATATCCGATTTCGCATTTGCCGATCAAAGGGCACATCCCTTTCAACCGCATCAGGCGGAGAAATGCCGGCTCCGAGCGGACAATGCGTCTGTCGCTAGTTCATCGGGCGTCTGTCCCGCTTCACGTTTGTGCGCAGGGCGGTTAGCTCCAGCGCGGCCAGCCGCTGCCTTCTCACCGCGTCCCTGTCGCGCAGCAGATGCCGGTTCAGCAGCTGTTCGTCGGCCATATCGCTCGGCTGCCCCCATCGCTTCCCCTTGACGGCCGCTTCCATCCGGCAACGTTCTTCCAATTCCCTGTCGCTAAGCGGGATATCGAGATCGGTGAACGGCTGCGCCCGCTGTTCCGTAATCTCCAGGATGCGGTCGCATATCCGTTTGCGAAGTTCGGCATGATCGATGCCCAGTTCGCTCAAGTGCCCGGCATTGAAGCGTCTGATCGCGCCGGTGAGCAGTTTGAACGCGCCGCGCATATTGCCCCGCCGCTGGTGGTACAGTCCGACGGCGAGCTGAATGAGCATGACCCATGTTTCCTTGTAAGGGCTGTCCGGATGTTCCTTCCAGTAATCTTCCAAAATCTCGTGACATTCGAAGTAATCCCGCACCGCCTGAAACTGCACGAGATATTCGATATATGCGTCCGGATAACGTTCCGCCGCATCCCCTGGCCCCGTTTTCACTCGGCACCCTCCTCTCCATGCTTCTGTGTCGTCTTGCCGCCGCAGGTAATGGGTTCATCGGCGCGCGATGCTCTCTTCTGCCTCCAGATGCTTCAACAAGTCTTCTGCCGACGTAAACGGCTCCTGACAAGCAAAATGTTCGCATATATAGACGGCGGGCCGGCCGTTCACCGGATCTTTCCCCGCCAGCACCGGCATGATCCGCCGCGCCCGTTCGCCGGATTCGCCCGGTTCATGGAAGCTGACGACCGTTTGCGGCAAGAAACGGGAGCGGACCGCGCCGATCATCTCGCCTGTTCCCGGATCGCCGCGCGATCCGGCGATGACGATCTCCCGGACAGACCCCAACGCATACAGAACGGCTTGCAAAAACATCGCATAACCGGCCGGATATGCGGACACCTCGCCGGCGAACGCCCGCAGCTGACGATCCGCCAGCTTTCTCCATCTGCCGTCACCCGTCAGATGCGCCAGCCGGAACAGGACATTGGCGGCGACGGAATTGCCGGACGGCATCGCGCCGTCGTATATTTCCTTCAAGCGCAGAAGGAGCGGCTCGCCGTCATGCGCATTCAGGTAGAAGCCTCCCGCTTCGTCATCCCAGTAATATCGCACCATATCTTCGCACAGCCGTATCGCCCTTTCCAGGTACTTCAGCTCGAAGGTCGATTCGTACAACTCCAGCAATCCGTATATGTAGCAGGCATAATCGTCGGCATACGCCGCATACTTCGCTTCGCCGTCGCGATAGCGCGCCAGCAGCCGTCCCGACGCGTCGAAAAGCCGCGATTCGATGAACGCCGCCGCCGCCTCGGCCGCCCGCAAGTACGTTTCCTCGTTAAACGCGCGGTATCCCTGTGCGAGCGCCGCGATCATCAGCCCGTTCCAGGACGTCAGGATTTTGTCATCCTTGCCCGGCCGCACTCTGTTTTCTCTTGCCGCAAACAAGATTTGACGCGAATGTTCGATCCATCGCTCCAACTGCTCGACCGACCCTTCGTACCGGTGCGCGGGCGGATTGGGCGCCAGCAGATTCGGGATGCTTCTTCCTTCAAAGTTCCCTTCCTCCGTGATGCCGTACATCGCGCAAAAATCCGCGCCGTCCCGCTCCCCGAGCAGCGCCTTCACCTCATCGGGCGTCCACAGATAAAACTTCCCTTCTTCCCCTTCCGAGTCCGCGTCTTCCGCGGAGTAAAACCCGCCTTCGGGATGCGTCATATCGCGCAGCACGTAGGCGAAAATTTGCTTCGCCACACCCGCGTACAGCGGAGATTTGGTCGCCAAATACGCTTCGATATAAGCCGTCGCCAGCAGGGCGTTATCATACAGCATCTTCTCAAAATGCGGCACGAGCCAGCGTTCATCCGTCGAATATCTGGAAAACCCGAAGCCGATGTGATCGTACAATCCGCCCCGGTACATCATCTCCAGCGTCTTCTCCGCCATCTCGAGCGCCTCCCGGTCGCCGTAACGCTTGTACAGGCGAAGCAGGAGCGACAGCTGATGAGCCGCCGGGAACTTCGGCGCCGATCCGAAGCCTCCGTACTGTCTGTCGAATGCGGACTTGAAGTGGTCAAGCGCTTGGCGCAGCGTATCTTCATCAAGCTCCCCGCTCCGCGTCCTGTTCACCCTCGAGGCGATGTATTCGGTGATCGATTGCGCCGATTCGAGCAGTCTGTGCCTCGACTCCTTCCAATGTTTCCGCACCGTTTCGAGAATATCGATCAGTCCGGCGTGCCCGTGCCTGCTCTCCTTCGGGAAATAAGTGCCTGCGAAGAACGGCTTCTTGTCCGGCGTCATGATGATCGTGAGCGGCCATCCGCCGTGACCGTTGAGCGCCTGACAGACGGTCATATACAGACTGTCCACATCGGGGCGTTCTTCGCGGTCGACCTTGATCGAAACAAAATGTTCATTCAGAATCTTCGCCACGGTCTCATCCTCAAACGATTCACGTTCCATGACGTGGCACCAGTGGCAGGTCGAATATCCGATGCTCAGAAAAATCGGTTTCTGTTCGGCTTTTGCCTTTGCAAACGCCTCCTCGGACCAGGGATACCAATCGACCGGATTATACGCGTGCTGCAAAAGATATGGCGACTTCTCCCCGGCCAACCTGTTCGGCTCATGCTTCGTTTTCATCCCTTCACCTCCCTGAGAAATGCCGGTTGCCTGAACTTGCCCACGAGCCGTATGTGAACGCAACCGAACGTGGCCTTGCGATCGGATAGCAGGCTTGTATGACTGCGGGTACGCAGAGGCCGTCCGGACGCTGCGGGCAGATGATCAAGTCTCGGCAAGCGGTCCGGTTTCGGTATCGGTGATCCTATCAGTTTATGTTATCAGTATATCCAATTCTTCGGTTTCTTTTAAAAGATTTCGGCTTAAAAAAAGAATTCGCTCCTTCTCCGATGACAAGGCAGCATGCACGATTCCGTCCGGCCGCTCGCTTCGTTCATCCGTTCCCGCCGTGTTACCCGCATTCCAAATCCGCCTTGCATACCCCGCCATCATTCGGATATACTGAATACAAACATATGTTCGGGGTGATCAGCATGACGAACAAGTATATCGGTCATACCGTCGAGATCATCTATGAGGACCGTCACGGCAAACTGTCGCAACGCCGGATCGTCGTGCGCTCGGTGACAAACGGCACGATCGTCGCCTATGACCTTTCCCGCCAGGCGATCCGCGCATTCAGACACGAACGCATACTCGCCATGCAGCCGGTAAGATCGGCGTAACCGTCCATCCCTTTTTCCGCACCCGCATTTTCCCGACCGTATCGGTTCTCCGTATGTTCCGCATCCGGCAGCCTGCCCGTTTTTTTGCCGGAAGCGGGCATTGTCGCCGTCCGCCTGTTCATCGAACCCGACGGCCGGATCGCTCATCTCTCTTCCCCGGTTCCCGGCTTGTTCACATACTATGTCCTCTCTCTGAGTATATATCTAGAAGCAGTTCATCACCTTTACAGAGTGGGGTTAGACATGGGAACACAAACGTTTATCCGCGGAACGCTCATCTTGTCCGCATCGTCGCTTGTCACGAGAATGCTCGGCTTCATCAGCAGCATTTTTCTTGCGCGTCTCTTGGGAACGGAAGGAGTCGGATTGCTCATGATGGCGCAGCCGCTCGTTCCGCTTCTCATTACCTTGACGGAACTCGGACTTCCCGTTGCGATTTCGAAACTGGTGGCGGAGGCCGAAGTGCATCACGATCATGCGAAGACGAAGCGAATCCTCGTCATGTCGCTGATCGTCACGGGCACCCTCAGCATCGTGCTGACGTCGGGGGCGCTGCTCGGCTCGAAATTCATCGCTTCCTTCCTGCTGCCGGACGAACGGGCGTATTACGCGATGCTCGCGATCACCCCGATCGCCCCGATCATCGCCATATCCGCCGTGCTGAAAGGATATTTCCGCGGCAAACAGCAGATGACATCGATCGCCTTTTCGGACATTCTCGAAAATATCGCGCACATCGCGACGATCCTCGTGCTCGTGCAGGCGTTGATGCCGTACGGGATCGAATACGCGGCGGCAGGCGCGATGGTCGGTTCCGTCGCCAGCGAAGCGGTCGGCCTTCTGTTTTTGTCCATCCGCTTCCGCATGGAACGGTCGAAACTGCCGAATGTGCTGTCGGTCGGCGAAGCGGCGAGAACCGGCGGAAGAACGCTGTTCGAACTGCTGCGCATCGGGCTGCCGACGACGGGACACGGCTTCATTCATTCGATTTACGGAGCCGTTCAGCCGCTTCTCGTCACCTTCAGCCTGTACGCCGCAGGAGTGAGCGCGGAACTGGCCACGAAACAGTTCGGCATGCTGGCGGGTTACGTTTTGCCGATCCTGTTCCTGCCGAGCTTCATCACGCATTCGTTATCCACCGCGCTGATCCCGGCGATCAGCGAAGCCGCCGCGAACCGCGACAGCATCCTGATGCACCGCACGATGGAACAGGCGATGCGCATCGCGCTCATCGTCGGCGTGCCGAGCACCGTCATCCTGTTCGAATGGGCGACGCCGCTCATGACGCTCATCTACCAGGCGCCCGAGGCGGGACATCTGCTTAAAATTTTGGCGCCGATCTTCTTCCTGCATTATTTCGACGCCCCGCTGCACGCCATTCTTCTGGGGCTCGGTCGGGCGCAGTCGGCGATGTGGAATTACATCGTCTCGATTATATTCCGGGCCTGGAGCATCTTCGTGTTGGGCAGCCAGTACGGCATTCAGGGAGTGGCTTGGGGAATCGGGATCGGGATCATCGTGCTCACCATGCTCAATTTCCTGTCCGTCGCGGGCACGATCGGTTTCTACCTCGAAGTGCGCCAATCGGTCAAGGCCGGCATCTGCATGATCCTGATGGCGATATGCGGCCAGTTCTCGTATATGTATCTGCAACATTCGGGTTGGCCCCTGCTGCCGAGCGTCGCCGCCTCCGTCGGCGTGTCCCTGGCGGGTTATTTCGCCGGTCTCATCTGGACGAAAACGCTGCGGTTCGGAGGAAAAAGGAACTCCTATACGCCGAAGTGGGCGGAACGCACGCGATAAGACGGATTTCAACGAGCCCGATGGACGGCCGGAACATATTTGGCTTCTATTAGAGGAAAGAGTATAATGAAAGATGGACATCCATTGAAATCTTTTGGAAGCAACGGAGGGAAACGAAATGTACGATATTGCAATCGTCGGAGGAGGCCCGGCCGGGGCCAGCGCCGCGCTGTTTGCGGCCAAAGCGGGCAAAAAGGTGCTTCTGCTCGACAGTGACCAGGGCATGACCAGACGGGCATGGGTTGAAAACCACTACGGCGTGGAAAAAATATCCGGAACCGATCTCGTAGACATCGGTCTCAAACAGGCGGCCAACTTCGGCGCCGAACTGGTGAAAACCAAAGTGACGAATGTCGAGAAAAAAGAAGACGGCTTCGCCATCGCAACGGAAAACGGATCTTACGAAGCCAAATATGTCATTCTGGCAACGGGCGCATCGGTCGAGCTCGCACAAAAAATGGGAGTGGAAACGAAAGACGGCACCGAACCGCGCATTAAGACGGTTATCAAAGCCGATGCCGAAGGCCGGACGAACATTCCGGGAGTTTGGGCGGCCGGCACCTGCGCGGGCGTGAGCGTACATACGATCATCACGGCCGGTGACGGCGCGAAAGTCGCCATCAACATCATCAGCGAAATGAACGGATCGCGCTACGTCGACCACGACGTGCTGCAAAAAGCGTGACCGCGAAAAACTTCACCATATGAACCGGCGGTGTGAACCGGCTCCGGTGTTGCGGCTAGACAGACCTGGTCTGCTTCCGGATACGGCACATCGTCATGAAACGGCGAGACGGTGCAAACGCACCGTCTCGCTTTTTATGGACAAGGAAACCGGCATCCATATCACATATATCCCATAACAGATGCGCGAATATACGCCTGAACGGCTTCATACTTAACCCGTCAGGCATCCCCGAAACATTTTACAGCGTGTAGCCGAATCCGAGGATCGTGAAATACTTGTCCTCATCGCCTTCCGCCATCTTGATCTCCACGACATGTTCGCCAACCTGCTCATCCTGGAACAGAATGACGGCGTTGCAATGCGTCCAGTTTATGATATGCGGATCATACGTCTTCACCAGCTGACCGTCCACAAAAACCTCCGCCTTGCCGAAATCGCGGCGGCCCGAATCTTTGAACACGCCCATCAGGCTCTTGCAGCGAATCGTCATGCGGAAGTTGCCGAGCCCCGCTCCCGGCTTATGCATCCAGTTATGCGGGAACTGCGGCGTCGGATGCGGATTGTCGTCCATCTCCACCATCTGCAGATCGCGGTCCGTCTCCGTAAAGCTGCCTTCTTCGATCGTTGCGATGTCCTGATCGGTGCTGCGATCGAGCAGACGAATATTCACAAAATCGCGGCCGATGACCGGCGGAATGTCGAGCCGGATATCCTCCGCCACGGGCGCGGCCTTCGCCGCTTCGGCAAACAGATGGGCGATGCAGTCCGCCATGACGCGATGCCCGTCATTTGTGGGATGGAAAATATCATAGAAAAATTGCCGTTTCGAGATGATGTTCCCTTCTTCCTTGGTCAACCGGAACTGATCCACGACCGCATCCTTCACGCTGACCATCGGCAGATCGTAGTGGAACCCGACGGGCGACAGCCGGTCCTGCAAATTCCAATCGTTTACGAACACGCTGAACAGCAGAATGACCGCCGGGGCGTTGTCGGCAGACAACGCTTTGAGCGCGAGACTCTCGTAGCAGACGCCTTTCGTCTCGTCCCCCGCGTCGTTCACCGCAAATTCAATGACGACGATGTCCGGTTTCACGTTTCCGTCGCGAAGCACATCGCGTTCATAGCGGATGATGCCCAGCTGGGAAGGGGTTCCTCCCACGCCCGCCTTGATGAGATGGATGTGGTCGCCGCCGTTTTGGCCGAACATCTCTTTAAATTTCCGATACGACTGGTAAGCGTAGCTTTCGGTATGAATCGGCTTGGCGCCGGCTCCCTGGGTAATCGATCCGCCGATATAGGCGATCGTGACGTCCTCGCCGCGCTTCGCCTTTTCGATCGCCTTTTGCAACCGGTGCACATTCCCCATATGTAACAGCGATTTCGCGATCATCAGACGATAGGCGTCCGATTCGAAATCGACCGCCGGCTCCGGTGAAATGTCCGGCACGTCGAAGCCGTCGTTCACATAGAACACGACGGTAGCGGTCGCCAGCTCTCCCGGCTGGTCAAACTCAAACGAAAATTTGCCCGGCACATGGTCATCTTCGGACAGGGGAGCATCGGCCAGCGTGATGATCACTTCGCTGCCGTCAGCCGGGCAGTCGGCGCGCAGGCGCGATCCCGACTCGTATTTGCTCGTCTTCCCCCAGTTTTGCAATTCAAATCCGACCGTCTTCGTCTGCCCGTTTTTCACTTTCACGGAGACTCCGATGCTGTGCACCAGTTTCCGGAATCCTTCGCAGCTTTTCAGCAAATTCAGGATTTGCTCGTCGTTCACTCCGCCGATGAATCTCGCGTTATCGGCCAGCCTTCCTTCCAGATAAATCTCCTGCGAAGGCTTGCCGTGCGGCCGCGGCGAAGCTTCGATGACCGACTCGAACATGACGAAGAAACCTTTTCGCTTTTCCGCAGGGTCCTCCGGCGCCACCGGACCTTCGGCCCCCGCATGCACTTTTGCGTCTTCCATCAGCCTGCCAACCTCTCTTTCAACCAAAAATCATCAAAAAGGATAATGCGTAAAAATCCGACCCATCCGGACCTGCCGGCGTGAACTCCCTTCGGCAACGGTTCGTCCGTCACAGGACATTCACCGAAAGAACCCGGCTTCGTAAGCGGATTCATACAAGAACAGTATGCAACGTCCGACGGCGAATGTCAAAGCGTTGCATACTGTTGCATGCCGAATGACGAACCTTCCGATCAGAATGAGACGGCGATCTTCCGCGCCGCTTCAACCGCGTCGTCCGGATGATGCTCCCGGTACGTTTCCACAAAAGCGTCGGTCACCGTCATCGTTCGGGACGGGCGGCTGGTCAGCGGATGCGCTCTGACAACGAGAAGTTTTGGCATGATCATTCTCTCCTTTTCTATTTGTCGTTTGAACATTATTTGCCCGGGGATATATTTGGTGATGTCGGCTTTTCGGTTATGAGATCCCTTCTTGTCGGGTGCCGATCACAATTCATATCCTCGGCCGCGTGCAGCCGTGTGTTCTCCAGCGCGTTTTCCTCCGGAAATTTCCGCGCAAAGCCGGCAAGGTTTTTCTTCAATCACATATTTTGCGGCAGCTTGAGGCTTATCGAAATATTGCACTCACCCCCCGAATTGTTTTAAAATTTGATCATTGATTTTTTTCTAGTTTTTGCACTCTTACACAGGAGATGATCCAAATTGGCCATGACACGCAATGCGAAAATTGTTGCCGAAGTCAAACGATTCATCGTCATCACGATCGGGGCAATCATCGCTTCCGTCGGCTTGGAATTGTTCCTCGTACCGAACAACATTCTGGACGGCGGAGTGATCGGCCTGTCTATCATCGCCGCAAAACTGTCCGACATCCGCATGAGTCTGTTCATCGTGCTCTTCAACATCCCCTTTCTTTTGATCGGGTTCCGCAAAATGGGCTGGAAATTCACCGTGCACACCTTGTACGGAGTCGTCATCCTCTCGGCCTTCACCGCCTACTGGCATCATTTTGAACCGCTCACGGACGATTTGTTCCTCGCGACCATCGTCGGCGCCGTCATCCTCGGCACGGGCGTGGGGCTCGTCATTCGCGCGGGCGGCGCGCTCGACGGTACGGAAGTCGTCGCCATCCTCGTCAGCCAGAGGAAGCCGATCTCCGTCGGCCAATTCATCATGGTGCTGAATGTCTTCATCTTCCTCCTCGCGGCGCTGACGGTGTTCAGCCTGGAAACCGCGATGTATTCGATCATCACGTATTTTATCGCCTATAAGATGATTGATATCGTTGTGGAAGGTCTGGAGGAAATGAAATCCGTCACAATCATTTCGGATCAGCCCGAAAAAATTGCGGACGCGCTGATGAAACAGCTTGGCCGAGGCGTAACGTACATACACGGCGAAGGAGCGTTTACGGGAGAAACCAGGAAAATCATCTATACGATCGTCAGCCGTATCGAATTATCCGATCTGCGTGACGCCGTGAACGAGATCGATCCCACTTCCGTCGTCGCCATTCAGAACATCGCCGACGTAACCGGCAGCAATCTGAAAAAATCGGCCGCGCATTGATCCTGCGGACGTATTCGATCCCCGACTGGAAACGGCACAAGAAGAATCGCCCGCAAGAGGCGAAGAAAGGAACACAGGCGGACAGGAAGACTTCACCGAAACACGGACAGCGTGTTTCGCCGTGAAGTCTTTTTTATTCATTTTTTCGTCATGTTCCGTGCGCTTGGGGATGTGACGCTTTACCGCCGCGCGTCCGTCTGTTGACATCATGCTTCGATCGTGCATACGATAAATCAACTCGTGATATTCGTCCGGAAAGGGTGATGAACGGTGGCCGTCCATGTACGAGGGTCGGTACTCCATTACTTTGCCGAGGGCAATACGGCGCGCGGGTCGATCAGCCTGTACGATTCTTCCCTGCAAGATGTGAGCAAGCTGTACATCCTGAAAGGCGGACCCGGAAACGGAAAATCGACGCTGATCCGTTCGATCGGCGACATGATGGTCCATGAAGGCTTCGATATATGGCAGTTGCGGTGCGCACGGGATCACGCATCGTTCGACGGCGTGATCGTACCCGGGCTGAAGCTGGGCATCGTCGACGGCACCGCGCCTCACGCCGTCGAACCGGTCTTGCCCGGCGTGACCGGGCAAATCGTCAACCTCGGCGAAGCGTGGAACGAAGCGTTGTTATTCAGCCGGCGGCAGGAATTGCAGCGGCTTCGGCAAAAGGAAAACGATGCGTACGAGCAGGCGTATGCCGGTTTCGCACAGGCGCTCAAAATTCATGATGATTGGGAGGCCGTCTATATCGAAAATCTCGACGTTGAAGCGGTTAACCGGCTGGGCGATGAATGGATCGACAAACTGTTCGGCGGCCGAACCGTGCGGCGCACTCCCCGCGTCGACCGAAGATTTCTCGGCGCCGCCACGCCCGGAGGAGCGGTCGATTTCATTCCGAATCTGACCGCCGGACTCAGCCGCCGCTTTTTCCTCAAAGGCCGTCCGGGCTGCGGCAAATCGACGCTGCTGAAGAAGCTGGCCGCGGCCGCATCGGAACGGGGCTTCGACGTCGAAATCTATCATTGCGGATTCGACCCCGGCAGCGTCGATATGATCATCGTCCGTTCGCTCGGATTCGCCGTCTTCGACAGCACGAAACCCCATGAATATTTTCCCGAACGGGACGGCGACGAGATCATCGATCTGTACGAACTGTGCGTGCGCCGCGGCACGGACGAACGATATGAAACGATCATCTCCGCATGCGAGAAAGATTACTCCGCCGCGATGAAACGGTCGATCGGCTGGCTGAAAACCGCTCATGAGATTCATCTGAAAATGGAAAAAATATACGGTCAAGCGACGGATTTCAGCCTGGTGAATCAGATGCGCGATCGGATCGCGCAGGAGATCCGGACATGGATTCGCCAACAGCAGGGTGCTTGACCAACTGACCGCTTCGTCCGCTCACCGGATGTCCAGCCGGGTGGCGCGGAGCAACATGCGCGCAAGAGCGGGAAAGGAACGAAAGAAAGACGCGAGCGGTCCGGCCGCGCGGGAAAAACGGCTGCATTCATGGAGAAGCCGTCCCCAATAAAGCGGCCTGTTCACGGCGGCGCTTGCGGCCCTCTCGTACTCGCGGCGCCATCCTTCCGCATCAAGATCGCCGCTCAAATAACGGTGGGTGATGTCGCCGCATATCTTGGCCGTGTAGAAGGCGATGGACATCCCGTCTCCGCATAACGGCGGAATCATCAATCCGGCATCGCCGATGCACGGGTAATCTTCCCACAGGCGCGGCCGCCGGTCCAGAATGACGGGATAAACCGCCGCATCCGATTGCGGAACGGGTGAGGCGCCGCGCAAGCGCTTCGCCAGAACCGGATGGCGCATTGCCGCCGCGAGCAGTCTCCCTGCCGCCGTCCCCGCATACGCCGAAGTCCGGGCCTCCCCGGCCTTCGTCCCGCCCGCCGACCAAGACGGATCATTGCCCTCTTCCGCGCCATTCGGCAACAGCCCCGCCAGGTTAACGATCCCGCGTTCCACCGGAGCGATGCCGATATAGCCTCCGCCCGGCATGAGGTACAATTCCACCGATGAACCGGGATCGATGCCCGTCAGATGGCATTTCAGCCCGATGTAAGCGTTCCCCGCTTCAAGATTCCCGCGATTTTCGCGGTTCACGATGCGCGAGCGATTGCCCCAGGCGGCGATCACGGCTTTCGCCCGAACGTTCGCCGTTTCCTTCCCCCTTCTCATCTCGACGGCATACGCCTCGCCTTCCCGGTCGACGCGCGTGACGATCGTTCCGGGCAACAGCTTCGCGCCCGAACGCACCGCCGCTTCATGCAAAGCCGCATCCAGCGCAAAACGGCTGATCCCGTAAGCGGGTTCCGGAAGCGGCATCTTCACCGCGCTCCGCCGGCCGGTGACGATGACCGCTTGCTCTATGAGCGCAGGCTCCAGTTCCCGAACAGCATCCAGAAGCCGCATCTCCTGCAAAGTCCGCCTCGCTTCCGGCGACATGAACTCCCCGCACACCTTGTGCCGGGGAAACGAACGCCGGTCCACGCACAGCGTTTTCCAGCCTCGGTCCGCCAGCACCTTGGCCGCGCTGCTTCCCGCCGGTCCGGCCCCCGCCACAATCACATCGTACTCGGTGCCGACATCGCGTATCATACTCGCTTTTCCCCCCCTCCTCGCGTCACAGCGTCACAGATGTCCGCCCTGCGTCCACTCTCTTGCGCCTTTGCGGCATGCGCCTTCCTGCTGCCCGGCAGGCAGCATGTCTTGTCTTTTCATCACTTTCATGTCACGGCGTCCCCGATATCCTTGGGAATGATGACGGCGTATCTGAACAGCGGCCGCCACGACACTTCCGCATCGTGAGCGATCAGGTTTGCGCGCAAATGTTGTCTGAGTCCTTCCCAATCGGCCTTGCGAAACCCTTTGGCGACGGACAAAGGGCCGTCATGACGTATGTACCGGTTGCGCGAAATGAGCCGCGTGATGAGCCAGACCGTGGCCCATGGGACGACATGCCTGTGAATATCCTGGATGACGACGCCGATCCGGCTCGCGCTGACCATTTTCGCAACGACGAGGGTCAGATGTTCCGTCGCAAAATGATGCAAAAACTGTGATGCGGTGACGATGTCCGCGCACCGGTCTTCCAGGGAAAACAAATCCGCCTGCCGAACCGACACCCGCGGTTCATCGCGATACATTTCCTCCGCTTCCCGGCACGCATCGGACGACCGGTCGACGGCGACGATTTCCAACGCGACGCCTTTCCGGTCCGCCCAGCGCAGAAGGGCCCGATTCACATCGCCGGAACCGGCGCCGATATCGAGGATCGTCAGCCGCTTAGGCCTTCCCGCCCGCTTCCACAACCTCTCCACGCCGTACCGGACGGGAGAAGCGGCGCCTAGCAGCCGATTCAATCGCCTTAGATGGCGGTATGCCTGACGTAATTCCTCCCCTCCCGCCCGCTCATCATCCATCCATTCCGGTTCCGTGGCGCGCCGCCGCAGTTTGCGAATCAATTCGCGCCGACCTCCGACCGATCCAGCCTGCTTCCGCCGCCGTCGGCACTCGTGCGGGCGTACATCAGATCTTCGCCCTCGCCGCGCTCGCTGAACGAGCGTTCGCGCGATCGGTCGTTCCGGTCAGGCACGAACCAGGAGAAAGGCTGCTCCCCGCGCACACAGGTAAACGTCGCCATCTCCACCGTCAATCCGGGACCGAACGCCATCGCCACCCCCGGCGATGACGACTCGCCGCTCGCCAGAAAGGCGTCCATCATATCGGCCATCACGAACAGAATCGTCGCGGACGACATATTGCCGAAGTTCCGGAGTATGCGGCGGCTCGACGCGATCGCTTCCTCCGGCAACCCGAGCGTATCCCGCACCGTATCGAGAATCGCCCGGCCTCCAGGGTGGATCGCCCATCGTTCCGCCCGCGCCGATTCGAGATACGTACGCACATGATCGCGGATGGCGCCTCCAATCAGGCGCGGGACGTTCGGAGACAAATACAGTTCGAACCCAAAGTCTCCCACTCGCCATGTCATATCTTGCGCGCTATCCCTAAGCAGCAGCGTTCGGCTTTCGTGCAGCGCGATTCTGGGCCGTTGGCGGCCGTCGGCCGATCCGATCACGCAGGAGGAGGCTCCGTCGCCGAAAAACGAGGCGGCGACAAGTTGCTCCCTGTCACGGCTCGGCTGGATGTGAATCGTGCACAATTCCACGGAGACGACCAACACTCTCGCCTCCGGATCACTCGCGGCAATTCGCCGCGCAAGATTGATCGCCGCAAGCCCCGCCGCGCATCCGGTGAAAATGACCGGGATGCGCGTGACGGACATGGGCAGCAGAAGCCGGTGGACGAGTTCCGCATCCAGCCCGGGCACATATTGCCCGGTGCAGCTCACCGTGATCAGATGCGTGATTGACTCCGGATGGACGGAACTGCAGGCGAGCGCGCGTTGCGCCGCCAGGGCCGCCAGCGGCAGAGCGTGCTTCTCGTATACCTTCATCCGCTCGGCGGTCGTCGGAGGCGGCGCCAGCGATCCCGGCGCGTAGCGGCAATACGGGGGATCTTCGAGCAAATTCGGTTCGCATGTGTATCGGGTATCCACCCCGCAGGTGCGGAATATGCGCTTCGCGAATCGGGCGCTTTCCGGGTCGCCGCGCAGAGCGCTCGCCATCCGCTCGCCGGCCTTCGCCTGTTCGACGAGATGTTCGGGAACCGCGATGCCGATGCCCAATATGGAAGGAACATGATCCGGCGAGTTCGTCATATGCAGTCACCTCTCATGATCGTTTGCCGGCAATTTCCGGTGATATGTGTATGGTATTCATATCCATGCCGCCTTATACGGTTCCACCTAAAAACGAAAAAGGAAGCCGAAAGCGGCTTCCCCATTTCACACTTGCGCCTTACGCGCCGTATTCGATCCTTTCAATTAAAGATACTTCAGCGGCTCCATTCAGTCCGACGTTGCTGGCCGCCGTACCGTTCCGAATGCATCACGTCCTCCATCGGATACATCGTCTTTGGCGGCGGATCGGCGGCGGGATATCCGATGCCGATGATGGCCACCACACGATAAGATTCCGGAATCTTCAGCTTGTCCCGCACATATTGTTCGCGTCTCGCCGACTCTTCCGCATCCTCCGAATGATACACCGCCCCCCAGGCCGCTCCCAGTCCAGACGATACGGCGGTCAACCAGACGAATCCTCCCGCAATCGATGCGTCCTGCAGCCAATACTTGCTGACCTGCGGGCTGCCGATGATGACGACGCCCATCACCGCCTCCTCAAGCCATTTCATATACGGAGTCGTCTGCGCCAGCTGATTCAGCATCGCGCGGTCCGTCACGAGAATATATTCCCTGGACTTGAGATTATTTCCTGCCGGAGCCAGATAGAGAGAACGGCGGATTCGATCAACCGCCTCCTGCGGCAATGGGTCCGGTTTGAAACGCGTGATCTCGCGTCTTTTCTCGATGGCTGTTAAGACATCCACCCTGTATCCCTCCTGTTATACTCGGTTTTAACCAGTATCTCATGATTCCCCCAAAACCACAAATATGAATTTCGGGTGAATTTCGAGCGGACGGCTCATGAAACAGGATCATGATTGAAACGAAGAGACCGGTTGAATATAACCCTCAAGAAAAGCTGCGAAACGGCCAAGATCCATGCGAAAAAAGCTTCCACCACACCCGCGCGGTGTGATGGAAGCTTTGCATTAGACGAATTGTGAACATAATTCCCGGGAACGTTATCGTTTATTTTGCGATCTCCTTCACTTCGCCCGGCGCAAGATGAACATGCTCCGCCGGCACTTCGTGCACGTGCTCTTCGGCCGCTTTCATCTCCTTCTTCTTCGCGATTCTGCGCTTCAGGTACAGACCGAGCACAAGGAGCGGTACGACCGTCACGGTCAAGTACAACGATACATCCTTCACCATTCCCTCCGCCGCGCGCCCGAACGCGTAAAACAGAACGCCGACGACATAAAACTTCACCGCACGGCCGAGCGCCGCGTACGCAATCAGCTTCCACAGCGGGAAGCTCAAAAAGCCGGACAAAATCGTGAACACTTTGAACGGAATCGGCGTGAAGGCTCCGATCAGGATGGCGGCTTCGCCGTTTTTTTGGAACAATCGGTTCGCGGCATCGATCCATTTCTTTTTCAAAATCCGATACAACACCGCCTTGCCGAGAAGCTTGCCGATCAAGTAACCGATCGGGGTTCCCAGCAAACAGGCGATGTAACCGACCGTCGCGAGCCATAACGCATCGGAGGGAGCGATCAAGCTCAAAGAAACCTGAGTGAAGAATGCCGGAATCGGGAATATGATCGCATCAATAAACGAATGGATAACGAGCCCCCAAGCTCCGTAGTTTTCGAGAAATTCGACGATGCTCTGAAACATTTCCCAACTCCTTTGATCAGACATCAATACATGCACATTTCGCCTACATCGATGAACGCATATTGCCTACCATCAATGGATGAACCTCGATCTGACCTTCCGATCTCGCGGCGATGAAATCGCGCAATTTCCCGGTATACACAAGTTCCAATGACTCGGCGGTTGAAAAATCCGACGGAGTCGTCATGGACGGTGACTTCGGAACGAGCCGCAATCCCGCTTGTTCGAAAAGAAAAGCGACAAACTGCGAGCAGAAAAAGGCATAGTTTCTCCTAATCTGGATCTTAAAAAGGACGCCGAATAATCCAAGGAAATTATACTTGTAGCGATGCGCCTCTTTTTCAAATCTTCTAATGCTGTCGCGGATATGATGATATTGTTTCTCGCTGACGACACACTTGTAGATGGCACAAGGAGCGTCGCGGAACAACTCCCCGCCGAAATCCTCTCTCACGAAGCCGCCGACGAACGGGTTTGCCGGCCGTTTGCGGCCGAAACTGTAGACTTCCGTCAATCCGGGATCAAAAGCGATCGATGCGTGATTCAATGGCGCCTTCGTATATAGCCGAATCAACCGAGCAAGCCATGTCCCCGTATCCGTAAGCACGATATATATCGGTTTGTCAGCCACGAATTCATTCACATCCATTGTTATACATTATGATCTACAATAGACTCGTGTTGAAGTATATCAATTATATTATAATCGATCAAGAAAATTCTTGTAGACCTATTTTCATCATTTATAAACGGAGACACCTTTCGGAAGGTTGCACAAATATCAGGAACATTCCGATTTATCACGCATCCGGATCGAAAGTTTGATAGTCAGACGCGCCGGTCAGCGCCAAACATCGTTTGCGGGCATCATCCCTGCTGGAAAACAGGCCGATTCGCGTTCCTGAGGACCGATCCCGTGAAGCTGAATCCCATCCAAGAAAAAAACCGGGCAATAAACCCGGTCAAGCAAATCATCAATCCGGCGCCAGCGTCATCCTTTCATTCGATATAGGCATTCGCATGCCGCACCATACGCCGACGGCGCTCCGCCGCTGGCCGGCAAACCATACGCATCAGCTCAACAACGTGATCACAAGCAATTCGTACAACACCAAAGGCAGAATCACCTGCGAAGCCGGATTGTAGAAGCCCGGGAAAAACGCCCGGTAATGGCTTGAATCGGGAACGCTCACATACAAATATCGATGATCGACTCCGGTTACGGTCCCCTCGATGATTTGCCCATCCACCGTCTGCACGCGTACTTGACGGTTCAAGCATCCGCTGCAGCACTGCCTGATTGTATCTCTGATCCTGTGCAACGTTTGGACGGTATCCGGATCAGCCTGATAAACACATGTCATCTGCATTCACCCTCGCATCGAATCGTTTCATTATACCTTATGCATGGGCGAATGATCCGTTCCTGCTCCAGCCTGATTCGGGCGAAAAAATATACCTTTACCGTATTCATATGCGGCATACCGCTTCTTATACTGCACATTTTCGTGAATTGTACCGCACATTTTCGCGCATGCCGCTCGACGCGGCTTGCGCGCCACTGTTCGTCCCCCGCTCGTCAACCTGTTCGTCCTGCATCATGCTGCGACTTTGCCTCATGCCGCAATCCGGCACCCATGCGCGGCTTCTTTGCGTCCTGTTCAACCGCATCGTCCGTCGGGTTTGCGTCAAGACGCAACATCGGCTTCATGATCGATTTCTTCCAACGCCATACTTGTCGGCATCAACAGCAAGTGTCCGCAGATGTCACTTGACGGTATCATACAGAACGCACGTCGGCTTCGCGACAAATTTTGCTAAGCATAACCCTCAGGTACACGGTCATCCTAAAGTACGGAACACCCAAATTCTCGAAGAAAGGGAGTTGCGTATGAGAAAATTGGCATTATCCTTCGTCGCTGCATTGTTGCTTTTTGCGACGCCGACCACAGTTTTCGCAGCGGGTAATCGCGATGATAACGGCAACACGATGCGCGGCAACCAAATCGTCAATCGTTTAAACGCCGACGTCAATGATGCGACCGGCCGTATCGAAGATGATCTGCGAATGAACGGCAACCTGACAAACAGGGGAACGATTGACGGCAACAACGTATACCGTCGCTATAACACGAACTGGAACAACAATATGACGACGCGGACATACGATAACGGCACCATGTACCGCGCGACTGCCGTAAATGACAACGATACGGACTGGGGATGGCTCGGTCTTCTCGGTCTGATCGGTCTTGCTGGTTTGATGGGGCGCGGCCGCGAACGTCGGGACGTTAAATAATCTGACGAGACGTACAATCAAATCCAGGTGATAAATCGAATATAAATAAAACAATTGGAAAGATCATACGTGATATGCAATCGGTAAAACCGGCTTCACCGAAGGTGAATCAGTCATACGAAGGGTGCAGGGGAAGATTCCCTGCGCTCTTTTTCCTGACGCGGTTCTTGACGGATCGCCGCATCTGTTCTTTCATAAAGAAAATGCCGTGCTATCCTTTATGTATCCTGACCAATGTGCGCATTCGTTAACCGCCGTTTACCGCGAAACGTTTTCCATCCGATAACGTTCGCCGACAGTGGATAATCTTGCGAGAATTATGTAGAATGATATGGAATTATGCCGATTCTAACGGCGGCAGAACAAACATGCCGGCAATGCATAGTTACATACCGCTGATTTTTATTCGAGAATGGGAAAGAAGGTACACTTGTGTTTGTTGCTCACGATTGGAAATGGTATGAAGTCATCGACACCGGCGGCGGAGAGAAACTGGAGCGTTGGGGAAACATCGTGTTAAGGCGCCCCGATCCGCTCGCCATCTGGCCGATTCAGGACCGCAAAGGATTATGGGACAAGGCGGACGCGCGCTATCACCGCAGTTCGACGGGCGGCGGACATTGGGAGTTTGCGAGGCCGTTGCCCGAACGTTGGACGATCAGCTATGATTGTCTGTCGTTCCATGTTCGTCCCACCGGATTCAAACATACCGGATTGTTTCCGGAACAGGCGGTGAACTGGCGCTGGATTATGGACAAGATCCGCTCCGCGGGAAGGCCGATCCGCGTTCTGAACTTGTTCGCGTACACAGGAGGCGCGACGCTTGCCGCGGCGGCCGGAGGGGCGGAAGAAGTCGTACACGTCGACGCGGCCAAAGGCATGGTACAGTGGGCCAAAGAAAATCTCGAGCTGTCGAAGCTCACCGACCGCACGGTGCGGTTCATCACCGACGATGTGTTCAAATTTGTGCAGCGCGAGCAGCGGCGGGGACGCAAATACGACGCGCTCATCATGGACCCGCCTTCTTACGGGAGAGGACCGCGGGGTGAGACCTGGAAACTGGAAAACGATCTGTATCCTTTTCTTGAGGAATGCCTGAACATTTTGTCCCCCAATCCGTTGTTCGTGCTGGTGAATTCGTACACGACGATGATCTCTCCCTCCGTCCTGAAGAACGTCATGACGTTAACGCTGCAGCGAAAATTGGGAGGAAAAATAACAACCGGAGAAATCGGTCTGCCCGTCACCGCGTCGGGGATCGTATTGCCCGCAGGAATATTGGGACGCTGGGAGAGATAAACGATGATCCCGATCTTATATGAGGACAATCATGTGCTTGTCGTGGTGAAACCGCCGAACGTCCCCAGCCAGGAAGACGAAAGCGGCGACCCGGACATGCTGACGCTGCTGAAGCGGGATATCAAGGAGCGCTATCAAAAGCCGGGCAATGTCTTCCTGGCGCTCGTTCACCGCCTCGACCGGCCTGTCGGCGGCGTCATGATGTTCGCCAAAACATCCAAGGCCGCTTCCCGTCTGTCGGAAGAAGTGCGCACTCGGAACATCCATAAGCGGTATCTGGCGGTCGTACACGGACGGCCGTCGCCGGATGCGGCCAGACTCGAACATTATCTTGTCAAGAACAACCGGACGAACACCGTAACGGTGACCCATCGGCAGGACCCGATGGGCAAGCTGGCAGTTCTGCACTATGAATGGCTGGCGTCAAACGGCCCGTACAGTCTTGTCGGCGTCACGCTGGAGACGGGAAGGCCGCATCAGATCCGCGTGCAGCTGGCGCATATCGGCTGCCCGATCTTCGGCGACCAGCGATACGGCGCAAACATGAACAAAATCGGACAGCAGATCGCTCTCTGGTCGCATCGGCTGTCCTTCACGCATCCTGTTAAGAAGGAACGGATGAGCTTCACCTTTCCGCCGCCCGACGTCACGCCGTGGAACCTTTTTCACCTGGAACACGTTCAGTAGAATTTGGGCTGAGCGTTTGCAGCCGGCCCGCGCACTCATCATACACACGAAATTAGGAGAATTTGCATGAAAAACCTTTGGCCCTTGCATAAAACATGGCTTTTCTTGCTGTTATGCGTTTGTTCCCTGCTCGTTGTCGCCGGCTGTGAAAGCGGCTCGATCAACGACGGTCAGCCATCCGAACTGTCGCACAACGACGACGCGGGACAAACGTCGGAAACCGCGGACCTCATTCCGGATACCGGAGACGCTGCGGGCGAAACGCGCGTGGAACCGTACACTACCGAAGCGATGCTGGTCGCCGTCGGCGACATCATGGTGCACTCTCCGCAGCTCACGGCGGCCTATTCCGTGACGACCGCCACCTACAACTTCGATGACAACTTTGAATATGTGGCGCCGATCCTCCAAACCGGAGACTGGGTCATCGGAAATTTGGAAACGACGCTCGCGGGTCCGGCCTACCCGTACACCGGCTATCCGGTGTTCAACAGTCCGGACGAACTGGCGGACGCTTTGGTCAATGCGGGATTCAACATTTTGGGCACGGCAAACAACCATTCGTTTGACCGAAGAGAACCCGGCGTTCTACGCACGTTGGAGCAATTGAGGAAACGCGGCCTGGTCACGGTCGGAACCAACAGTTCTCCGGAAGAGATGGAACATATTCCTATCGTGACGAAAAATAATATAGCCATGGCGCTTCTCGCCTATACGTACGGTACGAACGGCATTCCCGTGCCCGAAGACAAGCCTTATTTGATCAACCTGATCGATGAAACCAGGATGAAACGGGACATTGAAAGAGCCCGCCGGGAAGGCGCGGACGTCGTGACCATCCTGCTTCATTACGGCAACGAATACGACAGAATGCCGAGCAAGTATCAGAAAGATCTCGCGCTTAAACTGATCTCCTGGGGCGCGGACGTCATCCTGGGCAGCCACACGCATCTTGTTCAACCGTACGAATATGTGGACACCGAAGATGAGAACGGCAACCCGCGACGCGGCGTCGTCATCTATTCATTAGGCAATTTTATTTCCAACCAGGGGCCGGAGCATGATCTGCCGCTGTATACGGATGTCGGCGTCATCTTTAAGCTCCAGATCAAGAAACATTATCCGGAGGAAAAAATCGAACTCGGGGTCGTCGAGACGATTCCGACCTGGGTGCACAAATACCGTGATGCAACGAAACGGTATTACCGCATCCTGCCGATCGAACAAGTCGTCACCGAGCGAAACGACAAATGGCTGACGGATAAAGACTACGCGAAACTGGCGGCCTATCTGGACGAGATGACCGCGCACCTGCAGTCGCTGGCCGTTCCCGTTTCAGACAAACCATAACATAGCGGCGGCGGCCGCCAGTCCGGTCATTCAAACAGAAAAGCGCTCTCCGCAACGGGGAGCGCTTTTTCTTATGTTCTTCTCGGTTCTTCTTTCTTGGTTCGCACCTGTGGTTTCCTGTTTGGGGATCGGGATGCGCTTGGACGTTGTTGTTTGGCAGTATGACGGGAAGCCCCGCACTCACCGCAACCGTCGGCAACGCGGTTCGCTTTCGTTCACATGTTCGGCTTAGTTCACCTGGCGCACGGAATCGTTCGCCGCTCCGTTCTCCGAGCGTTCGGGGACAATCTTTCCCATCAGGAAGACGAGCAGTTTCTGATTATGTTCGGACAGTGCTCCCAGCCTCGAAACGAAATACTTCTTTCTGATCTCGATGCCGCGCTCGTATTGGCTCCTTCCTTTTTCCGTAACCACCAGCCAGACGATGCGGCGGTCGTATTCGTCGCGTTGACGGACGAGAATCTCATTCTTCTCCATGCGGTCGACCAGCGTGGAGATGGCGGCAGGCGAAATGTTCAAATGTGAGATCAGATCGGAAGGCTTCGCACGCTCCATGGAGAGAATTCGCTCCAAAGCGTGCAACTGCACCTCGGTGAGATCCGGCGCAAGTTCCCTCTCCATATAAGCCTGGTAGTCACTCTGCATCCTCAGCCAAAGCTTGGCAAACTGTTCAGAAACCATCACGAACCCCCTGACCCACAACCTTATTCGATTCCATTATATCACAATGGTCACAAATAAAAGCGCAAATTTCCCAAAATGGTTCCGTTCTGCTAGATTCGGATGATATCGATGATGCGTTGGTCTTTTGTTAACGGGATGACCTGTTTCCCCGTCGAGCGCCGTTCATCGATCGGAATGTCTTCCGTGAACACCGCCATCGGCTCGCCTTGATCCGGCACGACGGTCAACGTATACGGCAACGTCACGACGAAGGCGGAGACAAGTTCGGTGCCGTTGGAACGGACGCGTTTCCCCTCCTTGAACTCGAACGTGGCGACGCCCTTGCCGCCCCGTCCCTGTTTCGGATAATCGGCCACGAGCGTACGCTTCGCATAACCGCGATCGGAGAACACAAGCACTTCGCCCTCATCTTCATGCAGCCACAGACCGCCGATGACTTCGTCGCCCTCCGCCAGACTGATGCCCCTCACGCCGCCGGATACGCGCCCCATCGAACTTACTTCCTTTTCATCGAACCGTATGCTTTGGCCGAACTTCGTGATCAGCAACAGATCGCGGTCATTGGCGCTCAGCTGCACATCGATCACTTCATCGTCGCCCGACAGCTTGCACGCCGCAACCGCCGTCTGCCGGTTCGTCGAATATTCGGCGAGCGGCGTCCGCTTCACCTGGCCGTATTTCGTCAAAAAGACAAGGCTTTTGTCCTCCGCGGAAAAATCTTTCACCGGCACGACGCTGACGATCTTGTCATCCCTGGTGATCGGAATCACATTGACGAGCGCCGTCCCCATATCCTTCCATTTGAATTCCGGTATCTGATGCACAGGAAGATGGTAATACTGGCCTTTGTTCGTGAAAATGAGCAGGCTGTCTACGGTGTTCACCTCAAACAGATAGCGTACATAATCGCCTTCCTTCATGCCCGTCGATTCCGTATCCCCTCCGGAACGGGTGTACGACAGCATGCTCGTCCGCTTGATATACCCCTCGTTCGTCAGCACGACCTTCACGTCTTCCGGCGCGACCAGCACTTCGAGATTGACCTTGATCTCTTCCACTTCGCCGCGAATCTCGGATCTTCTGTCGATGCCGTACTTGTCGCGGACTTCGCGCAGTTCGTCCTTGATGAGCTTCAGCAATTTCCGCGGATCTTCCAGGATGCCGCGCAAATGGGCGATCAGCTTGTTCACTTCCGCAAGCTCTTTCTCCACCGCGTGAATCTCCAGATTGGTGAGCCGGTACAGTTGCAGGGTCAGGATCGCGTCGGCTTGCCGCTCCGTGAACCCGAACTTGCTCACCAGATTTTGCTGCGCATCCTGGCGGTTCTTGGACGCTTTGATGGCCGCGATGATGTCGTCCAGAATGTTCAGCGCCTTGACGAGCCCCTCCAATACGTGGGCTCTGTCCTCCGCCTTCTCCAGATCGAATCGCGTCCGGTTGATGACGACCTCTTTCTGATGCTCCAGATACGCCTCCAGCATTTCCTTCAGTCCGAGCTGTTTCGGCGTTTTGTTGACGATCGCCACCATATTGAAGTTGTACGTCACCTGCAGATCGGTCTTTTTGAACAAATAGTTCAGAATCCCTTCCGCGTCGGCGTCCTTGCGCAGTTCGACGACGATCTTGAGACCGTCGCGGCCGCTCTCGTCGCGCACCTCGGCGATGCCCTCAACCTTCTTCTCCAGCCGGATGTTTTCCATCGCCGTGACGAGCCGGGCTTTATTCACCTGATACGGTATTTCCGTAATGACGATCTGCTGTTTGCCCGAGCGTAGCGTCTCGATTTCCGTCCTCGCGCGGATATAGATGCGGCCCCTTCCCGTGCGGTACGCTTCGCGGTTGCCGTCGCCCGCCATGATGATGCCGCCGGTGGGGAAATCCGGCCCTTTGACAATCTGCATCAATTCGTCCAGAGAAAGATCGGGACGATCCAACAGGGCGATGCAGGCGTCGATCACTTCCCTGAGATTGTGCGGCGGGATTTCCGTCGCAAAGCCGGATGAGATGCCGCTGACGCCGTTCACCAGCAGGTTGGGAAACCTGGATGGCAGCACGACGGGCTCCTTCGCCGTATTATCGAAATTGTCCTTGAACTGCACGGTCCGCTTGTCGATATCCCGCAGCAGCTCCATGGCGATCGGCGATAACCTTGCTTCCGTGTAACGCATCGCCGCCGCCGGGTCGTCATCGATCGATCCCCAGTTGCCGTGTCCGTCTATCAGCACATGTCCCATTTTCCACGGCTGAGCCATTCTGACCATGCCCTCATAGATCGACGAGTCGCCGTGCGGATGATAGTTGCCCATCACATCCCCGACCGTCTTCGCCGATTTGCGGTACGGTTTATCCGGCGTGTTGCCGGCCTCGTACATCGCGTACAGGATTCTGCGCTGCACCGGCTTCAGACCGTCGCGAACATCGGGAATCGCCCGATCCTGGATGATATATTTCGAATAACGCCCGAACCGATCGCCGACGACCTCCTCCAGATAAGCGGGCAGGAAAGTTTCCGATACGTTCACTTACGATCACCTTCTATTCCTCAAAGTCGGTAAAATCCACGTTCTCGATAATCCACCGCTTGCGCGGATCGACCTTATCCCCCATAAGCGTCGACACGCGCCGTTCCGCCTTGGCCGCATCCTCGATGCGCACCTGAAGCAGAGTCCGCGTCTCCGGGTTCATCGTCGTTTCCCACAGCTGCTCCGGATTCATTTCGCCGAGACCTTTGTACCGTTGAAGTTCCACGCCTTTGCCCAGCTCTTTCACGATGCGCTGCAGCTGCTCGTCCGTCCAGGCGTATTTGACGATTTGCTGCTTGCCGCTTTTCTTCGACACCTTGTACAGAGGCGGCTGGGCAATGTACACCATGCCCGTGTCGATCAGCGGTTTCATATAGCGGTAGAAAAACGTGAGCAGCAACACCTGGATATGCGCGCCGTCGGTGTCCGCGTCGGTCATGATGATAATTTTGCTGTAATTGCTGTCTTCCAGAACGAAATCCGACCCGATGCCGGCTCCGATCGCCGCGGTGATCGCCTGATATTCCTCATTCCGCAAAATATCCGCCAGCTTCGCCTTTTCCGGATTCATCGGCTTGCCTCTCAGCGGCAGAATCGCCTGATACCGCGAATCGCGCCCCTGCTTCGCCGAACCGCCTGCGGAATCGCCCTCGACGATGAACAGTTCGTTGCGCGTAAAATCTTTGGATTGAGCGGGGGTCAGCTTGCCGTTCAGGTTGGAGCTTTGATTTTTGCCTTTCTTGCCGCTTCGCACTTCCTCGCGCGCCTTGCGCGCCGCTTCGCGCGCTTTCGCGGCCTGGATCGCCTTCTTCAGCAGGTTCTGCGCCGTTTGCGGATTTTCTTCGAGGAAGACCGCCATCCGCTCGGCGACGACCGCCTCCACCGCGCTCCGCGCCTCCGCGCTTCCGAGTTGATCCTTCGTCTGGCCGACGAATTCGACATCGGACATCTTGATGTTGACGACCGCCATCATCCCTTCGCGCAGATCGACGCCGTCGAGATTTTTCTCCTTCTCCTTGAGCAGGCCGACCTTTCGCGCGTAATCGTTCATCACTCTCGTGAACGCCGCTTTGAAACCGGTCTCATGAGTGCCGCCGCCGCGCGTCGGAATCGAGTTCACGAAGGAGATGATCGTCTCCGTGTACCCGTCGTTGTACTGAATCGCGACCTCCACCTCGATGTCGTCCTTCTCGCCGGTGAAATGGATCGGCTCATGCAGCGCCGTCTTGCCGTCGTTCAAGAACACGACGAATTCGCGGGCGCCGCCCGTGTAATGGAACGTGTCCCGGTTGCCGGTCCGCTCGTCGCGCAGGTGGATCGTCAATCCCGAATTGAGGAAAGCGATTTCCTGCAGCCGTTCGGCCAGCTTGTCGTACTGGACGGAGATGCCTCCGGGAAACACCCGGCGATCCGGCTTGAACGTCACCTTCGTGCCCGTCTTGTTCGTTTTGCCGATCACTTCAAGTCCGGTCACCGGTTCCCCCACATGTTCCACACCATCTTCGTCCACCCAATATTCATAACGCTGTTTATGAATCAACCCGTCACGGCAAATTTCCACTTCCAGCCATTCGGACAGCGCGTTCGTGACCGAAGCGCCCACGCCGTGCAGGCCGCCGGATTTTTTGTATCCGCTGCCGCCGAATTTGCCGCCGGCATGCAGGACGGTGAACACCACCTGCGGCGTCGGAATGCCGATCCTGTGCATGCCCGTCGGAATCCCCCGGCCGTTATCCTCGACGGTGATCGAGTCATCGGCATGGATCGTCACAGTGATCTGCGTGCAATATTTCGCCAGATGTTCGTCCACCGCATTATCGACGATCTCCCATACGAGATGATGAAGTCCCGATGCGGAGGTGCTGCCGATATACATGCCCGGACGCTTGCGAACGGCGACAAGCCCTTCAAGAACCTGGATGTCGTCGGCACCATAATCGTCGGCTCCTCTTCTCGCCGCATCCGGCGATATTTCGAACAGATCGAGCTGTTCTGTCATGCGCGTTCCTCCCTCGTCCTTTATTTTGATAGTATAGAATTAACTTCCTGATCATTGCAAGCCTGAATATCATCAGCCTTTCAAGCCAACTGCTCCAGAAGGCGTTCATAATCGGCCAGGGAGACATCCGCGCGAAGCGCCTCGATCGTCGCATCCGCATATGCGGCCGCCTCCGCCGCGAGACGTTCCGCCATCGCCTTGGCGGCTTCATCGAATACGCGCTCATAATGCGCCAGGAACGTCTGCTGTTGTTCCGCGGCCAAACGTTTCAGCCGTTCGGCGAGCGACTGTTCCAGCGACTGTTTCAGCGCCTGTTTGCCCCCTTGCTCGAAGAAGTGCCGGTTGCCGCGGTAAGCGCTTCTGATCGTCTTCCATTCGTCCGCATCCGCGGCCAACTCGACTTCGCAGGCGGGGATTTCCCACTCGACCGCCGCTCTCTGCGGCGTCGCGAACCCTTGCAGCATCTCGTGCAGCTGCTGCGACCACGCGTCATAGATCTGGCTCAATTGCCGCTCCATGAACGCTTCGATGCGCATCGTCGTCGCCCTCAATTCCTGGCTCATGTCGTATGACAAATAATGAAGCAGTTCATCGTATGCCGCATTCAATTTGTCCTTGTCGCCGATCGATGCATCGGCGAAGGTGGAAGGATTGAAAGCGACGTTGTAAAGCTCCCCGAAGCGGAACGACACGCGCTGCGCCACATAATAGATCAGTTCCTGAATCTCCTTCCGCAGTTCGTCGATCCGCCGTCCTGTCGGGCCGTCCGCCAGCAGCCGAACGGCATTCTCGCGCCCCTGCTCCAGCTTGCGGGTTTGCGTCTCCCGATCCTGCTGCGCCTTCGCCATCGCTGCGATCCATTCCGCGAGCGCTTCGCGTACCCGCCCGAGTTCCGCTTCTCCTCCGCGCAGGCTCATCTCCGCCAGTTCATGATGGACGAATTGATAAAATTCCGCTTCGAACGCCGGCAGACCGGACGCCGCATAAGCGGACTCGTCGCCGCTTTCCAGAGCCTGAATCGCGCGCATGCTCGACACCGGGAAAATGCGGGGCTGGCGTATGCCAAACGTTTCCAGATTGTGCCGCACATGTTCGACCACCTGTCCCAGTTCCGCTTCGTCCGATGCCAGATCGGCGGCGTTCACGATGAAAAACATCTTGTTCAACGCGAACATATCCTTCACGCGTCCCAGTTGCAATAAAAATTCCCGGTCCGCATGGGAAAAGGCGTGATTGTAATATGTGACGAACAGGATGGCATCGGCGTTCTTGATATAGTTGAACGCCACATCCGTATGCCGGGCGTTGATCGAATCCGCTCCCGGCGTATCGACCAGAATCATCCCCTGTCTGGCAAAGGCGCTGTCCGCATACAGATCGACCTTCTCCAGGAAGCAGGCTTGCGTTTCATCGGCCACCGCGCGGCGGTAAGCCCCGACGTCGACCGTCTCTTTGCCGCCGAGCTTCGGCCGGTAATGTTCCCAGCCGTTTCGCACGGCCCGCAGGAACGCCACATGCACCTTGGCGCCGGCGGAAGCGGAACGAAGATCCGCGCGGTCGATCGCGGCCGGAATATCGTCTTCTCCGTCCGGCATCGGCAAATGCAGTTTGTCCATCGACAGACGGACGTCCGCCAGCATCGCCTCCCTGGTCTTGTAGTGCAGGACCGCTTGACCGTTCCGAACCTCGCCGGAAGGCGGCAGCACCGAATTGATCGCCGCCGTCGTCGGGTTCGGCGAAACGGGCAGCAACCGCGTATGAAGCAGCGCGTTGGCGAAGGACGACTTCCCCGCACTGAACGCGCCGAACAAGGCGATCGTGTATTGATTGTTTTCAAGCCTCTCGGCTCTCTCGATCAGCGTCCGCCGGAAGCCGCCGAACATCGGCAGATCGCGGATCAGTTCGGAAGCGCGGCGCAGTCTGGAAGCGAGTTGTTTCAGCTTGATCTGCGAATGATGATTGTCCGCCTGCTCCCACATGCGGCCGATGTCTTTCCGTTCCGCCTGCCGCGCGGCATGAACCGGTTCGGAAACGGACGATTCTCCCTCCGTCTGCCGCGCGCGATGTTGACGAAGCGCTTCCCGGACGCCGTTCAGGATGGAATCCAGCGGCAGTTCACGGTCATCGCCGATTCCGTCAAACAGACGCCGCAGACCTTTGATATGCCCGGCCAATCTCCGCTCCATTTCATCCAGCGCCTGCCTCGCTTCATTCCGCTCCAGTTCCAGGCGGTGCCGAGCTTCCAGGTCCGCCGACCGCCGTTCGAACAGCGGTTTGATCAGCCGTTGCAATTGTTCGAGCGCTTCATACGCGAGACGGCGGTACTGCAGCTTGATCTGATCGGCGACCGTTTTCGCGTAGGTGATCGTGTAGGCATCGTCAAAATGACCGCCCTGAACGAGCGAGGCGAGCCATTCCTCGGTAATCGGGAACCGGACGCGGTCGATGACTGCGGCGGCGGCTTCGCTCACATCCTGCGGCAAACTCCATTCTTCCGCCAGCCGCCTGAGCAAATCCGCAACATGCCAGCGGACTTGCGCGTCCGCTTGCCGCTCCGCCTCTTCCCGCCACTCGCGGAGCCTGCGTTCCCGCTCCGACGCCGTCTTCCGTTCGCTGAACAGAAGCCCGACGCGAAAGCCGGATCGCATCGATTCCAAATATTTGTGCGCGATATCTCTAGAGGGAGCCGGGATGACGTTCGCCTGATCGAGCAGCCGCCCCAGTTCATGTTTGGCGCGGGCTTCAAAGCCTTCCCACGCCTTGCGGAGCTCGGCCAGTTGTTCGCCCGCGTCCCCCTTCGCCGAACCGCCGGCCTGATCGATCCGCATGTTGCGAAGCTCGTCTTCCGCCTTTGACATTCGGCCTTCCAGTTCGCTTCGCGCCGATTCTTCCTCATTGCGCACGTACCGTTCATGCTCGGCGATCAGCTGCAGTGCGGCGTGACGCACGCCGTGCCGCAGCAGCCGATCGCCTGCGTCCACAAGCCGCCGAAGGAGTTCGAGCAAATGCGGCCATTCATTGCGCGGATCGTCCAGTTTCTTCACGGAAATAAAAAATACACCGGCCGGTTCGATCTGCCAGTCGTGCAGCGCCTCCTGCACTTTGTCGCGGAAATCCGCAAATTTCAGCTCGCTGTCGCGATGCTTGTCGATCTGGTTGACAATGAGGAAAAGTGGTTTTCCGTACTCCGCCAACAGACGTATGTAGCGAAAATTCATTTCCGAAAGCACATGGTTGTAATCCATAACGTAAAACACCGCGTCCGCCATATGCAGCGCGTCCTCGGTAGCCTTGCGGTGCAGGTCGTCGGTCGAATCGACCCCCGGCGTGTCGACGAGCCGCGCCCGATCGGCAAGCAGCGGCACGGGATAACGGATGTGGATCCGCCGGATCGTCGCTCCGTCGCGGCATGCCTGATCCAGTTCGGAGACGGTCGTCTGAACCGGCTCCTCGTTCATCCGCTCGACCAGCACATGTTCCTCCCCGTTTTCGATCGTCACCACGTTGGCGCTCGTCGGGATCGGGCTGGACGGCAATATGGCCGCGCCGCACAGCAGGTTGACGAGACTCGATTTCCCCGCGGAAAAATGTCCGCAAAAGGCGAAATCCGCTTTTCCCCGCTCCAGTTTGTCCAATAAATCCTTGATCTTGTCCGCGCGTTCACGGTCGTCTTCCTCCTGCATTTGCGCCAGCAACCGCTGCAGGCGCGCTTTCAGGCTTGTCTTCTCATCCAAGACGTGATCCATCTCCAAGAATTGATTCATCGATTTCTCCACCCTGTTGACTTCAAGTTCTGTTATTCACTACTGTTAGCGTCACGAGCCATAACCGCAACGACAAACCATCAGCATGCTTTGTTACCTCAACAGGCCGTTCACATGCCGTTTTTATATGCCCGTTCACATGAGAACGAAACCACCTCAATGAAAAACATCATGATTCCCTGAGATAAGCGGATGTCATCCGGGAAAAAGCCTCCCGATTTCCGGCCATGGAAAAACCGACGGTATCAAAAACCGTCGGTTTCTAGTGTAGCATATTTTCACATATCGTTAACATTCAAAAATTCATATTGCGCTTCGATCAGCGCCCGGTACGTGCCGTTCTTGTTCATCAGCTGGTCGTGATTGCCCTGTTCGACGATGACGCCGTGGTCGAGCACGATAATGTTGTCCGCGTTGCGGATCGTCGACAGGCGGTGCGCGATGATGATCGACGTGCGGCCGCTGAGCAACGTCTTGAGCGCCTCCTGGATCTTCATCTCCGTCTCGGTGTCGATGCTCGCAGTCGCTTCGTCGAGAATCAAGATTTTCGGATCGGCAAGCAGCGCGCGGGCGAACGAGATCAACTGGCGTTGGCCCATTGACAGCACGTTGCCCCGTTCCTCAACCTGCGTGTCGTAACCTTGCGGCATGTTCACGATAAAATCGTGCGCGTACACGGCGCGCGCCGCCATCTCGACCTCGGCATCCGTCGCGTCGGGACGGCCGAAGCGAATGTTTTCGCGGATTGTGCCCGAGAAAATAAACGTATCCTGCAGCACGATGCTGATCTGCGAACGCAGGCTGGCGAGCGTCACGTCGCGGATATCGTGACCGTCGATCAGGATGCGGCCGCCGGACACATCGTAGAAACGGCAGAGCGCATTGATGATGCTCGTCTTGCCGGAACCCGTATGTCCGACCAGCGCGACCGATTGGCCGGGCTTGATTTCAAAACTGATATGATTCAGCGCGTTGCGCTTCGAATCGTAGGAGAACACGACGTCGTCGAATACGATATGGCCGTTGATCGGCGGCATTTCGACGGCGTTCGGCTTATCGTGAATATCCGGTCTTTCATCCATAAACTCGAATATTCTCTCGGACGAAGCCATCGCAACAAGCAGCTGTGAATACATTTGACCGAGCCGGTTGATCGGTTCCCAGAAGTTTCCGATATACGTCGCGAACATCACGAGCGTCCCGACCGTCATCTCGCCGCTTTGCGCGAGATGCGAGCCGTACAGGAACAAAATCATGATGCCGACAGCCGACGTGATCTCGATGATCGGGCCGAACGACTGGTTGAGCGCCGAGGCGAAATTCCATGAACGGAAGTTCCGGCGGTTCATCTTATCGAAGAAGGCGATATTTTCCTCTTCCTGCACGTACGCCTGCGTCACCCGGATGCCCTGGATGCTTTCGTTCAAGTGCGAGTTGATGCGGGACTGGTTCATCCGCACATCCTGCCATGCGCGCCGTATCCGCTTGCGAAGCGCGGACGACACGACGAACATGATCGGCACGGTGATCATCACCGCTACGCCCAGCTTCAGATTGATCGCAAGCAGGATGACGATGATCCCGGCGAGCTGCAGCATGTCGATGATCAGGTTGACGATCCCGTTCGTGAACAGTTCCTGCAGCGAGTTGATGTCGTTCGTCACCCGGACGAGCACGGAACCCGCAGGCCGCTTGTCGAAAAACCGGAACGACAACCCCTGAATATGCTTGAACAGAGCGGCACGCAGATCATAGATGACTTTCTGGCCGATCATGTTCATATGCCTGATCCGGTACGAGTTCAGCGCCAATTGAACAAAATAGAGCGCGAGCATGGTTCCCGTCAATGCGAGAAGAAGACCGACTTCTTTCCCTTTGATCGCATGGTCGATCGTGAAACCGATGAGGAACGGGATGGACACCCTGGTGATCGTGCCGACGATCGTCGCCAGGATGACGGGCAAAAGTTCCTTGGAGTAAGGGAAGACGTATTGCAACAGCCTGCTCATCTGCTTCCAGTTAAACGGCTTTTCGATCGCGTTGTCGTCCTGGTAGAAAAAGCGATCCGTCTTCGCCGGTTGTCCTGCAGCCTGTTTACTCATTGACCGCTCCCCCTCTCACAAATTTCGAATAGCGAATGCTTTCCGGCAAATCGCCGAACTGGATATCGTACGTATCGCGATAACGCCCCGGCACCTGAATCAGTTCCTCGTGCTTGCCGCGCTGCACGATGCGGCCGTTGTCTAGCACGAGGATTTCGTCAGCGTGCTTCAGCGAGGAGATGCGGTGCGCGATGATGAACGTCGTGCGGCCTTTCATCGCGTTTTGCAGCGCCTGCTGGATCGCGTGTTCCGTCTTCATATCGACGGCGCTCGTCGAATCGTCGAACACGATGATTTTCGGATCGCATACGAGCGCGCGGGCAATCGCCAGACGCTGCTTCTGTCCTCCGGACAGCCCGAGTCCCCGCTCCCCGACGATCGTATCGTAGCCATCGGGCAGTTCCATGATGAAGTCGTGCGCGCACGCGATTTTCGCGGCCTGGATGATCTGTTCCATCGTCGCCCCATTGTTGCCGTAGGCGATGTTGTTGCGGATCGTGGAGGAGAACAGGAACGTCTCCTGGAAGACGAAACCGATCTGCGACCGCACGCTCTGCGGCGTATACTCCCTGATGTCCCGTCCGTCAAGCAGAATCGACCCGCTCTTGATGTCGTACGCCCGCATCAGAAGCTGTACGAGCGTCGATTTTCCGGCTCCCGTTCCGCCCAGGATGCCGATCACGGCACCGGGTTTGGCATGGAACGAGATATCGACAAGCGCCGGTTCGCTGTTCGGATAATGGAACGTGACGTTGCGGAACTCAACCTCTCCGCGGAACGTCTTTTTATCCAGCTCGACGGCGTTTGGCAGGGCCTTGATCTGGATCGGATGCTGCGTGATCTCGTTGATTCTCTCAATCGATGCTTTGGCCTGCGTAAGCATGTTGATATGGTACCCCAAGCCCCACATCGGACCGATGATATACCAGATGAGCGAGGAGAACGTGACGAGTTCGCCGATATTGATCACGTCATGGATGACGAACAGCCCGCCGATCAAATACAGGATGACGACGCTCAGGTTCGCGAGAAATTCGAGCGAAGGGAAAAATTTCGCCCACAGCCCCGAAGCCTGAATATTTTTGTCCTTGTAATCCTCGTTTACGGTTACGAACTTGTCTACTTCGAACGGTTCGCGCGAAAAAGACTTCACCGTTCTCACGCCGGTTATATTTTCCTGCACCGCCGTGTTCAGCTTGCCCATCGACACCCGGATCGCGCGGAACGCCGGATGCACCTGCTGATGAAACTGCAGCGCCCTGATGACGAGAAAAGGTATCGGGATCAGCGAGATGAGCATCAGCTTCCAGTTGATCACCGACATCGCGACGATGCCGACGCCCACCATGATGAACACGTTCAGAAATTGCGCGAAACCCATGGCCATAAAGTTGCGGATACCGTCGAGATCTCCGGTCAGCCGGGACATGAGGTCGCCGGTCTTCGCCCGGTCGTAATATTGGAACGACAAATACTGCAGCTTCTTATACAGTGTATTTCGCATATTGTAAGCGATCGTGTTGCCGAATCTTGTGCCGGTGAACCCGTGACCGTATTGAAATGCCGCTTTGGCCACAATGAAGCCGAGAACGATCAAGGCGAGCTCCGTCACACGGTCGAACCGGGCATTGTCGATGTCGTTGATCAGATTCCCCAGCATGAACGGATAGACAACCCCAAGACCTGTCGCGACGATCAAACAAAAAATCGACACATAAAGCCACCAGCGATGTTTCCAATAGTATTGTCTTAAATCCTTAAACACGTCAGCCCCTCTTCCCTTACCATGATATCGTTCTCATAAACAAAAAAACCAAAAACTCAACTACAAAGCACAAAAAGATAATTGGAAATCAAAGAGCGAAAAAACATCGTAACAGAAAAAACAAAACCGAAAACAAACACCGTGAGCAATTGCCGAAATCAGATTCAATCATCCAAAAACCCATACAAAAATCTAAAACCAACGGCAAAAACGACGCACAGCGGATAAAACAAAAAAAAGAAAAACAACTCTCACAATGAGGCGAAATGCAAAACCATACACGCAAAAAGACTGGACAATACAGCCAACACCACAACCAGCAAAAAACACAGGCTGAACATCGGCCGTCACAAAAGAAAAAACGTCACATGAAAACCCGCAAAACAACCGGCATGATCAAAACGTTAATAAGAATGTTAATAAAAATGTTATGGATCAAAGAAACATGTTATTCATTTGGCAATGGTAGCACCGTTATCTCAAATCGGCAATGTTCACATACGGGCGTTATTCCTTGGAAACGTACGATTAAGGTCAAATTCTTTCACATATCGTAACGTAATGGTATAAATACGACAAATCCCATCGAATTCTAAACGTTGCAATTTTGTCACACAATAAAAAACTGCCTCATCTCCCATCGACGATGGAAAAATGAAGCAGCCATCATTGTGATTTCATTGCGCGAACTGATCCGGTTCCCGCATATGACCGGCCCGCATTCGGTTTGCCGTTTCGGCTCGCCGAATGCGCCGAATCGGATGATGCCGTCCGAAAACCGGTATCACATCACATACGATTCCCGTTCGTCGTCCGGAAGCAATATTTCAAACAAGTCATCGCGCTGCAAAATCATCACTTCGTCATCTTTCATGATCGCCACGTTGCGTCTGGTCCGCATTTTGTTCAAATAATGTTCCGGAACCGTGCCCGATTCCTGAACGACGACGCCGTCGATCACTTTCTCCTCGTCTTCCTTCAACGCCATTTGCCGGATGACCTCATAGACGTCGGAGAACACATCGAAGCTGTTGGTGTACACGGAAATGCATCTCACGCAATCATCCCACCTTTTCCTGTCATATCCCTTCCATGCGTGTCCTGTTGAGCTGATCCTGCGTCCCTTCATATCTTTTGTCCGGTCCGCATACGGTGAATATCCGCTCTTCATGGGAGCGTCGGCTCAACAGGTTATCTTATTTCTTAGCTTGTCTGGCGGAGTGGGATTTCATGCGTTTTTTTCCGTACGAACACACATCCAGCAACGGGCATACGTCGCATTTCGGCGATTGCGCCTTGCAATGATAGCGGCCGAAGAAGATGAGCCTGTGATGCGTGATCGTCCACTCGTCGCGCGGCACTTTCTTCATCAGTTTCTTTTCGACCTCGAGCACCGAGTCGTCTTCGGCGGCGAGTCCGAGCCGCTTGGAGACGCGCTCCACATGCGTATCCACGGCGATCGCCGGAACGCCGAACGCATTCGACAAGATGACGTTGGCGGTTTTCCGTCCCACGCCGGGCAATTCGATCAACTCTTCATAAGAGTCCGGAACCTGACCGCCGTAACGGTCGATCAGGATGCGGCAAAGCTGTTGGATGTTCTTCGCCTTGTTGCGGTACAGCCCGATGCTTCGGATGTCTTGCTCCAATTCCTCAAGAGGGACGCTCACGTAATGCTCAGGCGTCTTGTATTTGCGGAACAAATTCGCCGTCACGCGATTGACCATCTCATCGGTGCATTGCGCGGACAAAATGACCGCAATCGTCAATTCAAAGGCATTCTCGTGATGCAGTTCGCAGTGAGCGTCCGGAAACATGTCTCCGATCGTATCCAGAATATGCCTGACTTTCTGTTGATGATTCATGCCGTCTATCATCCCATCTTCCGGTGTGCGTTCACCGTATTCCGTTGGCCGTGTTCTCTTGTTACAGCGTTCTCTGCAGGCCTCAGTCCGTATCCCGTTGCCGTCTGTCCAATCGCGAACCCGGTCACAGTTTTTCGATCTCCATGATCACCTTGTTCACGATATAAACATACAGAGTATCCCTGGTTTTCAGGTCATTCAGGCTGATGAGCCGGCCGCCAGAACGGACGATGACATTATCGGCCAACGTGTAACGTTCGATCTCGTTCAAGATCGTGATGAAGGAAATTTGCTGACCCGACTCCAGCCTGTTCATCGTCTTCATCTCGCGAATCACGACCTGACCGAATGTGTATCCGTCCTTATCCCGTACGAAGCTGATTCGGTCCCCCGCGAGCAGCGTGTTTGCGGATACTTTCTCATTTCCTTTGTACAGTTCGAAACGCGCGTCCGTGTCGATCGTAATCCGCTGTTGGTCGGCGGTTACGACAACAAGTTTCTGATTCGTCCGGTCGTAGCTTTCAACCGTTCCGTACAGCGACTCGACGATGTTGATCGAGGAGGCGAGCGTTCCGTAATAGGTGACCGTCACCGTCTGCCCGGACTTCAGATCGTTGATCGACGCATACTGTTTACTCGGATGCTCGATCTTCATGTCGCTGGAAATGTACAACTGATGAGTTCCGTTCGAGGAGTCGCGCAAAACGACCAGCCTCGTCATCGTATTCACCGATTCGATCGTATATTTCACGTTTTTCTTGACCAGAATCTGCTGCACCGTCGTCTGGTCTTGTCCGAGAATGACCTTCACCTCATCGCCGATATTCAGATCGCTGATCGTAATCGAAGGCTGATTCAGGATCTGGATAAAGGTCGGCGTGCTCAGCGTCAATGTAATATCGCCGAGCGTCGGATTATTGAGGACGAGCTTGCGCGTCGTCGGATTCAGATCCTTCACTTTGCCCGTGTAGCTGTCCGAAAGTTTAATATGCTGCACATAGTCTCCCGACAACACCAGGTCGATTCGTTGACCCGAAGTCAGCCGTTTGGACAATTCCGATGTCGGGTATTGAATTCCGTATACTTCGAACACCGTATCGTCGGTAAGATTCAATATACGTGTTTCTTCCATCAATACTACAATTTGATTTCTTTGAGAAACATGTGAATGGAACTGAACCATGTATAGAGAACTAATTGTTCTATTTTCTACTCTGATCATTTTCACGCGCTCTTTATTATCAAACGAAAGAGTGACAATATCATTTTTATACACATCTTTCAGCGCTGGAGCAACCATTCCATCAATTTGCACCTGAACGTTGTCTGCAATATAATATGCGTCCAAATTACCTTCATTATTGCTAATAACAATCATCAAAGGATTAGTTTCAATTTTTACCACGGTGCCGCGTTTTGGTTCAATATATTTGATAGAAATATCAATTTCAGCTATATATCCGTTCACGACTTTGTACGACACCACGTCGGCGGGCGAGACGTCGGAAAGCTGAATGATCTTCTCATTGTGCGTGACGAAGATTTGCGAAGCCTGGTAAGGATACGTTTCAACCGCACCGGACACGTCGTCGCGGATCGCGATCTGGTTGGCTCCCACATTTACGACCGTGCCGGACGAACTTTTGCTGAGCGGTTTTTCCTTCACCGTGATCTCGACGATCCGGTTCGTGACGGTGTTCTTCGTCAATTGCACGATGCTGAGCGGCAGCAGCTGGGTCAGGCTGGATCCGTATCCGTCCGGATCGATGACGCCGACGGTTTCTTCCAGATCGTAATCGATCATCTGTCCGTTCACGACGACTTTGATGATCCGCTTCACCGTATCCACGGCGACAAACTCGCCGGTGATCGTCTCCGTCGGCATCTCGTCGTTCGTCACTTCGACATACAAGGCATCGGCGCCGGAGGTGACGACGTAGACCTCGCGGCCTGACCGCACTTCGCTCTTCAACACCTGCGCGTTCTGATCGTAACGGTAATACGCCGTCTCATTCGTGAGCGGAATATGATGCACCAAGCCGTTCGTATCCCTCACGCTCAATACGTCGTTTGTAACGGCCGTTACGTAACCCTTGATGACGTTGTCGGACGGCGGCGTGTATTGCGTCGCTTTGGAGAGGATGCTTGCGATTTCCGCCCGCGTGATCGTGCGGAGCGGGAAAAATTCATTGTTGTTCGTGCCGGTGATGATGCCCATTTTCACAGCCGCATTCACATATCCGAGCATCGAGGGCGTAATATCTCCGTTATCGACGAACGTTGTCGGCACGTTCGCCAGCTGTTGCGCTTGCTGTTGCTGGCCGAGAGCGCGCACGATGATCTTCGCCACCCATTCCCGCTTCGCGCTTCTCTCTCCCCAGTTGACATAGCCGTTGTTGATGATCTCCTCGCTCGGCAGCAGAATGCCTTTGTTGAGCGCATAGAGCACGTGCGGTCTTGCCCAGTCGGCCACCTGAAGCGACGTTCCGATGTCGGTCAGATTATTCGCTTCCTTTTCCGCTCCCATCAGGCGCACCGCCATGACGATGACCTCCTGCTGGGTGACCGGATCGTTGCTGCCGAAGTTTCCATTGTTGTAACCTTTCACGACGCCGAGGGAGGCCAGCTTGGCCACGTGTTTCTGCGACCAGTGGGTGATCGTATCCGGGAAAACGATCTTGATGCCCGCATTTGCGGCGGTGACCTTCTGATCTCCCGCGTCCCCCGTCACGGCGTACACCGGAGCCGTCCCCAGCGCCATGACCAACACCATCAACCATAAGACGAACCGTTGCACTCGAAATCTCATCCTTCTTAATCTCCTCTCCATCTAGTTCAGACCGTCATAACTTGAGATATTCCTTAATCGCATTCACGATCGCATGCGCGATTTTATTTTGAAAATCTTCATCGAACAGAAGCTTTTCCTGATCCGGATTGGTCAAATATCCGACCTCAATAAGCGCTGCAGGCATTTTCGCGAGTCGCAAAACCTTGTATTCCTGCTGGCGCACGTTGCGGTCGCGAAATCCCGTATCATTCACCACATGCTTGTGGACCGTCTGCGCGAAAGATTTGCTCGCCGCATTGTAATAATAGGTTTCCGTACCGCTGACGGATGCGGAAGAATACGTGTTTCCGTGGATGGACAAGAAGAGGTCCGCGCCGATGTTGTTGGCGATCTCCGACCGCTCGTCGAGTTCGAGGAACGTATCGTCGGAGCGCGTCAGCACCGGTTCGATCATCGGCTCTTTTTTCAGCAGTTCATACACCTTCAGCGTAAGAGATAATGTGAATTCTTTTTCGTATCGCTTGCTGTATGTATTCGCTCCCGGGTCCTTGCCGCCGTGACCGGCATCTAGCACGACCTTGAATCTCTCGCTTGGAATGCTGACGATGAGCGAGGCCGGGTCGTCACCGTGACCGACGGTATACGGAGCGGCATAAGACAGATCCACGACGACGCGCACGGTCGACGGATTATTGTTAAACAGCGCGTAGCGAATCTTCTGGATATTCGGGTGGCTGACCGAAATCGTCCCGTTCAGACCGGATGGCTGCCCGTTCAGCGTCGAACCGATCTTGCTGTTCGGAATATCGATGACGAGCCGATCCGGGTCCGATAGCTCGAAGGCGGTCGCATGAATCGCTCTGTCCGCGCCGATGATGATCTGGTCGCCCGACACGGCGATCGAATGGATGACGGCGTCGCCGGACGTACGGTCAGGAGATGCGCTTGAAACATCATCGCCGCGCAATCCCGGAACGGTCCCGTTCGGCGGTTGGGGCAATTGGCCGGCCGGATCGGAAACGTCGGCGGGCGCGCGGGTATCCGGAAGCGTTGCGTTCCCTTGTGGAAAATAAAATTGCAACGAACGGCTCACAATATCCCATGTGACTTTAATTTTCAGCGCCTCTCCCGCGGAGACCGCAGGCACATAAATCTCGTTCGAAAGCACGATCGGCGGATAATCGATCTTGACCGCCTTTCCTTCGATCACGGCATTCCGTTCGTACAGGATGAACTGAGCTTTGCTGCCGGACCGTTCCAGCGTCAGCGTATTTTTGCCGCTGTCCCATTGTGTAGATGCGCCCAGATCCTGCCGCAAAAAACTTGCCGGTATGTATGGCGTGTTTTCGACCAATATGGCGCCGCGGACCGTTTCCAGCCGCTTGCCGTCGACATAAATTCGTATGGAAAGGTCGTCCGAAGCGCTTGCATGCACCGGAACCGACAAGAAGACCAGCATAAAAACAAGAAGAGCTTTTACCAATCGCGGAAATCGTCTCATAATTCACCCCATAAGCTCCCTAATCTCCCAATCGTCGCGCAGACCGCCGTCTCTGCAAGTCTACTATCAATCTAGCACAATTCTCGCCACGAATCTACAAACCCTGCGTTATAATAGACGTCGCTCATCGCCAGAAGTTGCGTAAAGATTGGAAATTGTCAATTGACGCGGCGCAGAAATTCGACGCATGTCTCGAAATACCGAAAAAGAATTTGAACAGGCGGTCTGAAGATTTAGAGAGGACACTTCTTTTCAGTAGAAATGTAGAAATGTAGAAATAAAAAATAAATAAGAGATGAAGAGGAATCAGAATGAGAAGACCATGACGAAGAACGCTTGAAATGCGATACATGGAGCGGATGTGTGGGCAATGATCTGATGGATAAATATAAAAAAATCCCTAAACAGGGATTAGAGGCTGATGACTCGTTAGATAGATCCAGTACAAATTTCGCGCCGATTTTGGGGACAATGACAATCTGATTGTCGAAGAGATAAAGATCGCAATTTGTTCCATAGCCGATGCCGAGACCATCAACATGCGTGGCGAATACCACATTTCTTGCACCGGTAGCGGCGGCTTTCGCCAACATCTTTTTTCTCTCGTTGCGTGATGCATTAACGACAGCAAGGGTTCCGAGAATCACCAATAAGAAAAAAGGCACAAAGATTAGAAGTTCTTCCTAAAATCCATTCCTCCATCATCATTAAATCAAAACTTTTCAGAATAATGTATACCACCAATCTCTAAAAATTCCAAGGGTGATTTTGAGAGAAACTGTCGATTTATGTATAATGAACCGTTTTGGAAGCCGGTCAATCCAGGCGCCGGCATATTGTCCGTCATGATCCATCCGACGTTGCCCGAAGCCCGTCATTAACCGAATAAAAAAGAGCGGCGATACGGCCTTGCCGTTCCGCCACTCTTTCCCTTTTCACGCCCGTGCCGGGCATTCCATTATTCCGTTAATCCGCCGCTTCCGGCAACTTTTTATCTGTCGTTCTCAGACTTAATAGTATGCCAGTCTTTCTTTGTGCGCCTCTTCGTACGCTCTGATCTTGTCCTCATGCTGCAGCGTCAGGCCGATGTCGTCGAGACCGAGCAACAGGAACTGACGGCGGTGCTCGTCGAGATCGAACCGGATTTCCAGCCCGTAATCGTCGCGCAACACCTTGTTTTCCAGATCCACATGCAGCTGATAACCGTCGTGCTTCGCCGTGCGTTGGAACAGTTCGTCCACCTGCTCTTCCGGCAACGTAATCGGCAGGATGCCGTTCTTGAAGCAGTTATTGTAGAAAATATCGGCGAAGGAAGGCGCGATGATCGCCTTGAATCCGTAATCCATGATCGCCCACGGCGCGTGCTCGCGCGACGAACCGCATCCGAAATTGGCGCGGGCGAGCAGGATGGACGCTCCCTTGTAGCGCGGCTTGTTCATTTCAAACTCCGGATTCGGCGTTACCCCGTCTTCGAGAAAACGCCATTCGAAAAACAGAAATTGTCCGAAACCCGTCCGTTCGATTCGTTTCAAAAATTGCTTGGGGATAATCGCGTCCGTATCGACGTTCACGCGGTCGACCGGAGCGACGATTCCGCTATGCCGGATAAATTTTTCCATCTGCAGTTTCTCCTTTCCCTTTATGTGACGTTCCTGCTTTCGTCGGCCGTAACCGCTTCAGATCACACCGTAACGGCTTCGTCTTTAAACTCCCAGAAACGAACGTCTACGAAATGTCCCTTGATCGCAGCGGCTGCCGCCATCTCCGGAGAAACGAGATGCGTTCTTCCGCCGCGGCCCTGACGGCCTTCGAAGTTGCGGTTGGATGTCGATGCGCAGCGATCTCCGGGATTCAGCACGTCCGGGTTCATCGCCAGACACATGCTGCATCCTGCGTCTCTCCATTCGAATCCCGCTTCGATGAAAATCTTGTCGAGTCCTTCCTTCTCCGCCTGCAGCTTGACGCGTCCCGAACCGGGCACGACGATCGCTTCCACGTTCGGATGAACCTTGTATCCCTTGGCTACAGCGGCGGCTCTGCGCAAATCTTCGATGCGGCCGTTCGTGCAGGAGCCGATGAACACGCGATTGATCGTAATATCCGTCATCTTCGTGCCCGGCGTCAGCCCCATGTATTCAAGCGCCTTCTGCGCGGCTTTGCGTTCCGTTTCGGTCGGGAAATCGTCCGGATGCGGCACGACGCCCGTGATGTCGCAGCCCATGCCCGGAGAAGTTCCCCAGGTTACTTGCGGAACGAGATCGCTCACGTCGAATTCAACGCGCGCGTCAAACTTGGCGCCTTCATCCGTGCGCAGTTTCTTCCATTCTTCCACGGCGCGGTCGAACGCTTCGCCTTTCGGCGCGTATTCGCGGCCGCGCAAATATTCGAACGTCTTCTCGTCCGGCGCGATCATGCCCGCGCGCGCGCCCGCTTCGATCGACATGTTGCAGACGGTCATGCGCTCTTCCATCGAAAGATCGCGGATCGCTTCGCCCGTGTACTCGATGACGTAGCCGGTTGCGAACGCCGTTCCGAATTTCTTGATCAGACCGAGGATAATGTCTTTCGCCGAGATGCCCGGTTTGCGTTTGCCTTTGATATGCACTTCCATCGTCTTCGGCTTTGCCTGTTGCAGACATTGCGTCGCCAGCACATGCTCCACTTCGCTCGTGCCGATGCCGAACGCGAGAGCGCCGAATGCGCCGTGGGTCGACGTGTGGCTGTCGCCGCAAACGATCGTCTTGCCCGGCTGCGTCAACCCGAGCTCAGGTCCCATAACGTGAACGACGCCTTGATCGATGGAGTTCAGGTCATACAGTTTGATGCCGAATTCCTGGCAGTTTCTCGTCAACGTGTCCACTTGCTGTTTCGAGATCGGGTCCTTGATGTTGAACCGGTCTTTCGTCGGCACGTTGTGGTCCATCGTCGCGAAGGTCAAATCCGGACGGCGCACCTTGCGTCCCGCCAGACGCAAACCTTCAAACGCCTGCGGGCTCGTTACCTCATGCACCAAGTGAAGATCGATATACAGTATGCTCGGTTTGCCTTCCTCTTGGTGAATGACGTGATTATCCCAAATTTTTTCAAACATTGTTTTAGCCATTCATCCTCACCTCTTGTCCCATTCATCGTTCTTCCTATTGTATCTGATCTTATCGTACCATGGCGGCGTTCATTGTTCCAAGATATAATATCTATAAAAGCTATAGATATTCACAATAATAATCCATTGCAGGAAAGCAAATTGGAATCTCGCAAGTTCGCGTTGTTCATTCTATTTTACGGAAAGGACCGAGACGATTGGAGTTCAGACAACTGCAATATGTCGTGCAGCTGGCGAACGAGAAAAATTTCTCGCGCGCCGCTGAGAAGCTTCATATCGCGCAACCGTCGCTCAGCCAGCAGATCGCCAAGCTCGAGAAAGAATTGGGAATCCAGCTTTTTCAGCGCAACACAAGCTCCGTTGATCTCACCTACGCGGGCAGCATATTCGCGAAGCGGGCGCAAAAAATACTCGATATGGTCGCCCAGTTGCAAAGCGAGATGGACGATATATCGCAGATGCGCAAAGGGCGCCTTATGATCGGCAGCCTGCCGATCACCGGAGCCCACATATGGCCGAAAGTGCTGCCGATATTCCGGCAACGGTATCCGGATATCGAGATCGTGCTCGTCGAAGAAACGACGGCGGTGCTGGAACAGCTGACGGCGAACGGGCAGACGGACGTCAGTCTGCTGACTCTGCCGCTGCAGGATAAAACGCTGGACTATATTCCGCTCATCGAAGAAACGATCTATCTCGCCGTGCCGCAGAATCATCCGCTCGCCTGCCGGACCGAAGGCGTGTCGCTCTCGGCGTTCGCGGACCAGCCGTTCATTCTGCTGAAGAAAGGCCAGGGATTTCGCGACACGTCCGTCCAAATATGTGCGGATGCCGGATTTTCGCCGCAAATCGTCTTTGAGAGCAGCAACATCGAGACGGTTCAGTCGCTCGTCGCCGCCGGGATGGGCGTCGGCTTCGTGCCGCAGATGGTCGCCAGGGCGGCCTGGAGCGAGCACGCCCCCGTATATTTGACGATCACGGAACCTTACACGCCGTACCGAACGATCGTCATCGCGCACAAACGCGACCGCTATATGACGAAAGCGGCGATGGCGTTTATCCGCACGATGGTTGAAGTCATCCGTCCCGACCGTACAGTTCGGGACGACGATCGCTGAACACCGGGATGCGGCTTCGGACTTCATCGACCTTGGACAGATCCAGCGCGGCGCTGACGATATCCTCCGCTTCCCCGCTCTCCGCCAGCACTTCGCCCCAGGGATCGATGATCATCGAGTGGCCGAAGAAATCGCTCTTGCCGTCGGAACCGACGCGGTTCACCGCACAGACGTACATTTGGTTTTCGATCGCCCTCGCCATGAGCAGCGTGCGCCAATGATGCAGGCGAGGATTCGGCCACTGCGCCGGGACGAACAGGATCTTCGCGCCGCCGAGCGCGATGTTTCGCGCCAGTTCCGGAAAGCGGATGTCGTAGCAGATCATCATGCCGGCCGCATGCCCGTCGATGCTCAATCTGCCGATTTCATCGCCCGGCGTTAAATAATGATGCTCATCCATCAGCCGGAACAGATGAATTTTCGAATACCGCGCGTGCATGCGTCCTTCCCGGTCGAACGCGTAGATCGTGTTGCGCACGCGCCCGCTGTCCGCATCCGCAACGGAGCCGGCGATGATATGGACGCCGGATTTTTTCGCCATGTCCGAAAATGTCCGCCTTGTTCGTTCACCGTTCCGGTCCGCGATGCCGCCGATCCGTTCGAGCGCATAACCCGTATTCCACATTTCGGGCAGAACGATGACATCGGGTTTGGTTTCGTCAGAAAGCGCCTCTCCGATTTTGACCGCCGCATGCCGGAAGTTCGCATCGGGATCTCCCGGCACGATATCCATCTGGATGAGCGCCACGCGCAAAGCATCGGATTGCATGTCGATCAGATGTCCTCCTCACAATCGGGTGAAAATCGCCGACGGCCGCGGAACTTCGCGTACTCGGTTGTTTCACCGCGATTTCCGCATACCGCAAGTTTCATTCACGTATTTTTCATGCACGCATACACGACACTTTCCTGCATGACTCAGTCTGCACGAGTGTCCATGCATGAATCTTCACGCACGTTTTTTCATACACGCATCTGCCGTGCACGAGTCTTGCATACACGCATCTTTCCCATTGTAACATAACGTTCTCATCCTTCATAGACGATGGCGGATATATCCTGTTTGCCTCGCGGTGCGGCGGTTTATCGGATTTCTTCATATCGGAGACAAAATCTGATTGTCTGACCATCCGAACCGCTTTTGAACATGACTATTTATCATATGAGTGGGTGTCGATGGATTGCAAGAATTCCACAACGGCCGCTTCCGATAACAGACTGTACAGATCGGCGCAAAACATGTAACATTGTTTCCGTATGCGACGAATGCTTTTGTGATGCATGTTATCGATCTGTTTATTTTGATCTGTGCTGGAGTGAAGAACATACGATGGCTGCTTTTATACCGGCGGACCGCATGAACCGGCTGCCTGACCAGTTTTTCAGCGCGCTCGTGAAACGGGCGAACGAAGAAATTGCCAAAGGGAATGATGTCATCAACCTCGGCCAGGGCAACCCCGACCGGCCGACGCCGCCGCATATCGTGCAGGCTTTGCAGGAGGCCGCGGCCAATCCGCTTTATCACCGTTATCCGCCGTTCAGCGGTTTTCTGTTTTTGAAAGAAGCCGTGGCGCATCGGTATAAAGAAGATTACGGCGTCGAGCTGGACCCGGAGACGGAAGTGGCGGTGCTTTTCGGCGGCAAAACGGGAATCGTCGAGATCGCGCAAATCATGCTGAATCCCGGCGATCTGTGCCTTGTACCCGATCCGGGCTATCCGGACTACTGGTCGGGAATCGCGCTGGCCGGGGGACGGATGGCGTTCATGCCGCTGAAAGAGGATAACGGCTTTCTGCCGGATTACGATGCCGTCAGCGAAACGGACCGGCGGGACGCGAAGCTGATGTTCATCAATTATCCGAACAATCCGACGGGCGCGACCGCCTCCGCCTCGTTCTATCTCGATACGATCCGCTTCGCGGAGCGCTACAACATCGCCGTTGTCAGCGATTTCGCGTACGGAGCGATCGGCTTTGACGGACACAAGCCGCTCAGCTATTTGCAATTTCCCGGCGGCAAGGAAACCGGCATCGAGATTTACACGCTTTCCAAAACGTACAATATGGCGGGCTGGCGCGTCGCCTTCGCCGTAGGAAACAAAGATCTGATCGCATTGATCAACAAGATCCAGGATCATTATTATTGCAGCCTGTTCGGCAGCATTCAGGAAGCGGCCAGCCGCGCGCTCACCGGGCCGCAGGACTGCGTGCGCGAACTGGTCGCGCTGTACGAGCGCAGGCGCAACAAACTGTTTGAGGCGCTGCATGCCCACGGCTGGCGGGCGAAACCGCCCCAAGGCTCATTCTTCTGCTGGCTTCCCGTTCCGAACGGCATGTCTTCGGCGGCGTTCGCGGAGCTTGTGCTGCGCGAGGCGAAGGTCGTCGTCGCTCCCGGCATCGGCTTCGGCGAACACGGCGAAGGATACGTGCGGGTGGGACTTCTCACGGACGAACACCGCCTTGTCGAAGCCGTGGATCGCATCGCCCGTTTAATGCTGTGAAGCCGCGCCGGGCTGTGACGATGCACCTTTACAACCGCATCCTCACATGTTATTCTTACATACATAGGAAGACCGCAAGAACATATGGAAACGTGATGACGGGACCAGTAGGAAGATGATCGCGTTGCAGAGAGTGATCCATTTTGGTGAGAGGATCGCCGCGGATGCTTGCCGAACCCACCCCCGAACGGTCAGCGATGAGCTGAACAGCCCCCGCTGTTAACGGGACCAGAGTTGGATGATCTTTGCATCATCAAGTGAAGGTGGTACCGCGGAAGTTTCAGACTTTCGTCCTCGCAGGACGGGAGTCTTTTCTATTTATGGCGCATATTCGAACTGACGGCCGTAAGTCCGGCCGCACGAACGTGCGATGTTGAAGACCGCTATCCGAAACCTGTTGAACCGCTCGCAATATGCAAGAAAAAGATTCATGAAGATTCACTTTATTGGCAGGATGTGACGACATTGAACACGCAAAACAGACGCATCGTACTCAAATTCGGCAGCAGTTCCCTGACATCGCCGGAAGGCGGGCTTGACCGCGGCAAGATCGAGTATTTCGCCCGGGAGATCGCACAGTTGCACGCGCGCGGCGAGGAACAGATCATCGTGTCGTCCGGTGCGGTAGCGGCCGGGTTCCGCTTGATCGGTTATAAGGCGCGGCCGAAGCAGATCAACGAAAAGCAGGCCTCCGCCGCGGTCGGCCAGGCGCTGCTCATGCAGGCATACAACGAAGCGTTCGGCCGGTACGGCATCCGCGTCGCGCAAATCTTGCTGACGCGATCGGATTTCTCCAACCGCAAGCGGATTCAGAACGCCTGGATGACGATGCAGGAATTGCTCAGACACCGGATCGTCCCGATCATCAACGAGAACGACACGGTGTCGATCGATGAACTGAAATTCGGCGACAACGACACCTTGTCCGCGCTCGTAGCAAATCTCGTCAAGGCGAGGCTGCTCGTGATCGTCACCGATACGGACGGCATCTACACCGATGATCCGCGGCGCAACCCGAATGCGGTAAGGCTCGATAAAGTCGAAGAGATCGACGATTACATCTGGAGCATCGCGGGCGGAGCCGGCACGAGCGTCGGCACCGGCGGCATGCGGACGAAGATCGAAGCGGCCCGCATCGCCACGCGCGGCGGCATCCCCGTGTTCATCGGCAGCGCCAAAGAACCCGGCGATATCGTTCAGGCCGTGGACGGAAGCGGACACGGAACGTATTTCAAAACGCACGGTGAAAGTTTGTCGATGAAGCGGCAATGGATCGGCTTCCACAGCGAAGTGCGGGGCACGATCTACGTCGATGACGGCGCCGCGTCGGCGCTGCTGCAGGCGGGCAAAAGCCTGCTCGCGGCGGGCGTCGTCGGACTGTCGGGCGAATTCCACCCCGGCGACGTCGTGGAGGTCGCGACCAAAGACGGAAAGAAAATCGGACGCGGCATCGTCAATTACGCATCCTGGCAGTTACAGGCCGTGCAGGGACTGAGCACCGAGGATGTGATGCACCGGGTCGAAGTTTCGCGCCCGGAAGTGATTCATCGCGACGAATGGGTCGCATTGACGGATCATTGATCCTTAATGATTTCATCATATTTGAAGGAGGATGAAACCACCCATGAGTGAAGTAAGAGAAAAGGCATTGCTTGCCAAGCAAACGACGGGCAAGCTGGCGGGACTCTCCACGGAGCAGAAAAACGCCGCTCTGCATGCGATGGCGGACGCGCTCATCGCCAACCAGGCCGCGATCATCGACGCGAATGAGCAGGATTTGCGGCACGGCCGCGAGAACGGCCTGACCTCCTCCCTGCTCGACCGGCTCGCGCTGAACGAGTCGCGCATCGCGGGCATGGCGGAAGGCTTGCGCCAGGTTGCCGAATTGCCCGATCCGATCGGCGACACATTGGAGACGTACACGAGACCGAACGGCCTCCTCGTGAAGAAAATCCGGGTGCCGATCGGGCTGATCGCGATGATCTACGAAGCGCGCCCGAATGTGACGGTCGATGCCGCGGGCCTCGCCCTGAAAACGGGCAATGCGGTGTTGCTGCGCGGCGGCTCTTCCGCCATCCGCTCCAATCTCGCGATCGTCCGCGTATTGCATGAGGCGCTGTCCCGCACCGACGTGCCGCCGCAAGCGCTGCAGATCATCGAAAACCCGGACCGCGCGTCGGTGGACGAACTTCTGAAGCTGAACGGCATCGTCGACGTCGTCATTCCGAGAGGCGGCCAGTCGCTCATCCAGACCGTCGTGAAAAATGCGACCGTCCCGGTCATCGAAACCGGCGCCGGTATCTGCCATACGTACATCGACAGCGAAGCCGATCCGGACATGGCGCTGTCGATCGCCCATAATGCGAAGGTGCAGCGGCCGTCCGTATGCAACGCGATGGAGACGCTGCTCATTCATCGATCGTTCGCGGAACAACATATGAAAGCGATCGTCGCCAAGTTCCAGGAGTCCGGTGTCGAACTGCGCGGCTGTCCGGCATCGCGCAGGCTGGCGGACGGCATTCGCGAAGCGACGGAACAGGACTATGCGACCGAATACAACGACTATATCCTGAATATCAAAATCGTGCAGGACGTGCATGAGGCAATCGAACATATCGCGAAATTCGGCACGATGCACTCCGAATGCATCGTCACCGAGAACCAGGAAACCGCGGAGCTTTTCCTGCGTTCGGTCGACGCGGCGGCGGTCTATCACAACGCTTCGACGCGGTTCACCGACGGATTCGAATTCGGGTTCGGGGCGGAAATCGGCATCAGCACGCAGAAACTGCACGCGCGCGGACCGATGGGACTGCCCGCGCTCACGTCGACGAAATATTTGATCTACGGTCACGGGCAAATTCGCACATAAGGAGTTCGTGTATCCATGAATGATACCATCCCTGCAAAACATATTTGTTTCATCGGCGCCGGCTCGATGGCCGAAGCGATCATCAAGGGATTGATCGCCAAGCGGCTGTTCGCTCCCGGACAGATCAGCGCGGTCAATCGAAGCGATGCCGAACGTTTGCGCACGCTGTCGGCGTCATACGGCATCACGATTCCGGCAGGCGAGGCGGACAAGGAAACGTTGGTCACCCGGGCGGACGTCGTCGTGCTGGCGATGAAACCGAAAGACGCCGCGCAGGCGCTCGGCGCGATCGGCCCACTGCTGCAGGAGCGCCAGCTGATCATCTCCGTCATCGCCGGATTGACGATCTCCTCCCTGACGAAGATGCTGGGAAAACCGCTTGCGATCGCCCGCACGATGCCGAACACCTCAAGCATGATCGGCCTGGGCGCAACCGGCATCTGCTACTCCGATCAGGTAACGGCCGAGCAGCGGCTGTTGGCGCGGACGATCTTCGAATCCGTCGGCATCGTGCATGAAGCCGACGAACCGCTGCTCAACATCGTCACAGGCGTATCGGGCAGCGGTCCCGCTTATATTTATTACATCATGGAAGCGATGATACAGGGCGGCATCGAAGGCGGACTTTCTCCGCAGGCCGCGGAAGAGCTGACGGTGCAAACGGTGCTCGGCGCGGCGATGATGGTGCGGCAGACGGGCGAAAAACCCGAGGAACTGAGACGAAAAGTCACTTCTCCGGGCGGCACTACGCAAGCCGCGATCGAACTGATGGACTCGTTCAAAGTGCGGGAAGCGGTGACGCGGGCGGTGAAGCGCGCCGCCGAACGGGCCGAGGAGCTCGGATCGATGTTGGATAAAACGTAAACTGGAAAGGCGGGAATGACTGACAAAGATGAAATCCTATACGATAGCGACTTACCGGCTTTACGATGAGAAAGCCGATTTCCGCAAAAAGGCGGAAAGCATCGCGGTCGGCTTAACCGTCGGCTCGTGGACCGAACTTCCGGAAGCGAAAAAACAGCATATGAAACAGCATCTCGGGGAAGTCGTCAGCGTGGACGTGCAAGAATCCGACGAACGATGCGCGATCATCCGCATCGCTTATCCGGACCGCAACTTCAGCAGGAATATTTCCTCGCTTCTCGTGACGGTGTTCGGCAAACTGTCGATGGACGGCCGCATCAAACTGCTCGACATCGAATTTTCGGATGAATTCGCCGCGGCCTTCCCCGGACCCGCCTTCGGAATCGAGGGCGTGCGCGAGTTGCTCGGCGTACATGACCGGCCTTTGTTGATGAGCATTTTCAAATCGGTGATCGGCCACGATCTTCCGGAACTGCGCGAACAGTTTGTCCAGCAGGCGCTCGGAGGAGTCGATCTGATCAAGGACGACGAAATTTTGTTCGAAAATCCGCTCACGCCGATTCAGTTGCGGGTGCAAACGTGCATGCAGGCCGCCATGGAGGCGCAGCAGAAAACGGGGCAAAAACTGTTGTACGCCGCGAATTTGACCGGACCGGTGTTCGGGTTGAAAGAACAGGCGTACAAGGCGGTCGAAGCAGGCGCCAACGCTCTCCTGTTCAACGTACTCGCTTACGGATTCGATGCGCTGGCCGAGCTGGCCGCCGATCCGAACATTCCCGTGCCGATCGCCGCGCACCCCGCGCTGGCAGGCGCGCTTTACCCGTCCGCCCATTACGGCATCGCCGCGCCGCTGTTGCTGGGCAAGCTCATGCGGCTCGCGGGAGCGGATCTTGTGCTGTTCCCGTCTCCCTACGGATCGGTCGTCATGCCCAAGGAGGATAACCTCGCCATCGACAAATATCTGAAAGAGCCGGGCGTTCACCGCGCCAGCTTCTCCGTTCCTTCCGCAGGCATCCATCCGGGACTTGTGCCCGCGATCGTGCGCGATTTCGGTCGCGATGTCGTCGTGAACGCCGGAGGCGGCATCCACGGACACCCGATGGGCGCAATCGCGGGCGGCAAGGCGTTCAGACAGGCGATCGATGCGGTTATGGCCGGTATCCCGCTGCGCGAAGCCGCGCGGGAACAGGAGGAACTCCGGCAAGCGATCGACCGCTGGGGGGTGCGCGAATGACCGAACCAGCCGGTAGAAAACCGGTCGTGTTCTGCGACTTCGACGGCACGATCACGGAAAACGACAACATCATCGCCATCATGAAGCATTTTAACCCGCCCGGCTGGGAAGCCATCGTCGATCAAATCTTGAAAAGGGAACGGTCGGTTCAGGACGGAGTCGGCGACCTGTTCTCCCGTTTGCCTGTTCACAAGCGGTCGGAAATTACGGATTATGCGGTCAGACAAGCCCGCATCCGCGCCGGCTTCAGGGAATTTCTCGAGCTGTGCGATGAAGGCGGCATCGACTTTTACGTCACGAGCGGCGGCATCGACTTTTTTGTCCATCCGATTCTCGCCCCGCTGCCGATCAAACGCGATCATATTTTTTGCAACGGCAGCGACTTCAGCGGCGAATACATCCGCATCACCTGGCCACACAGCTGCGATGACCGATGCGCCAACGGCGGCTGCGGCATGTGCAAGACGCGCATCATGCGCCGCTTCCCGCCGGAACGGCACTATCGCATCGTGATCGGGGACAGCGTGACGGATCTCGAAGCGGCCAAACTCGCCGATCTGGTGTTTGCCCGCTCGCATCTGGCGGATCATTGCGCCAAAACCGGCATGCACTTCGTGCCGTATGAAACGTTTTACGAGATAGCGGATTACTTGCGGAAAGAGGTGATGTGACGTGATGATCCGACTGGAAGATAAAATGCGGGCATTCGCCGAATTGACGGAGATCAAGACGAACTTCGCATCGCGCGGATGGTTTCAGGCAACGGGCGGCAATTTGTCGGTGCGCATCGGCGATTATTCGCCCGATCAGTTCGCGTTCGCCATCACCGCCAGCGGCAAAGACAAAACGGTCAACACCCCTGAAGATTACCTGATCGTCGATCAGGACGGCAGGCCGTTGGAGGAGACGGGTTTGAAACCGTCAGCTGAAACGTGCATTCACTGCGAAATATACCGGCTCACCGGAGCCAAGGCGATATTCCACATTCATACGGTATTCAACAACCTCGCTTCCGCCATTTATGCGGAGCGCGGAAGCATCCCCGTCCGTGCGGTCGAACTGATCAAAGCGCTCGGCATATGGGAACAGGACGCGGAAATCGAGATTCCGATTCTCCCGAACTACGCCGATGTCCCGAAAATCGTGCCGCTCATCGAATCGCGCCTGAATCCGCGCGTGCCCGGCATCGTACTCGACAAACACGGCATCTATGCGTGGGGAGATTCCGTCTTCGCCGCCAAACGGCATCTCGAAGCGTTCGAGTTCATGTTCGAGTATGTGTATCGGCTGAAATTGCTGGAACGTTGACCGCGGCATGACCCCAACGTCATCAAAACGGCACGGAAAAGACTCAATCTTCTGTAATAAGGCTTACAAAAACAGGCTTGTATGTACGAAATAAGGCTCCCTCTTTGACGTCCTGTGCGGCCGTCACGCCGCTTCGGACAGAGGGAGCCTTCTGTTCATGCCGTCCATCCTTGCCTCAAACCGCGGAAAACTTCCGAGCGTTCTCCTCTTTGCCTCAAACCGAGAAACTTCTGATTATTCCCCTTCTTTATCTCAATCTCAAACCGCGAAACTTTTGAGTAGTCTCCTGCTTTACCTCAAACCGCGAAATTTCTGCGTATACTCCTTCGCCTGTTCGACGGTATGGATATTGTTTCGGTGCCAATCGAGCAAGATGCGGTCTATATAACGGAAGGACACTTTTCCAGCAAACACCGCTTCCTTCAACGCCGCCAGGATCAATGCCTGCGAATACCGGTCATGATCCAGCCAGTTATTGATCATCTCCACCTCCATCGGGGTGAGCGGTCTTCCGAACTCCTGCTCGAAGATATGGAAAAGATTATCCTCCGCCGTTTTTTCATTCTGCCGGCCGACGATAAGGCCGTAACCCCGATTCAGCCCGTCGAACTCCGCCATGCTTTCCTCCGTTTCGCCGATCCCGCTGCCTGCGGCATGCTTCCCGGTTTCAACAGTGCTGACAACCGCTTGCCCGCCGTTTTCCCCATCGTATTCCCGCAACGAATCTTCCTTGCTGATGACGGACGCCAGCTTCATCCAAAGCGGCGAAAGCGAATATCGCTCCACCTGCAGGCCGGTGGACGGATCGACCTCCTCCACGATTTCAATAAACCGCTGTTTGATCAGCCGCTGCAGCATGCGGACGACGGTGTCTCCATCCGTCGACATGCGGCTTTGGATCTCTTCGATCGTCGGAAAAGACTTCTCCTCTTTCTCGCGATACGCGATCAGCTGAATGATGAGCATCGCCTCGGCTTCCGACAAATTCAGCTTATGATAATATTTCAAAAAAACGTAAGGCAGCGAGACTCCGCCATCCGCCATCGCCGTAACGAGTCCTGCGACATAACCGCGTTGTTGCTCCAAATGAAGCTCCTTCATCATACAAGACGCCCTCCCAAGATCATCGCACGATATCATTGCCCGAAAGAGTGCACGATACGGCTCCATCATCATCTTCTGCAGTCGATATGTGCGGTCCGATTCGACGATGTGCGAAATGCGACGCGCGATCGAGTATTGCGCTTCGCAACCTCCTCGAATGAAGACATGTGTCGGTCTGTTTGTCATCAGCCCGGCATGTTACTGACCTTGCGCTTCCTTCTCCCTCAACAGGCGATACGTGTCGCGCGCAATCATCAATTCCTCGTTCGTAGGGATGACAAGCACCTCGACCCGCGAGTCATCCGCGCTGATGCGCCGGACTTCGCTGCTGCGGACGGCGTTGCGTTCCTCATCCAGCTTCACCCCGAGGTAGGTGAGATTTTCGCATACCTGCTTGCGCAGAACGACCGAATTTTCGCCAATCCCCGCGGTGAATACGATCACGTCCACGCCGTTCAAAGCCGCCGCATACGATCCGATATACTTGCGCAAACGGTATTCGAACATATCGAACGCCAGCTTCGCATTCGGGTCCGTATCCATCGCCTCGGTGATCTCGCGCATATCGCTGCTGAGCCCGGATATCGCCATGAGACCGCTGTGCTTGTTCAACATCGAGTTGACTTCATTGATCGTCAACTCTTCCTTGGCCATCGCGTACGGGACGATCGCGGGGTCCAGGTCGCCGCTTCTCGTTCCCATCATAAGCCCTTCAAGCGGCGTCATGCCCATGCTCGTGTCGAACGATTTGCCGTCCTTGATCGCCGTCACGCTCGCTCCGTTCCCGATATGACAGGTGATGATTTTCAGCGATTCCAGCGGTTTGTTCAAAAATTTGGCCGCCTGCTCGCTCACATACTGGTGGGAAGTGCCGTGGAAGCCGTAACGGCGCACCATGTGCTTCCTGTACAGCACCTTCGGAATCGGGTACAAATAGCACATCGGCGGCATCGTCGAATGAAACGCGGTGTCGAACACGACAGCCTGCGGCACATCGGGCAAGTTCGCCTCCATCGCCATAATCCCCATCAGGTGGGCGGGATTGTGAAGCGGCGCCAGGTCGAACAGACGGCGAATTTCCTGCTTCACCTCATCGTTGATGAGCATCGATTTCGTCAATTTTTCCCCGCCGTGGACGATTCGATGGCCGACGGCGTTGATCTCATTGATCGAACCGATCACGCCGTGCACGGGGTCCGTCAGCTTCTGCAGGACGATCCTGACCGCCGTCGTATGATCGAGAATCTCCTCCACAGCGTGAAGATCCTCGCGCCCCTTCGGCTGATGGACGATGATCGACGCATCCATGCCGATCCGCTCGACTCGGCCTTTGGCCAACACGGACTCGTCCTTCATATCATAAAGCTGGTATTTCAAAGAGGAGCTTCCCGCATTGATCACCAATATCTTTGTCATGAGATCCGGTCACCATCCCTGTCGTATTTGAAGAAGCCTTCCCCGGTCTTCACCCCGAGACGCCCCGCGCGCACCATCTTTTTCAACAAGACGGACGGTCGGAATTTCAGATCGCCGTATTCGCGGAACATCCGCTCCATCGCGGCGAGCACGGAATCGAGGCCGAAACGGTCGCACATTTCAAGCGGGCCGTAGCGGAAATCGTATCCGATGCGCATCGCCGAATCGATGTCCTCGGCGCTCGCCACCCCCTCCTGCAGCGTGTGGAGCGCTTCGTTGATCAGAATGCAGATCAATCTCGTCGTCACAAAACCGGGCGACTCGAACACCATGATGCCTTTTTTCTGAATGACCGATTCCACAAAATATTTCGCCTGCTCGTATGTTTCTTCCGACGTGCGGAGTCCGCGCACGATCTCCACCAGATCGATGCGGGAAACCGGATGTATGAAATGAAGCCCGATGACCCGGCCCGGATCTTTCACCACGCTGGCGATCTCCGTAAGGCTGAGCGCCGACGTATTGCTCGCGAGGATGACGTCGGGTTTTGTCACCCGGTCCAGTTCGATGAACACTTCCTTCTTGATGTCCATATCTTCCGTCACCGCTTCGATCACCATATCGACATCTTTCAACATGGACTTGTCTGAAATTTTATGAATCCGGGATAAGATCAATTTTTTCTCCGCCGTGGTGATCGCCCATTTCTCGATCTGTTTATCCAGGCTGATTTCGAGCATTTGAAAGGCGTGTTCCAGCTGCTCTTCGCTCTTCTCAACCAAGTAGACTTCGAGGCCTTTCTGCGACAGCATCTCCGCAATGCTTCTCCCCATCGTGCCGCCGCCGATAACGCCTATCTTCTTAAATCTCATACGCTCCCATCCTTTGGTTCGTATTAATCTGCTACACTATTATCATACATACTTTTTATATCGTTTGCATTAAACCGACATAACTTTCATCCTATGTTCGAAATGTTCGCAAAATGATACGAAAAAACGACTTTTTCCGCGCCGGCCTGTGACAAAATCACTGGCGGCGGCGCAAAAAAGCCGTTCCCCCATAAAGCCTGTATTGATGACGGATCATGAATCGGCGTACGGATGCGCCTCGCCGGATCGCATCCGCCATCGATCCGGTGAAGAAAAATCGGCATCGGGCTGCGTCGTCCGCGGTCTGCCCGAGCCTGCAGCCTCCGCGTCTGCTTGACGGTTCAACTGCGGCCTACGCGCTCGTCGGCTGCTCAAGATCGTGCAGCAACTCCCGGAACCGCTCGCCCGACATCGTCTCCTCGTGCATCAAGATGTCGAGTGAACGAAGGAACACATGGCGGTGCTGTTCCAAAAGTCGTCGGGAACGCTCCGTCAGCTCGTCGAGAATTTCCTGATTCACCCGCTTCCATTCGGCCTTGTCCACCATGTCCCGGTGAACGATTCCGAGTGAAGTCAGGCCGCATTCGACCATCATGTTCACATAGTTCATCGCCTGCTCGAAGTCATTGCGCGAACCGGTGCTTCTCCCTCCGTAAAACATCTCTTCCGCCACCGATCCGGCCAAAGCGATCATGATCTGCTCTTCAAGAAACTCCTTCGTGTACAAATACTGCTCTTTCTGGGGATTGTGCCGGACATACCCGAGCGCCGCCCCGCGCGGCCGCAGCGAAACCTGGGATACGGAGTTCGGCCGCACGAGTTCCGCCATAATCGCATGCCCAAGCTCATGAAGCGCCACACGTTCCTTCTCTTCCCGCGTCGCTTCGCGGTCCGTCTGCTCGCCCATCATCACCTTGTCGATCGCCTGCGACAAATGATGCTGATGGATGAACTCGCTGTCGTCGCGCATCGCATAGATCGCCGCTTCGTTCATCACGCTCTCCAGCATCGCGCCGGAGAATCCGAACGTCTCTTCCGCGATCTTGTCGAGATCGACGCTTTCGTGCAGTGGCTTGTTCTTGGCGTGGATGTTCAAGATATGCAGGCGTCCTTTTTTGTCCGGCAGATCGACTTCGATGTGCCTGTCGAATCTGCCCGGCCGGAGCAATGCGGGATCGAGGATCTCCTTGCGGTTCGTCGCCGCGATGACAAGCACGCGGGGCGTCGTATCGGTATGGATGCCGTCCATCTCCGTCAGCAATTGATTCAACGTCTGATCGTATTCCTTATGCTGGCCGCCGTCGCGTTTGCCGCCGATCACGTCGATCTCGTCGATGAACACGATCGCGCTGTCCTTGCCTTCCTTCTGCGCGCGCGTTCTCGCCTCCTTGAACAGATCGCGGATGCGGCTGGCGCCGACGCCCACGTACATCTCGATAAATTCGCTCCCCGACGCGGCGACGAACACGGAGTCCGTATAGTGAGCCGCCGCTTTCGCCAGCAGCGTCTTGCCCGTTCCGGGAGGACCGGTCAACAGGATGCCTTTGAGCGGTCGAATGCCCATTTTCTTGATTTCCTCATGCTTGATGAGGAAATCCATCGCTTCGATGATTTCCTGCTTCGCTTTATTTTGCCCGCCGATCTCTTCGAAGCTGATGGTGCTGTTCACCGGCGCGCGTTTTCTGTCCGCCGGTCCGCCCATGCCGCCGCGCATCCGTATCATGTAAAACATCATCGTCCCGATAAACCCGAGAAAAATAAGCGGGATGACGTTCACCCCGATGAAGGCAAGAAAAATGACGACCACCGGTATGGCGCCGATCAACAATTCTTTCCCGTATTTGCTCACAGGCTCCACGCCCCTAACATAGGAGGAACGCGTTCCAGCAAGACGTACTTGACATGCTCACCTTGCGTCAACTGAACATATACATAGGAATCGTCGATCGACGTCCGAATCGTCATGTCCGCGTCTTTATGTTTTTCAAGAATTTGCGGGATCAACCCGTATTTCCTCGTCTCCATCGCTTCCGCGACTTCAAACAAAACCTTGGACCACCATTCATCCAACTGTTCGCTGCTGTCGTCCTCGATACGGATATCGAGCGTTTTCCCGCGGACGACTTCATCCGCCTTTCGGCGCAGGGCATCCACGACTTCGCGAACGTCGGCGTCCTGGTTCAACGCCACGCGTATCGCGACCGAATCGCGGCGCACGTCGACGTCGATCCGTTCAACGCCGTCGAATTGCTCCGCCAGTTCGATGACGGGATCTTTCATGGCCACGCTGTTATATATAAACCATCCGCCAAACAACACCGCTGAAGTTACCGTCACACTGATCAAGATAGGCGCCAGACGCAATTTCATCACGTCAAGTATGCCCCCTTTCTATCTCTCGTGATATACAGATGATATATATCGAAATATATATTCAAGTATATCACAAGGCGGTGCCGTCAGGCGGATGTAAAGTGTGGAAAGCTATTTGCCGAGACGCAGCGTCTCCATCCACGTTCCGTCTTCAAAACGGATATAGTCATAGTAATAGATGTCATCGATCCGATAATATACCTCGAAACACAGTTCCTTTTTCCAGACGCCCGGCGTCATCCGGATGATTTCCGCGCCGCTCCGGCGCGACAGCACGGCGGCTTTCGCCTGTTCGGAGCTGATTCCTTCATCGGCTCGCCTTACGATCGTCTGATCTTCGGACACCCATACGATCATCTCATCTCCCTGATCGTTCAGCCCGCGCACGATAAACCAGGAAAGTTCGCCGTTGAACGGTTCGGTCATCGTCACTTCCGCCAGTTGCCCGGCGTACACCGCTTCCGTCACCGCCTGTCCCCGCTTATCCCAGAACGATGCGTGGATCGTCACATACCATCGGTACAGCAGAAACAGAATCAGCAGGAAGGCCGCCGAAGAAACGATGACGATCGTGCGCACGCGTCTGCGTTGATGCTCCTCGCGCCACTCCTCGGCTCTGCTTTTAACCATTTAACCTCGCGAAGCAGCGGGCCGCTTCATGGCGGATGCGCTCTTCATCCAACGTAGTGCAGACGCGGTTGTTCACCAATCGCTTGCCGTCTACCCAGACATCGGTCACATCTTGCTGGGAAGCGGAATACACAAGATGCGACACCAGATCGGTGTGCGGAACGAAATGAGGCTGATCGATATCGATGGCGATGATGTCCGCCTTGTAACCCGGAGCGAGCATTCCCACATCGTCGAGCCAGATCGAAACGGCGCCGTCGATGGTTCCCATGCGCAGCGCGGCGAACGCCGGCACGACGGTCGGATCGCGCGACACTCCCTTGTGAATGAGCGCCGCGAGCCGAATCTCTTCGAACATGTCCAGATTGTTGTTGCTGGCGGAACTGTCGGTGCCGAGCGACACTTTAACCCCCGCCTTGAGCAGATCCGGGACGCGGGCGATGCCGCTCGCCAGCTTCAGGTTGCTGCCGGGATTATGCGAAACGCGGACGTCGTACCGGCGCAAAATCTCGATCTCTTCGTCGTTCAGATGCACCGCGTGGGCAAGCAGGCAAGGCCGGTCAAACACGCCCAGCCTGCGCAGATGCTCGACAGGTCTGACGCCGTAATCGCGGACGTTCTGTTCCACTTCCTGCACCGTTTCGGACATATGGGTGTGGATCGGAAGTCCGAGCTCATGCGACGCCTGCACGAACTGCTCGATATAATCCGGAGGGCATGTGTAAGGTGCATGCGGAGCGAGCATCGTCGTAATGCGGCCGTTCGCCCGTCCGTTCCATTCCTTGGCGAACCGGACGGCACGCTCGAGCTTCAGGCGGCGCTCCTCCTCGGAGCACAGGCCGATGACGCCGCGCGTCAGCCGCGCGCGGATGCCGGCTTCGTCCACGCATTGGGCGATCACTTCCATATGGTCGTACATATCGACGAACGTCGTCGTGCCGCCTTTCAGCATCTCGACGATCGACAGGAGCGACCCGTAGCGGATATCTTCTTCCGTGTATTTGGCTTCCATCGGCCACATATAATCGGCCAGCCATACCTGCAGCGCCAGGTCATCCGCATAACCGCGAAGCAAAGACATGGGAGTATGACCATGGGTGTTCACGAGGCCGGGCATGAACAGCTTGCCCCGCCCGTCGACCACCTCATCCGCCTGCCAATCTTCGCCAGCTTCCCCTCCGACCTGCACGATGCGGTCATCTTCAATCAGCAGATCGCCCGTCGCATACAGCCGCTCGGCATCCATCGTCAGGTAAAGACCGTTTTTAATCTGAATTTTCACATGAAACCCTCCTTGATCAATCTTCCAGATAATAGGCCAGACTGAGCAGATCCGCGGTGAAATCGGCGTAATGAACCCGAATGTGCGGGGGAACCTTAATGATCACGGGGGCGAAATTCAGGATTCCCTCAATTCCCGCCTCCACCAGCCGGTCCGTAACGTTTTGTGCTTCCGGCGCCGGCACCGTGATGATGCCGACCCTGATGTGATCCGCGCGTATCGTTTCCTGCAGTTTGTCCATAGGCAAAACGGTCAGATGGTTGATCGTCATGCCGATCTTGGAAGGGGAGTTGTCGAACACGGCCTTGATCTTCATGTTGTCCTTCAAATACATGTTATAGTTGCACAAAGCCTGTCCCAGGTTGCCGGCGCCGATCAGGGCCACGTTGATCTGCTGATCGAGCTTCAGGATCTGCCGGATTTTCTCGATCAAATAATTGACGTCGTATCCGATCCCCTTCTTGCCGAATTCCCCGAAATAGGCGAGATCCTTGCGAATCTGCGCGGGATTCAGGTCCAGTCTGGCCCCGAGTTCCTGAGACGATACGGTATGCACGTTTTTATCATTCAATTCGTTCAAATAACGGAGGTAGATCGGCAGCCGGCGTACGACGGATTCGGATATTTTGATCGATTTCATACATTACCCTTCCCTTCCTGATCATGTTGGTTGACTGATCGGAGCCATTCCCTGATGCGGGACGGCATGTCAGCGGTCGCTGTTTGCTCGATGCGAGGCTTTGGCAACGATCTGAGGAAGTACTTACCATACTGTGTATCGATCACGCGCGTATCATACACGACCGCGATTCCTCTGTCATGAACGGTGCGCACGAGCCTGCCGAAGCCTTGCTTGAATTGAATCACGGCTTGCGGCACGGAATATTTCATGAACGGATTTTGCTGCCTGCTCTTCATGTACTCGCTCTTCGCTTCCACATACGGATGGTTGGGCGGCTGGAACGGCAGGCGGACGATGGCGAGCAGACTGAGCGCATCGCCCGGCACGTCCACCCCTTCCCAAAAACTCGACGTGCCCAGCAGCACGCAGCGCGACGTTTCCTGGAACATCCGGATCAATTTGCTGCGGTTGCTGCTCTCGATTCCCTGGCCCAGCACCTGGATATGATGCCCGGTCAGCCGCAGCTTCAGTTCGCCATGGACCTGCTTCAGCATTTTGTAAGAGGTGAACAGCACCAGCATTCTGCCTTCGGTGACAAGCGCCAGCTCCGACAAGGAGGTCGCCAGTTGCTCCAGAAATTTCGCGTCGGCGTTGGACCCCCGGATCTCCGGAAAATCCCTCGGAATAAGAACGAGCGCCTGTTTCTCATACTGAAAAGGCGACGGCAAAAGTACGGTCTTCACCTGCTTGTCCTCCAGCCGATCGAGCCCGAGCTGGTTGACCGCGTATTCGAATGTTTCGTTCACCGTCAACGTCGCCGACGTCAGCACGATGCTGTCCTTTCTGGAAAACACCTGTTCCGCCAGCATCCCGCTCACATCGATCGGAACGCTCATAAACGTCAGGGAACGGTGCTTGTAGAAAGGAGAAGCTTCGATCCAATACACATAGTTTTCATCATCCATGCGCATCAGGAAGCGCAAACTGTCGCGCATGCGGTTCAGCACGGACACTTGTCCGCTCAAATCCGTCGCGGCGCTCTGCAGGTCGAACGAGCCGTCCGCCTCCTTCATGCTTGTCAGCACTTTGTCCATCTCGCGGCAAATCTCGGTCAGGTGAAGATAGATGCGGTCTTCCAATATGACGCAGTCGTCCCATCCTTCGGGCGGCTTGTTCCGGTTGAGCCGGTACACGTACGAGTCGCCCTGCCCGCCCGACGATCGTTCCGCATAGGCGAAGAGAAGGCCGGACAACCGCTCCCAGTCCTCCTTCACCTCCTGAAACTTGGGCACAAGCTGCTCCAGCCGCTCGGCCCAGGCTTGAGCGTCGTCATGCATGCTGCCTGTCAGCTGGTGAATGACCGCGGGCAGCTGACCGCTTTTCGCATCTTTCACAAGGAAGTTGAGCGTGTTCAGAATGCCGAAATAGCTGACTTCAACCCCCATATGTTTGCTTGCCGTCTGTTCGAAATGATGGGCTTCATCCACCACCAGCAGATCGTAAGGCGGAATAACCCGGTTTTCGGCGCGGATGTCCGTCAGCAGCAGCGAATGATTCGTGATGACGACGTCGGAGACGGATGCCTCGTGGCGGGAACGGTGGTAAAAGCATCGTTTGAACCACGGACAAGCCCGGTTCAGGCAGGAGTTCGTATCGCTTTCCACGGAGCGCCAAAAATCTTTGCCCCGCGCCGACAGCTGAAGTTCCTCGTCGTCTCCCCGCTCCGTCTCTCCCAACCAGACGAGAATCTGAGCGGCGGCGATCGCCTGATCCCGGTTTTCAAAATCCCGCCCCGCGAGCCGGTGCTCGAATTTGCGCAAGCAAAGATAATGATTTCTCCCCTTGAGCACCGCGGCGCGGAAAGGAAGCGGAGAAATGTTCTGCAGGAGCGGAATGTCTCTGGACCGAAGCTGTTCCTGGAGATTGATCGTATGCGTGCTGACGACGACCCGGCGTCCTTCCGTCAGGCTCATGTAAAGCGCGGGAATGAGGTAAGCGAGCGACTTGCCCGTGCCGGTGCCCGCTTCGATCAGCAGATGCTTGCCGCCGCGGAAAGCGTCGTATACCTCGTGGATCATCGCCTCCTGTTCCGGGCGCTCCTCATAATGGAGGAACGACGACCTCAGCCTGTCCTTCGCGGTTTCGTAAAAGGAAGCAAAAGTAAGGGCGCTTTCATCATTCCCGTCGATGCCGCGCGGCTCATCGTCATCCGCGTTATCATCGCGCCATTCGCTCACCTTCAGATGAAACCTTCGGAAAAATTCCCCCTGTACCGGATCGGCGGCCGTCGATATCTCGCGCCGAAGGCGAATTTGATCGATCAGCCATTTGAGATCGGCCGCATCCTGACGTCCCTCGAACAACGAAGACAACCGCTGCAACGTGAGCAGCGGCAGGCTCTCCAGCTTCTCGAGGCACATCAAGAAAAGTTCAGCGGTCGCCTTCGCATCCTCTTCGGCATGATGCGCATTGCGCAATGTGATGCCGAGCTCGGATGCCGCCATCGCAAGCCTAAGACTGCCCAACTGCGGATAACAGATGCGGAGCAGATCCATCGTATCCAGCACGGGGCCGGCATAGACCTCGTAACCGACGGATTCAAGCGACCGCTGCAAATAATTCAGATCGAAGTTGACGTTATGTCCGACGACGATCCGGTCTTCCAGCAGCGGCTTCAAACGCGCCGCCACCTCCTCCAGCCTCGGGGCCGAACGCGCGATGTCTTCCGTAATGCCCGTCAGCTGCACGATGAATTCCGGAATCTCCCGATCCGTGTACACATACGAGCTGTACGTCCCGCTGATCTTCCCGTCATCGATCAGCGCGATACCGAACTGCAGCACCTCGTCATCGGATCGGTTGCCCGTCGTTTCTACATCCAATACCGCGAATTTCATTCCAGTTTCTCCATTCTCTTCACTTCAATCGCGCCTGATCCCTCGGCGCTTTACCATCAATACACATTTATCCTTTGCGCTAGGGCGTCCCTATCCCCCGCAGATACCTGCTCACCACGTCAAAGACGCGCTTAGGATAAGTCCCCTTGCATGCTACGCATTCTATCCCTTACATGACCGCAATGCCGAATTGCAAAGCGTCGTTGTTCTTGCCGCATATCTCCAGATTGATTCTGGGATCCTGATAAGCGGGGTCGAATTCAATCGCCATATTAAAGTATTCGATCGCTTTTTCGATATTTCCTTTTTTGGCCTGAATGCATCCGAGAGCATTGTAGGAAACGGCGAGAAATTTGCGGTTTTCCGTCAGCGGCACGATCAGATGAAAATGTCTGCTCGCTTCGTCCAGATCCCCTTTTTGCAAATACCCCATCGCCAAATACAGGCGCGCGATCAAAAAGTCGCCATGCTGCGAAACGAGCTGTTCAAATTCCTTGATCGCCTGTTCGAACATATACAGCTTATAATACCCCTGTCCGCGGCGAAAAGTCTCGGTATAAAGCGCATGATGAGTCCATTCGGCAGACGGTTCCGGCTTTACGTCTTTCACAATGCCGGACATTTTCTCCTCGAACAGGAGCCATTGTTCCAGATAGTCGTCGCTCATCGATTTGAGCGCGAGCAGCTGTTCTTCCAGTTCAAGTTTGCGGGCACTTCCTGCGTTCGGATATTCTTGGATGATCAGATCCAGCATTTCATGCATGCAATCGAATATGGATTTAAACAACAAGCCGCATCCCCGCCTTTTTACCCTCATTGTGCGTTGGGAGCAGGCTTTTCATTCCTGGACGCGATGCCAATTTAGCGCACGGTTCCGTGCATTTCCCCGTTGATCACTTCGATGACCTTGTTGTTTGGCCCCATGATCGCGATTTTCGGCTTGTACGTCCTCGCTTCCTCTTCCGTCATCAGTGCGTAGGAGATGATAATGACCGTATCGCCCGGCTGAACGAGTCTGGCCGCGGCGCCATTCAGACAGATGACGCCAGAACCGCGCGGACCCGGAATCGTGTACGTTTCCAGACGGGCACCGTTGTTGTTGTTGACGACCTGCACTCTTTCGTTCGGGTAAAGATCGATCAGATCCATCAGGTCTTCGTCGATCGTGATGCTGCCCACATAATTCAGATTCGCTTCCGTCACGGTCGCGCGGTGTATCTTGCCCTTCATCATGGTCCGGAACATCAGTTATCGCCTCCTTCTCTCGTCCACAAATGGTTGTCGATCAATCGCGTATGACCGAATTTCACCGCCAGCGCGGCGAGGATGTCGGTCGTTCCCAGCGCAGCGGAAAAGGCTTCCGCCTCATCCAACGGTTCGAGTGACGGATATCCGACGAGTTCCACATAGTCGATCGCCGCAAGCGGCGACGCATGAATCGTCCGCCTGATTAACTCCTTGATTTCCCCGACAGCCGCGTCCGGATGTTCGCGAACATGCTGCTCGGCCAGGCGGAGCGAACGGTTCAACACGAGCGCCTGCTCGCGCTCCTCCGGACTCAGATACACGTTGCGCGAACTGAGAGCAAGTCCGTCCGCTTCGCGCACGATCGGACAAGGAACGATCTCGACCGGTATGTTGAGATCCTCCGTCATCCGGGTGATGACGGCGACCTGCTGCGCGTCCTTCATGCCGAAATAGGCGCGGTCGGGCTGCACGATATGGAATAGTTTCGAAACGACGGTGCAGACTCCGTCGAAATGCCCCGGCCTGGAAACGCCGCACAGCGTGTTCGTAATCCGGTCGACCGACACCTTTGTCAGCGGCTTCGACGGATACATCTCGCTTACGGCAGGCATGAAAACGACATCCGCGCCGTGCCGTTCCGCCAGTTCGATGTCGCGCTGTTCATCCCGCGGATACTTCTCGTAATCTTCATTCGGCCCGAACTGCAGAGGGTTCACGAAAATGCTGATCACGACGAAGCCGCATTCTTCGCGCGCGCGCCGGATGAGGCTCGCGTGCCCGTCGTGCAGATAGCCCATCGTCGGGACGAAGCCCACGAGCTGATGGGGATGCTCCAACCGGTATTGCCGAATCGCTTTCCTCATATCGTCAATGGTGCGGATCACCTTCATGATGGTTTCCCCCTTGTTTCCGTCCATGCGGCGAGTTCATCCAGCATCGCCGCGTCCACATGCGGCGCGTGTTTGTCTTCAGGAAATTGCCGCGTCTTCACATCCGCCACATATTGTTCGATCGCCTGGCGGATCGTATCGCCGATGTTCGCGTATTGCTTCACGAAGCTCGGCTGAATCGGCGTCGCGTAGCTGAGCACGTCGTGATAGACGAGCACCTGACCGTCGCAGGCTCGGCCCGAGCCGATGCCGATCGTCGGAATCGTCAGCCTCTTCGAGATCATCTCGGATACTTCCTGCGGCACCATCTCCAGCACGATCGCGAACACCCCGGCCTGCTCAAGAGCCAGCGCGTCCTCCAGCAGCGTTTGCGCCTGTTCGGCGTTGCGCCCCTGAACTTTCCAGCCGCCGATCTGCAACACCGACTGGGGCGTCAGTCCGAGATGCCCCATCACCGGGATGCCGGCCGTAATGCATGTTTCAACATGATCGAGTATTTTCCGGCCGCCCTCCAGCTTCACCGCGTGCGCCCTTCCTTCCTGCATAAGGCGCGCGGCGTTCTCCAGCGTCCTGTCCGCACTGCCGTGGTACGTCGCGAACGGCATATCGGCGACGATAAACGTGTTCGGCGCGCCCCTGGACACGGCCTTTGTATGATGAATCATATCGCTCAACGTCACCGGAATCGTCGAATCATAACCGAGCACGACCATGCCGAGCGAATCGCCGACGAGGATGATGTCCGCGCCGGCCTGTTCCGCCAGCTTCGCCGAAGGATAATCGTAAGCGGTGATCATCGCGATCGGTTCTCCCCGGGCTTTCATCGCCTTCAGGGAAGCGGTCGTCGCTTTTTTACGTTTGTTGTCAGTCATCGCATTTACCCTCCATTCGATTGGAAGGACCGAAACCGCTGCGCAGATGAAAAAAACCTTAAGCTGCCCGGCTTAAGGTTTCATGTACACGCAGATCCCCGGAACAAGATCCTTCTGTCTCAGTCCTGATGGTTCTAAGCAGAATCCGACCTTACCATCTGTCATCATGTGATTCATACTCAAAATGAATAATTTCGTACATGAACCTGAGTGCAGTTCTGTATAAAGATACCGCCTCAATTTCATTATACATGAAAACGGGACGCAATTCATTAAACAACCTGTAATTTTATCCGTAACCGGAATGTGAACGGAATCGGCGTTCATAAACAAAACCGGAAGATCATACCCGGCCTTCCGCGAAACCGGCTGCGGCGAACACGCCGCCTGACCCATTCCGCCTCGAGCGGTCTGAACATATCAGGAAGACAGCGAAATATCTCCCGCGTATATGGTCATCGTTTCGCCATTCACTAACTTTAACATCAACGCACCGTCCTCGTCAATCGCTTGCTGCCGCCCTTTCATGACGCCTTCGGGCGTATGCATCTCGATCGGCCGTCCCGGGTCCCAGACATACGTCTCCCATATGGTGCGGAAAACCGAAAAACCTTCGCTTAGATAAAGGTCGATCATGACGCGCAGCTCCGTCAAAAATTCCGCGATAATCTGTTCTCGGTTCCACTGCGCGCCGCTGACCGCCATGAGTGATGTCGCCTTATCCTGCAGCCAGTCTGGAAAGGCCTCCTGCGGTACGTTCACGCTGATGCCGACGCCGAGGATGAACCGGTTCCGGCCGCCGACCGCGCACGATTCGATCAGGATGCCGCTCAATTTCCGGTCGTTGACGTACAGGTCGTTCGGCCATTTCATGCGGATATCGAGACCCGTCAGCCTGCGCAACGACCGGCACAGGGCGACGGCGGACACGATCGTCAGCTGCGGCGCAAAACGCTGCGGCACGATCGGATTCAGAATAAGGCTCATATAGATGCCGGTTCCTTCCGGTGAAAACCATGCGCGCCCTACCCTGCCCCTTCCTGCCGTTTGCGACTCCGCGACAATGAGCACGCCTTCCCCTGCGCCTTCGCGAAGCAGGTCCACGGCGACGTCCTGCGTCGAAGTCGTGCCTGTCAGATGATGAACCGTATGGCCGTACGCCTGCCCGTCGAGCAGGGCTCGCAGCTTTTTCAGATCGAGCTGTGAAGAAGTCAATGCATGTCCCACGCTTCCAAATAGTATTTTGCCCGGCTAATAAGCTCCACTTTCGCATTCGTCACATATCCGAGCGCCGCATCGAGCGTCAGCCGATGAAGCAGTTTGCCGAGCCAAGGCCCCGGCCGCTTCTCTTTCGTCAACGCCATCATGTCGTGGCCGCTCACCGCCAGTTCGACGGGCGTCCACACGGCAACGGAATCGAGCCACGTCCGGACGGTTTTGCCGTCCACCGCCTTAGGCCGGTCCGCTTCCGGCCGTTCCAACAATTCCGCGCATTCGAAGGCCGCTTCCCGGCCGTAACGAATCGCGCATTCAACGAGCTTGGAACGGTACCCTTCCAGGAACTCGCCGTCACCCGCTGCAGACTGCGGAGCCTTGCGGTCGAACAGTTCCCGCCACGACGACCGGACATCGTGATACATCGACACGATCCGCACGATGTGTTGCTTCGCATCGTTGGAAAACGTCAGCTTCCGCATGATGGTGTCCGCCTCCTCGGCGGTGTGTCCTCCCGCAACGAACAGGCTCGCCCATCTTGCGCCTGCGGACATTTCGCTCAACCCCGCCGGCGCCGGGAAAGATCCCGGCATGCCGGACGGGCAGGATACGCCCGCCGGATCGGCCGATGATGTTGCATTGGGCGAAGACGCGAAGACGGCCAAACGCCCGTCCGCTTCCGCACCGTCGCCTTCGGCGCGGGCGCGGGAAGGCGGATCGGCGTAAGGGCGCCAACCGAGCGGTTCCTTCGTGCAGGCCAACAAACGCGAGCGTAACAGCAGATCCAATCCCCGCTCCGGATGAGCGCCTTCGATCGTCTTGACGAGTTCGATCCTGACTCGCTCCATTGCGATATGGCGAAGCGATTCCCTGAGCTTCAGCAGCGCAGCCCACGAATCATCGTCGATGCGAAGATCGTAGTTGGCCGCGAACCGTATGCAGCGCAGCATGCGCAGCGCATCCTCGCTGAACCGTTTCTCCGCCTTGCCCACGCAGCGGAGCACCCCGGCCGCCAGATCCTCCTGACCGCGAAACGGATCGATGATGCGTCCGTCGATATCCATCGCCATCGCATTCATCGTAAAATCGCGCCTGGACAAATCTTCTGTGAGAGAATCGACGAACTCCACAGATTCGGGTCGGCGGTGATCCTCGTATTTTCCGTCGCGCCGAAACGTCGTCACCTCGAAGCTGAATCCTCCGCTGATGACCGTTACCGTTCCGTGTTCGATCCCGGTCGGAATCGCGCGCTCAAACAAGCGCATCACGTCCGTCGGAACGGCCGAAGTCGCGATGTCAATATCCTGAACCGGCCGGCCGAGCACATGATCCCGGACGAATCCGCCCACCAGATAGGCGCTGTATCCCGCCTCCATCAACCGGCGCATGATGTCCCTGGCTTCTCGAAGCCGCGCATGTTCGAAAACTGCCATCTGACTCAACAGCTCACTTCACAAACATTTGCCACTTGGGAATTCTCCAGCCCAAGCACCCGGTAATAGATCTGTTCATATTGATCGGTGATCTTTTCATTATCGAACTGTTCTCTCGCACGGCGAATGCAGGCCTCGGACATCTCCTTATACAGAAGGGGATCGGTCAGCAGCCGGATCGCATACCGCACCATCGATTCCGTATCGCCGATCGGCGCGACGTATCCCGTCTCGCCGTGCAAGATCAGCTCGGGCAAACCGCCGGCATCGGACGCCACCGTCGGCACGCCGCACGCCATCGCTTCCAGGGCGACGAGTCCGAAGCTCTCTTTCTCCGACGGCAACAGCAAAACGTCGGCAAGCGAAATCACATGCGCCACATCGTCCTGCTTGCCGAGGAAAAACACTTTATCCGTCAATCCCGCTTCTTTCACCTGGCAATGGATCTTGTGCAGATCGGGCCCTTCCCCGACGAACAGCAGTTTGCTCGGCACTTCGCGCAACACCTTCCGGAAAATGTCGACGACGTCATGCACGCGTTTCACCGGACGGAAATTCGAGATATGCATCAGAATTTTTTCATGCGGCTGCGCATAATCCAGGCGGTGTTTACGCACGTCTCTCGGATAGTAGGTTCTGCTGTCGACGAAGTTATATGTAAGATCGATATGCCGGTCGATCGACAGCAACCGGCGCGTTTCCTGCAGCAGATCGTTCGATACCGCCGTGACCGCGTCGCTTTGATTGATGCCGAGGCGAATGATCTCCTTCAGCGCTTCGTCATGTCCGAGCACGGTAATATCCGTGCCGTGCAGCGTCGTCACCACCTTAAGGCGGTCCCCCACCATCTGTTTCGCGAGCACCGCGCATACGGCGTGAGGTACGGCGTAATGCACATGAAGCAAATCGAGCCCCTGCATGTTCGCGACCTGCGCCATCTTGCTCGCCAGCGACAGATCATAGGGCGGATATCGAAACACGTAATAGTCGCTTACTTCCACCTCGTGATAGTAAATATTCGGACGATAGCTGCCAAGCCGAAACGGCACGCTGTGCGTGATGAAATGAACTTCATGCCCGCGTTCGGCAAGCAAAATGCCCAGTTCGGTTGCCACAACTCCTGAGCCGCCCAGGGTCGGGTAACACGTGATGCCTATTTTCAGGGATCGGCGCACTTGATTTGTCATCGCTCGTTCCTCCTTTTCGTCTTCCAGGCTACTCAGACAGTGTGCTGCTTATACCGATATGGAATGATGTCGGAAACTGCGAAGATTTGGTCAACGGATTAAGTCCGGCATCTCAGGCCGTCTCATCCATGATCATCAGATCTTCGGACTTCGCGATCGCCTTGACGATCGAAGCGGAATTCAGCAACGATCAATCGGCCGGTTGATCGGGTTTGTATTTATGCACGACTTCCCGCCAAGCGAAATCGCCGCGATCCAACGCCTTGATCAAAATTTCCCCGCTGGCGATGTTCGTCGCAAGCGGAATGCCGTACACGTCGCAGAGTCTCAGCAATGCGTTGATGTCCGGTTCATGGGGTTGAGCCATGAGCGGGTCCCGCAAAAAAATGACGAGATCCATATCGTTTTGCGCAATCATCGCCCCGATCTGCTGGTCTCCCCCCAAAGGCCCCGACATAAACCGATGAACATGAAGATTCGTTTGTTCCATGATCCGCGTGCCGGTCGTTCCCGTCGCATACAGTTCATGTTTCGCAAAGACATGCTCGTAAGCCAAAACGAAATTGACCATCTCATCTTTTTTCCGGTCATGCGCAATCAGCGCGATCTTCATAGGATTCAACTCTCCTCGCAGATTGGCTTATTCCGTAACACATGAAAGTGACTGGCGAGCCCAAACGGTAACAGAACAATCTGATTCCAACGGTCACGATTATCGATGAAATCGCGGTTCCGTCATGACGGTCATCCGCAACGCCTCTAAACGATCACCGGTACCGTCTCAGTCGATGAATTGCTCGAAGCCGTAAACGATGCCCGCAAGCTCCATCACTTTCTTCACCGCGACGTTCACGCCCGGCATATATCCGGCCCGGTCATAGGAATCATGCCGGATTTTCAGCGTTTGGCCGAAGCCGCCGAAAATGACTTCCTGCTGGGCAAAAATACCCGGCAAACGCACGCTGTGAATGCGGAAGCCCTTATAATACCCGCCGCGGGAACCTTCGATTTTTTCTTCCTCATTCGGATGTCCCTGACGGAATTCTTCGCGCACTTCGGAGATCCACTCGGCGGTTTTCACCGCGGTGCCTGACGGCGCGTCGAGCTTCTGATCGCCGTGATACTCGATAATCTCCACATGCGGGAAATATTTGGCCGCCTGCGCCGCAAATTTCATCATCAGGATCGCTCCGATCGAAAAATTCGGGGCGATGATCCCGCCGATGCCGCGTTCGACGGCAAGCTTGTCCAACATGTCGATCTCCTCGCGGGTGAAGCCGGTTGTTCCCACCACCGGTCTCACTCCGGACTGGATGGCGATCTTCGTATTTTGCGCCGCCACCTTCGGGACCGTAAAGTCTACCATCACCTGTGCGCCGGATTCCAGAAGCGCTTTCTCCAGATCGTCGGTGACGATCACGCCGCAAGCGTCGAGACCGGCCAGACGGCCCGCATCCGCTCCAACTTGTCCCGGATCGATCGCGGCAACAAGCTGCAACGATTCGTCTCCCAGCACCATTTTCACCACTTCGCGGCCCATGCGGCCGCCTGCTCCGCTGACTGCAACTTTAATGATCGATGTCATACCCGTACGACTCCTTCTACTGCATGGTTTTGGTCATTCATATCATGATTTTGCTGTTATTAAGATGTTTTCATCGTGTTTCAACATAGAATGTTCTTGTGTTTCGGATGAAATCATATAGGCCGATCTTTTATCGTTGTTAACCTTTCATGGTTCGTTCAAATAGGGCGCAAAGCGGTCCTTATAGCGTTCGATATGTTGCAGCGCTCCTTCATGCTCGGGATTCAGCTTCAACACCTCCCGCACGGACTCGGCTGCCTGTCTGAACTTGCCCAGCTCGGCGCAGACCGCGCTGAGAAGAAGATGCGCTTCCGTGCAGAGCGGATCTTTCATCGCGGCTTCCTTGAGCATACGCTCAGCCTTACGCAATCCTCTTCTGCCGCCGGATTCCGCCAAATTCTCTGCTTGCCGCACCATCTCCAATGCCGTCAGATGAGAAAGGTGATACCGATAGGTGTCATGCGCCGGTTCCAGTTCGCAAGCCGCCCGCGCATGTTTCAGCGCCTGATCCAGTCTGCCGCTGCGGGCATACGTAATCGACAGTTTGTAGTGATACTCCGCATTATCCGGTTCAAGTTCGATCGCTTGTTCGAATGAACGGATCGCCTGAGCAAAATCGTTGTCCAAGATCGATTCGTACGCTTTCTGGATCTGCTTTTTGCCGTTCAAGGCGCACCACCCTCCCTTGCGGTTGATGGTACAGCATATGACGGCTAATTCGTTTCGGTGTTCATTTTCGTCCAACGGTCGCGATCGCGCACGTTGAACTTCTCCATCACCTTGCGGAACGCTTCGCTCAGGTCGATGCCCAATGAATTTGCGAAGCAGATGATGATGAACAAAATGTCTCCCAGCTCCATCTCGATCGAGTTTTCCGGCTCGTCCGGCTTTTTCGGCTTTTCTCCGTAGCGGTGATTCACTTCCCGCGCCAGTTCTCCGGCCTCCTCCGTCAGTCTGGCCAGCATCGCCAGAGGGCTGAAATAACCTTCCTTGAACTGGGATATGTACGCATCCACTTCCCGCTGCATCTCGGCAAGCGTTTTTTGCTCCATATAACCTTTTTCACCACCTCGTGATGAGCTTATCTTTCATGTTATCGCAAACTGAATTTGATGACAAATATTTTTGGGGAACAATAGTATCATTGAGCGATGAGGGGGCATGAGCGGTGAGTCAAACAGGCCTGATGCACTTGAAATCCGTTATTCCCATCCTGATCGGAACCGCAATCTACGCGTTCGGCATTCATATGTTCGTCATCCCGAATCAATTCATGGAAGGCGGCGTAACGGGTGTGACGGTGTTGCTGAACTACATGTTCGGCCTGCCGCCCTCGGTCATGACGCTTGTGATCAACATCCCGCTGTTCGTGATCGGGTACTATTATTTCGGACGCGGTCCTTTCGTCTATACGGTCATCGGCACATTCGCGCTCTCCTTGTTTCTTTGGATCATGGAGCGGCTCATCGCGCAGGGAATCGTCACGCCCTTTTACACCGAACAGGACTATTTTCTGGCGACGCTGTATGCGGGAGTCTCGATCGGCGCCGGGCTCGGCATCGTGTTCCGCTTCGGAGGAACGACGGGAGGATCGGATATTCTCGCCAGAATCGGCAACCGTCTGCTCGGCTGGCCGATCGGCAGGACGTTGATGTGGATCGACGCGGCGGTGATCGGGGTATCCGTCTTCTACATCCCAAGGGAGAAAGTGCTGTACACGCTCGTCATCGTGTTCATTGCCGCGCGGATGATCGATTTTATCCAGAAAGGCGCCTATGCGGCGAGCGCGTTTACGATCATAACGGAAACCGGCACCAAAATGGCCGATCTCATTACACGTGAGATCGGCCGCGGCGTAACTTTATTTCTGGCTCGAGGCGCATATTCCAAAAAACAATTTGAAGTCGTCTACTGCGTCGTTTCCCGTCAGGAAGTCCGCAAAATGCAGAAGATTATCCGTTCCCTCGATCCGCGGGCATTCGTCATCATCAGTGAAGTGCAGGACGTTCTCGGCGAGGGATTCCGGCAAGGAGAAGAATAAATGCGGCAGGCATCTTCCTGCCGCCCGATCACCTGTCGTCCCGCCGTGTATTGCCCGGGCGATCGACGGATACGACGGCGAGATCCGCCCGGTATTTGTTCCAGGCGACGAAAGCAAGCACGGTGATGATGATCGATCCGATCACGAGCGACCAGTAGATCGGCTGCTGTTCATCGATGACGGGCAAATAAGCGGAGACATTCTTTCTCTCAAACAGTTCGTCCCATGTGCGCGACAGTTCATGCGCCTGTTCAAGCAGCCTGGCCTCGGGCCGGTTCGCCTGCTGCAGGAAAAACGACAGCAGCGATTCGATTTTCCCGTTCACTTCCGGCGGCTGCGAGATGAGCACCGCGGGACGGATGATCGCGTAATGCCGCTGAAGCTGCTGAGCGGAAGCAAGCACATGCTGCCGCTGCTCGATCGACCGCTTCAACTGCTCGGTGTCGTCGCGCATCGTTTGATAATAATCATGCCACAGCGGCGGCTGCTTGCCCAATAGCGCATCCGTCGACAACCGCACCTGGGCTGCGGCGATCTGGAGTCGGGAAGGCTCCGTCTGGATCGCGTTCATCAAATTCCGGGCCTGAACGACCGCCGATGTGAACGCTTCGATTCCTTCCACCGACGTAATCCCCGCATATTCAATCTGTAACGCCAGATCACCGATCTCCTCCATGTATTGTCTGGCTTGCAGGATGTTGCCGTCCATGACCTCTTTGAACATCTTGTCCGCCGTCTCATCCATCAGCTTCAGCTGCCGTATCCTCATGTCGTCGGCCGCCGCCGTTTCTTCCGCCGCGTCGAAGCGCTTCCCGTCTTCCGAATCATGTTCGGTGCCGTTACACGCCGACAGCATCGCCCCAATACAAACAACGAGCAACACGGCGAACCGCCGCAACGGTATTCTCAGCATCGGACATCCCTCCTCATTATTCATACATATGAAGGATGTCCGATTGTAGACTACGAATCGCGCTTCCCAGAATGATTTCTGCGGTAAGAGAGAAGATAGGCGCCCGCCAGGGCGACGCTGAACACGCTCATCAGGAACGTGAACGTCTCCACCTGCGAAAGATACGGATGCAAATATCTCGACAACCACGGGAACACCGTTAACCGGTAGTCGACCACATCATTCGCGAACGACCACGCCGCCACGCACAGAAGATGAACCGGTCCGAACCGGTAATACCGCGCATATACGCATGCCGCGAACGCCATCGCAAGATGGGACGCCGTCAGCATGCCGTGCTCCCACACATACGGTTCGCCCAAGGAATACGCCCAATAGATAATGACGACCGCCCATATTCCGTATTTGACCATCGTGACGAGCGTAAAGGCCTCCACGATTCCCCGCACGAAACCGGCAGGTTGCCGTCTCTCCAGCACCTGCGGCAACCTTCCGTATCTCCGGTCATATTCCAGGTACAGCACCGAGAATGTGAAAAACAAACTCGCCGTCGGGCTGTCCGGAACAAAAGGCAGAAGCCATAGCGGTTTCTCCCGGATCGTATAAAGCAGCTGTTCACCGTACCAATAATAGCCGTACAGCGTACCCAAGCCGACTCCGACGATCAGCGTGTTCAACAGCCAGCCGCTGAGCAGATTGTCGTCGCTCCAGAACCATTTCCACAAACCGACCAACGTCCGCAAGTTGTTCGTACCCTCCCCTCGCGAGATAAGCAAAAAGGCAAAAAAAGAGGCCCGATTCTCCGCACACATCCCGTCTGCAGGATCGAACCCCCTTTGTCGTCTGCGTTATTCAGCTGGCGCTTTCTGTTTGGCGAGCCATTCCGCCAGTACGCGCAAATCGTCTTCCGACAGATTCGGATTCATCGCCACCTGCGGCGGCATGCCTCCGTTCGGCGTGCCTTTCACGATGATGTCGTAAATTTCATCGGCGGTAAGTTTGTCGCCGATGCCTCTCAGCGAAGGCGCGATCTGCGTACCCGCGATATCCGTGCCGTGGCACGTGATGCAAGAGGAGTCAAGCAAGATCTCGTAACCCGGTTCGTCGGTTGCGACGAGCGGCACTTCCGGCTTCGGAATATTCGGTGCTCCCGGATCGATTTTGCCTTCCTCGATGAGTCTGGCTCTTTCGATATGCTCCGGCGTGATGCCTTGTTCTTTCAGCGTTTCCTCATAGTGCGTCCACGCGATATAGGTCAGATAGATCATCGACACGAGCGTGAGCAGCATGATGCCGGATGCAACCGGACGCTTGTACCAGCGGCGCTCTTTCCCCCGGTCGAGCCAAGGGGCAAGCAGCAATCCGCCAAAGGCGATGCCCGGCACGAGAACGGTGCCGAACATGATCAAACTTTGCGTGACGTAGTCATATTTCAGGAACTGATACAGGAACAGGAAGTACCAGTCCGGCATCGGAATGAAGGATGTATTGGTCGGGTCGGCCGGATAGCCCAGCGGCGACGGGTGGGAAATGACCAGCACCATGAAACCGACGAGCACGACGGCGCCAACCATCCATTCCTTCAGCAGGAAGTTCGGAATGAACGCTTCCGTCTTACCCGGATAGGCCGAGTAATCTTTCGGAACATTCGTTCTTTGCACCTTCCGTACGCGCGAATCTCCGACATAAACGACTTTCTCATGATCATGATGATGTGACATGCGTGCAGCCCCCTTCCATCATAGCGGTCCCGAAATGCCCTGTCTGCGGATCATGATGAAATGCGCAGCCAGCAGACCGAGCAGCAGAGCCGGGAGGATAAATACATGAAGGGCGAAAAATCTTGTCAAGGTTTGGGCGCCTACGATGTCTCCGCCTTGCAGGAACTCTTTCAGCAGATCTCCGATAAACGGCACGGAGCTGGCGATCTCGATCCCGACTTTGGTCGCGAAGAGCGCCTTGTTGTCCCACGGCAACAGATAGCCGGTGAACCCGAGTCCGAGGATAACGGCGAAGATGAGCACGCCGACCACCCAGTTCATTTCTCTTGGCGCCTTATATGCGCCGGTAAAGAATACGCGCAACGTATGTAAAAACATCATGACGATGACGAGCGACGCGCCCCAGTGATGCATGCCGCGCACGATATCGCCGAATTGCACTTTGTATTGCAGATAGTCGACCGATGCGTGTGCGTTTACAATATCCGGCACGTAGTACATCGTCAGAAAGACGCCGGACAAGATCTGGATCATCACAAGGAAAAACGTAAGACCACCGAAACAATAGACAAAGGCCGAAAAATGATGCGCCGGGTTCACGTGCTCCGGAACCTCATGATCCGCAACATCGCGCCATAACGGTGTGATGTCCAGGCGCTCGTCGATCCATTTATACAGTTTGTTCATCATCGTTCATTACGCCCCTTTCACACACGCGTGTTGGCTTTCAGCTGTCCGAGATAGACATAGCCGTCAATGATCTCAACGTGATATTCATCCAGCGGCGCGGTGGCAACGGCCAGTTCCTTGCCCAAGGCGTTATATCTTGCGCCGTGGCAAGGACAGAAAAACTCGTCGGGAGCTCGTCCCGCCGGAGCCCAGCTCACCGTGCAACCGAGGTGTTTGCATGTTGGTGACAGCGCATAAATCTCACCGTTGGCGTCGCGTGCGATCCAGGCTTCAAGCTCCGGTTCGCTGTAATACCAGCCGTCGACCTGAGGTGCCTTGAACTTCACAGCGGTCGGCGTCGCAGTGACGGCGCTCGCTTCGATCGTTTTCACAAGACTGCTGCTGGATTCAGCCTGAAGCAGCGGATCGATCGCAAATCGCAGATTCCAAACAAGCGGGATGCCGATCAGAAAACCGCCTGTTCCGCCTAGTGTATAATTCAAAAATTGACGGCGAGACATTTCGCGTTTCCTAGCCTTCGGTTGTTCGTCATGACTCTGATGATTCGTGGTATGTTCGCTCATCAACTGTTACCCCCTTCGTCCATAACGTATGTCAAACGAAAACACGATAAAAACGTCGCCCTTGCAAGACATAATAATAATAGCTTACGGCAGTTGGAGCGTCAAGAACGGCATGGACGCAAAATGGCACGGGAAGCGGGGTGTTCAATAATTTGTTGCCAAATTGTCACAAGTCCGCCGTTGCAGCGTGATCGGTGCGGTTCCACAGTTCCGTGACCAGATCATGAACGCGTTCCGCCCGCGCGGGCGTGATGACAAGGTCTGCGCGGTCCGGATCGGCTTCGCCCTGAAGTTCGGCCAGCTGCTCCATGACCGTTACAATAATGATGAAGCGGAACCCCTGTCCCCTCAGCTTTCTGACCGTCCGCGCGATCTGCTCCTTCGCCGCCGCGATGTCCGGAACGTAATGCCACGCCGGATAAGTGACCGTTCGGCCGCGAAACGGACGCTCCAGAAGATCAAGAAGATCTCTCAGCTGCTCGAGGCGATCGGCCGCCTCCACCGGCGATTCTTCTCCTCCGAGCCCGCTGACGGGCAACAGGCATGTATCCAGATACGGCGCAAGCGACGCCCAGTCCTCCCGCTTGATCTCGCTGAATTTCATGACGATTCACCGTCCCGCCCGCGCTTCTCCGTCTGTTGCTCCGGCTCGTATTCCATGCCGCGTTCCGGTCCGGCGATCGGAGCCGCCGCCCTCTCTTCCGCCGGGACAGACGTTTGCATGAATTCTTTCCCCTTCTGCACATAGTTTCCGGTTGTGCGCCTCAACTGTTCGATGTCTTTTTCGTCAAGCGTCCTGACGACTTTGGCGGGCACACCCAAGACCAGCGTGCGCGGCGGCACGGTCATGTTCTCCGTCACGACGGCGCCCGCCCCGACGAGCGCGTACTCCCCAACCTCGGCGCCGCTCATGACGATCGCGCCCATGCCGATCAGCGCGCCGCGCCTGATCGTGCAGGCGTGAACGATCGCGGAATGTCCGACGGACACATCGTCCTCAATAATGAGCGGCTGATCCCTGTTCACATGCCCGACCGCAAGATCCTGAATATTGCATCGTTTGCCGATGCGGATCGGCGCGAGATCGCCGCGCAGCACGGCATTGAACCAGACGGAACTGTCCTCTTCGATGACCACATCGCCTATCACCCTGCAGCCCGGCGCCATGTACACGGTCGGGTGAACGGAGGGGTGATGGCGATCATACGAATACAGCAACGCACACACCTCATTATTTCTTAAATCTTGATCCGACGCACAGATTGTATCAACGCCGATCCCCCCATGTCAACGGAACGGCGTCCTCCAGCCGGATCCACTCATCCTCCGGCACATACGCCCCCGATATGATGCTGTTCCCCAGTTTGCTCACGCGGACGACCGGACCGTGGAGCTGATCTTCGCCGACCTGCAGCAGCCCGAGATGCAGCATCATCTGCACGATGCGGATCTTCAGGATCTGCTCGGGATGATCGTAGTAAAAAGGCTGGATCATCGGCTGCAGCGTCCGATACAGCGACTCCAGCGTCGTCCATCTGTCGCAAAGCATGTGAATCCAGTGCACGAGCGTCTGGAGGTTCGGAATCGGTCCTTTGTATAACTTCAGCCACAGCTTGTACATGTCGTACACGTCTTCCCGCGCGTTGCCTAATACCCGCTGCTCACCCTTTTTCGTCAGCCGCAGCGTGTGCTGATTCTCTTCGATCAGACCGCTGTAATAGCAATAATCGTAGATGAACGAAAAACGGTCCGGGTAGTCTTTGAACTTTCGTCCGTAACCGAACCGCCAGCCGCGGCTTTTGACGGTCTCTTCACGCACATGCAAAGTTGACAAGAGCTGCTGCAGCGTCCGTTTGTACATCGCGCCGTCGATCGTCAGAACGATTTCGTTCTGGTGCACAAACCGCAGGAACAGCAGCACATCCTGAGCGATGATATGCGACTCGTCGCGATACGCTTGCGGCGAATCTATGTACGTAAGCTGTCTGCGCAGATGGGCGCTGTAGCATTCCGCAAACCGTCGCTTGATGTCTTCCGGCATCCGGTACAAATATTTCGTTTGCTGCGAATGACCGTTGAACAACCAGCCCAGATTGCGCAGCCTGAGGATCGTGTCCCGCGGATTGATCTCATCGTCGCTCCCCGTTTCCCCGCCCGCGCCCGCCGTCGCCGAGCCCGTCCGCACCGTCTGCCGGATGAGCGCGGACAATTCCTCGAAACTGAAAAACGGCCGCCGGTCGAACAGCAGCCTGTTCATCAGACGGATGTCCTGCTCGGTCAACTGTTGCAGCTGGCGTTCGAACGTATCCTTTCGATTCAGTGTCGTCAGGATCGCCTGGATCAATTCATTCTTGGAATGACCGTTGCATTCGCATTGGTAATGTCTGGCGATCTTGCTGAGCAAACCGATGTCGGCGAAGCTGAGCAATTCCGACAAATTCACCTGTCATCCCCCCGAACCAGTCTGGCGAATCATTTCGCGCTAGTATCAGTATGGGATGATCGGCAAGAATTATTCGGAAATGCCCGTTTGTTCGGCTTTGCCGTTATGCAGTCTCACCCGCCAGCCGTCTTCGGATTGTTCGAATATCGTAATCGATGCGTTATCGATATACAGGTCCGGCAAACCGGAGACAAGCAGTCCGAATACCCGTTTCAGAAACGCTCCGTGGCTGACGATCAGCACGTTCCTGCCCTTTTCGTTCCGGAGCAAGTCGCGCAAAAAATCATGGCCTCTTTGCAAAATGTGATGTTCCGGTTCGACCCCCTCGATCGCGGAAATGTCTTCTCCGAACCTCTCATGGCGTTCCGCAAGCGTCAACCCTTCGGCGAGTCCGAACCCGCGTTCTTTCAGTCTTTCGTCGATCCGCACCTCACCCAGATTCAGCACTTCGCTGATCAAGTCCGCCGTCATGATCGCCCTCTGCAGATTGCTGCTGTAGATGACATCCCAACGAATCGGCTGCCGCTCCAAATATTTCGCCAACGCACGCGCCTGTCTCTTCCCTTCCTCATTGAGCGGAACATCCGTCTGCCCCTGCAATCTCCCCGTCATATTCCAATCCGTCACGCCATGGCGGATCATTCCGAGTATCGTCATATCCATCCCCCTGCGTCAGTCGATGCTGTCGAAAACGGAAGAAGGCGCGGCCGCATGACAAACGCAAAACTGCTTATATCCGCCGCGCGCAAGGCTCCCGTCATCGCTCTTTCCCATTTCATGATTTCTTCTATTATACTTCATGTCTTCCATTTTAACGGACTGCGTCGGCGGGCACCAGTCACCGTTCCGCAAATAAAAACTCTCCCCTTGACGGGGAGAGAAAAGACCACCGTTCGTTTATGATGTGTTCTTATCGGCTGTTCGCCGATCGCGCACTTCCGATCTCGCAGTCGAGTCATCCGTCATGAACGCAGTCTTGACAGCCAGTTCATGATGAGCAGAGAGAAAATGACTCCGAGAATCGAAATGATGATCAAATAGTTCGGATAAGAATCCATGGAACCGAAATCGAGCACGAAGGGCGTCGTCAGGCTTGCCGTGGGGATCTGTTCGGTGAATAGCGCAAGCTGCACGGCGCTGTCCGAACTTTGCGCGCTCATCACGGGAATGATGCCCGGTCTGAATTGATAAATCTCCACCTCATTGTCTTCAGAAAGGAACGAGTAGAGGAAGCTGCCGATGAAGAGCGCCAGACATACACAAATGATCGCGCTGATGCGCATTTTCATTTGCCTGGTCAATGAATACGCGCGTTCGACGACGGGAAGCCGCCAGGATTCATCCGCATAAATCCTGTCCATCACCGTTGCGCTGATCGATTGTCTGGCGACGGGAATCAGCTCGTCCGTATGTACATGTTTGATCAACTCGGCGCTTTCTTCCCAAAGCTTAAACTCCTCAGCGCACGCCGCGCATCTTTTGATATGCTCATCGACGGCGGTCCGTCTCAGGTCGCGGTCAGGCAAATCCCAATATAAACCGAAGAGTTCTTGCACGTCCTTGCAATTCATCATGATTTCATCCCTTCATACTCCTGAAAAATCGGCTCTTCGATATAAGACTCCAACTGCATTTTTACGCTCGCTCTCGCGCGAAACAGAAGCGATTTGACGGAGCTTACAGTCTGACCGAGTATATTCGCGATTTCCTGGTAGTCCAGTTGGTCGTATTCTCTCAAGATCAAAGCGGAACGCTGTTTCTCGGGCAAATTCTCGATGGCTTTCCGCACCATGGATACTTTCTCATGCCTGAGAATGGTATGTTCAGGCTGCGAATCGACGGAAATCTGCGGATTGACGCCGCTGTCCTCCAAAGAAACATACTGCGCCTTGTTCTTGCGAAGTTCGCTCAGCACCGTATTGCGGGCTATCGTATATAACCAGGTGGAGAATGAAGCTTCTACCTCACGAAACGTTTGGAGGCTACGATACGCTTTATAAAAGGTTTCCTGGCACAGATCCTCGGCAAGGTTCTCCATCTTGGAGCTTTTGAGCATATGGTAGATGAAAGCGAGTATCTTACGCTCATAGCGTTCGACCAGAACCGAATATAGCTGGACATTGCCGTCTTTGATTTCTCGGATCAGCTGGGAATCGTTCATGCGCCGCACCTCCTTGCAAGTGCAAGGCACCAACCTCAGCGTCCGTCGTTCCGACCGTCACATTAGTATATACTTGACGGAACGCATAAAGTTGCGCTTGCCTTTTCGTACAAATGCGATGGATCGGTCGAAGCGTGTCGATCGTTCTGAAGGTTGACCGACTGGCACCGACCGATGATGAGAACTATCGTTATTTCGTCAAGAATGCGTATTGATCGATGTGTGTTGATCTATGCGTACGGATCGAGTGTGTTGGTCGACGTGCGTTGGTCTTTGCGTATTGACCGCCGCATGCAGCCCAACGAGGATGAATCGACGTATGAAGTATATGGAGCAATGTATGTCGCCGATGCTCGGACAACGCAACAAATGATCCATCGATCTATGACGTAATTTCCGGTGAAAATGTTCCAAAATAGACCGACCTTACGCAATGTGAAGGTCCCGTCCATGCTGGGTCCATGGACTTAATTTTGATGCGATTCGTTTATTATTCGAGCCGCCCAGGCAAAAATCCTGCCGCCATCCAACCATTTCCGAATAGATTTCATGAATTTACCATAATAAGGAATGCTCATCCTCCATGCAGCAGGCTTGATCAAACAAAAAAAACCCACCCGTCATATGGGTGGTTGCACATATGTGCGAAGTTTTTTCGGATAGGAGTGGAGAGAAACCATACTGTGCCTTTAGTATAATGTATACGCTTTCAGATTGTCAATAGTTTTTTTGATAGCGTTTTCGCAATCTGTCGACAAATCTTTCGCAAAATTTCCGTCTTCACGAAAAACACCGGATGCTGAGGGCACCCGGTGCGAAAACAGTCCGTTCAATTTAAAATCCTTCGCCTCAATGATCCGGTTACTTTTTTTAATCCTGTCACATGGAAATCCCGCCCGCATATCTGAATCCAATCCGGTCTCACGGCACAGGTTAACGCTGAAAAAGTCCGGGGTGGAAAACAGCCATCGATCGCATCGGTCAATCGATTAACGTCCATACGGATCAATGCCGGACCTGGTAACCTTCTTCCGCCAGCAGCCGTTCTGCCTTGGCGAGGTCATGCTCGTTGCGGAACGACAGACGCATCACTCCCGGTACGTCCGCACGGCTCTCATAAATCTGAATGTTGCTCAGATTGATCTGATGCCGGCTGAGCAATGTCGTGATCTTCGCGATGATGCCCGTTTGATCCGGCACATCCACATACACATCATACATCGCATGCAGGACGCCTTTGCGCCGCTCGGGAAGACGGTTGCGGAACTCCGCCGCCCGGGCGAACTGACGCTCGATGCCCGCCGCGTCCCCATCCGTCAGCATGCGGCGGAACGATCCGATCTCGCGATCCCAATCATCCAGCAATTGCAGCAAAACCTGCCGGTTATCGAGCAAAATATCGCGCCAGATGACCGGATCGCTGGAGGCGATGCGGGTGATGTCGCGAAAACCGCCTGCGGCAAGCGCCTCATACAAGGAATTTCGCTCGTTGTAACCCGCGATCTGATTCACGAGCGCGACGGCGATGATATGAGGCAGATGGCTGATCGCGCCGACGATCTCATCGTGAAGCTGCGCTTCAACGCGGATGATGCGCGCGCGCGTATACGCCAGCAGGGTCTCCAGTCTCCCGTACACATCGTCCGGCACCCGTTCGTTCGGCGTCAGCACATAGAACGCGTTTTCGAACAGGAAAGTGGACGCCGCTTCGACGCCCGATCGTTCGGAACCGGCCATCGGGTGGCCGCCGATAAAATAGATGCCTTCCGGAACGATCCGCCTTGCGCAGCGGTCGATCGCCCCTTTCGTACTGCCGACGTCCGTGATGATGCATCCTTTCTTCAGCGGCAGTTGAACCAGCTGCTCGAGATACGACTCGAGCAGCCCGACCGGCACGCAAAGGAAGATGACGTCCGCATCCTCCGCCGCTTCCCTCATGGATGTCGTCGCATGATCGACGACGCCCCGCTTGATGTATTTCACAACGGAGGCCGGATTTGGGGAATGGCCGACGACGTAAATGTCCGGTTTTCCCTTGAAACACAGAGCCAGTGATCCACCGATTAATCCGACACCAAAGATCGCGATTTTCATCAGCTCTTCAATACCTCTTCCAGCGCCAGAATAAACTTCTCGTTCTGCTCTCTCGTACCGACCGTCACGCGAATCGACTGCGGAAAACCGAGCGTATGCCCGCCGCGGACGATCACTCCCTTGCGAAGAAGACGCTCAAAGATGTCTTTCGCATCCCGTTCAACGTGCACCAGAATGAAGTTTCCGTACGCGGGATAATAGCGAAGTCCGAGCCGTTCGAACTGCCGGGTCAGATAATCGATCCCCTGGCGGTTAAGTTCGCGGCATTTCGCGATGAAATCCTGATCCGCCAGCGCCGCGCAGGCAGCCGCCTGACTGATGCGGGTCGTATTGAACGGCTCGCGCACCTGGTTGATCGTCCGGATCACTTCCGGAGAACCGATCCCGTACCCGATGCGGAGCGCGGCAAGCCCGTATGCTTTGGAAAACGTGCGGAGCACGATCACGTTGGGATACTCGCCGATATAATCCAGCCCGTTCGGATATTCCTCGTCGTCGATGTATTCGCAATACGCCTCATCGAGCACGACGAGCACATGCTTCGGCACCTTGCCCAGAAACTGCTCCAGCCGGCTTTTGGTGACGATCGTCCCGCTCGGGTTGTTCGGATTGCATACCCAGACGATCTTTGTTTTATCGGTGATCGCCGCGGCCATCGCTTCCAGATCGTGCGTTCCGTCTTTGAGCGGCACCTCGACGCACGTCGCCCCTTCGACCTTCGCGTTATGCTTGTACTGCGAAAAAGAAGGCGTCGCCATGACCGTTTCATCGCCCGGCACGAGGTACGCTCTCGAGATCATGGTGATGATGTTGTCCGATCCCGCGCCGATGATGATCTGTTCCGACTTGACGTTGTAAAACTTCGAAAGCGCTTGAACAAGTTCATGACCGGCGCCGTCCGGATACAGATATGCCTGCTCCGCGGCGGCGATCATCGCCTGTTTCGCCCGTTCCGAGCATCCGTACGGATTTTCGTTGGAAGCAAGCTTGATCACGTCTTCCAATCCGAGTTCTCTTTTTACATCCTCTATCGGCTTGCCGGGCTGATAGACCGGCAAATCCATAATCGTAGATTTTGGTTGCACCCGCTACTCCCCCAATATGTTCGAGATGTGATCCCTTGACGGGACGTGGTCCCTTGCAAGGCGACATCCCTTGTACTTGTGAGATGTATCCGTCTTGAGATGTCCGCCTTTACATGACAACAGGATGCAGCCTTCACGAGATATGCTCTTTGACGAGCCGCTTCCCTATAAGGACGATCCCGCTTCGGGATGTCATCCCGTTCCGAGATGTTATCCCTTTAATTGTGCCACAAATTGACCGATCTGCGAAAGTCCCTGTTGTCTGGTGTCCGGATTCCGGAGGAGCGGGAGCGATTCCTCGATCTTGCGGACGATCGCGCTGCCGACGATCACGCCGTCGCTTACTTTTGAGAACCGCTCGACCTGGGCGCGATTGGAAATGCCGAACCCGACGCATACCGGAACACGGCTCGCATCGCGAACCGTCGCGATGAACTGATCGACGGTATCCATGAAATGCGAGCGTTCGCCGGTAACGCCGAGGGACGATACACAGTAGACGAACCCCCTCGCACGGCCGGCGATCAGTTGGATGCGCTGCTCGGAGGTCGGCGCGACAAGCGGGATCAGATGGATGCCGCGGGCTTCGGCCGCCGCTCTCACCTCGGCATCCTCCTCGACCGGCAGATCCGGGATGATGATGCCGCTGATGTCATGCTCAACCAGCATATTCATCACCGTCTCCACACCTATTCTCAGCACCGGGTTATAATAGCTGAACAGGATGAAAGGGATGTCCACGCCTTCCTCCCTCGCCCGCTTGGCCAGACGAATCACGTCGGTAATGCGGACCTGGTTTTCCAGCGCTCTCTCGGAGGACCGCTGAATGACGGGGCCGTCGGCGAGCGGGTCCGAGTACGGCACGCCGAGTTCGATCATGTCCGCCCCCGCTGCGGCGAGACATTTTACGATGTCAAGCGACGTGTCGAGATCCGGATCGCCGACCATGATGAACGGCATGAGCGCGGTTTGCCTGCGCTCTCTAAGATTCGCAAACGTCTGATTGATCCGATTCATTGCGCATCCTCTCCCAACCTGTCCATGATTTGCGCCACGTCTTTGTCGCCGCGGCCGGAAAGATTGACGACGATCACCTGATCCGGACCCAGCGTCGGCGCCAGCTTCGCCGCGTAAGCGACCGCATGGGCGCTTTCGAGCGCCGGGATGATTCCCTCCGTCCTGCTGAGCAGCTTAAGCGCGTCCAAAGCCTCCTGATCGGTGGCGGGAACGTATTCAGCGCGCCCGATATGCTTCAGATACGCATGCTCAGGCCCGATGCCGGGATAGTCCAGCCCCGCCGATATCGAATGCGCCGGCAGCACCTGGCCGAACTCGTCCTGCAGCACGAAGCTGTATGATCCCTGGAAAACGCCTTCCGATCCTTTCGTCATGGTGGCGGCATGCTCCTCCGTGTCGATTCCTTTGCCGGCGGCTTCCACCCCGATCAGACGCACCCCGGCATCCTCGATGAACGGATAGAAAATGCCCGCCGCGTTGCTGCCTCCGCCCACGCAGGCGATGATCACATCCGGCAGACGGCCTTCCTGCTCCATCATCTGCTCTTTCGTTTCGTCGCCGATGACGCGCTGAAAATCCCGCACCATCATCGGATACGGATGAGGCCCCGTGACGGAACCGAGGATATAATACGTATCGTGAACGTTGCTCACCCAATATCTCAGCGTTTCGTTGCACGCGTCTTTCAGCGTCCGGGTGCCAGAGGTGACGGGAATCACTTCCGCGCCGAGCAGCCGCATGCGGAACACGTTCAACGCCTGACGGCGCGTATCTTCCTCGCCCATGAAGACCTTGCATTCCAACCCGAGCAATGCGGCGACGGTTGCCGTGGCGACACCGTGCTGACCCGCTCCCGTTTCCGCGATCACCTTGCGCTTGCCCATCCGCTTCGCAAGAACGGCCTGACCGATCGCGTTGTTGATTTTATGCGCGCCCGTATGGTTGAGATCTTCGCGTTTCAGATAAATTTTCGCCCCTCCGAGATGCTTCGTCAAACGCTCGGCGTAGTACAGCGGCGTCGGACGTCCCGAATATTGCTTCTGCAAATACCGGACTTCCGCTTGAAAATCCGGATCCCGGGAAAATTTGCGATAAGCGTCCTCCAGTTCGAACAAAGCATTCATCAATGTCTCGGGCACGTAACGGCCGCCGAATTTGCCGAATCGGCCGTGCCGGTCAGGCATCGTCCCTGTCATATGCTCTCACCCTTTCCACAAATTCCGTTATCTTCTGAATATCTTTTTCTCCGTTCGTTTCCACGCCGCTTGATACGTCAACTCCGTGCGGACGATAGTTTTCGAGCAGTTCGGCTACGTTATTCGCGTTCAAGCCCCCGGCCACAATGAGCGGCACGCCGGTTCGCTCAGCCCATTCCCGATAGCGGGGGATGACCGACCATCCGAATGTGCGGCCGGTGCCGCCCGTCGTCCTCGCGTCATACGTGTCCAGCATCAGCGCGTCGATCGCGCCCGCGAATTCATCCGGCATGACCAAGTCGCGCGCTTCGTATGCGCCGACGTCCTGTCCGCATTCATCCGCCGTTCGTGAGGATGTCGCACCGGAATGTTCCCTTTGCGAACTTCCGGTTGCCTTCGCATTCGTCTTATCGGCATCCGTTTGCCACTGAACGGGCAGCACCTTAAATACCTGTACCCCGAACGTGTCTCTGACCCGCTTGCAATACTCGGGAGGCTCTTGTCCGTGCAGCTGGACGACATCCAGCGGGGCGACGCGCAACACGTCTTCCAGCTGTTCCATGGTCGGATCAACGAAGACGCCGACCGTGCGCGGCCGGCGATTCGGCGATGCGTGTTTCAGTTCGCGTATGAATTCGGACACCTGCGACGAATTCACCTGTCTTCTGCTGGCGGCAAACACAAAACCGACAAAATCGATCGGCAGACCGGCAATCGCGGCTATCGTCTCCGGTTTTGTGATTCCGCATATTTTCACCAACGTATTCATGCTAGAACCGCCCCTCGCCCGCGGCGTTCGCCTGCGGATCGCCCATCAACCGGCGGACCGCTTCCGCCACGTCTTCCTGTCTCATGAAATGTTCGCCGACCAGCACCGCGTCGGCTCCGATCGACGTCAGCCAGCGGATGTCGTCCGGACTGGAGATGCCGCTCTCGCTGACGACCGTCACGCCCTCGGGCATTTTTTCGATCAATTTGCGGGTATGGTCCAGATCGACCTCGAACGTTTTCAGATCGCGGTTGTTCACCCCGATCAGCGAAACGCCTTCCACCTCCAAAACGCCGGCCAGTTCTTCTTCATCGTGCACTTCAACGAGCACGTCCATGCCGAGATCGGAGGCAAGCCGGTGATAATCTTTCAGCTGCTGTTTCGTTAAAATCGCGGCGATCAGCAAGATCGCGTCGGCCCCGATCAGTCTGGCCTCGTAGATTTGGAGAGGATCGATAATGAAATCTTTGCGCAGGAGGGGAACGCTCACCGCGTGGCGGATCATCGTCAAATACTCGTTGGCCCCCTGAAAGTACGCATGATCCGTCAGAACGGATATGCAATCGGCACCTGCGGATTCATAGGCGGCCGCCACCTGAACCGGCTCGAAATGTTCCCGGATCAATCCTTTCGACGGCGACGCTTTCTTCACCTCGGCGATCAGTCCCATCTGCCGTTTCCGCTTTACCGTCAACGCTTCCCTGAAGCCGCGGCAAGCCGGAAGTTTCGCGATTCCTCTCTCGGCGTGGGACACCGTGAGATTCGACTTCAGAAGCTCCACTTCTTGTTTCTTCGTTGCTACGATGCGATCAAGATACACGGCTGACAACTCCTGTATATTCGATAAGCTCTTCCAGTTTGGCATAGGCTTGACCCGAATCGATGGCCTGCGCAGCTAATTGTACCCCTTCCGCAAGCGATGCGCAACGTTCGGAGACGTACAAAGCGGCCGCCGCATTCGCCAGCACGATGTCCCGGTACGCGCTCTTGCCGCCGGACAGCACGTCCTTCACGATCTCGGCATTGCGGGCGGGATCTCCGCCCAGGATGTCCGTCATCGGCCGGACGGAAATGCCCAGCTGTTCCGGCGTAATGTCGTACGTGCGGATGACGCCGCCTAGCAGTTCGGATACCTGCGTCGGAGCGGAAATGCTGATCTCATCCAGACCGTCATGACTGCTTACGACGAGAGCGCGCTTCAATCCCAGTTCTTTCAGCACGCCGGCGATCAGTTCGGTTTTTCCGCGATCGAAAACGCCCATCAGCTGATATTCCGCGTTCGCCGGATTGGTCAGCGGACCGAGTATATTAAAGATGTTGCGGATTCCGATTTCTCTTCTCGGGCCGGCGGCGTGTTTCATCGACGGATGATAGTTTTGCGCGAACATGAAGCAGATGCCGATCCGGTCGAGACATTGCGCCGCCTGTTCCGGCGTGATCGCGATATTGACGCCGAGCGCCTCCAGCACGTCCGCGCTGCCGCTCTTCCCGGACATGGCGCGGTTGCCGTGCTTCGCCACGGGGACGCCCAGCGATGCGCATATAATGGCCGACGTCGTCGATACGTTGAACTTGCTGATGCCGGAACCGCCTGTGCCGCAAGTATCCAGCACACCCGTCTGATGATGATGCAATTTCAAACTTTTCTCCCTCATCACTTCGGCAAAACCGGCGATTTCCTGAACGGTCTCGCCCTTCATGCGCAGCGCCGTCACGATCGCCCCGATCTGGGCGTTCGTCGCCTCCCCTTCCATGATCGTCATCATCACATCGCGCGCTTCCTCTTTCGTCAACGATTGTCTTTCCACCAGCTTGTTCAGCGCCTGTTTGATATCGATGCTCATATCATCAACCTCCCTGATCGTTTTCCGTGTATCTTCCGTCCATAGACTTCATGTTCGCTCGGCGTGTTCTACTTTCATGTACAACTCGCCCATTTACCACTCGTCATACCAACTCTTGATGGATACCTTTTCATGCTCGACTTCCGGGTCCATATGTCCGTGTTCATATCTTCACGCCTTTACGGCAGGCGTCTCATCGAACAGCATTTCGGCCGTGCGGATGGCCGACAGCAGCGCCTTCGCCTTGTTCACCGTTTCCTCGTATTCGTTCGCCGGAACGGAATCCCATACGATGCCAGCGCCCGCTTGGACATAGGCTTTTCCGTTCTTGAAAATAATCGTCCGGATCGTGATGCACGAGTCGAGATTGCCGGAGAAGCCGAGATATCCGATCGCTCCGGCATAGGCGCCGCGCGCCTCGTTCTCCAGCTCCGCGATGATCTCCATCGCCCGCAGCTTCGGCGCTCCCGACACCGTGCCCGCGGGGAGACACGAGATGAACGCGTCGAAAAAGTCCTTATCCTGCCGCAGTTTGCCCGACACATTGGACACGATGTGCATGACGTGCGAATACCGCTCGATGACCATGAAGTCGTCGCACCTGACCGTCCCGTACTCGGACACGCGCCCGATGTCGTTCCGGCCGAGATCGACGAGCATGAGATGCTCCGCCCGTTCCTTCTCATCCGCGAGCAGTTCCTTTTCCAGCCTCACGTCTTCCTCGGGTGTGGCCCCTCTCGGCCGCGTTCCCGCGATCGGCCTCGTCGCCACGCGGTCTCCTTCGACGCGCACGAGCAGTTCCGGCGACGTGCCGACGATCACCTCATCGCGCAGCTTCAGCACGTACATGTACGGAGAAGGATTCACCATCCGGAGCACCCGGTACACATGCAGCGGCGACACCTTGGCGTCGATCTCGAACCGCTGCGAAAGCACGACCTGGAAGATATCACCCGCGCGGATGTATTCCTTCGCTTTCTCCACATTCGCCATGAACTGTTCCTTCGTCACATTCGATCTCACTTCGCCCAGTTCCACCTTATCCGGGATGTTCTGGGTGATCATGCGTTCGTTCGGCAGCGGGGACTGGAGTTTCGCGGCCGTTTGCTCGATGCGTTGAACCGTTTCTTCATACGCCCTGCAAACCGCTTCGCGGTCGGCGCCTTCCGGGATATGGACGTTCGCGATGATCTTGATCTGATGCTTCACGTGATCGAAGGCGATCACCTGATCGCAGAACATGAACTCGATGTCGTCCATATTCAGATCGTCGCGGCGATGCGCCGGCAGCTTCTCGTAATATTGCAAGAGATCATATCCGAAGTACCCGACGGCTCCGCCCGTGAATCTGGGCAAATCCGGAATGTTCGGGCTCGAATATTGCGCCAGCAATTCGCGCAGCGTTTCGATCGGTCGGCCTTCCAAGGTCGTCCGGGACCCGTCCTTCAGCTCGACCGTCATCTTCCCCTTCTTGCCCCGGATCACCATGAACGGGTCCGTTCCGATAAACGAATAACGGGCCAAATTCACGCCGCCGTCGGCGCTTTCAAGCAAGAAGGCATAAGGTTCTTCGTAAAAATGCTGGAACACGCGGATCGGCGTCTCGGTGTCCGCAAGCAGCGTGCGCGAGACCGGGATCAGGTTATACTCTTCAGCCAGTCTTAGCACTTCCTGCAGTTCCGGTTTCGTCATGGGAACTACCTCCTTCAGATCTCGGTCCGGTGAGGAGAGCAGCAGAAAAAGAGCAACAAAAAAACCTCTACGCGAGGTAGAGGTTAATATACAGAATGATGGCATATATTCATAGACCACAAGCCGCGCAATCGGCAAAAACATCACGGACGGCGATCTTGCCGGACTTGCGGCCTGCCGCTGTTCTTGTGCTCCGCTCTGCTCATCTCATCTGTACTCAACTCTACTCACTCGTCTCAAACTTAACAGTATGACTCAAACTTACCCTAACTATACCCGAAACGCGGACGAAGCGCAACACCCTTTTGCCAACATAACGCCCGTCACGCGGTCTTTCTCCGATGACTTTTCCCGATGAACCATCCATCAAGACAAATGCGCCAGATCGGGGCGAAGCTTTTTTGCTTCCCGCAGATAAACGTGCACCATTTCCCGCTGCGTCTTTTCCGTGTTGACCTGCAGCATAAACCGGATGCAAAGCGGCAAGCTGTTCGGCACCGGAATTTCAAGAGAACACATGATCGGCACCATATCCCATCCGGGAAGCTGGCGCACCGCGCGGGCGGGGAACGCGGCATCCAGATCGTTCGTCACCGTGATCAACAGACTGCACACGTCTTCCGGCACGATCTGATTCGCTTCGATGATCCGCTCCATCAGTTCCCTGGTCGCTTCCAATATTTCGGTCTCCCCGTTTCGAGAGACGGTTATGGCTCCGCGGATTCCTCGTACTGCCATATCGCTTACTCCTCCCGTTTCAACTCCTCGATGATGTCTCTGATCCAGGCCGCTTCGATATCGTTGCGAATCTCCACCTTGCCGATCGCGACCGGTACGACGAACACCATCTTGCCTTCTTTAAACTTTTTGTCATGCATCATCGCGCTCATAATCCGGTCGACGTCATAGTGAGCGGGAATTCGCACAGGCAAGCCGAACGCCTTGAGCACCCGCTTGGTAACCGTGTAGATCGACGGGTCATATCCGAGCCTGACCGCCAGTTTCGCGGAACCGACCATGCCGATCGCGATCGCTTCGCCGTGTTCCAATTCGTGATAACTCGCAGCGTTTTCCAGCGCATGGCCGATCGTATGTCCGAGATTCAGGATCGCTCTCAGACCGCTTTCGCGCTCGTCTTGCGAGACGACGATCGCTTTCACCCTGCAGCCTTCATGGAGCGCGTACGCGATTGCTTCGGGATCGAGCGACAGCAATTTCTCCGCATTCGCTTCGCACCAGTCGACGAACGAGGCGTCCCAGATCAGCCCGTGTTTCACCACCTCGGACAGTCCGGCGCGTATCTCCCGCTCGGGCAATGTCCTGAGCATCGCCGTATCGAAGCAGACAAACTCCGGCTGATGGAACGCGCCGATGATATTTTTGGCGAGCGGGTGGTTCACCGCGACCTTTCCGCCGACGCTGCTGTCATGCGCCAGTATCGTCGTCGGGATTTGGACGAAGCGGACGCCGCGCATATAGCTGGCCGCCGCAAATCCCGCCAGATCGCCGACGACGCCGCCGCCCAGCGCGATGATCACCGAATTCCGGTCAAGGCCCGCCTCGAGGGCGGTCGTCACAATCTGTTCGAGCTGCTCAAGCGACTTGGAACGTTCTCCGGCCGGTACAACGTGCGTTGCTGCTGCATAGCCCGCTTCCCTTAGCACGTCCGCAAGCGGCTGCAAATGATATTTCGCAACATTCTCATCGCTGACGATGAGCAATTTATGCTTCGGCAAAATGCGGTGTTCGTTCAGGAATTGCGGCAATTGACGGGAAATCCCCTCGCCGATCAGGATCGGGTACGAACGTTCGCCGAGATCAACTTGCAAACGTCTCATCAGTACATCTCCACCAACTTTTTATAATTCTCGTAGTTGGCGCGAATCTCCTCCATCGAGTCACCGCCGAACTTTTCGAGGAACGCGTTGGCGATCTCCCACGCAACGACATGTTCCATGACGACGCTTGCCGCCGGAACCGCGCAGCTGTCCGTCCGTTCCACCTGCGCCTTGAACGGCTCCTTCGTGTCGATATCGACGCTGGCGAGCGGCTTCAGCAGAGTCGGGATCGGCTTCATGACGCCGCGCACGATGATCGGCATGCCGTTCGTCATGCCTCCCTCGAAACCTCCCAGGCGATTGGTGGCGCGATAGAAGCCACGTTCGCGGGAATACAAGATTTCGTCCTGCACCTGCGAACCCGGCAGGCGTCCCGCTTCAAACCCGATGCCGAACTCGCAACCTTTGAACGCGTTGATCGACACGACGGCCATGGCGATGCGGGCATCCAGCTTGCGGTCATAATGAACCGAACTGCCCAATCCGACCGGCACTCCTTCGACGATCACTTCCACGACACCGCCGACCGAATCGCCTTCCGACTTGATTTTATCGATATATTCGATCATCTTCGCTTCCGCCTCTTTGTCTACGACGCGAACCGGCGATTCTTCCGTGCGGCGGATGATCTCGTCGATCGGGAGATCGTAACGCTTGGCTTCCACTTCGCCGATGCGCAGCACCTGTCCGGCGATCTTGATGCCGAACTGCGCGAGGAACTGTCTCGCGATCGCGCCGACCGCGACGCGAACCGCGGTCTCGCGGGCGCTCGAACGTTCGAGCACGTTGCGCAAATCGCGATGCTGGTATTTCAGCCCTCCGTTCAGATCCGCATGTCCGGGTCGCGGACGATGGACGCGGCGCGACGCTTCCTCCGAGCCTTCCACCGGTTCCACGCTCATGATATGGCTCCAGTTTTGCCAATCCTTGTTCTCGATGACGATCGCCAACGGAGCGCCCGTCGTCTTGCCGTGTCTCACGCCGCCGACGATCTTCGCCATATCTTTCTCGATCTCCATCCGCTTGCCCCGGCCGTAACCGAGCTGCCTGCGGCGCAATTGATAATTCAATTCGTCAAAATCAATGGTCAGATTGCTGGGCAAACCTTCCACGATCGCGGTCAGCTGCGGACCGTGCGTCTCCCCTGCCGTCAAATATCTCACAAATATTGCCTCCTTCTATTTCGTCCCTGATATAAAACCATTTTCGTCATGACGGGACGCGGAAAACTTCACGAATCCGATCTGCATGAAGTTCGCGGCGGACAAAGACGTTTTGCCGCTTTAGCGCTTTCATGCAGTGCACGATTCATATGTTCATTTTAGTATAACAATCTTTATGTAAGATGAAAAGCATCGTTGCGCGCAACACAAAAACTGCCCGGAATCGTTCCGAGCAGCTCGCCTGAAGATGTTCGGCCTGATTTCACCCGCATGCGTCAAGCCGCGGCCGTCAGCCCGCCGGCTGCTTTCCGCGAAAGCGAGTGGCGACTTCCGTCAGATGCTCTTTCACCAGTCCCATCACTTGCAGGGAATCGATCCCCAGGATCTGGGCGCATTCCTGCAGATTGATGATCCCCCTGCGGTATGCCTGAATCACTTTCGATTTTTCCATCAAAGACGACCTCCATGCCAGCCTGGATGTATAGGCATAGTATGGGAACCGCCCGATGATCCTATACGCGCCGATAGAAGAAAGTGTCCGCCGTTTCAAGCCCGTAACGTCCCGGAGAGAAAATCTGCTCGGTGCTGCCGACGAACAGGATGCCGCCCGGCCGCAAACTGTTCGAAAATTGGTGATACAACCGGTTTTTCGCTTCATCGGTGAAATAGATCGTCACATTGCGGCAGATGATCAGGTCGTAACCCGTTTCAAACCGGTCTGCCAGCAAATTGTGCTTCAGGAAACGAACCGACCTGCGCAGCTCGTCCGACACTTCCCATCGGCCGTCCGGCATTTTGCGCAAATACGTTTGAATATAGGAAGCCGGGACTTCCCTTACGGAACGCTCGTGATAAATCCCTTTTTTGGCGGCTTCGAGCACATTTTCATCCAGATCGGTCGCAAGGATGCTCGAACTATGCAGAACACCCTTTTCGTGCAAGATCATGGCGAGGGTATAAGGTTCCTCACCCGTGGAACATGCGGCGCTCCAGCAGCGAAGCTTGCCGTTTCGCCTGAGCAGTTCCGGGATGAACACATCCCGTAATATCTCCCATCTGCGAAAATTCCGCCAAAATTCAGACACATTGATCGTCATCCGATCCAGAAACTCGTCCAACAGCGCCCGGTCTTTCGCCATCGCCTTGAACAGCTCGAAAAAGGTCGAATATCCCTTCTTATCCCGGAACGAAGTCAGCCTGCGTTTCATCTGCGCTTCTTTGTACAAGGACAGATCGATCGAGGCAAGGGACTTCACTTTCTCAATGAACAGCAAATAATCTTGATCCATATCCGGCTACTCTCCCATTCCCTCTTTCATGATGCATCGCTTGGCTTGGATGTCGATCCGCTGCGCCGAACGATCAGACCCATTTCTGAATCGTATGCTCGTAATCCACCAGTTCGTGCGGTTCAAAATAGATCGCGATTTCACGTTCCGCGCTCGCGACCGAATCCGAACCGTGGATCACATTGCGGTTCGAATGCACGCCGTAATCGCCGCGAATCGTACCGGGAGCGGCTTCGGCCGGATCGGTCTTTCCGATCAGCGCCCGGCTCAGTTCGATCGCCCGGTCGCCTTGCCACACCATGGCCAGAACTGGCCCTGAGGTGATGTAATCGATCAGACGCGGATAAAAAGGTTTCCCCACATGTTCGGCATAATGAGCCTCCGCCTGCTGTTTGGTCAGCCAGATGAATTTCGCGGCGATCAAGGTCAGTCCTTTGCGTTCGAGACGCGTGATAATCTCTCCGATCAGTCCCCGCTGAACCCCGTCCGGCTTGATCATCAAAAACGTGCGTTCCACACTATCCCTCCGTTGATCCATAGTGACATTGTTTGCAACATCACGCCGCATTCCATGCCGGCTTTCTGTTAGCTTTTCAAGTTCTTGTGCTCACCATTCGGCAACGATGTCCTGGAATTAATAATTTCGCTCGATAATCTGAGCCGCGATCTCGGTCAGATCATGATGCGCCTGCGACCACCGCAGCGGCTGAATGGCGTTCACGGCTTTATCGACATACTGCTTGGCGATCATCTCGGCCTTCTGAACGCCTTGCGAAGATCTCACGATATCGATGAACCTCGATGTGTCCTCCGCTCCGTCGCTTTCCTGGATTTTCTGCAGTTCGTTCAGAAGATCGCGCTGCAGATGTTTCTCCTTCAGCGCCAAAATGACGGGCAGCGTAATATTGCCTTGACGGACATCGCTCCCCGGTGGTTTGCCCAACTGTTTCTCCGTTCCGTTGATATCCAGCAGGTCGTCGGTAATTTGGAACGCCATGCCGACGTTGTACCCGTATCGGTACAGCATGTTGCTCGACCGATGATCCGCTCCCGCGGCCAAGGCGCCCAGCTGGCAGCTGACGGCGATCAGCAGGGCCGTCTTCCGCCTGATCCGCAGCAAATAGTCGCGAATCGTCTGCGAGGGCTCGAAAAACAGCCGGATTTGCTCGATCTCTCCGATGGTCATCTGGACAAGCGCTCTGCTCAAGATCTGGTGAATGCGGGGATTCGGGATCTTGGTTATCAGATGGAGAGCCTTCGCGAACAGATAGTCTCCCGTGTACATCGCCACGCGGTTGTCCCACTTCGATTTTACCGTCGGTTGGCCGCGCCTCGTCCTGGCATCGTCGATCACATCGTCGTGCACGAGCGAAGCCATATGAATCAGCTCCAGAGATGCCGCCACTTGGATCAATCTGTCCCGATGACCGTTGCCGAACTTGCCGGACAGCAATACGAAAATCGGGCGAATCCGCTTTCCGCCCGCTTTCAGCAGATGCATCGAAGCCTCTGTTAATATCGCATGCTCTGAGCGGATCGTCTCTTCCATTACATTCTCGATCTCCGCGATATCGGAGCGCATTTTACGATAAATATCCAACAACTTCATCACGTCACCTACGTATTCATCTCCAAGACGCATCTGCTCCTGGTTGCGAATCATTCATTCACTTCGTGCCGATATGCAAGGCCGCGATTCCGCCGGTAAGAGGGTAAGCTTCCACGTTGACGAAACCGGCCCGCTCGAACAGTTCCTTCAATTCCCTGTGATCGGGAAACATCTCCAGCGACTCCGGCAACCACTTGTACTGCTTGTAGCTCTTGGCGAATAATTTGCCGAGCATCGGCAGAATGCCTTTCAGATATATGTAGTAAACGGTCTTGAACGGCTGCCACACAGGTTTGGACAACTCCAGACAAACGACCCGTCCTCCCGGCTTGACGACCCGGTGCATCTCCTTGAGGGCTCGCTCATAGTCAGGCAGATTGCGAAGTCCGAAACCGATCGTCACGAAATCGAATTCGTTATCCCCGTACGGGAGTTCCATGGCATTGCCCTGAACAAGCGTGATTTGATGAAGCAACCCTTTGCGCTCGATCTTCGATCTGCCCACCTTCAGCATCTGCTCGCTGAAATCGAGCCCCACCACGCGGGCGCCGCCGTTTCGTTCGGCGACGGCGATCGTCCAGTCGCAAGTTCCGCAGCACAGATCCAACGCCGTCTGTCCTTTTTGGATGTTCATTTTTTTGAGCGCGAACTTGCGCCATACTTTATGGCGCCGGAAGCTCAACAGATCGTTCATGAAGTCGTATTTCGGAGCGATTCGCTCAAACACATCGTGAACATGCTTTTCCTTGGCTTTCGCTTCCATCTGTTCCACCTCTGATATACGTATATTGGCCGGATGAACGGATCGGGATGTCTTCCAGCATCGGGGATACGATGTCGACGATTTGCGAATCGGAGTGATTCGTCGCAAGCAGAGCCAGCCGCTCTGCGGTTTGCTCGATTTGCATTCGCAATTTCTCCTTCAACCCGAGCTTGTCGACCCATATGCGCACCCATTCAGGCTTGTCCGGATCAAGCGAACCCGGCCCTTCGACGCCGTCGCGCTGCGAGGAGATGATTTCCCAAAGCGCCCATCCGTCGTAATCGTCCCGGATCATTTCGGGCTTCTCCAGCTTCTCAAGCTCGCGCTGCATGATTTCAATCAGCGTGCCGCTGTCGAGCATCTCTCGCCACAGCTGACGCTTCTCTTCCGCAATATCGTCTTCGAAAGCCAAAAACAAGCGTGTTCGTATGGCAGACAGCAGCTGCAAGTACTGTTCGCCAGACAGATCACGCTGAAGCTTGCGCATATACAGATTCATTTTCAGAACATTCACGTCACAGATCGCATCCGCAAGATCTCGAATCCGCTCGATCTCTTCCGCGTTGGATAACAGTTCGTAATATCTTCCGCTCAGGTAATCGCCCGCCAGCACCTGCAGTTGTCTGGCTCGCATCTGCGGCATCGGCAACGCCCGATCACTGACGTCAACGAAATCATGAGTATCCAGACCGATCTGGATCAAGGAAGCGACGAGAGAATACAGCTCTCCTCGTTCGCGGGAAACAAGATCGCTGCGAACGAACTTCAGAAACAGTCGAATCTGGAAATCGGGGAATGACGGGAGTTCGGTATATTGTTGAATCAGGTCATAGTTCGCATACTGAGAAGCCAGTTGCCGTACCCGGTTAACGTTCATTCTTGCAATATCCTCCAATGGCTGTGCAATGGATGTTCGATGCCGACGATCCTTGATTTATGTCATTATAACATAACATGATCCGTATAGGACAGTTTTACCCCTGGCCCCTGGGACAAAAATTCAGCAAACGTTCATAGATTCATCCGTTATGATCGCTCAAAACGCTCGATCCAATGTGACGTTTGCTGCACGCGAAACCGTTCGCGCACATACTGTTCCGCCTCTTCGTCGGCCGCCGCTTCCGGCGGCTCGCGAAGCCGCTGCAATTGCTGGGCGTCCGCGGATACGGCGAGCAGAAGGGACGAGCCTTTATTGCGCGCTTCGTACACGCGCACGTACACATTCTCCACGTTTTTCATGCCAAGCAGCGAAAAATCTATGATGTCCTTCACATCCGCAAACACCTGATCGCGTCTCGTCTGATCATCTTTCACATAAAGATCTATGTACAGAAACGGGTCCACCCAATCGATCATCCGTATGCCCGTGCTCAGCCGAAGCGTCGCCATGTAATCGACGAGATTTTCATCGTTCAACCGTGAACCGTAATCGAGTGAAAAAACGGCTCTCGAATTCGGCCGGCTTTGATCTTCCACAGGAGCGCGGCCGAGGGTCATCTCGGACAAGACGGTCAAACCAAACGCGATGACGATCGAACATCCGATGGCGGACAGCAATAAGCTCGCCGCGCGCAGCACGATTCGAACACCTCCCCGCAACGGTCCTTATCATCATTGTACAAATAGAAAAAGCAGGCTATGCCTGCAAATTCTCGTCGTTCCGTTGTCGGAGGGAGGTTGTCGGATGCCCCGCGCGAACATCGCCTCGGGCAACGAGTCACTCATCCGTATGTACCGTACCGTGTTTCGTATACACGACTGCTTTGCCGCGGATCTTGACGGCGGAAGTATGTTCGGTGAACTGGGCGATCATGATCTCGCCTTTGTCCAGTTTCTCGGTATGGTGGAACCGAGTGTCCTGTCCGCGGGTCAAGCCGATCACTTGCACCCCGTTATCCTTCGCCTTGATCACAAAATATTCATTAAGAACTGGGTCCCATCCCAAGGGAGGGCCTCCTTCCTGCCCGAACATAAAATAATGGCTTATTAAGATAACAAGACATCGTCGTGACGATGTCTTGTTCATGGTCGGAGTAACACGATTTGAACGTGCGACCTCACCCACCCCAAGGGTGCGCGCTACCAGACTGCGCCATACCCCGACAGCTAATATAAACTATAATGCATCCGGCTCAAAAAGTCAAGATCCGATCGCCGGCCATATCGTCGTCCGCTCGGGAGGAAAACGAAGCGCTTTCGGGATGTCAAACGACCGCACCGGCGACAGTGCGGCCGTTATCTTACCCGTCATGCGATAACCTGCGACTACGACTATGTACATTATTTGATTCCGTCTCTCAATGCCTTACCAGGCTTGAATGCTGGCACCTTGCTCGCAGGGATGTCAATCTCTTCGCCGGTCTGAGGATTTCTGCCCTTGCGCGCCGAGCGCTCACGAACTTCGAAATTGCCGAACCCGACGAGTTGAACTTTTTCACCGCTTTGCAGCGCTTCCGCAATCGCATCGAATACCGCGTCCACCGCTTTCGTGGCATCCTTCTTGGAAAGATCCGTCATTTCCGCGACTTTGGCGATCAGATCAGTCTTGTTCATTCCACTCACCTCCCCCCAAGCATTTTACGCCTATTACTAGAAGGTGTAACCAGTATAGTCGTAAAATATACTTCGTATAACAAAAAATAGCACGCTTACAAAAAACCACACCTATAGTAATACAAGCGTGAAGCATTTTCAAGCCTTATTTGTTCGACAATCGACAAAAATAGCGCTCTTTCGAGCGCCATGTCATGAATCTATCGGCCATTACCGTCACAGGATGATCGCGATCAAACCTCCTGAACCTTCGTTGATGATGCGGCCGAGCGTTTCTTGCAGCTTGTATCTCGCGTTGTCCGGCATCATCGCGATCTTGCCCGTTATCCCTTCACGGACAATCGAATACAGCGATCTTCCGAATATATCGGCCTCCCATATCTTCGTCGGATTCTCTTCGAAATCGGACATCAGATAGCGGACAAGCTCCTCGCTTTGCTTCTCCGTTCCGATGATCGGCGCGAATTCGGAATCGACATCGACGCGGATCATGTGGATGGACGGAGCCGTCGCCTTAAGGCGCACGCCGAATCTCGATCCTTGACGGATCAGCTCGGGTTCGGAAAGCGTCATTTCGGAAAGTTTCGGCGCCGCGATGCCGTAACCCGTCTTCCTGACCATCTCCAGCGCGTCGGCGATTTGATCGTATTCCCGCTTTGCGTGGCTGAATTCCTGCATCAGCTGCAGCAGGTGATCTTTGCCGCGAATTTCAACCCCGACGATCTCCATCAAGATGCGGTCGTACAATTCATCCGGCGCGTACAGGTCGATCTCCGCGACGCCTTGCCCCATATCCATTCCAGCCAAAGCGGCGTTCGAGATGAAATCGTATTGCGAGAATTGCCCGACGACACGGTCGACATCCCTGAGCCGGCGAATGTCTTTGACCGTCTCGCGAACGGATTCTTCGAAACTTTTGCGCAGCCAATGATCTTCGTCCAACACCATGACCCAGCTCGGCAAATTGACGTTGACTTCATGAACCGGGAATTCGAACAGCACTTCCCTCATCACGCCCAACATTTCCGCCTCGCCCATCGTCGCGACGCTCAGCGCCATGACAGGGATGTCGTACTTTTCCGCCAGTTCCGCCTCCAGCGCTCGGCACGCCGCGCTCGCCGGCGAAGTGGAATTAATGATCATGATAAACGGCTTGCCGACTTCCTTCAGTTCGGCGACGACTTTCTCTTCCGCTTCCACGTAGGCTTCGCGGGGGATATCCGCAATCGTGCCGTCGGTCGTCACGACTACCCCCAACGTCGAATGTTCCTGAATGACCTTGCGCGTTCCGATTTCCGCCGCTTCCTGGAAAGGAATCGGATCTTCAAACCACGGCGTATGTATCATACGCGGCCCGTTCTCATCCTCATACCCTTTCGCGCCGTTGACGGCATATCCGACGCAGTCCACCAGACGGACGTTCACTTCCAGACCTTCAGCGACAGTGATTTTCACCGCCTGATTCGGAACGAATTTCGGTTCGGTCGTCATGATCGTCTTGCCCGCCGCGCTCTGCGGCAGTTCGTCAATCGCCCGCTGCCGGTCCGCCTCGTTGGTAATATTGGGGATTACGACCGTTTCCATAAAACGCTTGATAAACGTCGATTTTCCCGTTCTTACCGCCCCAACCACGCCGAGATAAATGTCCCCGCCGGTACGTTCCGCAATGTCCTTAAAGATATCTACTTTCTCCAATTGAGATCTCCTCCCTGTCAACAGAACTCGTACTATCATATGGACTAGTAACAATATATGTGAAGCAAGCGCGTTTATGTCTTCTTTTTGCGCGAACCGACGCCGTTCAGAAGACCGCCCATCATGATCTCTGATCAATAGTATGAGTGAATCCTTATCCTTATTCATATAAGGCATAGAAACTTCGAACGAAGGCTGGTCTCGCAATGATCATGGCCATTTCGGGAGAATCAAAAATGAGAGCAGACAAGCTGTCGAATAAATAGGCGGGTGAAGACTCGTTGAAGGAGATCCGATAAAAAAGAAACGGCCGAGTCCGAAGGGATTCACTTCATAGTGAATCTCACCGGACATCGGCCGCTCCGATTATTTTATTCATCGTGCATCTTTACTCGCAAGCAACCCAATTTATATTCAACGCGCTGAAATTACGGGTTCATCATTCGCCCATTTGTAGGGCAGCGAATGAACGGGAAGCAAATGGGAATCGCGAATCAACAGATCGCGCATATCCGGCAACACCGGAAAATCATAAGCCATCGACTGCACCTTTCGCATGATCTCGAAGGCGTAATCGATGACGACCGATCCTTCCTCGCTGATCAACAGCGGCAGCATCTGCGGGGAATACACGCTGCGCACCCGGTCTTCCGTCAGCCCCAACGCCTTGGCGTCCAACCGGTACAAGCCGTCCGCATACTTTTCCCCCGCGGGAATTCGTCCCGTCTGCTTCCGGTAGGCTTCCGCCTTGTCCTGAATATCCGAGACCGCCTGCCAAATCGCCATTTCGATCAGCTTCACCTTCCAGCCCTCATGCGTGGGGAGCAAGACGTAATAATACGGTCCGCCGTGATCATAGGCATTGTTGGGAATAGCGGACAACTGCAGCGTCTGCATGAGCAGCCGGAAATCGACCGGATAACGGGCGTATTCATCCGTCTCATTCTGGCGCACCTTGACGGGCGGAGACTTGTAAGACAGCACATAACGATCGACCGCCTGTTGAACAAGGGGCACGGTTTCATTCGGAGACGCCATCTCGCGCGGCACCGAACCGCAGCCCGCCAGCACCATCAGGACGACGCCCATCATCGCGATGCCCATCTTCACCTTGAAAGCCGATTTTCCGTTTACCATAGATCCTCCTGCTCCTGTTGCCTGTTCGCCAGCTTGTTCCGGATGACCGCTTTCAGCGGATCTTCCGGAATGGTCACCCTCGCATCGCCTTGAACGACCGCCTGACAAGCCAGTCGATACCCCTGCTCGATCCGGTCGCCGAGACGAAACCGCTCGCGGGGCGCCGGCGCGGACAGCGCCGCTTTGGACCGATCGTCGGGAACGAGCACCTTGCACATCAGACAGGAAGCCTGTCCGTGACATCTCGTGCGGATATGCACATGATGCAGGCGTGCCGCCTGCAAAATCGTCAAGCCTTTTTTCACATGCAAGGTTTTGCCGCCGGGCTCAAATGTAAGGCTTGGCATGCAACGATCCTTCCCCTCGATAAAATCAGCCGCATGATCCGCGCGCCCGATTCGACGGAACATCCGGGCGCCGCATGCTCCTCCTGTTATATATGCGCTTCGGCAGCCGATCACGCGATCGACACGATGCCGCAAAGCACTCCGAAGATGAGGGTGACGAACGCCACGACAGATAAAACGGCGCGCAAGACGCCGCGGGTTTTTGCCCGCGCAAAACTGATGATGCCCGAAGCAAGCAGCAACGCTCCTATCGCTCCAAAAGATATCCACATCTTCGTCATCGGATCCAGCATCTTCACGTTCTCCATTCCAAAATGATTCTTCATGCAACCATGAACTTGATTATACCACACAACCTCCGCGGAAAAAACAAGACACCCTCCACCCAGGCCCCTTCGCATTCGGCGAAGGTCATGTCCGTTTCCAGATGTCCGTTTTCATGGCATCGGCTTTTCATCCCCGAAAACCGGTTATCATCAACTTCCGCCGATCGTCCGCCTTTCGGGCTGCGCTGCTGTCACCAGGTCATGATGGCGCGGCGAAAAAACGAAGCTGTTCCAAAAGACTTTGGAACAACTTCAGTTTAAAAAAATACGGGCGCCGCGGATCAACCGTCCGGGAAGGGATCGGGTGACCGCGGCGATATTTTTGTTCGCAAAACGGAACCATCCGTATCTTATCCGTATCCGTCCTGTCGGGATGCTGACATCCGGATCATTCCGTCACTTTCTGCCCGCCATCATCTTGATCATCTGCTGCAGATTGTTCGGATTCACGCCGCTTCTGCGAACAGCCTGCACAATCTCATTGGTAAGCTGTTCGGACACGTTTACATTAACAAGCGCTCCGACCTGCTTGATCAATTTGCGCAGCTGCGCCTCGTCTTGAATCGTGTTCTGATTGACTTTGCCGGCCAATCTTTTGACCGCCGTCGGCGATACTTTCTTTCCTGTTTTACTGTTTACAAACTTCAGCACTTCGTTCGATATGTTCCGCTTCACCATACCGCGAACCTCCCCTGCAAGCATTTGCTCTATCCTATGTTCGAGCAGGGGCGTTCGTATAGGCATGCACACCGGTTACGTCAACCATTTCATGCTGCCGGTGCGGGCGATCTCTTCGATCTCGTGCGTTCTGCCGCGGCCCATCAGATCTTCCACCGCGACGCGCGGATTTTTTCCGTTGAACAACACCTCGTACAACTCATTCGTGATCGGCATCGAGACGTTGTATTCCCGCGCCAGTTGATAAGCCGCCCTGGTCGTCTGCACGCCCTCCACGACCATTCCCATCTCCTCGAGAACTTCCTCGAGCCGCTTGCCTTGGGCGATCTGGTATCCGGCGCGCCAGTTGCGGCTGTGTCGGCTTGTGCAAGTGACGATCAGATCCCCCACGCCCGACAGTCCGGCGAACGTCATCGGATTGGCGTTCAACGCTTTGCCCAGACGAGTGATTTCCACGAGTCCGCGCGTCAGGAGCGCCGCTTTCGCATTGTCTCCGAAACCAAGCCCGTCCGACATTCCCGCTCCGATCGCGATGATGTTTTTCAGGGCGCCGCTGATTTCCACGCCCACGAGATCCGGATTCGTGTACACCCGAAAATACGAATTGATAAACAGGTCCTGCGCCGTTTCGGCGGCCTGCGTATCATGCGAGGCGACGACGACCGTCGTCGGACAGCGCTTGCTCACTTCTTCCGCATGGCTCGGCCCGGACAGCACGCATATGCGTTTCGCATCCATGTGCGGCAATTCCTCGGCGATCACCTGCGACATCCGCTTCAACGTCGTTCGCTCGAACCCTTTGGTCGCGTGAACCACCAGCATGTTTTCTTTCAAATAAGGCGCAGCCCGCTTCACCACTTCCCGCATCGAGGAGGATGTCGCAGCGATGATCACCGCGGATGAGCCCGAGATCGCGGCCTCAAGATCGGTGGTGGCCGTTAATCCCGCAGGCAGGCTGACGTCGGGCAAATATTTGCTGTTCGTCCGCCGGACGTTGATCTCCTCGGCCTGGTTTTCATTGCGTGTCCACAGCCTAGTTTCATGACCGTTCTCGGCCAACACTTTCGCCAGCGCCGTTCCCCAACTGCCAGCCACCAATACGGTTACTTTATCGGACAACGATATTCCCTCCCAGTGACGGGCGCCGAACCGGCATCAGCTCTTGGCGCCCAACTTATGCTCTTCGCCTTTGATGAGACGTTGTATGTTCGCCCGGTGGCGATACGCGGCAAGGATGAGAATGACGATCTTCAATGTGATGATTTCGATCGGTTCACCCATGATCGCCGCTATGATCGGCATCAGCGTCGTGAAGATCAGGGAACCCAACGACACATAGCGGGTGATGAAGATCGAACCGATGGCGACCGCTCCGGCGATCGCCGACGGAACAAAGCTGAGCACCGCGACGACGCCGATCGTCGTGGCGATGCCTTTTCCGCCGCGAAAGGAGAAAAGGATCGGCCAATTATGCCCGACGATGACGGCCAGACCGCAGGCGACGACCGCCCAGGGCTCCCCGCCGGTCAGCCAGTCGCCGAGCAGGACGGCCGCCATCCCCTTCAACATGTCCAATGTGAAGACGATGATCGCCGGCACGAGCCCGAGCACCCTGAGCGTGTTCGTCGCGCCGGCGTTGCCGCTGCCGTGCTGGCGCACATCGATGCCGCGCAATATTTTGCCGACGATCAGACTGAAAATGAGTGAACCTAACAAATAACTGAGCACGATCGATAAAACAATCATCAACCTGTGACCTCTCCCTGACTGAGATAAAAAATGGATGCGGCACTCTCACCGCATAAAACCCGATCTCGCCGCCGCAATTCGATCGGCAGGATGCGGATGAAACCGCCCCTTCAACCGCAAACTGGACGGCGCCGCCGGCAAGCTTGCGCAGGAAACCGGCGAACGGCGAACGGCGAACGTCATTCCGTCTGATCCGACTTTTTCCGTGTGAAAATTCTGATCGGAGTTCCTTCGAACTGAAATGCCGCGCGAAGTTTGTTTTCGATATATCGTTCATAAGAAAAATGCATCAATTCAGGGTCATTGACGAACAGCATGAAGGTCGGCGGCTTCACGCCGACTTGCGTCGCATACTGAATGCGAAGGCGTCGCCCTTTATCCGACGGCGGCGCGTTCGTGGCGACGGCGTCCTGAATGATTTCGTTCAGGACATGCGTAACGACGCGCATGGCGTGCTGATCCGCCACATGCTCGACGAGCGGCAGAATCCTGTTCAGCCTTTGTTTCGTCTTGGCGGAGACGAAGAGCGCCGGAGCATAATCCATGAACTGGAAATGATCGCGGATTTTTCGCTCAAACTGATGCAGCGTCTTGTCATCTTTCTCCGGGATGTCCCACTTGTTCACGACGAAGATGCACGCTTTTCCCGCCTCATGCGCGTAACCCGCTATATGCTTGTCCTGTTCGACGATCCCTTCTTCGGCATTCAGCACGACCAGCACGACGTCCGATCGTTCGATCGCCTTCATCGCCCGCATGACCGAATATTTCTCCGTCTGCTCGTAAATTTTGCCACGCTTGCGAATGCCCGCGGTATCGATCAACACATAACGGCGCCCGTCGCGCTCAAACGGCGTATCGATCGCGTCGCGCGTCGTGCCCGCGATGGGACTGACGATCACGCGTTCCTCGCCGAGTATCGCATTGACCAGCGAGGACTTGCCGACGTTGGGCCTGCCGATCAGCGCGATTTTGATCACATCATCGTCATATTCCTCGCTGTCGTCCGGCGGCAGCTTCGCCACCACGGCGTCCAGCAGATCGCCCATGCCGGTGCCGTGCGTGCCGGAGATGCCGATCACATCGGCAAAGCCGAGCGAGTAAAACTCAAAAATATTTTCTTGCTGTTTTATGTTATCCACCTTATTCACGGCCAGAACGACGGGCTTGTTCGAGCGGTACAACAGATCCGCCACGTCCTGATCCGACGGCGTCAAGCCGGATTTCGCATCGACGACGAAAATGATGCAATCCGCTTCATCGATCGCCAGTTCCGCCTGCGCTTTGATCGATTTCATCAACGTATCGTCGTCCTGAATTTCGATGCCTCCGGTGTCGATGACATTAAACGAAAGACCGTTCCATTCTGTGCTGCCGTATATTCTGTCGCGCGTTACACCCGGCTGATCCTGCACGATCGCCAGACGCTCGCCTATCAAACGATTGAAGATTGTCGATTTTCCCACATTTGGGCGTCCGACTATTGCAACAACCGGTTTGGCCATTATATGTACACCTCCCATGCTCCGTTACTCATCATAGCAGAAAACACCGTTCATGGCTATTCTCCGTCTGCCCCTCTTGACATTCGTTCATACGGTTCCGTTTTGCCGATCGTCGACTGACGTTCTCTACGATGCGGCAATCCGCTCGTCGACCGCCCGTTCCCCGCCGTCTGGCGATCCCTTTGACGAAGGTTCCATACATTCCCCTCATTTTCTAAGGAAACGCATCCATGACGCCATCCGTTTCGCCGCATGCGTTGCGGTTGAAACCGCCAGTTCACGAAGAATCGACAGCGCTCTCGCCGACAGAAACGCGATCCACCAGCTGTCCTGAAACGCTCCTTTTCCCAGCCATGCGGACGATGCGTCCGACCCAGTCAGAATATCGATGATGACGCAGGCGACCGACCAGACGACGGCTTGCTGATAAACCGAACCGGACACGAGAAAAGCGATCAACCCGACTGCCGCGGCGATATCCGTTTTCGGATCATGCAGAATGAGCACCGGATCGATGCGGAACAACAGATGAAGACAATACCCGATCAGCCCGGCAAGCACGCCGGATACGACCGCATACGCCGCATCGGCCCGCGACATGCGGCGGAACGCGCCGAACAAAAGCAGCGCCAGGCCGATATACACGCCTTGAATGCGAACTTCCGTGCCGATCGGTATCGTATAAAACAATCCCGACATCCACGCGAAAAAAAACAAAGCAAGTTCCGCGCGCGACGCGGTTCCTGCGAGGTTGTGCCTCCATCCGCTGGATAACAGAACGATCGTCACCACAATCAAGATATACGACACGTATCCGTCATTCATCTCATCACCCGTGCATGGCTTGATGAGTTATAGTATGAGATGAGTCGGTGTCCCGTATTCCGTGCCGCAATCCGAGCGGGTAAGCAAAAGAGATGGCGTTTATTAAAGCGCCATCTCTCGAGGTTCGACCTTATTTCAACTTGTTCAACTTGTCTCCGAAACGTTCGCCAAGTGTCAAGGTTAGACCTTGCTGATTCAACGAGACGTTCTCATTGTCGTTGATATCCTTGGCGTAACGAGGATTTTTCTCCTGCTTGGCCGGCGCAGGCGGAGCTTCCTCGGTCTCCTTGATGCTCAGGCTGATCCGTTTTTCGGCGATGTTCATATCGAGAATTTTCACTTTCACTTCCTGATTCTCTTTCAACACCTCATGCGGCGTGCCGATATGGCGGTGCGAAATCTGCGAGATGTGAACGAGGCCTTCGACACCCGGAAGCAATTCAACGAACGCGCCGAAGCTCACGAGTCTGCGAACCGTGCCGGTTACGATATCGCCGATCTTGAATCGTTCGGCAGCCTGCTCCCATGGACCCGGTTTCGTCGCCTTGATGCTCAGGCTGATTTTCTCCGTATCCGGATTGACCTTGAGCACTTTCACCTTCACCTTGTCGCCTTCGGAGACGACTTCAGACGGATGTTCGACATGTTTGTAATCCATCTCGGAAATATGAACAAGCCCGTCGATTCCGCCCACGTCCACGAACGCGCCGAACGGAGTCAGGCGTTGCACCGTTCCTTCGATGATGTCCCCTTCCTTCAGGGAAGCGAGCACCTGCTGTTTGCGGCGTTCGAATTCTTCATCCAGAACGTCTTTTTGCGACAGGATCACCTTGCCGCTTTCGCGGTCGAATTCCTTGATGCGCACGCGGAGCGTTTTGCCCTTGTAGTCGGAGAAATCTTCTACGTAGTGGCGTTCAACCATCGATGCGGGGATGAATCCGCGCACGCCGAGATCGACGACGAGTCCGCCTTTCACCACGTCGGACACCTTCACTTCGAATACTTCCTGCGATTCGAACTTGGCTTTCAGATCTTCCCACGCCCGCTCGCTGTCCACAGCGCGCTTGGACAAAATCATCTGCTCTTTGTTGTCGTTGATGCTGAGGACTTTGACGGTTACGGTTTGATTGAGTTCAACCACCTGTGCCGCGTTTTCCACATGAAGCGCAGATAATTCGCGAATCGGAATGATGCCGTCATATTTATAGCCAATATCGACAAACACTTGATTGTCTTCGATCTTGACCACTTTACCTTCCACGATGTCGCCCGGCTTGACGGATTTGCCAGGGTCGAGCAATGCCTGATCCGCTTCCTGCTGAGGCGCCTCGGTTGCATTCACCTCTGTGTTTTGCTCGAGAATCTCTTGTTCTTTGATTTCGTTTGACATGAACGTAGCCTCCTCACTTACTCTCCAAACAATCTATATTGTATGAAAACAATTCGCAACTGTGACGAATCGTTTAAAGCGATAAAAAATAAAGGTCATGTAAATATAGTATGAATCGAATGGCAGCGTTCCATGCAAAACCAGTTCGATCCCTAACGGCGGCTGTTCCGATGCTCACTCATGTTCGCGGATCAGTTGATGGATGCTCGACATCATCACTTCCGTCAGTTCCGCCTCCCGGTCGGGCCCGTAATCGGACGCGCGGATCGGTTGGCCGTAAACAACCGTCATCTTGCGGAAAAAACGATAATTACCGATGATTGCAGCAGGTACGATGACCGCGTCGGCGCGAATCGCCATCACGGCGGCGCCCCGTTTCGCCATGCCCAGCTCTTCCTTGTTCCTCGTTCCCTCAGGAAAGATTCCGATCAGCTTGCCGTTTTCGAGCAGCTGGATCGTCTGCCGGATCGCATCTTTGCTCACTCCGCCGCGCTTCACGGGAAATGCGCCGAACGCCCGGATTATCCAGTTCAGAACCGGAACGCGGAACAGTTCGGACTTCGCCATGAAGCGTATCGGACGCGCGATGCCGACGCCCAGCGTGAGCGGGTCCCAATAACTTTTATGATTGGAGCAGAGCAAAACCCCGCCGGACTCCGGTATCCGATCGGCACCGACAATGCGAATTCGGAACAGGATGGCGTACAACGCGCGGACGATCACTCTGCAACATCGGTAAAACAAATTCGGCCTATCGATCATGCTCACCTAACTCCAGAACATCACGACATATGCTTACGATTCTGGACACCACCTGATCGATCGTCAGTTCGGTGCTGTCCACAAGAATGGCATCCGGCGCTTTCACAAGCGGCGCGATCTCTCTCTCGCTGTCGATTCGGTCGCGTTCGGCCATGTCTTGCACGACCTGTTCATATGTAAGATCGGTTCCTTGCCGGAGCAGTTCGGCATATCTGCGTCTCGCCCGCTCTTCGACGCTGGCGGTAAGGAAGATTTTCACTTCCGCCGCGGGGATCACATGCGTTCCGATATCGCGGCCGTCCATGACGACGCCTTTGCCCGCCGCGAGCTTCCGCTGATGCTGCACAAGCACCGACCGCACTTCTCCTATCGCCGCGACGATCGGCACGAGTCTGCTGACCTGCGGTTCGCGGATCTTGCCGGTCACGTCCTCGCCGTTGACGCGCACGATCGTTCCTTCGCCGCCCGGTTCCAGTTCGATGTTCAGTCGTTCGGCGAGTTGAGCGATCTGATGCCGATTGTCCTCGGTGACCGGTATGTGTTGACGCATGGCCTCCAATGCAACCGCCCGGTACATCGCCCCAGTATCAATATATATGTACTTAAGCTCTGCCGCGACGCGTCTGGCTACGGTACTTTTACCGGCGCCGGCAGGCCCGTCGATTGCGACATTGATCTTGGCTGTTTGTGCCACTTGTGAGCCTCCGCTGCTAATGAATGGTTACTTTAGCGCTTTAATGCTTTAGCGCCAGCTGATGCAGAAAAAACGCAGGGCATGCCTGCTATGCAAAGAGAATTATAACATACCTGCACGGATCATGCAAAATATATAACGCTTCCGATAACGCTTCCGAGAACCTGATCACGAGATCACCCTGGTACGCATGCGGAAGATCATGACGATCCCGCACGATCGGTCATGACGATGATCCCGCGCCTTACCCCGTGCTTTCCGCATGGTGCGCAACGCCGCCTTCCAGGCGATAGGTGCGCGAAAGCAAGACCCGCAGGTGTTCATTCCGCATGGCGCTTTGGGCCAGCAGCAGCAGCGCCAGCAACACGAGCAGCGCGCGTATGAGAACGGCGGTGCCCGATTGGATGAACCGTTCCAGCAACCGGCGATATCCGGATGTCCTCATCGTTACGTCTCGTCTTCCCGCCTTTCATCCTTCTTTCTTAATTCGATCTGGCGATCGAGGCAATATTTGATGATCTTCTGGCGATCGGTTTCCGCAATGTCTTTGAAATTGATCATGATCAGCATCTCGTTTCCGAGAGAGACGGTGCGCACGACAACTCCCTTCACCTGTATATGTTCGATCGTCCCGTTGCGGAACGGAATGACCACCCAGCAATCGAGCGTATCATCCGGAAGAAGCGAAACGAACCCTTTCGTGACGATCGACATTCCGCCGCCGCTTATATCCCTTGTTACGGTCAGCAATCTGCGGTTTCCGGCAAGGCGCACGGCGACGTCCAATTCCGTTTCCACCCTCAGATAGGAACGCCGTTGTGTGCGAGTGATCTGAGCAGGATCCGGCTTCTCGATGAAATAAAACCTGATGTTTTTCTCTTTGTGCAGTCCCGCAACTTTGGTCGGAAAGCTGACGGTGGCGCCGTTGTCCATAAACGATACCGATAACGGTTCTCCGTTGTCCAGGGTCCAGAAACGGCCTTTTTCGTCGATCGGCGCTTCGATCCAGAAAAAACGCTCATCCACCTCGGCGATGCGGGACTTCAACGGCTTCTTCTGCTGCGATTCATCCGCGGATTCCAACTGTATCTGGATGACCTGACCGATATTGGGCAACAAGCTTCGATCACTCCCTCTACCCCCATGAGCTTCAGTTCCGTGATTTAAGTGTATACCAAATAAATGAAAGATTAAAGGGGTAGACCGGAGCGGCAGACCGCGGACTCCGGACCCGGCGGACGTTCCGTCCGCCCGAAAACGCCCGGCAAGCCGCATAACTTTGCCTCTTCGCTTCTAAAACGCGTTCGGACAAACACAGGTCCGCTTGGACCGATTCCGGACGCTTCGACATTTTTCCTTGCACGCGAGGGCGATCCGGCTTCCGATTTTATGAACGTACGCCTTATTTTCGGTCTTGTTGACCGAGCGCCTGCTCGGCCGCCTCGATATGTTCGATCTTTTCTTCCATCCCCGTCTGTCCGTTCAGATAGATCCGGTATACGCCTCCGTTGATCGTTCCCGTGAACTCGTGACAAATCACTTCTTCATTCAGATCGTTTTCGATCAGCGCGATCTGATGCCGTTGAATCTGAAAGTTCCGGTTGAGCAGTTTTTTCGCCTCTTCCACCGTCATTTCGGGCTGATGCAGGCTGCGGCTGTGATCTTCATACAAATAGTCCGAAGCTTGCAGCCCCGTCACTTCCCCGTTGTCCAGCGCCACCTGCACGACCAATTTCTGCGGATAGACGATAATTCCGTCCCGCACGGCCGCGAAAGTGATCGCAGCGGTGTTGAGATAAGTGTCGTAGCTGACAGGGGTCAGTTCCCCGTAGTCATGCTCCGCGAGAAATTGTTCCGCGATCCTCGTCGCTTCGTCGACCGACAGCCGGCTGTCGTTCACTTCGCGGTGATTCATGAAATACAATACCTTGCCTCCGTGCTTCGCGACGTCGACATTCAATCTTGAGCCGTCGTCCTGTTCATCCACAACGGTGACGCTGTAAGATTCAAACTCCGTTCCTTTGCCGTTCTCGACGACTTTCACGCGCAGATCTTCCGGCAAATGAAGAAACTGAAACGCGACCTTCTTCGCCTCCTCGGCGCTGATCTCAGGCCCTTCAAGTTTTCGCGTGCGTCTGGAGGTGAAGATGCTGAGGCTCGACGGACCGAAATCGACTTCCGAAAATTGGGTCACCTTCTTGTCCACAGTCCGGAACCCGTCGATGATCGTGTTGTCACGCTGCATGTTTTGCGTGGCCATCTCGACTTCAACGTCCATCCAACGGATGTTTTGCTCAAGCGCCCTGGCTTGAATGTTCCTCAGTTCGCCGGACAGTTCCTTCGATTGCTCATACAGCGTCTGAAGCACCCTGACCTCCTGATCGGTGAGCGGCTGCTTCGTCAAATCGCGCACGGCGGTCTGATATGAAAACTTACTGATATTGGAAAGAAATTCCTCCGTTTTGCTGAATGGCAAGAGAGTCAGCGGCAGCTGATTGATCTCGCTCTGCGCCTCGCTTGTGATCCGCCATACGTTCACGAGACATTTGCGGTGAAACTGCGAAGAGTTCGCTCCGACGGCAAGCGCGTTGCCGAGTTGTTTATGAAGCTCCTCCATATGATAAGCCAAGTTGTTAAACGCGCGCTGGTACTGATTCTCCGCTTTAATCAGAATCGCATTTTTCTCCTGATGCTCGCGATACCCCCATACGCCGGCACCGATCAAAGCGATGACGAGCACAGGAAACAGCACCATGCTGAGTCGCCTGTACATAGAAAAAGCTCCTTTCATCGAACGAATACTTGCTGACTGTACAGTAGTGTTCGTTGATGCAAGGAGCTTTATGCATTTGCAGGAGCTTTGTGCATCAGTATTCTTCCGTTACCATGTCAAAATCGTGTTCGTTGTCGCATATGCAACGTTTGAATCCTGTTTCGATGGTGTTTTTGTTTTTTCTGCCGCGAAGCGTGTATTTTTCACCACATTTTCTGCAATTGATGATGACCTTGACTCTTTGTTCCGCCATAGCGATAACCCCCTTTATCCAAACTCATTATTGTCCGTTCGTCGACGGATTAACCATCTCATCGTGCAGCAAATAGCGAAATGGAGACCGGTCGAGCGCTTTACGAACCAGGATCATCGCGCATATCCAGAGCAGGGCAACGAACGGAATGATCGTCCACGACCACTTTTCCGTGAAGGCAAGCTGAATGTAATCGAACATGCCGTGGATGACCACCGGCAGCAGGATCGAATACGCCAGCATTTTCCTGCGGGGAGCCGCCGAAAATTTCGCCTTTCCGTAATAAAACCCCATGATCACCGCGAACAGGGCATGTCCCGATACGGGAAGCAGCGCCCGAATCAGCAGAATGAACGGGTCAGCCGGCAAGGCGAACGCGTACAGCACGTTTTCCAGCGTGGCGAATCCGAGCGAAACGGCCACTGTGTAGATGACGCCGTCGTACGGCTCGTTGAACAATTCGTGATCGAATACAATGAAAAAAACGATGAACCATTTGATGAATTCTTCGATTCCTCCGGAGATAATAAAGGAGAGCACAAACGGCGAATCACCCAGCCAAAGCATCGTTCCCCGCTGGATGAACATCGTCGGGAACACAAGCAACAGTCCGATGATGAAGAGACGAATGACATTACGAATCGGTTCGGCGTCATACCGATCCTTCAGATAAAAATAGGTGAGAAGCGATATACCTGGAGTAACAGCCGCTACCAGCAATGAGATCCACATGGGATCTCCTCCCGACTTACCCCGCACGGAACAGGCATCCCGCTAAGACGTGAGAAGCATGTCTTGTAAGGATGCCCGTTGGGGACGATACTCAAAAATGTCGGCATAGAACTTCCACCGCGCGGTCGGCAATCACGATCTTGCCGTATTCGGCCAAGACGGCATCGGTGACAGACGTAGCTTCTCCGTACTCCGATAAAATCGCCACAAGCACCTGTACATCCCCTTCGCTCATTTCTTCGGGATCGATGACGAGGATGTACCGGCTGCGATAATGGTAGAGAACTCCGCCGTCACACAGCCGGCGGATCGCATTGGCCGCTCCGACCAGATGCTCAAAATCCGCGAAAGCATAAGATATCAGATCGGTTTGTTCAAGCGTGACTTCCAATTCATATATATCATCATCTTCTTCATCTTCGTCAGATGAAGCATGCTTTCCTTTCGTTACGATCACGACCATACCTTGTGCCGGAAGCTGAAACACTTCAACCGCCAGAGGACCGGATACGTCGAATCCCAGTTCATTATATGCCTGATCCATCATTTCGCTGAACAGTTCATGCACTTTCGGAATCTCCCGCCACATATCTTCCCTGTGGATGCCGCGTTCTCTGAGATCGTCGAATGTCAGGAAAATCCGTATCTTATCTTGACTCAATCGCTCCATTTTCATGACAGGATCCTCCCTTACGCCCTCTGTTATCTTTAAGTTATGATCAAACCATTTCGCTTGTGAACATTGCGTGACAGACGAATAGCTTGTATCATCACCTCAATCATATGTTATCATTTTATGGCGCACAATGCACGTGAATTATCATCAAACAAAAAACAAGGTTATCGGCTCGCGCGGGACTTCCCCCTCGCGCCGGAATAACCTTGCTTTCCGAAATGCTTTTTCGGTTAAATCAATGTTTCGCCTGCGACATGATTTCATTGACTTCTTTTTGCACTTCGGTGTTTTTGGCGATCAACTGCTCAATCAGTTCGCGACTTTCCTTCTCGCTTTTGTATTCCTGCTTGTCCTTGCGTTCGCCGGACGTCACCGATGATGAAGCCGCAGAGCCTTGTGCGGACACCGCTGTTTGCTGACCAGAACGGAATGCCGCCATTTTGAATCCTTCGCTGATCGCGTTTGTGATCATCTTGCCCATGCGGATCATGTTATCCAGCCTGTTTTTTCTCATTAACAAGTACGTGGTCGCAGCCGCGCCCACGATGGCTCCCATCCAAAAGCCGCCACGCATGATCATCATCCCTTCCAATGGTTTATACATGATCTGGTTCAATCGCTAATACCGTACATTCGATATTGTGAACTGCGGCCAAACGTTGCATGCATCATCAGAAAAGGAAAATCGCGCCTGCTTCGCGAGCGGCTCAGGCGCGGACGACACGCCGAAGGCGGTGCAAAGCCGAAAGCGCGCGCTTGCGCGGTCGGACGGACTGAACGCACACGCGGGAGGAAAGAATAGGCGCTCCCGCCACTTAGGAGGCCGAATGTGATCCGCTGAAGAATGTGGTACAATAGAAGGAAAAACAGAGGAGTTCGACACCATGTCCAAGAAGCTGACCATCCTGTGTATGACTTTAATGCTGCTGACAGCCTGTATATTGTCGGCCTGCGCCAAATCTCCGATAAATGAAACGGTGCCGGATGACGGACAAAACGGCAATATAGCCGCTCCAACCGAAGACGATCCCGGAAATGCGGGAAACGAACCGGACGACGGCGCGATGAACCCGGATGACGCAACCGAGCCTGAGGATGAGCGGGAAGCGGATGATGCAGGCGCAATGGAAGACGAGAACGGCGAGCCGGTTCAGGCTGAGCCTTTGTATTATATGAACGGCATCTACGACATCAAGCCGATCGGGGAAGGAACGAATGAACGCGTCGTCCTGCTGACGTTTGACGACGGTCCGAAAAATCTGGAGCTGGTCAGCGGCCTACTGGACACGCTGGAGAAACATAACGCCAAAGCGATCTTCTTTGTGAACGGGTACCGCGTGAAGGCAAACCCCGATCTGCTGAAGATGATCTACGAAAAAGGGCATTCGATCGGCAACCATTCGTATGATCATATCAATCTGCGGCAGGAATCCGAGGAAAAAATACGCCAGCAGGTGGATGCGGTTCAGGAGATCGTCGAGCAGACGATCGGCATAAGGCCGAAATTTTTCCGTCCGCCGAACGGCGCCTCGAACGATTTTTTGCGCAACTATGTGAAGGAGCAAGGGATGTTGTTCATGACCTGGTCCAACGGTTCTTTGGACTGGGATTCCAAGAACCAGACACCCGAAGCCGTCATCCGCAACGTGCTGGACCAGCTTCGTCCGGGAAGCAACATCCTCATGCACGAACTGCCGTGGACGGTCGAAGCGCTTGACGAACTGCTGACGCGGCTTGAAGAAGAAGGGTACAGCTTCGTCGATCCGCATACGATCCGGATCGATCCGCCGGAAACGAACGATAATACCGCCTCCTGAGCGGGCACTTGCGGGTCGTTACCTCAGCTTTGTGCCCGAGCTGTCACCGTATATCCGAACTCTTCATAACCCGGATGAACGCGGGCTGTCTAATAAACTGATAAAGAGTCGTCAATGCCCGAAAAAACCCAAGAAGGCCGTTTGTGAACCGTTCCCTTCAAAGCATCCCGGACGTTTGGTATTTTCAGGTGTCTGCTTTGAAGGGAGCATATCACTGTAAGGCTCTCTTGGGTTTTGACCTTTTTCGCATGACGGCTGCAGTATATCTGTGACGCAAGTCCCTTATGTTTCGAAGTTATGTGTTTCGATACCCCCATAAGATCAAAAAAAGGGTCAGCAGGAAAAAAAGCCATAACAACGTGATCGAGTAATACCGGACGAGCTTCGTTTTTTTTCCGGCATGTTTCACCATCCGGGGCGGCAACGAACCCGGGTCATCGCTGTGATGTTGGTCCTGATTTGCGGTATCCTCAAGGTGTCTTGTCTTCGTGTGATCCATAATAACCCCCGATATTATAGCGAACTATCATAAACATGATCAGATCATACAGGGCATGCGCCATGGCGCTGACGAGCAGCGTCCCGGTCTGTTCATAAATCCATCCAAGACCATAGCTTAGCAGGAATATGAGACCCGTCAATATCCAATGCCGCAAATAGTGGGCATGGAGTACGGCGAACAGGAGACTCGCCCAATAGTTGCCGATTACATATTGGATGGCACCGCGAAACAAAAGCTCTTCCGAAAAACCGATGAGCGCGCAGACGAATGCCAAATGCCAGAGCGGCAGGCGCTTGGCGAGCATAACATGCAGCTCGTCCGGTTTGTTCAATTCCTTCGGCACGACCGGCGTCAGGGCGATATTGACGAGCACGGCGCTTCCGCTGAAGAACAGCACCCAGAGCAGCGAACTTGCATCCGATATTTTCAACAGATCCGTCAAACTCCGGGACTGAAATAAGATGACCATGATGCCGATAAACAATAGTAGAGATTGGGTGATATACAGATTGACGACTACCATTCGTTCGTTCAGATCCGCAGCCTGAACAGGCCTGATACGAATTCGGCGAATGTTGCGCAGCCACTTGCGCATCGTTGATCCACGGTTCCTTTCTCTATGAGAATCCCATCATTATATGCAATACAAGGAGGCAGCACATGGGGAAACGGTTGACGGTCTCGGATTACTTGTTCGCATTCCTATTCGTATTTATGATCTTCTGCATCATCGTCGCCTTCTTCTATGGGGTGAATGTCGGCAAGTCCAAAGCGGAGGAACAATACAGGCAACTGATGCAAGGGCAGCTCGACGAATTGCCGAATGAAGAACTGACCAGCTATCATCAGCAGCATCTTGTTTCTTTTTATTATAATGTATATTACCCGTTTCGAACATTTCAATCGTCCTGGACGAACACGGTCGCCGAATTGTCCAAGTCTCCGTCTGCGGATGTCCATGTTGCAATCAGGAAGCTGAGCAAGACGGCGAAAGAGGTATATCAATCTGTTGAGATTATGACGATTCCCGATCAATCTCCGCTCCTTCAACAGGCGCAAACCAACTATTTGCGCAGCCTGCGGCTGTTCCAGGAAGCCGACGCGCGCGTGCAATCGTATGACGGCACCAATAAGGAGTTGATCGGCAAACTGTTGCAAGATCCGTACATCGTCGAAGCGATCGATCACGCCACCACCGCCCAGGCGCAATATTACCAAGCGATCGTCTATTGGCACGATTCGGTCGTCGTTGAGCTTGAAGGTATGCAGGACATGAGCTCGACCGACCTCGACCTGACGGAATGGGCCGAGCTGCCGTTCAACGTGCAGAACAGCATCGTCGCGCAGGCGATGAGTGACAACGGCATTTTCGTGAACTATACGCCGCAGGACCTTACGGCCGTCATCATGGCGATGATCGATTCCGGCAGAAGCAAGGTGCTCGGACTGCGAACCATCGAGGATGCCGTGACCATCCTGCATCATACGAACGCTGTACGTTCCGGAGATTATTTCTTCTATCGCGACGCATATTTCAAGGATGAGATCGTGCCGCAACTGCCGTTTTATCAAGTTGAATCATAATTGAACAAGTTGAACAACGGCGTTGCATTCCTCTTGTGATTTCTATAAAATAGAACTGTCGTTCACTTGGACGAAAACCTATTGGTTTACTATGAATTCACTTTTTGTAGGAGGATGCACGATGTCTAACCTGATTGTAGATACGCTCATCGAGATCCCGCAAGGAAGCCAGAACAAATATGAATTTGACAAAGAGAAAGGACGTTTCGTGCTCGATCGCGTTCTGTACGGCTCCATGAGATATCCTGCCGAGTACGGCTATCTCGAAGGAACGCTGGCGCTTGACGGCGATCCGCTCGACGTTCTCGTGCTTGTGACGAATCCGACGTTCCCGGGCTGTGTGATCAACACCCGCATCATCGGCGTCATGCTCATGGTCGACAACGGTGAAGAAGACGAGAAACTGATCGGCGTACCGACGACCGATCCGCGCTGGAGCCATGTGAAGAGCCTGGATGATGTGGCGCCTCATACGTTGAAGGAGATCGAAAACTTCTTCCTCCGCTATAAGGATCTCGAAAACAAGAAAGTCGAAGTGACGGGATTCAAAGACGCGGCTTTCGCGGAGCAACTGTACAACGAATGCAGGAAGCGCTACGAAGAAGCACAAAAATAAATTGGTCCGCTCCTTCATCAACGGCTGAACATATCGATCATAAAGATCACCAAGAACGCTGCGATCGCAAAATTTGACAAACTATTGACCTTTGATCGCCAGCGGAAACATGGTATTGACATGCAACAGATCGGCATGTTACATTAATGAAAAATTACAATCCCTGCAACGACTATGAAGGAACCTGGGATTATGGGCAACCCCCAGAGAGCTGGTGGCCGGTGTGAACCAGCGGTGTTCATAATCTTGTACAAGCATTCCGGAGTCGCTGTGTTGAACAAGATGGTGTCATCTTCAGTAGATGCAGCCGGTGGCAACCGTTATCTGTTCGGTCATGATTGACCGGATGAGGTCAACCGTGCGAGCGGTTGGCGAATAAGGGTGGTACCACGAAGCATACTCTCGTCCCTTACGGCGCAATACGTACGGGATTGAGGGTTTTTTCATTTCATCTACAAACTACGATGGCTAGGAGGAGTAGTAAACCATGTTCAAAGTACTCGTATCCGACCCGATCAGCGATCAGGGCCTGCAGCAGCTGATCGACGCACCCGATGTTGAGCTTGTGAAGAAAACAGGCCTGACGGAGGATGAACTGGTCGAAATCATCGGAGAATATGACGCTTTGCTCGTGCGCAGCCAGACAAAGGTAACGCCCCGCATCATCGAAGCGGCCAAGCGTCTTAAGGTGATCGGCCGTGCGGGCGTCGGGGTCGACAACATCAACCTGGAGGCCGCCACGCAAAAAGGGATTATCGTCATCAACGCTCCGGACGGTAATACGATCGCGACCTGCGAACTTACGATGGCGATGATGCTCGCGCTCGCTCGCCATGTTCCGCAAGCATATAAGAAGACGATCTCCGGCGAATGGGACCGCAAATCGTTCGTCGGCGTAGAATTGCGCAATAAAGTGCTGGGTGTCATCGGCATGGGCCGCATCGGCAGCGAGGTGGCGAAACGCGCGAAGGCGTTCGGCATGGAAATCCTCGGGTACGATCCGTTCTTGACCGAAGACCGTGCGGAAAAACTCGGCGTGACCCTTTCGACCATCGATCAAATCTGCGAACAGGCGGACTTCATCACCGTCCATACGCCGTTGACCAACGAGACGCGCAACCTGATCTCCGCTCCGCAGTTTGCCAAGATGAAGAAAGGCGTACGCATCATCAACTGCGCGCGCGGCGGCATCATCAATGAAGAAGCGCTCATCGAAGCGATCGACGCGGGCATCGTCGCGGGAGCGGCGTTCGACGTATTCGTCGAAGAGCCGCCGAGACCGGATCATCCGTTCCTGAACCATCCGAAGATCATCGTCACGCCGCATCTCGGCGCATCGACCGTGGAAGCGCAAGAGAACGTGGCGATCGACGTTGCGGAAGAACTGCTTCACATCTTGCGCGACGAACCGTTCAAGAACGCGGTGAACATGCCTCCGGTTCCGGCCAGCGTCATGTCCAAGCTGCAGCCGTACTTCCTGCTCGGCGAACGGATGGGGCAGTTCCTGTCGCAAATGGCCGACGCCGCGCCGCGGGAAATCATCGTCAACTTCTCCGGCGAACTGGCGGAAGTGGACACAAGTCCTCTCACCCGCTATATCGTGAAAGGTGTGCTGAGCCAACATCTCGGTTCGGACGTGAACATCATCAACGCGATGCATATGGCAAAAATCCGCGATGTGAACATCATCCGCGAAAAATCGAACGTATCGAAAGGTTTCACCAACTTGATCACCGTAACCTTGCGCGACGGCAAACAAGAGCGCTCGATCGCGGGAACGCTGCTCAACGGCTACGGCCCGAGAATCGTCAAGATCGATCAATATCCGGTGGACGTGGCGCCGGAAGGCAACATTTTGCTCGTCTCGCACAACGACAAACCGGGTATCGTCGGACGTCTCGGAACGGTGCTCGGAAACAGCGATACGAACATCGCCGCGATGCAGGTCGGACGCCAAGTGGTCGGCGGACAAGCCATCATGGTGTTGTCTGTGGATAAACCTGCTCCGAAAGAAGCCATTGATGAACTGAAGAAACTTCCGGATATCCATCATGTGAAAGAGATTTCGTTCTAAACCGGTATACAGAAGACGCGAAAAGCTGCTTCACCACATCAGGAGGAGAACACGATCATGCGTGTCTCCTCCTTTTCATTTGTTCATGTCACGGTTCATCTTGGCTCACCTTTCGCCCGCCTTCCCATTTTTCCTCCTTCAACAACGAGCCATTTCTCAATTGTGCAAACTTTGATCATCGGCCCACCGTCAGACCGACCGTCATCTTCCCAGCGTATGACCGTCGCTTTACCATGACCGGACGCTTTTTTGATACGAATCGGCATCCCTGTTTCCGCGCGTGTCCTGACTCTAATTGAGAATGAATATCATTCTTTATAATAATTATTTAATTAAAATTATTATTGTTTATTTTGTCCTACTGTGATAAACTGATAGCAAAAGGAGGCGAGCATTATGGATGCAGAAGCGAAAGTAGTCCGGCGTCATGTCGCGTGGAGACAATATGACTGGTTTCGACGCATCAAACCGCATCTTGAATTGATCGCCGCCCTTGTCAGCGGTTTGTTGATCGCGGCCGGCTGGATTATGGACCGGCAAGGCTTTGCGACTGCCGCTGTTGTATCCTATTTACTTGCCTTTGTGATCGGCGGATACGCCAAAGCGAAAGAAGGAATTGAATCCACGATCAAAGACAGAAAATTGAATGTGGAGATCTTGATGATCCTTGCCGCGATCGGCTCCGCATTGATCGGATATTGGTCAGAAGGCGCGATCCTCATCTTCATCTTCGCTTTGAGCGGAGCGCTCGAGACGTATACGATGAATCGAAGTTCGCGTGAAATATCCGCGCTCTTGGAACTGCAGCCCGAGACCGCCGTTCGCATCCGGGACGGCGGCGAGGAAGAAACCGTATCCGTCAGGCAATTGAGAGTCGGGGACATCCTGCTCATCAGACCCGGCGAACGCATTCCTGTGGACGGCACGATCCTGGAAGGTTCCACAAGTCTGGACGAATCGGCTCTGACCGGCGAATCGATGCCCGTGAGCAAAAAAATGAGCGATGAAGTGTATGCGGGAACGGTCAACCTGCGCGGCACGATCACAATCGTGATGAACAAACCCGCAAGCGAAACGCTGTTTCAAAAGATTATCGATCTCGTTCAATCCGCGCAAAGCGAAAAGTCCCCTTCCCAACTTTTCATCGAACGATTTGAAAACATCTATGTGAAGATCGTACTGTTCTGCGTCGGACTGATGATGGTACTCCCTCCTTTCGCCTTGGGATGGAGCTGGGAGGAAACGTGGTATCGGGCGATGGTGCTGCTTGTCGTCGCGTCGCCGTGCGCCCTCGTCGCTTCGATCATGCCCGCCTCGCTGTCCGCCATCTCCAACGGCGCAAGAAACGGCATCTTGGTGAAGGGCGGCGTGCATCTGGAGAATCTCGGCAAAATCCGTGCCGTCGCGTTCGATAAGACCGGAACGCTCACGAAAGGTAAACCTGTCGTGACGGACGTCATTGCAAGAGAAGGCTTGTCTGAACAAGATCTGTTGTATCATGCGGCGGCACTCGAACGGTTTTCCAATCATCCGCTCGCCTCGGCGATCGTCGAGCGATCCGGCCTTGACTCCGGCGAACTGCCGAAAGTCGCGGATATGGAAGACATCGCGGGATACGGCATTCGCGGAACGGTGAACGGGATACTGTGGACGATCGGGAAAGCGGAATTCGTCGGACGGGAAGAAGCGGAACAATTCGCCGGCAGCATCGGTCCGAAGCTTGCCGATCAGGGACGGACCGTCGTCTACATGAGGGATGACCAAGGCATCGCGGGCGTCATCGCCCTTCGGGATGTCATCCGCGACGAAACGGTCAACGCGATCCGTTCCCTGAAGCGGGCGGGAATTCATACGATGATGATCACCGGAGACAGCGAAACAACCGCAGCCGCAATCGCCTCGGAAAGCGGAATTGACGCCTACACGGCCGGATGTTTGCCGGAGCGCAAAGTTGAGGCGATCAAGGAATTGAAACATCGTTACCGTACGGTCGCGATGGTCGGAGACGGCATCAACGACGCGCCCGCGCTCGCCGCCGCTTCGGTGGGCATCGCGATGGGGGAAGGAACGGACGTCGCGATGCAAACGGCCGACGTCATCCTTGTGAAGAACGATCTGGAGAAACTGGCGTATGCGGTGAAGTTATCCCGAAGAATGACCCGCATCGTCAAACAAAATATCTTCTTCTCCATCTCGATGATCATCTTGCTGATCATTACGAATTTCATGCATGTTCTGGACCTTCCGCTCGGCGTCATCGGGCACGAAGGCAGCACGCTTCTCGTGATTCTGAACGGCTTGAGATTGCTGCGATAAGCGTCACACAACATAACGCACAGGCAAACGGAACATGCGGCAGCGGAGACAAGAAAACGGAGTTGGGATCGAGCGGTAAACAAGATTCGCCGCTCCCAACTCCGTTTATGTTTGCAACGATCATCCTATAGATTAAGCAACCGGTCTAAACAACCGCATCAGCTAAACATCAGATATTTTCCGATATCAAAGTGTCCGCCTGCTCACGAATAAGCTCGTATGAACGATAAGAATGACGGCGGTCGACCCGACGTTCCCATCCGCAGGACCCGCCATTCATTCCGGCAACAAGACCGTAAACGTCGTCCCGACATCCAGTTTGCTCGCGACGCTCACAACGCCTTGATGAGCCTCCACGATATTTTTCACGATCGCAAGTCCCAGTCCCGTGCCGCCGTATCCCCTCGTGCGAGCTTTGTCCGCTTTATAAAACCGCTCGAAGATGTACGGCAAATCTTCTTCGGGAATGCCCTGGCCTTCATCCGCCACATCGATCTTGATCCAATGAGCGTTATGTTTCCAGACCCTTTCGGCGCTGACCCGAATATGCTTGCCGGCGTTCGTATGCCGTATCGCATTATCGAGCAGATTCGTCAACACCTGCTCCAACCGATCCACATCCCCTTTTTGGATATAGAGCGGAGAACAGTCGGACGGCGAGCATTCGAGGAGAATGCCCCGCTCTTTCGCGATGGGCTGGAATTTGCGATCGACGCGACGCAACAGTTCGGCGATGTTCACCGTAGTGAAATTCATCTCCAGATGCCCGGACTGCATCTTCGCCAGATCCAGCAGATCCTTCACCAACCGTCCCATGCGCAGCGATTCCTCATGGATCACCTGCACATGCAGTCTTTGTTCTTCCGGCGAAGCCGCAATATCGTCGAGAAGCGCTTCGCTGTAGCCTTGGACCATCGCCAGCGGCGTGCGCAGCTCATGGGAGATGTTGGCGAGGAAATCGTTGCGAAGCTTATCCAGCCTATCCTCCTCCGTCACATCACGCAAAACGGCAACCGCGCCGCGCAGTTGCTGGCCCGTGTACAGCGGGGTGATGACGACGGACCACACCGTATTGCGGACATTCAGCTTCGAGATCCGTTCCGCCGAACCGGAGACGACCGACCGATACAAAGCCAGAAGCGGCTTGGGAACCTTGTCGAAAACAGGACGATCAACGGCGGAATCAAGTGAAGCCGCTTCCGCAACGGCTTGTTCCGCCGCCTGTTTGACTGCCGCAGCTTGATCGTACGCCAGCTGATCCGTTCCGACTCGTTCGACCGCTTCTTCTTCGGTCTCTTCCTCCCACTCGATGTCCCGCCACTCTTCCACAAGCCGTTGTCCTTGCGGATTCGCCAAAATGACCCGGCCGCCTGCGTCAAACGAGACGACGGCATCTCTCATGCTGCTCAACACGCTCGACAGATGCTCCTTCTCATGTTTCAGCGCCTCGATCAATTCCTGTGTCTGTTCCGCCATATGGTTAAACGTTTTCGCGAGATCGCCCAACTCATCCCTCGATTTGTACCAGATGCGCTGGTTATAGTTACCGTTGGCGATACGCTCGGCAGCTTCCTTCAGCTGAATGAGCGGTCTTGTGATCCGGCTCGACAGGAACAGGGCGAACAATGTCGTCATCAGAAATCCGATGACCCCTGTGATGAAGAACAGATGCTTCACGGCTGTGGAGTTGGAGAAATTCTGATCGATATACTCCAGCATGAACATGCCGAGAATCGCGAGCACGATGATCACCAGGCCGATGATTGTGAGCCATAGCTTGCCGACGATGCTGGTGAGGAATTTCATTCTTTCGGCACCTCAAGCTTGTATCCGACGCCCCACACCGTCGTAATCATCGCGGCGGCCTCCGGAGATGATTTGTTCAATTTCTCGCGCAGCCGCTTCACATGGGTATCCACCGTGCGCAGATCGCCGAAAAACTCATAGTTCCATACATCTTTCAGCAACTGCTCTCTGGAAAACACCTTATCGGGCGACGAAGCAAGATAATGAAGCAGTTCATATTCTTTCGGCGTAAGATTGACCTCCACGCCGCCGGCGGTAACACGGTGCGCATCGTGTTCGATCACAAGATGAGGAAACACGATGTTGTTGCTGGAACTTCTGCCCGACATGGACGAACTGGCCGCGGTGCGACGCAGGATCGCCTTCACCCGATAGATGACCTCGCGCGGACTGAACGGCTTCACGACGTAATCGTCGGCGCCGACTTCAAATCCGTGCACGCGATTGGATTCCTCACCTCTTGCCGTCAACATGATCACGGGCGTCATCTTCGACTGTCTGAGTTTCGCGCACACTTCCGTCCCGTCCATCTTCGGCAGCATCAGATCGAGCAAGATCAGGTCATAATCGGTGTTAAGCGCCTTTTGCAGCGCTTCTTCCCCATCCGCCGCTTCCGAGATCAAAAATCCTTCCTTCTCCAGATACATCCGGAGCAACCGGCGGATACGCTCCTCATCGTCCACCACAAGGATATGAACTTGTTTATCCTGCATCGTGTGACACCTCCGTTAATATTACACACCCGCGTAGGAGTGCAGGCCGGCGATGACAAGATTCACGCCGATCAGCGTAAACATGATGATCAAGAAGCCGATGACGGACAACCATGCCGACTTTTCGCCCTGCCAACCGCGAGATAATCTCAGGTGCAAGTAAGCCGTATAGAACAACCAGGTGATGAGCGCCCAGGTTTCCTTGGGATCGAAAGCCCAGAAGCGTCCCCAAGCCTGTTGCGCCCATATGCTGGCGAAGATAAGCGCGCCGAGCGTAAAGATCGGATACCCGATAGCGATCGCGCGGTAACTGATCTCGTCGAGATCCTGCTCATCGATGCCGTTCATAATCGGACTGACGGCGGCGCCCAGCGGCCGACGAATAATGAGCCGGATGAGTCCATACACAATCAATCCGACGGCAAGCGACCAAACGATCGTATTCAGCTTGCGGCCCGCGTTTACGCCCTTCAGCCAAGACGGCGCTTCAAACAACGGCTCTTTCAATCCGAGAAACGGCTTCATCTCCACCGTCTCGCTGTTATGCGGCTTAAAGATCGGCGGCAATGTGTACTCGACGATATTCTCCACTTCGAATTCGGTATTGGTTTTTATGTCCTTTTCCACTACCTTCTGCAAAAACTCGGCGTGATAGCCGACTCCGCGGAATATGAACACGAGCGCGATGAAGGTGATGAGGGTGACAAGAGAGAACATCGTCACCTCCACGCCGAGATTTTTCCAACGGCCGGAACGGCTTCGCTCTTTAAAATTGATCGTCCGCAGCAAATACATCAATCCGGCTGCAAACCCTATCGCGAGAAACGCTTCGCCAAGAGCGGCCAGAGATACGTGGAGGTAAAGCCAGATGCTCTGCAGCTGCGGGATCAATGGTTTAACATCGCTCGGGAACACGGCACCGTATGCGACGATGACGACAGCGAGCGGCATCGCGAACAGACCTGTCAAAGGTTTGCGGTAGATCACATAGATCACGACGAACGCCAGCACGATCATCATGCCGAAAAACGTCAGAAATTCATACAGGTTCGAAACCGGAATATGACCGTTGGCAACCCATCTCAACCCGGTGAATGCGCCTTGCGATAAAAGCCCAACGATCGTGATGATGAGACCGATCGTCCCCCAGCGGCGTTCGTGCGACTTCGCATCGCGTTTGCTCCAGCGTTTACCCAGCACGGCGATACCAAAGACGATGAACGATACGTTGTACACCAAAAAAGCAACCATCAGAAACTTGCTGCTCAAATCAAGCAGAGACTGGATCTGTTCCAAACTCACTGTTTCGTCACCCCATAATTATCCAAAGAATTGGCATCGGTTTCGACGCCGGTCTTTGTGAGAATTTTTGCCAATTCTTGGCGCAATCCAAACCAGTTCTTGTTCGTATGGGCCGCAACGATCAGCCTTTCGCCGTCAATGCGCACCCATATGCGGCGATGCTGCCAGTAGACGCCAATCACGACGCCGAACAGGAAAATGAGCGCACCCGCCAATATGAACGTCAATGCTTTTTCGACGCGCACAAGCAGATAGGAGGTGTATCGAGAGACTTCCATATCCGTCAATTCGAACGAAAGGCCGGCAACATCGCCCGTTCCTTTCAGGCGCGTCTGAAACTGTTCGAACGGCACGACGAAATACGATTCCGTCGTACCATCGGCATGCGTCACATCAAAGATGAACGCCGGATTATTCGGCACCCGCGACTTCGATGCCGGAACCCCGTTCTCACTCGTCAGGTCAGCATAGTAACCGGTCAACTCGATCCGCATATCCCCGACCGCGTAGGATGTTTCGGGATTGTTCAGATCGATCGGCAAATCACCGATCGTCTCTTCGTTCGCATTTTGCAAGGTGAGCGTCATGTGCATCGGGCGCAGATTAAAGTTGTAATCGATCTGATAGAACGAATATCCCTCATATTCCAGAGGTTCATTCGGCTTGATTGTATGACGTTTCACTTCTTCCAGAACCGGTTTCTGAAGCGGATTGTTACAGTTGTCGACGCAGCGGTACAGCACCGCTTCCGTCTCGAAAGCAAATTGAAACTGCTGTCCGCTGACGTGAGGACCGATTTCTTTAATTTCCGTAAACTGAATGTTTTGAATATAGTACGGCGTTCCCGGAACCGGAACCGTTTCTCCTTCATTCACTACGACGTTCTGCGCCATATACCAGCCGGGTATCCCTCTTGTCAGCAACGCGCCAAGCAGAATGATCAGGCCGACATGGTTAATGTACGGTCCCCAGCGGCTGAAACGATGCTTCTCGCCGAGCAATGCATGACCGTCTCGAGTCAGCCGGTAGTGACGCGACCTGAGCGCCTGTTCCATCCGTTCAAGCCATTCGTCCGCATTCGAAACACTTCCCTCGTAAAGCACTTTCTGCCTTCTGAGGAACGTCTCGTGCTTTTTCGCCTGCTGTCTGGACAACGCCTTATATAATGGAATGACCCGGTCAAGGCTGCATATAATGAGAGAAGCTGCGATCATGAGGACAAGGATTTTATACCACCATGAACCGAACGTATCAGATAACCCAAGCTTATGGTAAAGTTCGCCGAACCAGCCGTATTGCTCGGCGTAGTAGGCCGGCGGGTCCAGACTCGGAATCACATTCTCCTGAGGCAGAATCGTGCCGAATATCGACACAATCAGAGTGATGATGATCAGATAAACGGCCACCTTGACCGAGGAGAAGAAATTCCAGACGCGGTCCAGGATATTCGGATTCGATTTCTGCGAACGCCGCGCAGCGCCCTCGTAGCGCATCTCAAGCGGCTGATCAGACTCGAGCATTTCCTGCTGCACAGGCAAGCCGCACGCTTCGCACAGAACGGTGCCGACCGGATTCTGATGCCCGCATTCGCATTTTGTATTATTTAGCAACGATCATGCTCCTTTCCGTCTATATGAAACAAGACCTGCATGCGGCTTGTCAGCCGTACAGCAGGCGTCGAATGGCAATATCGAGATCGAGTGACGGATGTCCTCCCACCGACATCTCGCCCACAATGATTTGCTTGATCGTTCCGGCGGCATCGATGAAAAATGTCGTCGGGTAATTTTTCACCCCGTATTGTCTGCGCACGATGTCTTTATCCAGCAAAATCGGGAACGTCACATGTTTATCACTCAGAAAATGCTGGATCGCCACCATGCTTTCTCCTATGTTCACTCCGAGTACGACCAGTTCACTTTCCATATAGTCTTCATACTTTTCCTGAATCAACGGCAACTCTCTGACGCAAGGAGGGCAGAAACTTCCCCAGAAGTTCACCACAACCGGTTTGCCGAGATAGTCTTTCAATTCATGCAAATTACCGTCCATATCGTACAACTGAAAATTCGGAGCTTTATCGCCCACTTTGGGCATGGCCGAACCGGCAGACAGATTGGTGCCGATTGTATAGGCGGTTGCGGCGATCAACACGATCAATATCGAGACCTGTACCCATTTTTTTCGCGCCATGACCATTCACCTCAATCCTCATTATAACGAAAAATGGACGGTACCAAAGAGACTAATTGTGAACGTTATTTGTCTTGTGAGCAAAATCACGGAGTTCCTTCACTTCTTCATCCGACAGCAAGCGGTATTTGCCGCGGGGCAACCCTCCCAGAACCAGGGGACCGAACTGAATGCGTTTCAGCCTTGTGACCGGATAACCGATCTTCTCAAACATTCTTCTCACCTGGCGGTTGCGCCCTTCGTAGACGGTAATGCTGATGACCGACTCTTTCTGATCCGGAGACACATCGTAATATTCCACTTCGGCGGGAGCGGTCTTGCCGTCTTCCAGCATGATGCCTTCCCGCAGCTTGTCCAGCAGACTGCCGTGGGGAACTCCCTTGACATACGCCAGATAGGTGCGAGGAACGTGATGGCTGGGGTGCATCAGCAAGTTCGCGAATTCTCCGTCGTTGGTGAGCAGCAGCAGCCCTTCCGTATCATAATCCAGTCTGCCCACAGGATAGACGCGTTCCGTGATTCCTTTCAAATAGTCGGTCACGACGCGTCTCCCTTGAGGATCATGGACGCTGGTGATGACTCCTTTCGGTTTATGTAACATGACATACACTTTTTTCTCAAATTGAATCGGTTTGCCGTTCACTCTGATCTCATCTTTTGCCGGATTCACCTTGACGCCAAGCGTGGTGACGACTTTGCCGTTCACCTCGACTTTGCCCGACAGGATGAGTTCTTCACACTTTCTGCGGGAAGCGATCCCCGCTTGCGCCAATACTTTCTGCAATCTTTCCATGTGCTCCACCTCAGTCTAATCATAACCATCCTGAATTCAAATCACAAGTTGCGGACACGGCGAAGGCGGACGCATCCGTCTTCGGAGGCTGCGTCCGCCCATACAACAACAGCTGTACCTGTGAAATAAGCCTGCATCCATGCAGAGCAAAGATATTCGCGCAAAACATATGCCTTCCTTATTAAAGTTAAAGGTGCAAATGACGACAGCGTCCGTTACACGGCGCCGAAGACGAGCATGCAGATCGTGATCGCCGCCGCGAATCCGACAAGGTCGGCGAACAGTCCGACCTTCACCGCATAGCGGGCATTCCGGATGCCTACCGCGCCGAAATAGACCGTGATCACATACATCGTCGTATCCGTGCTTCCTTGAATCGTTGAAGCGATGCGTCCGATCAGGGAGTCGGGTCCGTGCTCCCGGATGAGATCAGTCGTATAGGCGAGCGACCCCGCTCCCGTAATCGTTCTGAGCAGTCCGAGCGGCAGCACCTCGCTGGGGACGCCGAGCCATTCGAACAGCGGGCGGAACACGCCGACGATCATGTCCAGCGCGCCGGACGCGCGAAAAATGCTGATCGCCGTCATCATGCCGACAAGGTGGGGGATGATCCTGACCGCCGTATCGAACCCGTCCTTCGCCCCGTCCACGAACGTTTCATAGACCGGTACTTTTTTATAGGCTCCATACAAAGGGATGAAGGCGATCATGACCGGGATCGCCCATAATGAAATCATCGATACGATCTCGTACAACCGCCGTCACTCCTTTCGCAGAGCGGGCGGCACAGACGGCGGCAACGCAGGCGGCGGAGCGGACGTGTGCTTCGGCGATTGCACATGCGGCTGCTTAGGCGCTCGCCTGGAAAGATGCGATGGCGGCAGCGTCGGAGCGCTCCGCATGCGATACCATTTGTCGAGCAGAATCGCCGCCGAGGTCGAGATGATCGTCGCGATCAACGTCGTGCCGACGATTTCCGCCGGATTGGCCGAACCGAAATTCATCCGGATGGCGATCAGCGTCGTCGGTATGAGCGTGATGCTGGATGTATTCAAGGCGAGCAACGTGCACATATCCGCGCTCGCCGTATTTTTGTCGGGATTCAGTTTCTGCAGCTCCTGCATCGCCTTGATGCCCATCGGCGTGGCGGCATTGCCCAATCCGAGTATGTTCGCGCTCATGTTGGAGATGATGTACCCCATCGCCGGATGATCCTTCGGAACCGAGGGGAACAACCATTGAATGAGCGGCCTCAGCATATCGCCGAGCTTTTGAAGAATGCCCGATTGTTCCGCGATCTTCATAAGGCCCAGCCAAAATACGAGCACGCTGATCAATCCGATGCATACCGACACGCCCGTTTTCGCGCCTTCGAACGCAGCTTCCGTCACCTGTTCCATCCGTCCGTTCAACGCTCCGACGATAAAACCGGCGACGATGAAAAATAACCATATCCAATTGACCATCACGGTCACCTCCATGCTCCCATGCCCGCATTCCGAAAACTTTCCGTCCGCTTCAACGCAAGGTAAACATCTTCACGAAGAGGGAACGCAGCGTCCGGAGATAGCCGCCGCCTTCATCCGGCTGCCGCTCATGGCTGAAGCCGGGCTGCTCCGGTTTGTCGACGAGAGGCACGCTTCCGATGAATGTCCCGTCAAGATAAAAATTCAATCTGCCCCGTACGCCGAGCCGATAATCGACACTGTCCTTCTGTTCCAACACGACCTCATGGGTCACATGCCCGATCTCTCCTTCATACAGCGGAAAGTAAAAGGACCGGCCCGCAACATAAGGCGTATCTTCCACCGTTTCCCCTTCGGCAATCAAACGTTGTGTCGCAAAATATCGGAATCCCCAGTCCAAGAGCCGGGCATGATCGAGCCAGTCGTTGCCGTCATTGATCGTAACCGCAGCCATCTGCCTGCCGTCGCGGGTGGCGGAACTGACCAGACCGCGCCCCGCCGCTTTCGTATAGCCGGTCTTCACGCCATCCGCACCCTCATACAGCGACAACATTTTGTTTTTGTTGTACCAGATATGATCCCATTTCTCTCCCGGATTCGGGACACGCTTGACCTTCGTCGAAACGATCTCGCGAAAAACCGGATTGCGCAAAGCGTAGGCCGTCAGCTTCGCCAGATCGTTCGCGCTGGAATAATGCCCTTCCGCATCCAGACCGTGAGGATTTTTGAACGACGTGTTTTTCAGCCCCAGCTCTTCCGCTTTTTGATTCATCATATAGACAAATCCTTGCTCCGTGCCGCCGACGTGTTCCGCGATCGCCGTCGCGGCATCGTTGCCCGAGCGCAGCATCAAGCCGTACAACATATGATGCAGCGTCATCTCTTGCCCTTCCTTCAGATAGATGGAAGAACCCTCCTTGCCGACCGCGGAACGCTGCACCCGAATCACATCCGTCAATTCGCCGTACTCGATCGCCACGATCGCCGTCATGATCTTCGTCAAACTGGCGATCAGCATCGGTTCGTCTCCGCGATGGCTGTACAAGATTCGTCCTGATGCAACATCGATCAGCGCCGCCGCCTCGGCGCCCGTGCTGATTTCCGGCGGCTTCTCCACATGATGTGCGTATGCCGAAAGCGGCATGATGACAGGCAAGAGCACCAGGATTACAGTGATGAGCAGTGATCTCTTCATAATTCCCTCCCGCATGCGTGACAACCTTGAATCTTGTACATGTATATGCTTATCCATAGGTGATATGCGGGATTGTCCTGCGAATTAATCCCGGCACAAGACATTCGTCGGCTTCATCTGCGCGCGATCGATACCGTCAAGTTCCAATAGAAAAGCCGAACCGATTGAAACGGAAATTTCAACCGACTCGGCCGATTGCAGATGTTCTTTGACTTCGTTTGCTTCATTTATTTATATATCGGGGCTGTATCGTAATCCGGAAACTCAAAGAAACTAAACAGGCAAACGATCGAAAGGGCGCTCCGGACGGAGGCAACATTCCGGTTCAACTATCAACAGTTCCATGGGCTGCCTCAGAAACCATCATTCATTTATGAGGAAAACACATCATCTCCCCCGGCGGATTCTTGCGAGAGCGACCGGCCCGCGTAGATCATTCGGACTCCTTCCTCAAGCTTTCGCTTCAGCTCGCTTGTCCCGTCCTGAATGGACTTGAGAAGCGGCCGCACCGACTGAACGGATTGCGCGGACTGTTCCGCCAACTTTTTCACTTCTCCCGCCACAACCGAAAATCCGAGACCGTGTTCCCCTGCGCGCGCCGCTTCGATCGATGCGTTCAGCGCCAGCAGTTTGGTCTGGTCGGACAGTTCGTTGATGATCCCGAGCACCCGCCCGATATTTTGCGTGCGCGCTTCCAGATCGCCCGCGATCTTCAACAATTGAGCCGAAGCATCGGAGATTGCGTCCATTTGACTGGTGATGCGATGCATGGATTGCGTCCCGACTTCTGCCTGCTCGATCACGGTTACAGAGGCTTCGGACAATCCGGACGCCGCTTCCGACACCTTCGTCACTTCCTCGCTCATCTCTTCCGTCCGGTATGCCGCCTCATCCGCATATTTCAGTTGGCTTTGGGCGTCGGCCACCGCACGTTGCAACTTGTCCGCGATAATCGCCGCATCCTCCAGCAGGGAAGCGGCGTCGCGCGCAAAGCTGACGGAAGCCTGCGCCATTTGCTCCGAGGAATTCGCGATGTCCGTCCGAAGTTTTTGGGCAAGCCGGCGGTTCATTCTTTTACCGGCTTGATGCAGCAGCCCGATCTCATCCCGCGACCGGATCTTTCTCATGCTGAGAAATTTCTCCGCTTGGGCGAACCGGCCTTCCGCAATGCAGGAAACCGCGTTCGTCAAATCTTGCAGCGGACGAAGCGTCCGGACCGTAAACCAATAAGCCGCCCCCAATGCGAGGAGGGTCAGGAACACGATGCCCGCAAACAGGGGAAGCGATTTTCTGATCACGATTCCCGCAATTTCTTTCAGATCAGACGCATCGATATCCACGCCCATGATGCCGATGATCTCCCCCCGGGCATTCCGGATCGGCGCATAGGCGGACAAATAATCCCCGTACAAAGGATCATGAAGCACCTCTGTGCTGGCGGTGTCTCCTCCCAGCACCTTCATGATATGATCGGTCGATTCATCCGTAAATGCCGGCTCGTTGATCGGCGAAGCGACGTCCGAATCGCGCGGTTGCCCGTCGATCATAATATAAGCCTCGTTCGCTTCATCCACCCTCATGGTGTAGACGTACAGAGCGCCGGTGGATGTGCGGATGTCATCCAGCCGTTCACGCAGCGTCCAATACGTTTCGTCTTCCTGAGGATCATGGATAAACTGCTCATACAAAGACACATCGAAATTGCGAGTAATAGAGTCGGCCAAGCGGACCGCGTTGGCAGCGACAGCGCTTTCAACAGTGGCGATTTCATTGTTGTAAAACACGAACCCGACCAGTGCCGAAAAAAGAAGAACGATAATGGAAAAGAATGCGACCAATTTGCCGGCAACATTATGAATGGACAATTCTGACTCGCTCCCAGGTCTCTAATGTTCAACACAAAATACACGCGGATCTTATGCACGACATTTTCGGAGTTAATGGCTTCAGAATCGCATATGAACGTTCCGGCCATTTCGTCCATCCGTTCTAAGGTCGAATGTTTCCTGTGTCAAATGTATTGTATCGCCAAAATTCGACATGATCAATTAAAAAACACATCCCGGCTTGCTGTTTCTGACACATTCGCCATAGGCTTTGGCATCATTTCTGAACAGCTCGAACATGGTGTCCAGCTGCTCCGCGTATTGATTCAGCGCATCCCGCGCCGGTCTTCCGTCGATGATCTCTCTTAACAAAGGATATAGATTCTCCGAAGTAAAGTTCATGCCGTAACCCTGGCTGTCGACCATAAACAGCGTCGACGGCACCGACCGTCTGATAGTTCGGACTGAAGAAATAAAAGAATACCTTGAGAATTGCCGCCCCCAAGGTCATTAACTTAGATAAAATCAGGTTTTACTCCGCATAAGGCTGCGAGATCATTTATTTTGATTTGATTATTGCAGTTCTAATAGCATGGGCCAAATTGCCATCGCGAACAGTATCGCCTATATTGACAGCTTCATTCTCTAAATGTACAAAACCTTTCTTTCCATTATTTTTAGTCGGGATGATTTTATATCCTTCATCAGAATCCCATTCCACGCAAATATAACTCATATGCTTAACAGCTTTTACATAGCCTTTTATGTGAAGGATTTTTTCTATTGCAGTCGGCTTTAATTCCTCTGCGGGTTCAATCGTGTTCCAATCATCAAATGCTTCAAGAACACATGTCTCAAGCATGTCATCGGTAAAACCCCGCTCCAAAAATCGGTGCCTCTCAAGATCCATGATGAACCCGCCCCACTTTTTGGAGATTCCTCGAGAAAGTACAAGCAAATCTTCATTCGCCGTAACATAAATGCTTACCGATTTGAACCCCATGTATACAGCCCCTTATCGGTATTTTGTATGCCTCTTTTTGCAATTAAGTGATAAGGCTTTGGACGTTGTCAAATTCCACAGATCCCAAGGTCATTGTGTCGTGTCAAGTTCTTCAACTGCAATTCTAAACGCCATCCACTTGGCTTTTTCTTATTATTAAACCATGGCGCTCCATTTGAAATCCATTCATTCCGGTATTCCTCAAACGTCTTCCCCTGGTCTAAATCATCATAGCCTGATTGAAATCCGCAGCAATCACAAATCACAAAATTTGGCGAGCCGCCCTCAAGGTATTGCGGCTCTTCCAATTTGTCAAAACCACAAACCTTACAAATATACACCCTGCTCCTCCTTAGTCCAACCGTTCAAGTCCATTCCTCAACTCTTGATTATACCGTTAACAACATGAAAACTGCACCCAAAGGTGCAGTTTATTGAGCACTTCCCAAGCATATGCAGGCCTTTCTTTGATAACCCTCGAATACTCCCGATCCTTATCTTCTTTAGATCATGGTCGAATCGACCGATGTTGCGGGTTCGGTCAACTGATCCTGTTGCTTGTTCTTTTTGAACATGCCCTGCAGCTTCTCAACCAGTTGCGGAGCGGAATCGATAACCCGCTCAAGCAGATGCGTCTGATTATCAAGCGGCACAACATTCACTCCGTGCGGCGATACGACCAGAAACGCGATCGGAGTGATCGACACGCCGCCGCCCGCACCTCCGCCGAACGGGTGATAAATGTTCGCGTTGTGTCCCACAGGATCGGTCGTCGTATGATTGTCGCCGTCGACGACAAATTCGCTTCCGCCCGCCGCGAACCCGAACCCCACTTTGGAGATCGGCAAAATTACGGAGCCGTCCTTCGTTTCCACCGGATCGCCGACGATCGTGTTCACATCGACCATTTCTTTAATATTCTCCATGGCCGTCTTCATGAGGCCTTGAATAGGGTGCTCCGCCATATTCTCATTCCTCCCTTAGTTCGCATTATTCGCATCAATAGCAACATTCCGGCAACCATAGCATAACCCGTCCGCACGCTGAATATGCAGGACAACTCCACGTTGAACCCGGCTTCATTATAGCGGGGAGTGATATGAAGTCTCGGCTGAACGGCCAATCTGATATAATTGGACAACAAGCCGACCAAAGAGCCTTTCAGACTCCAGGCCAGTCCCGTCAGCGTCGCCGTGTCCGCCGCATCCCCCGCGCCAAGTTGTGTGTGCCAGTACAATTCACGGCATCGGACATGTTTTAGTGTCTCCTTGAACCATCGTGATAATTCGAATGTTCCGCGCATGATCTGATTCAGCCGTCTGTACTCTCTCATGATGAACTCCCTGTCGATCCGCTGAGCCTTCGTTTTCTGCACGTTGCCGTCCCGCCCGCTTATTTGATCCTGTATGTTCAATCCTCCATAATCTTTCCACCTGACGGTCGGAATGTTGAAGGTGCGACGGACGAGACCATACAACCAGCGAAACTTCACCGTCCACTCATCATTTTGTCCGATCCGCTTTATGGACAACGACACTTCCAGTTCGCTGCAGATGATGAGTATCAAAACCGCCGCGACGATCGCCGCGATGATCCAACCGATCACGTGCATTCACCTGCCATCCCGTCATTCCTTTGAACGTCCCCAAATCCCACCGGTCACCATCGACGTTCAACATAAAAAGAAAATCCCTCGAAAGGATAAACTTTCAAGGGATAGTATGTGCGCGATTTGGTCCATCATACATGTTTACCTCGATTTTCATCGCGCATCTTTGTTACTGCTGCCGGACGTAATATCATGACAAGCCGTTACATGCAACAAACAAAGCCAACTGAATCGTGAATCTGTACTTTCAGGAATTATGAATCACACTTCACGCGATACCTTCATGATTCATCGGTCAAGTCCGCCAGATCATCGATCGTAAGCTGCCGGTCACCGAGCTTGTCGAACAAATCGCGCGTCTGCTCGGCCAACGTCTCGGCATCGAAATCCGGCGGAGCCGGCAAGTCGTTCAAACTTTTCAACCCGAAGTAATCCAGGAACTGCTTTGTGGTGCCGTACAGGATCGGTCTTCCCACCACTTCGGCGCGCGCCACTTCCTGAATCAGTTGCTTCGCCATCAGTGTCTGAATCGGGCGCTCGGACTTCACGCCCCGCACTTCCTCGATCTCGACGCGGGTGATCGGCTGCTTGTACGCGATGATCGCAAGCGTCTCCAAAGCCGCCTGCGACAAAGTCGCATGGGAAGGAGAATACGCCAGCCGTTCAAAAAAAGGAGCATGTTCCGGCAAAGTCGTCATCTGGTATGTGCCTGCGATTTCGACGATTTGAATGCCGCGCCCTTCGCGGCGGAAATCGTTTTTCAGATCTTGCAGCAGGTCGTATACCAACGACTCGTTTTCCTCCAGGACATCCGCGATCTGCCGGACATCCAATCCCTCGTCGCCGGCGGCGAACAGAAGTCCCTCAATAACTGATTTCATCTGCCGGTAATTCATAATCTCCCCCTGAATCACGAAGTTGAATGACGATATCATCGAACAACCGGTGTTGATAACACGTCACCCGCTTGCGTCTGATCAATTCGAGCAAAGCCAGGAACGTCACCACGATCATCGTGCGGTCCGCGTATTCATCAAACAATCTTGAAAACAGCACTTTGCCGCCGGCCGAACGGATTTGTTCCGTCACCTGCGTCATCCGGTCCCTGACCGTAATCTCATCGCGGGTAATCTTGGCCACCACCGACCGCGCGTTGGACCGCCTTATCACCCGCTGGTAAGCGATGAGCAGATCGGACAAATTGAACCCCTGAACCGGATTGTCGTCGATATGTGCGATATAGCCGGACAGATCGAGAGGAGCGCGCGTGAAAATCTGACTGCGGGCCACTTCCAGCTCGCGCAGCTGCTCGGCGGCCGCCTTGTACTTGCGGTACTCGATAAGCCGCTGCACGAGTTCCTCGCGCGGGTCATACGATTCATCTTCCTCTTCATCCTGCGGATTGGCGGGCGGCTTCGGAAGCAGCATGCGGCTTTTGATCGACAGCAATTCCGCCGCCATCACCAGGAATTCGCTCGCCACCTCCAGTTCATATCGCTGCATTGTGGCGATGTATTCCATATATTGATCCGTGATCTTGCTGATCGGGATATCGTAGATGTCGATCTCCTGGCTGTCGATCAGGTGAAGCAGGAGATCCAACGGACCTTCGAACATATCCAGTTTAAATTGAATCTCCATGCTTGTCCCTCACCACTCCGCAACATCATCCTTCAGCTTCCATGTTCAGTTAATCGCACCCGCATCCGTAGTTCCAGCCTGCTTATGATCGCGTGCATGGCCGCATTCGCTCTCGCCCATCGGTTCGTTCAAGCTAGCTTACTGAAACAAATGCCGATGCCGCGCGTTCGTTCTTCCATTCAATAAAAATGTATCACAAGTTTACAGCTTTTTCATCAAATTCGCCATCTCGATTGCGGTGACGGCCGCATCCCAGCCTTTGTTTCCGGCTTTCGTGCCCGCGCGTTCAACCGCTTGCTCGATCGTATCCGTCGTCAGTACGCCGAAAATAACCGGCACGCCGGTTTTTTGCGATGCGGCGGCAACGCCCTTCGCCACTTCATTGCACACATAATCAAAGTGCGGGGTGGAGCCGCGGATGACGGCCCCCAGCGTGATGATCGCGTCATACTTGCCGCTGGCGGCCATCCTTTGCGCGACGAGCGGAATCTCGAATGCGCCGGGAACCCAGGCGATGTCGATTTCGTCCTCCTTCACGCCGTGCCGCAGAAGCGCGTCCTGCGCGCCGCTCAACAGCTTGCTCGAAATAAACTCATTGAACCGGCTGATCACGATGCCGTATTTCAGTCCTTCCGAAACGAGATGTCCTTCGAAAATGTTTGCCATATCCGATCGTTCCTCTCATTCAATTTTATCGCTGTTCAAAATGTCGCCAGGCAAGCCATATGCGTGCCGTCTGATCATTTGCCGCCGACTTCCGGCGCCGTTTCGCCGGTCATTTCGGATTTTGCGTAAAGGTCAGCAGATGCCCGAGTTTTTCTTTTTTGGTATGCAAATATTGCGAATTGTCCTCGTTTTCCTCCATCTGAATCGGGACGCGGTCGACCACCTTCAGGCCGTAGCCTTCCAATCCCTTGATCTTGCGCGGATTGTTCGTCATCAGCCGAATTTGCCGCACGCCGAGATCTTTCAAGATTTGCGCGCCGATGCCGTAATCTCTGAGGTCGGGCTTGAACCCGAGCTTCAAATTCGCATCGACCGTATCATAACCTTGCTCCTGCAGCTTGTATGCTTTCAGTTTGTTGATCAGACCGATGCCGCGTCCCTCCTGCCTCATATACAGCAGGACGCCGTTGCCGCTTTCGCTGATCTGCCGCAGGGCGGCCGCCAGCTGCGGACCGCAGTCGCACCGGTGCGAATGAAACACGTCGCCGGTCAGGCACTCCGAATGCACGCGCACGAGCGTCGGCTTGTTCGGGTCGATTTTACCCTTTACCAGAGCGACGTGTTCCTTGTCGTCCACCGAATTCGTGTAGGCGACCGCCTGAAAGACGCCGTAGTCGGTCGGCAGACGCACCTCGACCTCGCGTTTTACGAGCTGCTCATGCTCGTTGCGGTAGCGGATGAGATCGCGGATCGAAATCATTTTCAGACCGTGTTGCTTGGCAATCTCGAACAGATCGGGCACCCTGGCCATCGTGCCGTCTTCCTTCATGATTTCGCAGATGACCGCCGCCGGCTTCGATCCGCACATTTTCGCCAGGTCGACCGCCGCCTCCGTATGCCCGGCCCGCCGCAGGACGCCTCCCTTCTTCGCGATCAACGGGAAAATATGCCCCGGCCTGCGGAAATCTTCCGGTCTGGCGTTCGGGTCGAGCAGCGCCCGCACGGTCCGCGAACGTTCGTGAGCGGAGATGCCGGTCGTCGTCTCGATATGGTCGATGGATACGGTGAACGCCGTTCCGTGATAATCGGTGTTTTTGTCGACCATGAGCGGGAGATTCAGCTCCTGAGCGCGTTCTTCCGTGATCGGAGCGCAGATCAGCCCGCGGCCTTCCTTCGCCATGAAATTGATCACTTCCGGAGTGGCCTTTTCCGCCAGAGCGACGAAATCGCCTTCGTTCTCTCTATCTTCGTCATCGACCACGATGATCACTTTGCCCAAGATGAGGTCATATATGGCTTCTTCAATCGGATCGAATCTGAATTCTTCTCCCATCTCGCTATCCCTCCATTGTGATGATGTCATATAAACCCGTTTTCCGCCAGCATGGACAACGTCAGTCCGGTGCGGCCTCCTCTTCCGTTTCCGCTCTCCGCCCGCGAATCCCGGCGGGCGATCAGATGAGCGATGTACTTGCCGATCACGTCCGTCTCGATATTGACCGTCGCTCCTTCATGCTTGAACGCCAGCACCGTCTCCGAGAGCGTATGGGGAATGATCGATACCGTCAACACCCCTTCCTCCGCCCGGACGACGGTCAGACTGATGCCGTCGATCGCAATCGATCCGCGGGGAATAATATGATCGAACAAGTTTTCGTCATGCGGACGAATCGTGAACACGACGGCATTTTCTTCTTTTTGTCTGCGGACGATCACCCCTGTGCCGTCCACGTGTCCCTGCACGATATGTCCTCCGAACCGGCCGTTTGCGGGCATCGCCCGTTCAAGATTGACCGGACTTCCGGGCTTCAGTTTATGAAGATTCGTTTTGCGGTACGTCTCGGGCATCACATCGACCGTAAAGGAATCGTCGTCGTATCGAACGACGGTCAGACATACGCCGTTCACCGCGATGCTGTCGCCCAAACGCACATCATCCATGATGCGGGACGCGCCGACCGTCAACACCATCGCTTGCCCCGAGCGTTCGATCGTCCGCAGCCTGCCGACTTCTTCAATGATCCCTGTGAACATCGCCGGTTCCACCCCTTCGATAGACCGGATATCCGGTTATACACACATTATCGTCAAACGTCTTCACCTGCACGCGTTCGAGCGTCAGCGCATCGGACATCTTCGCGGCGCCGCCAAGTTCCGCGATCCCCGGCGCATTACGGCCGCCGATCAGCTTCGGCGCATAAAACAAAATGATCTTATCGACAAGTTCCTGTTCCAGCATCGAACCGTTCAGCCGTCCTCCGCCTTCCAGCAAAACAGAAGCGATCTCGTGTTCGGCCAATGTGCGCATCGCCAGCCGCAGATCGACCTTCTCCCCGCCGCCGCAAGGGAGGACCGTCACGCCCGCCTGCTCGAACTGTTTGACGCGCGACGCATCAGCCCGCTCCGTCGTGACGATCATCGTTCTGGTTTCTCCGTCCCGGATCACCTTCGCGTCGAGAGGCGTGCGAAGCATGGAATCGACGATGATCCGGACCGGCTGAACGCTCGGCACCTCCAGCCTTGACGTGAGGCTCGGGTTATCCGCAAGCACCGTCCCCACGCCGACCATGATCGCCTGATGCTGATGGCGCAGCGTATGCACGTAAGCGCGCGAGGCCTCGTTCGTAATCCACTTGCTGTCGCCCGTATAAGAAGCGATCTTTCCGTCCAGCGTTGCAGCCGTCTTGAGCGTGACGAACGGCCTTTGATGAGTAATATATGTGAAAAACTGTTCGTTCAGCAGCAGCGCCTCCTCTTCCAGAACGCCGACCTTTACCTCTATCCCATGATCGATCAGACGCTTCAAACCTTTGCCGGCCACGGCCGGATTCGGGTCACGGCAGGCGGCGACGACCCGCTTCACGCCCGCTTCGATCAGCTTGTCGGCGCAAGGCGGCGTTCTTCCGTAATGGCTGCAAGGCTCCAACGTGACATAGACGGTGCTGCCGGCCGCCTGTTCGCCCGCCATATTCAGCGCGTGCACTTCGGCGTGGCTTTCACCCCGCTTCAAATGTGAACCCAGTCCGACGATCCGTCCGTCCTTCACCACCACACAGCCGACGACCGGGTTGGCGCCGGTCTGACCGAGCGCCGCTTGCGCCAGCGACAACGCCAGACGCATATACGTCTCATCATTCATGACATCGCGGCTGTCGTGCACAGGATCACCTCCAATATAAAAAGCCCCTCTTCCGGCTGAGGGGCAGGGAAATCCGTATAAACACAAGGAAGCAATGACGACTCCGCATATCAGGCTCGGCTTTCCCCATGACTGCCATGCGACAGTCGCCAGTCACATCGCGTCCTTAGATTGTGAAAAAAGGAACATGCGATGCTGTGAGGTACAGCAAGCCCGTATGCGATCCAACATTGCCAAGCATTGTGCTTATCCTTCTCCCATCCAGACTATACTGTCGGTTCTGGAATTGCACCAGATCCACCGCCGCAAGCATACTCCGGCTCGCGTCGGGTCACGGACTGATCGCGAAAGCGAATCACCGCCGGTCGGGAATTTCACCCCGCCCCGAAGGATAATGCCATTATGTCAGTTCATATCAAGATTGATATAGTATCAGTATATCGCATACCGTCTGAAGATGTCCAGACGTATCCGCTATTGTTCATCCCATACCCGCACTTCGGCCATTTGATCGCCGGGCTTCAGCGCATCGACATGCTCCATGCCCTTGACCACTTTGCCGAATACCGTGTGCCGCCCGTCCAGATGCGGCTGCGGCTGGTAGCAGATGTAGAACTGGCTGCTGCCCGTATCCCGTCCTGCGTGCGCCATCGCCAGCGTTCCGCGCTCGTGCTTGCTCACGTTCGTATCTACTTCGCAGCGGATCGTGTAACCGGCACCTCCGGTTCCGTCTCCTCTCGGACATCCGCCCTGCGCGACGAATCCCGGAATGACGCGGTGAAACGTCAGGCCATTGTAGAACCCCGAATTCGCCAGCTTCTCGAAATTCGCCACCGTATTCGGAGCTTCTTCGGGGAAAAACTCCAGATGGATCTCCCCGCCTTTTTTCAGAACGATAACCCCTTTTTTCTTCAACGTCTCCGACTCCTTCCCGTCTATCTTCATTCTCGATAAACCGCGATATGTTCATCTTACACCAGTTGCCATGCAAACGCAAAGCCGTGTACGCAGGCGGTGCATACGCTCCTTCATCTACACGGAATATGGAGTCCTGACGGGACTCGCCGTTCATCGGCTTTTAGGATTCCAGATACCCTCGTTTCACGGCATCCTCGATCATCGATTGAACGTATTCCCACAGAGCGGGCGAACTGTCGTCGATCAGCCGGTTTCGGGACAGCACCTGGCCGCTCCGCACGCCATGCTCCCGCCATGACTTCCCTTCCGTATGATAATTCAGAAGCAGCGGTTCCAGCCGGTCGATCGCAGCCGCGAATTTCGCTTCCGGAGTGATGCCGGCTTCAAATTGTTCCCACAGCGACATCAGTTCGGCGCGCTGATCATCCGGCAGCATGCCGAACAAGCGGTTCGCCGCAATCCGCTCCCGCTCCGCCTTGTCCGCATGCCCCTGCTCATCATAAGCAAACGTATCCCCCGCATAGATTTCAACCAAATCATGCACGAGCAGCATCTTCATCACGGTCAACAGGTCAAGCTCCGGATTGTCGGCATGCTCCAGCAGGATCATCGCCATCACCGCCAGATGCCATGAATGTTCCGCATCGTTCTCATGGCGGCTCCGATTCAGGAGATAAGACCGGCGATACACGCTCTTCAACTTGTCGATCTCCAGCAAGAACGATATTTGACGGTGCAGACGTTCGTCGTTGGACATGAGTGCCCTCCTTCACATCATCAGTCCCTTAAAGCGAAGAAACTCCGTCCCCGCATAAAGGAGACGGAGCCGGGCCGCATCGGGACGGCACAGGCGGATCGAACATATCGGCCGAATCGAATCTTGTTCGGAACGCTTCGAATCATATTCGTCCCGACTGCAATGCGGCTTATCTCTCCATATGAACCCGCGCGTCAGTCGCGCGCTTTTCTCATCCGCTCGGGAATAACGTCGAGCGCGACAATATTTTCAAGCGATTCCCGCTGAACGACCAGATCGGATGTTCCGTTGTATACAAACACAACCGCCGGACGGCGAATCCGGTTATAGTTGCTGGCCATCGAATAGTTGTATGCTCCCGTGCAGGATACCGCAAGAATATCTCCCGGCTGGGCTTTCGGCAGTTTCAAGTCCCAGATCAGCATATCGCCGCTCTCGCACGCTTTGCCCGCAATCGATACGACCTCTTCTTCCGGCTCATTGGCGCGGTTGGCCAGCATCGCTTCATAGACCGCCTGGTACAAAGCGGGACGAGGATTGTCCATCATGCCGCCGTCCACCGCGATATATTTCCGCACACCGGGGATCTCCTTCGATGTGCCGACCGTGTAAAGCGTCGTGCCCGCTTCACCGACGATGCTGCGGCCGGGTTCAATCCATATTTCCGGCACCGGGTAATCGCGCATGGCGAACGTTTCTTTGACGGCGCCGGCGATCGCTTCGACATACTGGCGGATCGGCAGAGGCGTATCGCCCTCTTTGTAGCGGATGCCGAAACCTCCGCCGAGGTTGATGACCGACATCGTCACCTTCAGTTCATCCCGCAGGTCGGCGGCGAACTGCCCGACTTTCTCCACCGCCATGCGGAACCCTTCCACCTCAAAAATCTGCGATCCGATATGGGAATGCAGACCGATCAGTTTCAGATTGGACATCTGAATGGCCTGTTCCACCGCGCGGCGGGCCGTGCCGTTGCCGAGATCGAAGCCGAACTTCGAATCCTGCTGACCGGTTGAAATGTAATCATGCGTATGCGCCTCAACTCCCGGCGTGATGCGCAGCAAGACATTCACGACCATGTTCCGTTTGGCGGCCAGCTCATTCAGCATGGACATTTCAACGAAGTTATCGACAACGAAGCAGCCGATCTTCGCATCCAACGCCATCTCGATCTCAAACGGCGTCTTGTTGTTGCCGTGAAAATGAATGCGTTCCGGCGGATATCCGGCTTGCAGAGCCGTGTACAGCTCGCCGTCGGATACAACGTCCAGTGACAAGCCTTCCTCCTCGGCGATTGTGCACATCGCCATCACGCAAAACGCTTTCGAGGCGTACGCCACCTGAAAGCGCAACCCCGTCTCGCGAAAAGCCTGCATGAACTCGCGGCAGCGCTGGCGTATGAGCGCTTCGTCCATTACGTACAACGGCGTGCCGTATTGTTTTGCCAATTCGACGGCGTCGCAGCCGCCGATCTCCAGGTGACCTTTATCGTTAATGCGACTAGTACCGTGCAAATACATGGTTTGATTACCCCTCATCTGTAGGATGCGGCCGGTCTTGACCGACATTGTCATATAAATAACCTTAACATACCGATTCGGGGATACACAACAATTCCTTGCACAGGACGATCAATTTTTTGGCATTCGGTAATACTGCAGCGGCTTCGTAATGCTCGGTCTCGTTTTTTCCGACAGAAACGGGCGCCGGAACAGCGTCATGATCATCCCGTCCAGATTAAAAGGAGTAAACGGCCAGAAATACGGGATGCCGTATGACCGTTGCGTAATGAGCAGCAGCAGGATCAACGTCGTGCCGACCACGAAGCCCGGCACGTGAAACAGCCCGACCGCGATGAGCAGGACGAGCCGCACCATGCGGTTCGCCAAGCCGAGTTCATAACTCGGCGTCGCGAACATCCCGAGCGCCGCGATCGCCATATACAAAATGACCTCATTGATGAACAACCCCGTCTTCACGGCGATATCTCCGATCAGCACCGCCGCCACGAGGCCCATCGCCGTGGCGATCGGGGTCGGCGTATGCACGGCGGCCATGCGCATCAGGTCGACGCCGACTTCGGCCAGAATAAACTGCAGCAACAGAGGAAGTTCGCCCGTCTTTTCCGGACCGATGAACTTCAGACCTTCCGGAAGAAGATCGGGCCGCTGCACGAACAGAAACCATAACGGCAGCAGAAACAGCGAAACGAATATGCCCAGGAACCGCACCCATCGCAAATATGTGCCCACAAAGGGCGTCTGGCGGTACTCTTCCGCATGCTGCATATGATCGAAAAACGTCGTCGGAATAATCATCACGCTGGGGCTCGTATCGACCATGACGCAAACATTTCCCTCCAGCAGATGCGATGCCAGGACGTCGGGCCGTTCCGTATAACGAACGAGAGGGAACGGATTCCAGCCTTTCCCGACGATTCCTTCCTCCAGCTGTTTGTCCGCCAGCGGAACACCGTCCACCTTCAGCTGCTTGATCTTGTCCCGTATCGACTCGACGAACGTCGGATTGGCGATATCCTTGATATAACCGATGCATACATCCGTTTTCGTCCGTTCGCTGACCGTTACGATCTCCATCCGGAGTTTGGGGTCTCTGATCCGTCTTCTCACCAGGGCGATGTTCGTAACCAGCGTTTCGACGAAACCGTCTTTCGCGCCGCGGACCACTTTCTCGGTGGACGGTTCTTCCGGACTCCGCTGCGGAATCATCTTCGCGTCGATGATGAGCGCCTGGTTCTCGCCGTCGATGAACAGCGCGGTATTGCCGGCGAGCACCATATCGATCACTTCCGTCATCCGCTGCTTGGGCACTACTTGAGAATGTGCGACATATCGCTCGAGAAAGTTTTTCAGCGCATCCGGCTCAAGTTGTTCTTCATTCAGATAGGTCAATCTTTTGATGACTTCGGTCATCACATCGTCTCGCGTCATCCCGTTGAGAAACAGGATGCCGACGCGCTTGTCGCCATAGATCATCTCGCGGAACAGCACATCGAAACTTTCCTCGTAACCCATAAGCGGCACAAGACGTTCCCGTATCTCATCCAGATTTCGCGGGATGACGTCCCCATCGCTCAGTCCGTCTTCCTGTCCGCCGCTCTGCCCTTTTCTCGAGCCGCTCCTTTGCCCGGCGTTATAACCGCCATCTTGACCGTCCCGACTCCCGGACATCGATTCTCCGCCTATGCCGCCGTCAGTCGTTCCGCCTCTTTGCGCGTCCCCCTGCTCATCCATCCGCCCGCGATGTTCCCGGCCTCGTTTCCCGTCCCGCATTCCGCCCTTCCCCTTGCCGCTTCGTCCGTTTCTTTGCCCGCTCTGTCCGTTCCATTGCCCTCCGGTCTGGCCGTCCCTCCAGCCGTCGTTCTCCCAGTTCCGCTTCGCATCCCACGCCCCGGCGTTCTGCATGCCGTCTTGTCCGCTTCCCTGCCCGCTCTGTCCGTTCTCTTGCCCGCCGGGCTGTCCGTCCCTCCAGCCGTCGTTCTCCCAGTCCCGCTGTTCATCCCACGATCCGCCGTTCTGCATGCCGCCCCGCATATCCCTTTGCCCCGCCGTCTGCCCGTCGCGTCCGTCGTTCATTCCGGCCGCAGATTCGGCGATCAGCCCGGCGTGTTGACCGCCGTTCCGCTCAACGCTTCCGTTTTCCTGATCCGTTTCCGGTTTCAAAGTCAAGCGACGATCGGGATAATCCAAATAATCCGTCATGGTGAAGTACCTCCATTTTCTCTAAAATGTACCCCGCCGTGCCGTGATCTATTCGGTCCGACAAGCCGGGAACCGAGACGGTGCGGACCGAACAGAGCAATGGACCGCTGCGGATACAATGCAATAGGTACGCATCTTCCGGCTACATCTTCTGATAGACGATCCAATCGAACAAGGAACCGCAAACTTTGCCCAGCACCATCGCCAGCAGCAGCCATTTCAACACATTGAACAAACGCAGTCGTTTGGCCAAAATCGGCAGCACGTTCAGCACCTCCGTCAAAGCCGCGGCCAGCATGCCGACGAAAATGCCCGCCGTGCATCCGATCAACGCAGTTCCGATCGGTGAAATCCGCAAAGTCCAGCCGTTGAAATCAGCCAGCGTCCAGTACACGACACCGCAAACCACCGCGCCTTCGAGCCAGGCGACTCGGTCTCGCGTGCGCGTGACCTGCGCCAGCCGCGGGATAATGTCAAGCACCACGATAAACGCCACAAATCCGCCGCCAACCGCCAATCCCCCCGCAAAGCCGACCAGAACGACGAGCGCCAGCGCCGCTTCATGCGCCATCATCCGCCAACCGCCCGCTTCGTCTTCCAAGGTTGTCCTGCTCCGCCCTGACGCCGTAAGACCAAGTGCCCGCTGCTCTCATTCGTTTCATTCATCTTCCCGATTTCATGCAGTTCTCCGGCATGGAGCCCCTCTTCCTTTGCCCGTTTCATGTTTTCACCTCGTCGTCTCCCCGCGGAACTTCGTCCCCTTCTCCCATGCGGCGATATTCTTCGCTCACCAGGTATTGACGCACATTGTCTTCATACAAATACATCTCCACTTCCAACGGATCGGGCTCTTCATTGAGCTTTTTCCTGAACACCCGGTTAAAAAACAGCAGCATTCCGACACCGAGTCCGAGCGAATACGGAACCTGCAGAATCAACGGATGCGGATCGTCCAAACCCGTGATCAGCCGGTACAACTTGCGGTGCACGGCGGGCATGCTCACATCCGCATGAAAATTCATAATCGTCAGGCCCGACCCGATAAACAGCAAAAACAGCACGAATGGGAACAAAACCCTCCGCTTGCGCACGATTTCGTCTTTCGTCCACTGTACCAGAACATGGGGTTCTCCGTAATATTCCACCGACAGCGACGGGTCCAACGCCTTCACCGCGCGGACGATATGGAGCATGTCGATCAGCGCGAACTGTTCCACCATGCGGGGATCGGGCCGCATCAGCACGATCTGCTTCAAAGCCGCCTCTTTATCGGGATCCACGATGAGATGCGCCACATGTCCGAGACGAACCGGCTGTCCGGAGCGAAGCTTCACCCGTTTGCGGAGCCGAATATAGACCGTCGGATTCGTTCCTTCCATCGCCAATGACCCGCCCCTTCTTTCATCTTTTTCGTTCTTTCGTCCTGGTGATCCCATCCTTTGACCGTTTACGGATGGATTTCGGTGCACGCTGATGATACCCGGCAAGGTTTAGTATGAATAAAGTGCAGAATGAATAAACAAAGACCAGATCCTCTCATTGAGCGATCTGGTCTTTGATTGACTTCAATATTTTTTTCTCAAGCCGCGACACCTGCACCTGGGAGATCCCCAGGCGGTTGGCGACCTCAGATTGTGTTTGATCCCGAAAATATCGCAAATAGACGATGAGCCGTTCCCGCTCGTTCAACGAATTGATCGCCTCGTTCAGCGCAAGCCGGTCGAACCATTTTTCTTCCGACTCGTCCGATATTTGATCGATCAGCGTGATCGGATCGCCGTCGTTCTCGAAGACCGTCTCGTGAATCGAGGCGGGCGGTTTGTTCGCTTCCTGCGCAAACACGACATCTTCGGGGGAAATGTTCATCGCGTCGGCGATCTCCTTGATCGTCGGCAGCCTGCCCAGAGTCTTGGACAGTTCATCCTTCGTCTTGCGCACCCTGTTCGCCTGCTCCTTCAACGAGCGGCTCACTTTCAGCGTCCCGTCGTCTCTTAAAAATCGCTGAATCTCTCCGATGATCATCGGCACGGCATACGTGGAAAACTTCACGTCATAGGAGAGATCGAATTTGTCGACGGACTTTAACAAGCCGATGCAGCCGATCTGGAACAGATCTTCCGGTTCATATCCGCGATTCAGAAACCGCTGCACGACCGACCACACGAGACGGATATTGCAGTTGACGAGCGTGTCTCTGGCGACGACGTCGCCTGCCTGGCTCAATGCGATCAGACGCTTGACCTCGGCATCATCGAGATGCGTATGGTTTGAACCTTTCATATCGACATCCATGTCTCATCCCCTAATTTAATATAGCATTCGCGGACATTATCCTTTTTTTCATCCGTACGATCGTGCCTTTGCCCGCCTGAGATTCGATTTCAACTTCATCCATAAAGTTTTCCATAATCGTAAATCCCATGCCGGAACGTTCCAGCTCCGGTTTCGACGTGTAAAGCGGCTGTCTCGCCAGCTCCACGTCCTCGATGCCCTTCCCTTCGTCGCGAACCGTCAACCATACCGTATCGTCTTCGATCGTGACCTCGATATGGACGATTCCCGTATCCTGATTGTCGTAACCGTGGATGATCGCGTTCGTTACCGCTTCGGACACGACGGTTTTGATATCGGTCAGTTCCTCGATCGTCGGATCGAGCTGGGAGACGAATGAGGCGACCGCGACGCGGGCGAATGATTCGTTTTCCGATTTGCTGGCAAACGACAAGCTCATATGGTTGCGGTTGCGGCTCATCATGACACAACCCCCAGACTTTCCAGCGCGTTTCTTTCGTTGTCCTCGATCTGCAAGATTTTGAACAGGCCGGACAGCTCAAACAGCCGATACACGGCCTGGTTCACATCGCATACGATCAGCTTTCCGCCCTTGTTCGTGATCTGCTTGTACCTGCCCAGAATGACGCCGAGTCCCGAACTGTCCATGAAAGACAGATCCCGCAAACTGAGGACGATATGATGAGCCCGGCCGCGTTCGATCGCCTCCTCCAGCGTCGCCTTGACCGTCTGCGCCGAATGATGATCGAGTTCCCCCGCCAGACGAACGATCAGCGCATCCCGCGCATGTTCCACATCGATTTGCAAGCTCACATCAGTTCACTCCTTCTCCCGTCTTGGAGTTACGTTTTCTACTTGCACCAAGGCAATTCCTGCCAGGCGACAAAAGTAGAAGAAACATCCGATAAACCGACAACCTCAGGTCGAAAGCGCGGTGAAAATATCGCTCCACATGGAACATTTGAATCTTTCAGAACCGCTCGCATACGCCTTCGGACAGCTGTTTATCTATTGCGCCTGCGAGCGGGTCCCGGTGCATGTTCTTTTTCCTCCAAGTGCTCTGCCTGGTATGTTCCTTATCCCCTATGAACGCTTCCTGATATGTGTTCCTTGCCCCTGCGGGCGATTCCTCGCGCATGTTCCTTTCCTCCAGGCGTATTGCCTGGTAGTTTGCCTTGTCCCCAATGAACGTTCCAGATGTTTGACCCTTGTTCCCCTAGGATTGCTTCTGTTTCTGATTCTCCTGCGAACGTTCCCCGACGATAAACATCTTGCTTGCCGTCCGTTTGAACAGCGTCCACCAGCCCGCCTTCGGGATATCCTGCGGCGAGGTCAGCTGAAACTCCTTAATGACCTGATCCCCTTTGTACACCAGGATCTTGCCGATCGGCTGGCCTTTGGCGACCGGCGCTTTGAGATTCGGCTCCAGATGCAGTTCATGACGTATATCGTCCGTGCCTTCGCCCTTGCGAAGCAGCAAACTGTACGGACGTTCGGCGGTTAATGTCACATTGTTCACGGCGCCTTTCTCAACATGGAACGAACCGATGGCATCTCCCGTCTTGAAAATCTGTTTGTTCGTGTATTGGGAAAAGGCGTAGTCGAACAGCGACGCGACTTCCGCGTTGCGCGTTTTCGTATTCGGTTCGCCGAGCACCACCGCGATGATGCGCATCCCGTCCCTTTTCGCGGTTGCGGCCAGGCAAAACTTCGCTTCGCTCGTATATCCCGTTTTCAGTCCGTCCACTCCCGTATAAAATCGGACGAGTTTATTCGTATTGACGAGCCAGAACGGGTTATCCGTATCCGTGCGCAAATAATCCTGATATTTGCCCGTGAATTCCGTAATCTCCTCGTACTTCAGCAATTCTCTCGACATGATCGCGATATCGTACGCCGTCGAATAATGATCGGGCGCGGGCAGTCCGTTGCTGTTCACGAAATGCGTGTTTTTCATTCCCAGTTGCCGGGCCTTCTCATTCATCATCTGCACGAACATCTCTTCGCTTCCGGCAATCTTCTCCGCCAACGCGACGGACGCGTCATTGCCCGATGCCATCGCGATGCCTTTCAGCAGATCGCGCACGGACATCTGCTCTCCGGCTTCCAGGAAAATCTGGGAACCGCCCATCGAAGCGGCCCGTTCGCTGGCCGTCACCATTTCATCCATCGTAATCTTCTTCTGATCGATCGCTTCCATAACGAGCAGCATCGTCATGATTTTCGTGATGCTTGCCGGAGGCATCCGCTCATGACTATTTTTCTCATAAATGATCGTGCCCGTATCGGCGTCCATGAGAATGGAAGATTTCGCATTCGGCGTCAGGTCGACCGTCTTGGGAGTCTGCTTCGCCTCAGCGGCCGTTTCTGCGGCCGATGAATCGTCGTATCGGCTTGCCTCTTCGTCCGCGACAACGTGACCATACGCCCATACCCCTTGCGGGCTGCCGATGAACAACAACACCGTCAAAGCAGCCAACGCTATTTTTCTATGTTTCATGTCGTTCTGCCCTCCGAAATCATATTGCATTGCCGCGCTGAATCCAGCGCGCGGTTGGCCGCGCGGCGGCGGTCAACCGCATGTAAGTGCTGCTATCCATTGTTTCCGGAAAGGAAGAAAATTATTCCACATGCGAAGCATGTTTGCGCAGTGCTGGCAAGCCTTTGTTGCATCTCCATCCGGAAGGAACACTTACGCCGAAACCAAAAAAAAAAGCACCTCCCTGCACCTGTCGGCAGAAGGAGATGCTTCCGTATTTCACCGTCATTCCGTCTATCACACGGAAGAGCGGCTTTCCTATCGGTCGGTCAAAACAAATTGCTTCACAACGTTTGTATACTTATAGACTTCATCCTTGTGCTTGCCCAGCTTCTGAATGATCGTGCCCCACACATCCCAGAGCTCTCTTGCTCCGTAGTCCTTTTCCAGATGCGCCTGAATGTCGGCTGCGCAATCCAGCCGCTTCTGTTGCGCGACGTACAGCGCCTTGCGCATGAGGGACTCCGTCGATAATTTGGCATCAAAACACGGAGCTTCGTACAACACCTTATGGACGGACTCCGGATATTGATGGGCATAGCGGAACGCCAAATATCCGCCGAAAGAATGTCCCAACACCGACCATTTCCGAATGCCGAGCGCGACTCGGAGCGCTTCGCAATCTTCGATTAGATCCTGCAGCGAAAAAGATTCATCCGGTTCCACCGGATCCGATCTGAGCACGCCGCGCTGGTCGATCGCCACGACCCGCAGCGAATCGCCCAATGCTTTTGCCTGGTGGTAACAAAAATCGACGCAGCTGGCGCCGGGTCCGCCGTGAAGATACAGCAGGGCGTCCGGCTGCGCTTCCCCGTATTGCTCCACATACAGATTTTTGCCGCGAATAAGTATCCATTCTCCCATGCGTAATTCCCCTATCTTGGATGTCTTGGATTCCGGCGCTTCCATGCTGTAAACGCAGGTCACCGGCGGTAAGAAACGATGTTCGCCGTCTATTGACGAAGGTGGTTTTTATTCAAGAACATCATAGACATACTCCACGGCATCGGGCCGCTTCTGTTCAACGCTGTAGGCTTGAATCAGCTGACGGCGGGCTTCCTCCGCCTGACCGGCATTGGTGTGCATGACGCAAAGCGTCTCGCCTTCGGTTACGCTGTCGCCGATTTTTTTCAGCAGCGTTACACCGGCGGCATGATCGACGGCATCGTCTTTCGTTTTGCGTCCGGCGCCGAGGAGCATGGCCGCCAATCCCACTTTCTCGGCGTCGATTCCGGTCACGTATCCGGAATCCTCCGCTTTCACTTCAATGGCATGCTTCGCCTGCGGCAACTTCTCCGGCGCATCGACGACGGATGCGTCTCCGCCCTGCGCTTCGACGAACTCCTTGAATTTTGCGATCGCCTTCCCGCTGCGGATCGCCTCCTGCAAGGATGCAAAGGCTGTCTCGTAATGATCGTAAATCCCGCCGAGAACCGTCATGTGAGAAGCGATCGTCAGCGCGATGGCGGTCAGGTCCGGCACCTCTTTACCTTTCAGAACGTCGATCGCTTCCCGCACCTCATTGGCGTTGCCGACTTCATAACCGAGCGGCTGGTTCATATCGGTAATGACCGCCACCGTCTTCCTCCCCAGACGGTTTCCGATATTGACCATCGCCCGCGCAAGCGTCCGTGCGTCTTCCAATGTTTTCATAAAGGCGCCCTTTCCGACCTTCACGTCGAGCACGATGCTGTCGGCGCCGGAAGCGATTTTCTTGCTCATGATGGAGCTGGCGATCAAAGGGATCGATTCGACCGTACCGGTCACATCGCGCAGCGCGTAAAGCTTTTTATCCGCAGGAGCCAGATTGCCGGACTGCCCGACGAGCGCGATCTTGATCCGGTTGACGTTCTCGAAAAACTGTTCCCTGGACAGTTCCGTTTTGAACCCCGGAATGCTCTCCAGCTTGTCCACCGTGCCGCCGGTATGCCCCAATCCCCTGCCGCTCATCTTGGCGACCGGCACCCCGACGGAGGCGACGAGCGGAGCCACGATAAGGCTCACCTTGTCACCTACGCCGCCTGTGGAATGCTTGTCGACCTTCTTGCCCGCTATGGCGGAAAGATCCACCGTATCTCCGGAACGGATCATCGCCAGCGTGAGATCGGCGGTTTCCTGTTCGTTCATGCCCTGAAAACAGATCGCCATCAGCAGCGCCGAAACCTGGTAGTCCGGAATGTCGCCCGACGTGTACCCGTTTATGACGAATTCAATCTCTTCTTTCGTCAGCGTTCCTCCGAATCTTTTCTTATGAATGATGTCCACCATTCTCATGATGTCCCACCTCCGCACGATGGAGTCTTCTCTTATCTCTCATCCGGCTCATCTCACACCGCTTCCGAGCCGCGGCTGCGCTTCTGCTCATAACTTCGGAATCACATGCAGCACCAGCTTCAGGAACGTCTCCCGCACGCGGTTGGCGGTCTCGACCACTTCGTCATGGCGAAGCGGCTGATCGAGAATGCCCGCCGCCATGTTCGTGATGCACGAGATGCCGAGCACCTCGATGCCGGCGTGACGCGCCGCGATCACCTCGGGCACCGTCGACATGCCGACCGCGTCGGCCCCGATCGCCTGCAGCATGCGGATCTCCGCGGGCGTCTCGTACGACGGACCGAGCATCGCCGCGTAAACGCCTTCGCGAAGCCCGATGCCCAGTTCGCCTGCCGTCTCCTTCAACAAGCCCCGCAGTTTTCTGCTGTACGCCTCCGACATATCCGGAAATCTCGGACCGAACGCATCGAGATTCGGACCGACGAGAGGGTTTCGGCCGAGCAGATTGATATGATCCGTAATTACCATCAGATCGCCCGGCCGGAACCGGCGATTGACGCCTCCCGCGGCGTTGGTCACGACGAGGCGGCTTACGCCGAGCAGTTTCATCACGCGCACCGGAAACGTCACGGCATCTTCGCCGTATCCCTCATAGAGATGGAAGCGCCCGTTCATCATCAGCACGCTGCGCCCCGCCACCGTTCCGCACACCAGTTCTCCCGCATGACCCGCCACGGTCGACAGCGGAAAATGGGGAATATCCCGGTACGGAATCTTCTGCGGCTGCTCGATCAGATCGGCGAGCACCCCGAGACCCGAACCGAGAATCAGCCCGATCTCGGGCTTGTCCGCAATGCGTCCGCGAATGAACGATGCCGCTTCTTCCAAACGTTGCATGATCTGTGTCACATCTCGTGCCGTCATGTTCGCACCCCCAAGCTTATCTCAGTTCATCCAGAAAACTCGTCCCGTGCTCCGGCATCTTCACCCCGAAGTTGTGCGCGATCGTCGCGCCGACATCGGCAAACGTCTTTCTGACGCCGAGCGAACCCGACCCGCGGAGCGCAGGGCTCCACACGAGAAGAGGGACGTATTCCCGCGTATGGTCCGTGCCGCTGTGCACGGGATCGTTGCCGTGATCCGCCGTAATGATCAGCAGATCGCGCTCGCCGATCCGCTCCATGATTTCCGGCAATCTGCGGTCGAACGCCATCAGCGCCTCGCCGTAACCTTGCGGATCGCGGCGATGCCCGTACAGCGAATCAAAATCGACCAGGTTCGTGAACAGCAAGCCGCGGAAAGTCGTGTCCAACAGCTGCGCCGTCTTCGTGATCCCGTCATCGTTATCCTTCGTCGGATGCGCGCTCGTCACGCCCTCGCCGGAAAAAATGTCGTTGATCTTCCCGACCGCGATCGAATCGTATCCGCCGTCCCGCAACGCGTTCATCACCGTCGGCGCGGGCGGTTTGACCGCGTAATCGTGCCGGTTCGCCGTCCGTTTGAACGATCCGGGCCGGCCGACGTACGGACGGGCGATGACGCGTCCGACCGCATATCGGTCATCCAGCGTCAGCTTTCGCGCAATTTCACATGCGCGGTACAATTCCTCAAGCGGAATCACCTCTTCGTGGGCCGCGATCTGGAAGACGCTGTCCGCCGACGTGTAGACGATCCAGGCGCCCGTTCTCATCTGTTCCTCGCCGAGTTCCTCGATGATCGCCGTTCCCGATGCCGCCTTGTTGCCGATCACCTTGCGCCCCGTCTCGGCCTCGAACGCTTCGATCAAAGGCGCGGGAAATCCGTCAGGGTATGTCTTGAACGGAATCGTCACATTGAGCCCCATGAGCTCCCAATGCCCGGTCATCGTATCCTTGCCGACCGACGTTTCCGCCATCTTGCCGTAATAACCGGCCGGCTCGATGTCCGAAGAAATCCCCTTGATCGCCTCGATACGGCCGAGCCCCAGCCGCTCCATATTCGGCAGAGCGAAATGCTCCACCCGTTCGGCGATGTGACCGAGCGTATGCGCTCCGGCATCTCCGAATTTCGCCGCATCCGGCAGTTCGCCGATGCCGGCGCTGTCCAGCACGATCAGCGCGATCCGCTCAAACCTGTTCGCTTGCTCCGACATGGATGATCCCCCTTATATTCCTTTTGCGTTCTCAAATTTTCGCCCGAGGATGCGCCTGATTATAAACTTCCTTCATGCGCGCCTTTGTGACATGCGTGTAGATCTGAGTGGTCGAAATGTCCGCGTGGCCGAGCATTTCCTGCACCGCTCTCAGGTCGGCGCCGTTTTCGAGCAAATGCGTGGCGAACGAATGCCGCAGCGTATGCGGCGTAATGTCCTTGTCGATGCGCGCTTCACGGGCGTAATGCTTGATGATCTTCCAAAATCCCTGACGCGTCAGCCTTTGGCCGTTGCGGTTCAAAAACAATGCGTTGTCCGTCCGGCGATCGCCCAACAACTTCAAACGCGCCGTCTGCATATACCGGTCGACCCAGTCGATCGCCATCCGTCCCAGCGGAATAATCCGTTCTTTGGAACCCTTGCCGATGCAGCGGACGAATCCCATCCCCATGTTGAGATCCTCCACATTCAACGACACGAGTTCCGATACCCGTATGCCCGAAGCGTAAAGCAGTTCGAGCATCGCTTTATCCCGCACGCCGGTCGGTTCATCGGTCTTCGGCGCTTCGAGGAGCCGCTCGACTTCCTCCAGACTCATCACCTTCGGCAACTTCTTGTCCATTTTGGGAGAATCCATGTACATCGCCGGATTCGTCCGAATGACCTGCTCCTGCGCAAGGAACTTGAACCACCCGCGAATGGAGGTCATCGTCCGCGCCACCGTGGACGAAGCCTTTCCAACCTGCCTCAAGTGCATCAAATAGTGCACGATATGTATCCGGTCGATCTGATCGACCCGCTGCAGTTTTTGATTCTCCGTCATATATTGAATGAACGCCGTCAAATCCCGCTCATACGCTTCCAGCGAATTGCGCGCCAACCCTTTTTCAACCGACAAATAATGAAGAAAATGCTTCAAATATTCCTTCATGCCCACAACCCTTTTCGCAAATAATGGCGGCGACGATCCCCGGACATCCGAAGACGATGCGATCCTTCTGCCATCTGAAGACGATGCGGTCTCCGAACGTCCGAAAGCGATCGGAAGCGCCTTCTACTTGTGTTCCACGCGCCGGATCAAACTCCTGCAACCGCGATGCATTCCTCCCGATCCGGCGAACGCCGCCCGGAATCCCATACGACGATTACACGCCATACGATTACTCTCCATACCAATAGAAGAACAGCAACCGGTCCTTGAACAACACATGACCGTCGCCTTCATGAAGCTGGTTGAACACTTTGACCGCGCGGCCGCTCGGTCTGTCATCGTCGGACCCGAAAGGATCGATCCAAGTGTACACATGCTGAAAAACGCGAAACAACAAATAAACGAGCATCAAAAAAATGATCAGATACTTGACCCGCTCCCGCCATTTTTTCACCGACATGTTCATAAATTCGACCACCTGTCCCGTCGTCCGATCGTGATAACAACTTATGAACAGTCAGACCATATTATGTCTCCCGCGCAACATCGCTATTACATTGCGGTAACGGACCCGATGGCAAAAAAACCGAGTACGACCGCCGCGAAAGATATGCGGTCTACTCGGTATGCTGCACTGCGTCGTTTTGAACTCATTCAGCTTTCTTTGGACTTTTCGGCGCAACGCCAGCAGATGCCGTGAAAATCAAGGCGGTGATCCACGACCTTGAACTGATACTCCCGCGCCAACCGTTCCTCCAAAGGCAAAAGCCAGTCGTCCATGATCTCATCGACGGAACCGCATTGGACGCAGATCAGATGGTGATGGTGATGTTTGCTGTTCTCGCTCCGCAGGTCATAGCGGGCAACGCCGTCGCCGAAATTCAATTTCTCAACGATATGCAACTCGCACAACAACTCGAGGGTTCGGTATACAGTCGCAAGGCCGATCTCGGGAGCTTTTTCTTTCACCAGCATAAAAACGTCTTCCGCGCTCAGATGGTCGTCTTCATTTTCCAGCAACACTCTTACCGTCGCTTCACGCTGCGAAGTCAGCTTATACCCTTGCGATTGTAACTGTTGTTTGATATGCTCGATCCTTGCCTCCATACTCCCCCTCCTTTGTTTCATTATATGGGGAGTATTTCTTGAAAGTCAATCTTTCTTAAAAGTCAATCTATTTTTCTTTCAGGTGCGGCAAGATCAGGGAACAGCGCAAGCGGCTTTCAGCCTGTTTCGAGCATGATCGGCGCCGCCCATTCGATCAGATGCGGAACGAACGCGTACTGGATCAGCGACGCGCATAAAACGAGCAAGCAAAGGGACAGATGGGTGGCGAGATACGATTTGAACGGCCTGGCTTCAACCGCTTGTTTGCGCATGACCAGGCTTCGCGTCAAATACCAGGAGAAGGAGACGGCCGCCACGCTCGAGACGAGCATGACCGGAATGACGATCAAATTGTGCGGAGCGATGGAAATGACCGCAAAAAACAACCCTTTCCATGAAAACTGTCCGACCAGATAGCCGATGGAAAACCCGACAAGCATCCCTTTTATAAACACGAGGAACAAAATGAGAGGCGCGCCGATGATGGAAAGACCGAACACGAGAATGAGCAGCACCCATTTCACATGAGAACCGAATATGGCCGCAAACGATTGCGGCTGCGGCGCCGATCCCTCGAACTCTTGCGCGACCGTCCGGAAGAAGCCGATCAGATCCTGCGCCATGGACATCTGGAGTTCCAGTGAGAGAGCGTTCACCATATACGTACCGAACATAACGCCCATCACGAACAAAATCGAGACAAACACATAATGAGGCAAATGCTGCTGCAAATAACGTTGGAATGAAAAATGACGGCCGGGCATCGCTTTTCTCTCCCTTGTCCTGCGGATATTAACCGATCTATCTCTCATTTGATCATGCAATCTCTCATCTGAGCATCGGTTTAGTAATATCTATGAGGACAACCCATCGAATATGATAGATTCATATGATTTCGATTCGCAGGAGAGAGCCCCGTCCGTCTCAATGGTGCCCGTGATGTCTGCTCCGTTCATTGGCCATTCATTCAGCCATTCAATCAACCGTTCATTCGGTCATCCGTTCGACCGTCGGTCTCGCCGGCCGGTTCATCGCGTGCGCTCATCCCGCCGGAGTTTCACCTTGCCGTACGTCCCTCCGCCTCCGGCGGTCAGCTCGAGTTCTCCCGTGCGGGCAAGCACGATCGCCCGCGCGACCGGTTCGGGAACGACGCGCGCCAGTTCTTCCTCAGCCGCGCGATGCAAGATGTTCATCTCCGTTCCGAAATGGTTCAGAAGCCGCTCCAGCATCTTCTTCCCGAGACCGGGAATAAACTGCAGCGGAATCTGTTCGATATACGGCGGCCGATGGGAAGGATACGACGGTTCGGGCAGATCGGCCAGCGCGAGAATGCGCTCGTGGACGCCCTGGGTGACCGCTTTGCTTCCGCACACCGGACAGCGTCCCTCAAGCGCTTCCTTAACATCGAGAGCATGCCCGCAATCGAGACATACCGTGCGATGATATTTGCCGAGCTGCGGAGACAGCCCATAGTTGGCCGTGACCGCCCGTCCCTCCTGCCTGAGCAAAGCCCGCTTCACTTCACTGAAACTCGGTTCCGCCAATCTCATCCGGTTATATTCGCGGCCGATCTTCGCCAGACTGTGGGCGTCCGAATTCGTGACGAATGTGTACGCCGCAAGTTCGCCGATTCGGCTGGCCATTTCGGTATTGGCGCTCAGGCCGAGTTCGACCGCCGCGACCTGCCGGGGATCGAGCAGCTGATCCATGCGGTCGCAGGCGTGTCCGTACAGCCCCTTGTGCGGCGTGAATACATGGGCCGGTATGAGAAAACCGCCGCGCCCGACGACCTCCGCCTGAAGTTCGCGCGCGGGCATATACACGCGCTGCGAGCTGAGCGACGGATTTTTCATATAGGCGCCGATCATCCGCGAAAACGCCCTCATCTCCGAAAAAGTCGGCAAATACGCCAGCAGGTGCGCGGCGCCCAGGCCCGGATCTTTCACTTCCAGCTCGGCGCCGAGCAAGATCGTCGTCCGTCCGTAGCGCAAACCGCCGCCCTCGACCTCCTCCATCACACCTTGTTCGAGCAAAGATTCCATATCCTGCAGCACGGGCGGCGAAGCGCAGTCGATGATGCCGACCGCATCGATTCCCTTGCGTTCCGACGCTTCCCGCGCGATATGGAAAAACGTCAGGTCGCGGGCCGCGCTGATCTTGACCGGTTGCCCGCTCTCCGATCGGCCGATATGGACGTGCAGGTCAACGAACCAATCGCGCATGGTCAGATCAGCCTGCCCGTCGCCTCGTACAACTGCCAAGCGTAAACGGCCATGATCGTCTTCGCGTCCGATATGCGTCCTTCGCGAATATATTCCCGCGCCTGCTCCAGCCTGATCTCCTCGCAGACGAGAAACTCGTCGTCATCGAGACGCATTTCGCTCTTTTCCAGTTTGTCCGTAAAATACAAATGCATGATTTCGTCGGCAAAACCCGGCGATGTATAAAAAGAGCAAATATGCTGCAGATGATCCGTCCTGTAACCCGTCTCTTCCTCCAGTTCCCGCTTCGCCGCTTCCATCGGATGCTCCGTCCCTTTATCCAGTTTGCCCGCGGGAATCTCCACCTGGCTCCTCTCAAGCGGCTTGCGGTATTGCTCGACGACCAGCATCTTGCCGTCCTTGACCGCCAGCACGGAAACCGCACCGGGATGACGGACGATCTCGCGCGTCGCCTCTTCTCCGTTCGGCAGGCGAACGGTGTCCACCTGCAGGGAGATCACCTTGCCCTGGAATATGTGCCGCGTGCTGACGGTCTTTTCCTCAAACTGCTGATATTCGGCATGCTGCTGTTTTTCAGAACGGTTCGCCGAATCCGAAAGATCGTGAGACAGATTCGAATCGTTCGGCAAATCTCCCGTATTCAGTTGACGTGAATCTGACATCGGTCTGTTCATCCTTTCCGTTTCACTTCGAAATCGCTCAACCCGCGGATTCGCATATTTCCCGCGTCTGCCGTCATAAGCATGTAATACAATCGGCCGCGCATCGGATGCAAGATGCGGGCCGGAACATTGGAAGACGGGAGTGTTCGGGATGAAAACGTACCGCGGCGATCGATCGTTGCATATTGTCGGACAAGCGTGGGAAGTAAGAAGAAAACTGCAGACGGCGGCCAAAACTTCGCCGCATGCGACGCTGGACGAATGGCTGAACGGGCCGAAAAGCCGAGGACGCGTTAAGCCGTTTCGAACCAAAACGCCCCGCTGATGATCCGGACGCTGAGCGCAGGCGGGCTTGTCCTATCGCCTCACCATCTTCAACGCGTATTCGGCGGCGGAAGCGACGCATAAATAAAAAGCGGGATCATCGCTCCACGTTCTGCCCATCGTCGAAATCTTGAGCGGATACGTTCGAAGCGCCGATTCAAGCTCGGGCGGCGCGGGAGTATCCAGCCATTCGATCCGGTGAAAACCGGAGCGGCCGATGTGCGCGAGCTGTTGCTCCGAGACGGACTTCACCGCATCGGAAAGATGCCGGTTCATCGGCAATACGGCGGGGCATGCGGCGACAATGTCCAGATTGACCAGCAGATGATGGCTGACGCCGTAATGACGCGATCTCCGGTCCGCGCCGCTCACGCGCGGAATCATGATCGGTGTGCCGCCCAGCCGGTCGACCGCATTCACCAATTCCCCCGCCTCGGTGCCCGTATGGCCGAGCGGCGTTCCGGTTCCGGCAATGCCGGGCCCCATGCAGACGATGATCACATCCGCTTGCAGAATATGGCGCGCCGCGATCAGGGCGGTGAATTTGTTCATCGTCTCCAGATCTCCGCCGTACGCCTGCCCGTATGTAACGGTGCCGCACAGCCAGGACAGCTGCTTCAGAGCGGTCACGTGCCGGCTGAACGAGATCGGGAGCGCTCCGCCGTCCGTCATCACATAGGCGACGCGCAGCTTCGCGTCGCGACGGCGAAGCCATGCCGCGGCGACCGGCAGCATGCTGTGCAATTCGCCGATCAACACCGGCACGCCGTCGATCGACCGGTGCCGCAGAAACAGCTCGTGATACGGGCTGTTCTCTTCCTCCGCGGCCAGAACCGCGCGCTGCAGCGACGTGTACTTCAGCTTCATCATATGCCCGGTCCGTTTTCCTTCGTTCGGCCGAGGCGAATCCGCCGGGCTCCGTCCATCCGTATTATCCCGCGCGACGAACCCGCGCCCGACATTTTCTTCATCCGATTCTGCCTTGAGCGGCATGCCTTGTACATACCGGTCCAGCGCCGGAACCGGGACATCTCCGTTCTCCTGTGCATCCACCCGCGGAAAGACGGCGTGAACGAAATGGTAGCCCCCGGTTCCGAGGTTCAAATATACCGCCGTCGTATTCAGCAACACGACATCGCCGGGTTTCAGCGCTTCATGGACGGTCGTGTCGTGCAGCGCCGGTTCGATGCTGCCGTCCCCGAGCTTCACGCGAACTTCCTGCAGCCCCGATCGTTCCGGCACGCAATCGGTCACGATGCCAATCCGCCATTTGATCATGACAAATGCTCAGCGTTGGCCGCCTCTTCGAGGATCGCCACGATGAGTTCGGTTGTCTTGACGAGTTCCCGCACCGGCATCTGCTCTTTCGTCGTGTGAATGTGCTCGTAACCGACCGCGAGGTTAACCGTCGGAACGCCGTGACCGTTGAAGATGTTGGCGTCGCTTCCTCCGCCGGATTTTTCCAGTTTCGCTTCCCGCCCGATCTTCGCAAGCGCCTTGGAAGCAAGTTTCACGACCGGCGCGTGTTCATCGAAATTGAACCCCGGATAGATGATCTCGCTCTGGAATTCCGCGCGGGCTCCGAACTCCTCGGCCGTGGTCATGAACACCTCGCGCATCGCCTCCACCTGTTTGTGCAATTTCTCCTCGACGAGACTGCGCGCCTCCGCGTCGATCTCCACGTAGTCGCAGACGATGTTCGTCGGGCCTCCACCCGAGAATCTGCCGATGTTTGCCGTCGTTTCCTGGTCGATGCGGCCGAGCGGCATGCGGGAAATCGCTTTGCCCGCTACCTGAATCGCGCTGATTCCGTCTTCCGGATTCACGCCGGCATGCGCCGATTTGCCGTATATTTTCACGCGGATCTGCGCCTGGCTCGGACCCGCCACCGATATGTGTCCGACTTTGCCGTTCGAATCCAGCGCGTAACCGTACTTCGCCTTCAATTTACTCGGTTCGATCGCCTTCGCGCCGACAAGTCCGGATTCTTCTCCGACCGTGATGACGAACTGCACGGGGCCGTGTTTGATTCCCTGTTCCTGCATGATCCGGATCGCTTCCAGCATGGCGGCCAGCCCCGCTTTATCATCGCTGCCGAGAATCGTCGTCCCGTCGCTCCGGATATAGCCGTCGTCGTCCAGACGCGGCTTGATCCCCTTGCCGGGTTTCACGGTATCCATATGCGACGTGAGCAGGATCGGCACTGCCGATTCCATGCCGGGCGACGCTTCCCATTCCGCAAACAGATTTCCCGCGCCATGACCGGTTATGCTCATCGTATCGTCCACATGAACACGGAGTCCCAGATTCCTGAACTTTTGCTCAAGCACTTTGCATATTTCCGCTTCCTCGCCGGATTCCGAATCGATCCGAACGAGTTCCATAAATTCATCGATCAGTCGTAATTCGTTCACCATCAATAAACACTCCATTCTGCTGACAAAGATCGGTTTCCACCGGTTTCAAAAAGGTCATTCCATATAAGCCGGATCTGCGGTACAATATGAAAATACAGATCGCGGTACAAGCCCGAAACACTCAGCCTCACCCGCTCCGGCAAGCTGAGGGATCGGGCCGCTCATTGCGTTACGATTAATGTTCTTTCTTCCATTCATCATATATCCATCTTACGCGAGTTCGAAAGGGTGATGTCAGTGAAAAGACGATGGGTGTTCAGAACGGTCATCTATCTGATGATCATCTCCATGCTGATGTCGACGCTCGTCTTTGCGATCGACGCGTTTCTCTGATGACCATTCGTATCCCTTGCGATCCGTCGTCGCATCCGTGTTCCCATACGATGATCCCTTGCCGCGCAGGACGGCCGGTTCATTCCATCCGACGCATGCCGACCGGTTCATACCGTTCAGTTTGCAACCGATTCGCGGATCCCATTCATCATACGCAAGAGCGGAAGCTGAGCTTCCGCTTTTTATATTTTCGCTAGGTTCGAATATGGTATGTCACGTTTCATTCAAAAGAGACGCATTCGGCCGCGATGCGGGTGAAGACAGATACGATCCGCCTTCATAAGACCGCATTCGCAGACCGCTGATTCATGGCAACGCATGTGCAAGTTCGTTTTCCGTTCATTAATACAGCTTCGTATCGGGTCCGTACGATTCGAGATTTTCTTTCACCCGCTGCAAAAACCGACCGCACACCACGCCGTCGAGAATGCGGTGGTCGAGCGACAGACACAGATTCACCATCGACCGAACGGCGATCATATCATTGATGACGACCGGCCGTTTGACGATCGCCTCGAACGTGAAATTGGCCGCCTGCGGATAGTTGATGATCGGGTACGACAGGATCGATCCGAACGAGCCCGTGTTGTTCACCGTGAACGTGCCGCCCGTCATATCTTCCGGTTTCAATTTGCCGGCTCTCGCCTTCTTCGTCAACTCGTCGATCTCGCGCGCCAGCCCCGCTATATTTTTCTGATCCGCGTTGCGGATGACGGGAACATAGACGGCGTCTTCGGTGCCGACGGCCAGCGAGATGTTGATGTCTTTCTTGATGATGATCTTGTCCACGGCCCATACGGAATTCATGATCGGATAATCTTTGATCGCGTTCACGACCGCTTTCAGCACAAACGCCAGATAGGTCAGATTGACGCCTTCCTTGCGCATGAATTCGTCTTTCAACTTGTTGCGCAGGTTCACGAGATTCGTCACGTCCGCCTCAATCATCGTCCACGCGTGGGGAATTTCCGTGACGCTTTGTCTCATCTTCGAAGCGATCGCGGCGCGGACGTGATTCACGTCCAGAATGTACTCGCGATCGTTCGCGATGCGCGCCTCGCTGACGACCTCCACCGTCTTCGCCGGCTTCGTCAGAAGACCCGAGGAGCGAACCGGAGCACTTGACGATTCGATCACGTTCAGCACATCGCGCCGCGTGATTCTTCCGCCGATGCCCGTTCCCTCCACCTGGCTCAGATCGATCCCGTGCTCATCCGCCAGACGCCGGACAACTGGAGAAATGCGGCTGCGCATCGAGGCATCCGGGGAAGCGGACGACGCGGGGCGATCCCCGCCTCTGAATTCCGGATGGCTTCCCGCCGCCGGTTGATTGCCGCTCAATATTCCCGCCTCATCGGCCACTTCGATCGTGCAAATGACGGAACCGACGGGAACCGTTTGTCCTTCATCCACATAGATTTCATGAAATCTGCCCGAGACGGTGCTGGGCACTTCCGCCGTCACTTTCTCCGAGATGATCTCGCAGATCGGCTCATATTCCTCGATCCGGTCACCGGGCTTCTTCAGCCATTTGCCGATCGTCGCTTCCACGATGCTCTCCGCAAACTGCGGCATTGCGATCTCCAGCAGTCTCGTTATCTTTTGAGTCACCATATCGACCCCTTTCCTAATATACTTTTGCAGCCTCTTCCCCGCCGATGCGGTGTCGCTGCGCCGCCGTAAAACCCTGTCCGCTGTATGCCAACGGCAACCCGCCGGCGCATCTACCGTCCAAAACATCAAAAAACGCCGCTTCATCCGAAACTCCGCATGCGCCGACGTTGCGAACTTCTTAATACAGGGCAAGCTCCCGCATTGCCGTCTTCACTTTGTCCTTGTTCAGCATGAAAAACTTCTCCATCGGCGGACTGATCGGCATCGCCGGAACGTCGTAACCGCACAGCCGTCTGATGGGAGCATCCAGATCATACAGCAGTTCCTCCGCGATGATCGCGGCAACCTCCGCGCCGACGCCGCCGGTCTTGTTGTCCTCATGGATGATGAGCACTTTCCCCGTAAGTTTGGCCGCCTCCAGAATCGCCTCGCGATCGAGCGGCTGAATCGTCCGCAAATCCAGCACGTGCGCTTCAATGCCTTCCTCAGCCGCCAATTCCTCCGCCGCCTGCAACGCGAAATGCAGCGTCAGGCCGTATGAGATCACCGTAATATCCGTTCCTTTCCGCTTCAAGTCCGCCTTGCCGATCGGGACGACATACTCTCCGTCAGGCACCTCGCCGACAATCATCTGGTAGCATTTCTTATGTTCAAAATAGATGACCGGATCTTCGTCGCGAATCGCCGCGATCAACAGCCCTTTCGCATCGTACGGCGTGGCGGGAGCGACGATTTTCAGCCCCGGCGTGCCGAAAAATACCGATTCCGGACATTGCGAATGATAGGGGCCGCCGAAGATGCCGCCGCCGAACGGAGCCCGAATGACGACGGGGCAGTTCCAGTCGTTGTTCGAGCGGTACCGGATTTTCGCCGCTTCGTTGATGATCTGATTCGTCGCGGGCAGCATGAAATCCGCATACTGCATTTCGGCGATCGGCCGCATCCCGTACATCGCCGCTCCGATCGCCACGCCGGCGATCGCCGACTCGGCCAGCGGCGTGTCCAGCACGCGCAGTTCTCCGAACCGCTCCTGCAGTCCTTTCGTCGCCCCGAAAACGCCGCCCTTCACGCCCACGTCTTCGCCGAGCACGAACACTCTGTCGTCCCGCTCCATCTCTTCGCGCATCGCGGATGTGATCGCTTGAATATACGTCATGACTGCCATCGGCTTATTCCTCCTCAGCGTACACATGCTTCAAAGTGTCTTCAGGGGCCGGATAAGGCGCGCGATCCGCATATTCCGTCGCATCCTTGACGATATTCGCCAGTTCGTCGTGCAGTTTCTCATCCGCTTCCTCCGACCATAGGCCGCTGTCTATCAAATATTGCCTGAATTTCGGCAATCCGTCTCGCTTGCGGTGATATTCGATCTCCTCTTTCGTCCGGTACACGAGATCGTTATCCGACGTCGAGTGCGGAGTCAGCCGGTACATGACCGCCTCGATCAAGGTCGGTCCTTCGCCGCGCAGGGCGCGCTCCCGCGCTTCCTTCACGACGCGGTAGACTTCCAGCGCATCGGTTCCGTCTACCCGGACGCCCGGAATTCCGTACCCGGTCGCCCGATCCGCGATGCTGGCCGTTCCGATCTGCTTATGATAAGGAACCGAGATGGCGTATTGATTGTTCTCGCACATCAGAATGCAGGGCAGCTTGAGCACCGCGGCAAAGTTCAACCCTTCATGGAAATCGCCCTGATTGCTCGAACCGTCGCCGAAGGTAACGAAGGAAACGGAAGATTCGCCGTTCATCTTCGCAGCCAAGGCGAAGCCGACCGCGTGCGGCACCTGCGTCGTCACGGGGCTCGAACCCGTCACGATTTTCAACCGTTTATGTCCGAAATGCCCCGGCATCTGCCGGCCGCCGCTGTTGGGATCTTCGGCCTTGGCGAACGCCGACAGCATCAGTTCGCGGGGCGTCATGCCGAATGCCAGCACCATCGCGTAATCCCGATAGTACGGCAGCAAATAGTCGACGCCGGGTTCGAGCGCGAAAGCCGCGCCCGCTTGCGCCGCCTCCTGACCGATGCCGGAAATGTGAAAATTGATTTTGCCCGCTCTCTGCAGCAACATGCACCTTTCATCGATTTTCCTCGCCAACAGCATCGTGCGGTACATGTCGATCACCTGAGCGTCCGTCAGTCCGAGACTCCGATGTTTCAACTCCATCGTGATGCGTTCCGACATGAAACAACCTCCTTTTTTACCGAAAATGAATAAAACACCAAAAACAGACTTCTACACGAGCCATCAATCCTATGTAAAGGCGTCCAGGATGCACGGGACCGTCAGTCGTTATTCCGGACGCCAGCTGTCATTCGGGAGAAAAACATTAACGCCTGACGTTCTCACGATCCCGACCGGCGATCCATATGCCGGGATCATGTAAGTCCAAAACATGAAGGACATCGTTCAAATGCTCAGCGACAACCCGTCGACGCCGAGCATCGCTTCACCCAACGCTTCCGACAGCGTGGGATGCGGATGGATGAGCTGGCCGACTTCCCACGGCGTGGCATCGAGCAGCTGAGCCAACGCCGCTTCCGAGATCAGATCCGTCACGCGGGGGCCGAACATATGCACGCCGAGAATGTCGTTCGTTCGCCGGTCGGCCACCACTTTCACAAAGCCGTCATGTTCGCCGAGGACGAGCGCCTTGCCCAGGGCGGAGAACGGAAATCTGCCGATCTTCACATCGAAACCGCGTTCTTTGGCCTCCTGCTCCGTCCATCCGAGCGAAGCCGCCTCAGGACGCCCGTAGATGCATCTCGGCACGAATTTCGCGTCGAACGGGTACGGATCTTTGCCGGCCAGATGTTCGACCGCGATCACTCCCTGCCTTGCGGCGGCATGGGCAAGCTGGAGGACGCCGTTTACGTCGCCGACCGCGTAAATGTGCTTCTCGGTCGTCTGCATGAATTCGTTCACCTTGATGCATCCTTTATCCAGCGCGATATCCGTATTTTCCAGCCCGATGTCCTCGACGTTCGCGCGACGTCCGACGCACACCAGCAGTTTATCGGCCGCCAGATCATGAAGATTGCCGTCTTTGTCCACCGTGATGGCGACGCGGTCGTCGGACACCCGCACGCGGTCGGCCAACAGCCGGGCTCCGGTCATGATGCGCACACCGCGTCCGCTCAAACTGCGGGCGATTGCCTGCGAGATATCCGCGTCTTCGCCGGGCACGATGCGATCCGCCGCCTCAACGACCGTCACTTCCACGCCGAAATCGTTCAGCATGGACGCCCACTCGACGCCGATCACGCCTCCTCCCAGGATGATGATCGAACGCGGAAGCTCCTGCATCGCCAGCGCGTCGTCGCTCGTCAACACCACCTGGCCGTCCGACTCCAGTCCCGGCAAGATGCGCGGGCGGGAACCCGTCGCGATGATCAGATGCTTCGGCAGGATCGTCTCCGCTTCGCCGTTCGGAAGCTCGAGGGCGACCGCGCCGCTTCGCGGGCTGAAGATCGAAGGTCCGATGATTCTTCCGATGCCTTCGATCACTTCGATCCGGTGTTTTTTCATCATAAACTGCAAGCCTCGGTGCAATTGCTCGACGATCCGGTTTTTCCGCTCCGTCACCTTATCGTAGCGGATCGAGATCCCCTCCGCGCATATGCCGTATTCCTCGCCGTTTCTCATCTCCGCCAGCACCTCGGCGCTTCTCAAGAGCGATTTGCTCGGGATGCAACCGCGGTGCAGACACGTGCCGCCCAACTTGTCCCGTTCAATGATCGCCGCCCTCATCCCGAGTTGGGACGCCCGAATGGCTGCGGTGTAACCGGCAATGCCGCCGCCCAATACCACCACATCGAAATCACGTGCTTCCAACATCTGTTTCCCCTGCCCATCCTTCCATGAAATAAGTCCGCAAGATGCATTCAGCGTGATCGACCCGTGAATTGATCCACAGACGATCTTCCGAAAAATCTGTCCGATATGGTCTCTCTCAAGATCTATCCGACGATGATTGTCTTTCCATGAGATTGCACAAGAGATCCTTCCAGAAAGAGATGCTTCCAAAACGTTTTCACGTATGCAAGGCCCATGCCCGAAACAGAAACTCTCCCGTACGCTAAACCCTCACTCCGTCATCCGCATATGCCATTTTTCATCGCAACACGCGCGATCGCGATCCGTATTGCCGATCATCACCAGCTTGTCTTACATTCTATTAAGATTGCCTTATCAATATGTATCCGATATAATTCTTTTCAAGTCAAATGCGCGGTGGCGGCGCACATTCAACTTACATCATTTTAACCTTAATTCTTACCAAAAATATAGTATCTTGTACAGATATCATCAAAAAAACGCGCGAAAGAAGGTCTGCAACGTGAACAAACTCGTATGGCAGCGGCTTTTGGCCGTCATATTGCTCGTCATACCGGGAGCGATCGCCACATGGGGCTTCAATACGATTCGCAACGTATTGTTCAATTATACCGCGGATCTCGGCAATGAAGAAATCGCCGCAAGATTCGACTGGCCGATGCTCATCGCCGGCACTGTTGCCTTTTTGGGCGGAGTCGCCTTCATCGCCGGCTGGGTGTTGTACCGGGACCGCAAGCGCAATTATGTCGCGCCGAGATTTAAAGCGAAGAAAAAAAACGGATAGGCGTGAACCCGCAAAGGTCACACCTATCGGTTTCTTCCCAGCCGGTCGAACCAGTTCAAGACTGGAACCCGCTCGATCAGCGCTGTGAAGGAATACCGTTCACCGGCGATCGTGATGCCGATCAGGATCAACGCTGCCGCAATCTGCGCCGTCGGGCGCCCATACAGAGCGATCGCGCTTCCCAAAGCGAATCCCAGCACATTCGCGCCCGTGTCCCCCAGCATAGCCCGTCCTCTCAGATCGATCGGCAGCAGCGCGCATGCGCCGGCGATTACCGGAGCCAGATGGAACCAGGCTTCCGTCTGACCGGACAACGGAACGCATGCGGCGAAGACGGCGCAGCCTGCCAGAAACACTTTGATCGCCCGCCCGGGCCTCAGATCGAACAGATTAAGCGTATTCGTGCATAGGGTGACGACCGCCCAGGATACGAGAGCGGGCATCCATCCGCTTGCCGGGCCGTTCGCAAGGACGAACCATAGGGAGACGATGCCGATCCCCGCCGCTTTCATCAGTCCGGTCGACACCGACCGATCGTTCATCCATGCCCGCAGATGGCCCCTCAACCCTTTCACCCGCCGGTCGCCGATCAGATCGTCGGTCCAACCGAGCCAGAAAACGACCGTCAACGCAAGAAAAAACCGTTCATACGCAACCGCGTATGCGGCAACGTCAGAACCTCCGCCGAATGCCGACCATATCCGCAGGCACAGCATCCCCGCCCCTCCGGTCAGCCAGATCAACAACCCCGCCGACGACGGAATCCGATTTCCGGTATAGTTTTCGCCCGTTACGCCATGGGAAAGCAGGAATTTGAGCACTCCGCTCCTGACCGCCCATGAAAACGCAAGGAGAAGCGTCATATACGTCAGCAACAGCGCCGTGGTCATACCGGATGTCTCCATTTGTGCATGAGCGTTCTTCCCACATGCCAGAACTGCTTGCCGCGATGGAGAAACCCTTGCCAGTCCCGGCCTGTTTCGCGATGGCTGAACGGAACGTCCAGTTCCAGCACCCTGTATCCAAGTCTGACCGCATCGATCGTCAGCCCCACCTCGATCCCGAAGCCGAGCGGCAGCCCGCCGATGTTTTCAAGCACCTGCCGCTTCATCGCGCGCTGTCCGGACAGCGGAGCTTCGGCACGAAAGCCGCTCAATCGGTAGATGCCGTTTACGGCCAGCCGCTTCACCAGCCCGAATCCTCCGCGCCTTGCGGAGGGCGGAAGTTTCGCGATCGTCATATCCGCCGCATCTTCTTCGACCGGCCGGATCAGCCTGGAAGCGTGAATGGCCGATTCACCGAGATCGGCGTCGAGAAATACGACGATCTGACCTTTCGCTTCCCGCCATCCCGTGTCCAAAGCGGCGCCCTTGCCGCGGCGGCGGGCGTGGCGGATGATCCGGTCGGCGTATGGTTCCGCCTTGCGCCAGCCGTCATCGTCGCTTCCGTCATCCACCACGATAATTTCGTGAACGGTTTGATGACGCCGCAACAGATCGAGTTGCCGCAAGGTGGCGCCGATCCGCTCCGCCTCATTCCACGCAGGAATGATAACGGAAATCGTTGTCTTTGTTTGCGGCACAGGCATCCTCCTCCACCAACCGCTTCATATCCAGCATGAATTCCACAATCTTGTTCGGTTCCGTCAGCTGATCCATCCGTTCGCTCACGTCGATCAGCACCGGAACGGTCTCCGGTTCGCCCTCCGCTTCCCGCGCCGGACCGTAGGCCGAAGCGGCCATCGCTCGAAGCTGCTCTTCCACCTGATGTTTGACGACCGGATCGGTGACGAGTATATAATCCGGTCCCGTTTCCCCCGCCTGCGGCATCCATGCCGCGCCGTCCACCGCGTCCTTCTCCACCCAATGCACGCCCGCCGCGTGAAGCGCCATCGCGAGCGTCTGGTCATCCCGCTTCGGGTTTCTGATCCACCAGACGACCTTGTTTTGCGCGGACGGCGATATCGTCTTCAGAAACAGCTCCAGCGAACCGATTTGCTTTTTCATCCACTGATTTTCCGCCAACACCATCTCATAGCGGTCCGTCAACAGATCGACGATGCTGTTTTCCGCTTGCGCGGCCCACTTTTGTCCCAGCGTCCCGCCGATGACGATGCCGATGCCGAGAGACAGGAAAATGGCGATGATCGTGGCAATATGATAGCGTGCAGACAGCATCCGTATCACTCCTTCCGCCGCCTTGACTTGAACAGGTTATCCGGAACCGACCGTCAGCTTGACATAGATCCACAGCATGTCAAGCATATGCCTTACCCCCGGATGAACGACGCCGAGCATCAAGATCGGAAACATCGCCGCCGCGGGAATGAACCACAGTTTGCGCAGCTTGTACGGCCTGATGTACAGTTTGCTTACCCCCTTGGCGTCGACCAGTTTGCCGCCGATCTTCATTCGTACGAGCATCGTGCTCGCCATTCCCTTTCGTCCCTTCTCGAGAAAATCGATCATATGCGTGTGACTGCCCAGCGTGACGATCAGTTCCGCTTGCCGTTCGTAAGCCAGCAGCATGGCGATATCTTCGCTCGTACCGGGAGCGGCGATCTTGCTCGCCTTGAGACCCAGCTGCTCGATGCGCTTCATGCCCGGCGCCCGTCCGTCGGGATAAGCGTGGACGACAAGTTCGGCGCCGCACTTCAGCGCTTTCTCCGTAATGCTGTCCATATCGCCGAAGATGAGATCGGGGACGAACCCGCTCTCAAGAAGCGCGTCGGCTCCCCCGTCCACCCCGATCAGCACAGGCTTGTAATCTTCGATATAGTCGCGGATCGCTTGCAGATCCTCGCGGCATCCCTTGCCTCTGACGACGATCACCGCGTGCCTGCCGCTTATTTGTGTTTTGAGAGGAGGGATCGCCAACGGATGAATGAAAAACTCTTTCTCTTTGCTCGCGTAATGCAGCGTGTTCTCGATGAATTCCGCCAGTTGTCCGCTCAAGCGCCGCATCGCCAGGCGGGACCTGTCCTCCCAATCGCGCTCCGTAAAGGGCCTGCATGGTATCCTGCTTCCGTCGGGCAAAACGATCTTCTGTCCGTCGATTTCGATCTCCATGTTGTCCGCAAACCGTTCAAACGCGTTCCCGTCGACTTCGAAAATCGGAATGCCTCTATGTAACAGGCGCCTCGGACCATCGAGCGGGTAATGGCCGTTCATCGTCGCGGCCGCGTTGATCACGGCTTTCACCTTCGCCTGGATCAGTCCTTCCGCCGCCACCTCATCCAGGTTTTCATGCTTGAGGACGGCGATCGAGCGAGGCGTCAACTCCGGGATGAGCCGCTTCGTTTTCTCCCCGACCCGAACCGTTCCCCTGATCTTGACCGGTTTCCTCGCCGCCTTGCCTAACATGACGCGTCACCTGCCCCGTTTCCGTTCAAGCCGCAACTGGATGACCAACATTGTATATTATTTTGCTTTACGGAATAACGAATTATACGCTCCATCAGCACGCGCCGTACGATGCAGGGTTAGAAACGCGCGCGGCGTTGCATGGGAATGCCCCATGGCATAAAAAAAGAAGACCATCCGTCTATGGATAGTCCTCCGTCATGAATGCCTTATTTTTGCCAAAGATATGCCTGAAAGATGCTTGACGATTACCCGCTTAAGTGCCGATTGCCGTCAAGCCGCGTCTTCCCCTGCGGATGCGCCGCCGTCCGCAGGTTCTTCGACGATCAGCTTCGCCACCATATCCGCGTGGCCGGTACCGCACATGATGCTGCAGTACAGCATATATTCGCCCGGTTGATCGAACGACACTTCTTGCGAAGGATTGTCCGGGGTAAGATTGATATCCGTTCCTTGTACCAGCACGCCGTGTACGCCGGATCGGTTAATGAGCGTCAAAATGACCGTCTCGCCGGCTTTCACGCGGTATTCACCCTGATTGAACTGATAGTTCGTCATTACGAATTGAACCTCATTGTCCTTTGCTTCCGGAAGCGGTTCTTCCCCATGCGTCGGCGGAGCGAAAATGATGACCGACAATCCCAGAATCGATGCTGCGATAAACAAGATGAACATTGCCCATTTATGCATGACGAATGCAATCCCCCTCAACATTTCATCAAAAACTGAACGTTATCCGGCAACCCATACTATATAATGATACAAAAGAACAAGGCAAGATGCGACTGAAACTTGTACAAAATGTTGAAATCTTTATGAACAATTGACTTGAGCGCGGGATTCGTTTCATCCCTTCATTTTCCGAAATACCGCCACAGCCACATGATGAGCGAAAACACGATGCTGATGATGATGCAGGTGACGACCGGGAAATAAAACTTGAAGTTTTCCTTCTCCACCACGATATCGCCCGGCAGCCGCCCAAGCGGAATGAACCGGGCACCCACATGCCATACGACGCCGATCACGATCAGAATGATCCCGGCGACGATCAACAGTTTGGGTACAGACTGCATCGGCATATCACCTCACGAAGGTTTCGTCCCCGACTTTTTCATCCCCGTGCGCGTCATTCCTCACTTGCCTCAACCTCAAAGAGCTTTCACATATCTCACATACATAATAGTACATGTGACGGCCTGTTTTCAAACCGACGGAGCATCCGCGCAAAAAAACTTCACGAAACTTGCGGCGCGTCCGGCGGAATGAAGAACCTTTCGCCGATTCGAAACCGAGGTCCGCGAACCGGCATAGATGCGGAACGTATGACACGCAACCGTCTATGCCGTTTCGGCGACGGCGCGCAGAAGACAATAAAAAGGTTGATGTACGAGCCCGTTTATGTCATGCTGAATCTAGCGTGGAAATGTTTTTTCCCGATGAAATCAGGATGAGGGGGACTTATCATGCGCATCATTCGTTATGCACAAAACGACCAGGTTCATATGGGCGTCATCCTCGAAGACGGCCGCGCCTTCCGGTTGCCGGATGAAGACTTTCTGGCGCTGGTCGGACGTGCCGATGCGAACGGGCTTCGCCCAGGAGAGCTGATTCGTCAGACGCTGTCCGAACTGGAAGCGATATCACAGCCTGTGCAAGAACTGAATTTGCTTGTGCCCATCGCCGCGCCCGAAGTATGGGCCGCAGGCGTCACATACGAACGGAGCCGCGAAGCACGCAATGCCGAAGTGCAGAGCAAGGGGCCCGTGCCCGTCAGCTATTATGACAAAGTGTATGAAGCGGAAAGACCGGAAATCTTCTTCAAATCGTCGGCCGCACGTCTGCGCGGTCCCAATGAACACGTGTGCATCCGCAACGATTCGTCCTGGCAGGTGCCCGAACCGGAATTGGCGCTCGTCATCGACGCGAAGGGGCGCATCCTCGGCTACACCGTCGGCAACGATATGAGCTGCCGCGACATCGAGGGCGAAAATCCGTTATACCTGCCGCAGGCGAAAATATGGCGCAACTCCTGCGCGATCGGCCCGGCGATCCGGCTGGCCGACACCGTCGACGATCCGTACGGTTTCACCATCGTCTGCCGCATTATCCGCAACGGCGCCGTCGCCGCGGAAGGTTCCGCTTCGACGCGCCAGTTGAAACGGAAATATGAAGAACTGATTTCGTATCTGTTGCGCGACAACATCGTGTTCGACGGCACCGTGCTGCTCACGGGAACGTGCATCGTACCTCCCGACAACTTCACGCTGGCGGCCGGCGACCGCATCGAGATCGAAATCAGCGGCATCGGCACCCTGGTGAACGAAGTCGTTCCCGCGTGACGGAAATCGTCCCGCATCACGATAACAGGAGTACCAAAGGAAAGGAGCACGATCATCATGGCAAATGAGATCAAAACATACGGCAACTATATCAACGGAACCTGGAGCGAATCTTCCACCGGACAGCGTTTTGCAAGCATCAATCCGGCGAACCGCGAAGAGGTCGTCGGATACCTGACGATGTCCGACAAGGCGGATGTCGACCGCGCGGTCGAAGCGGCGGCCGCGGCGAAAACCGCATGGCGCAAGTTGAGCGGCGCCGCCAGAGGAGAATATTTGTACAAAGCCGCCGCGATCCTCGAAAAGCGGTTGGATGAAGTGGCGAGAATGATGACGCGCGAGATGGGCAAAACGCTCCCCGAAGCGAAAGGCGAAACCGCTCGCGGCGTCGCCATCCTGAAATATTACGCCGGAGAAGGCATGCGCAAGATCGGCGACATCATCCCGTCCACCGACAGCGAGGCGCTCATGTTCACGACGCGCGTGCCGCTCGGCGTCGTCGGCGTCATCACGCCATGGAATTTCCCTGTCGCCATTCCGCTCTGGAAAATCGCGCCCGCGATCATCTACGGCAACACGGTCGTCTGGAAACCGGCGCTCGATACCGGCGTCACCGCGGCGCTCATCATGGAGTGCTTTGAAGAAGCCGGATTGCCGCCGGGCGTCGTCAACCTCGTGTCGGGCAGCGGATCGGTCGTCGGCGGCAGAATCGCGGAACATCCGGGCATCGACGGCGTCACCTTCACCGGATCGAATGCGGTCGGCAAGCAGATCGGTCAGATCGCGCTTGCCCGCGGAGCGAAGTATCAGCTGGAGATGGGCGGCAAGAACCCGATCATCGTGGCGGCCGACGCGGATCTCGATCTCGCGGCCGATGCGACGATCAGCGGCGGCATACGTTCCACCGGGCAGAAATGCACGGCAACAAGCCGCGTCATTGTTGAGAAGCCGGTCTATGAAGCGTTCCGCGAAAAATTGCTCGACAAGATCCGCGGCTTGAAAATCGGGGACGGGCTGCACCCTGACACATGGCTTGGCCCGTGCGCCAACGAAAACCAATGGAAAACCGTGCTGAGCTATATCGAGAAAGGCAAGGCGGAAGGCGCGGAACTGATCTACGGCGGATACGTGCCGGATGATCCCGCCTGCAAGAACGGTTACTACATCGTTCCCGCCGTCTTCGACAACGTCGATTCGAAGATGACGATCGCGCAGGAAGAAATTTTCGGTCCCGTCCTTGCGCTCATTCCGGCGGACAATCTGCAACATGCGATCGAACTGGCAAACGATGTGGAGTACGGTCTCAGCGCGTCCATCTATACGAAAAACATCGGCAACGTGCTGACGTTCATCCAGGAAATCGACGCGGGACTTGTGCGCATCAACGCCGAAACCGCAGGCGTCGAACTGCAGGCTCCGTTCGGGGGCATGAAAAACTCCAGCTCGCATTCGCGCGAACAAGGGCGGGCGGCGATCGAGTTTTTCACGGCGGTCAAAACCGTATTCGTCAAAGCCTGAGGCCAGGGTCAGCATTTCACGGCCAACTTGCAAACCACGATTTTCACGAGTTAATGGAGGTACGCCATGGATTCCGAATTGACGCCGATCCTCGAACCGTCCGCCCCCCGCATCTATGAGATCGACACCTCCCATCCCGGTCCGCAGGGCCGCCTGCCGCTAACGGACGAGTTGCTTCGGCATGCGCCTAGCGGAGATCTGTTCGGCTGGTCGCAAAACGTCGGGATGGGATGGCAGCCGTCGAAGCTGAACGGCAAGCAGTTTTTGATCCTCGGCACGCTGGGCGGCATCCGCCGCGAGGACGGGACGCCCGTTGCCCTCGGTTACCATACGGGTCACTGGGAAGTGGGGCTGCTGATGGAAGAGGCGGCGAACGTCATTTCACAGGCGGGCGGCATCCCGTTTGCCGCCAATGTGAGCGATCCGTGCGACGGGCGCTCGCAGGGCACGACGGGCATGTTCGACTCCCTTCCCTACCGCAACGACGCGGCGATCGTCATGCGCCGTCTTATCCGGTCATTGCCGACGCGGCGCGGGGTGATCGGCGTCGCCACGTGCGACAAAGGGCTCCCCGCGATGATGATCGCCCTCGCCGCGATGCGCAAGCTGCCCGGCATCATCGTGCCGGGCGGCGTGACGTTGCCGCCCGCGCGCGGCGAGGATGCGGGCAAAATCCAGACGATCGGCGCGCGCTACGCCAACGGCGAGCTGACGCTGGATGAAGCGGCCGAACTCGGTTGCCGCGCCTGCGCGACGCCCGGCGGGGGATGCCAGTTCCTCGGCACGGCGGCGACTTCGCAGGTCGTCGCCGAAGCGCTCGGCCTCACCGTGCCGCACGCCGCTCTCGCTCCGTCCGGCCAGGAAATATGGCGGGAACTGGCGAGACAATCGGCGCGCGCCATGATGAGGATGGAGGAGCGATCGATCGTCTCCGGGCACGTGCTCACCGACGCCGCCATACGCAACGCGATGGTCGTCCATGCCGCCTTCGGCGGTTCGACGAACCTGCTCCTGCACATCCCGGCGATCGCCCACGCGGCGGGACTGCGCATACCGACCGCCGCCGACTGGAGCGAGGTGAACCGCCGCGTGCCGCGGCTCGTCAGCGTGTTGCCGAACGGGCCTGTACCGCATCCGACGGTGCGCGTCTTCCTTGCCGGCGGAGTGCCGGAAGTCATGCTTCACCTGCGCAGACTCGGCCTTCTTGACGAATCCGTCCTGACGGTCAGCGGCTTGCCTCTCGGAGAAGTGCTGGACTGGTGGGAAACATCCGAACGGCGGAAGCGCGTCCGCGAAAGGCTGTTTGCAGCCGACGGCATCGATCCCGACGAGGTGATCATGTCGCCGGAGAGGGCCGAACGGGCCGGCATGACGTCCACAGTCACATTCCCCTCCGGCAACATCGCGCCGGAAGGAGCGGTGATCAAATCGACTTCGATCGATCCGACCATGCTCGACGAATCCGGCTGCTTTAAGCATACGGGGCGGGCGAAAGTATTCACATCGGAGCGCGAGGCGATTCGTCAGATCAAGACGGGAGGCATCAAAGCCGGAGACATCATGGTGCTCATCGGCAGAGGGCCGTCCGGCACGGGCATGGAAGAAACGTACCAGCTCACTTCGGCGCTCAAGCATTTGTCTTTCGGCAAGTACGTGTCGCTGATTACCGACGCGCGGTTCTCCGGCGTATCGACGGGGGCGTGCATCGGTCACGTCGGTCCCGAAGCGCTCGCGGGCGGTCCGATCGGCAAGCTGCGCGACGGCGATCTCATCGATATTTTCATCGACACGCGAAAACTGGAAGGTACGATTCACTTCATCGGCGAAGGCGACCGCACGTTCAGCCCGGAAGAGGGGGCCCGCATTCTCGAACACAGACCGCCTCATCCCGGATTGACGGCCGATCCCGATCTTCCGGACGACACCCGGCTGTGGGCCGCTCTGCAATCCGTCAGCGGCGGCACATGGCGCGGCTGCGTGTACGACGTCGACCGCATCATCGAAGTGCTGGAGGCAGGCAGGAAAGCGCTCGGCCTGTCATAAAACCGGCGAAAAAAGCGGGACGGAACCCGTTCGGTTCCGTCCTGTTTTCGTCGGCATATTCCTTATCCCCATAAAAGAATGATTTTAATCCATTCTTATATGAATCGAAAAGCGGCTGTTTCTATTCCATGAAGCGCGCTTCCCGCATGTCCTATTTCAATCCGGCAACTTCCTGTTTCAATACGGCAACGTCTTGTTTCACGACGATGACATTTTTCTTCAGTTCCGTGACGTCCTGTTTCCACGTGGTGACATCTTTTTTCAAGTTCGTCACATCCTTCGCCATCCCCGCCACGATTGCCGCCAAATGGCTGATCATTTTACAAGTTTGCAGAATCAATGGATCATTGTCCAAGCTCTCACCCCGACCCTCATCTTGCCGTGCCCCATGAAAATTGTGCCTCACGTGTCAACCTGTTTCCGATCACTTGAAGGATGAGCCGATTCAAAGCACGTCTGATTCAGACAATCCGGCGTTTGCAACGAAAACACCCCTGTCAAGGACGATCATCCGAGAAACAGGAGTGTTCACCTGCGGCTGTATGTGGACAAGTTGGTTTGTATTCATCTTGCTCAATCTTGTAAACATCCTTCTATATCAAAAACTTGTTCGGCCGGAATTTACGACACCTTATGTTCGATGCGCAGCTTATCCGCGACCATCGCGATGAATTCGCTGTTCGTGGGTTTGGATTTCGCCGCGTTCACCGTGTAGCCGAACAGATGGGAGATCGATTCGATATTGCCGCGCGTCCAGGCGACCTCGATCGCGTGGCGGATCGCGCGCTCAACCCGCGATGGCGTCGTCTTGTACTTCTGCGCAATCGCCGGATACAGCGTTTTCGTAATCGCTCCGAGAATTTCGATATTGTTGTACACCATCGTAATGGCCTCGCGCAGGTACTGATAACCTTTGATATGCGCCGGCACGCCGATTTCGTGAATGATCGAGGTGATGTTCGAATCGAGATTTTTCGTCTTCGCCATCGGCACGACCGAAGACTTATGCGGCGTCGATGTCGTCGCGGAAACGCCGCCGCTCACCAACTGGCGGATCCGGTTCGTCAGCACGTCCATGTCAAACGGTTTCAATATGTAATATGATGCTCCGAGCTGAACCGCTTTCTGCGTAATGTTCTCCTGACCGAACGCGGTTAACATGATGATCTTGGGATACGGTTGGATGTTCAGTTCGCGCAGCTGTTCGAGGACACCCAGTCCGTCCAGATGCGGCATGATGATGTCGAGGATCAGAACGTCCGGACGAATCCCGTCTTCCAGGAACCGGATCACCTCGTCACCGTTGTACGCGACACCCACGACCTCCATATCCTCTTGATCGCATATAAATTCAGACAGCAAGCTCGTAAATTCGCGATTGTCGTCTGCTAACATCACTTTAATCTTCGTTTGCAACTTGAATTTCCTCCCTATCCTTCATAGACTGATTTTCGCTAACTTAGGTTTTCGACACTGTCTGTAAAATTCCTCCTATGGAAAGAATTTTTCCTTTATTTTTTTTGCGGTTGCGTATATAATGGTTATTTACTCTCTTTTTCGTGTTTTTCCTTGTGAAGATGTTGTGAATTCGACAAAAAACCGGCGACCGCATCGGTCAACCGGCACGCTGTTCCCGTCTGTTCAAATAAATGCCCGCATCCTGCAACATCCACTCGATGAAACAACCGTAACCCGATGTCGGATCATTGACGAACACATGCGTAACGGCTCCGACGAGTTTACCGTCCTGAATGATCGGACTGCCGCTCATGCCCTGCACGATGCCGCCGGTCGCCTCAAGCAGCCGGGGGTCCCTCACTTTGATGACCATGCCCTTCGTCTGCGGCGATGTCTGTTTCGCCGTATGAACGATTTCGATATCGAACTGCTCGACCTTCTGCCCGCTCAGCACCGTCAGGATTTTCGCCGGTCCTTCCTTCACTTCTTCTGCAAACGCCACAGGAATCGCGTGTTTGTACAAACCGTGTTCCGGATTTTCGTTCATTTTTCCGAAAATGCCGAATTCGGTGTTTTTCTGTATCGTGCCAAGCACTTTCCCGTTTTCGAAGAAATTCGCCCGCTTCTCGCCCGGCTCTCCGTTCTGGCTCTTGCTGATGCTCGTGACGCTCGTATGCACGATTTCGCCGCTGCCGACTTCGATCGGCGTCTGCGTATCCATATCCGTGATGACGTGGCCAAGGGCGCCGTACACGCCGTGTTCCGGAGAATAGAACGTCAAGGTTCCCACGCCCGCGGCGGAATCCCTGATGTACAGGCCGAGCCGGTACGCCTTCTCCGTATTATCATATGCGGGATTCAGTTCAATCTGCAACGTTTGTTGTCCCCGTTTGATCGTCAGTTTCAGGGGCTTGCCGGCTTGGCCCGCTTCCGCGGTCAGCCTGGACACCGACGCAATATCCCGCAGTTTCTCCCCGTTGATCCGGACGATGCGGTCCCCTGCGCGGATGCCTGCCTCCTCACCGGGCGAGATTTTCTGGCCGTTGACATTCAATTTGTGATGCCCGACGACGAGCACGCCGTCCGATTTCATCTTTACGCCGATCGTCTGCCCTCCGGGTATAACCTTGAGTTCGGGCTCGACATGAACCTGGAACGTTTTCAGCGGAATTTTGCCAAACAACTTCACCTGAACCTGCGTATCACCCGCGGATACCGAATGCAATGAGAACGGATGATTCAAATCTACGCGGTATGAATGCCGGGCATTCCCATTCACTTGCACGATTTCCGGGTGCTTGACGACAACCTGAGCGGATACCGGCAACGCAAAATGAACCTGCCTGGAATCGCCTGAGAAAATACGTAGTTCACTCGGGAGCGATGCAAAAGTTTGAAACGGGGGGGATAAACTAAAGGCACAGATCAGCACAACGAGCAGTAACCCTATCCACTTTCTGATGAGACTGGAACTCAGGGTCCCCACGCTCCTTTCTTGACACCCATTTGTTGAATGCGTGAGCCGTTTGGCGTACCTATAAGTTATCCCCGCCCCATTTCTTTTATAACTGAAAATGATGCCACGCCCGCCTTCGATGGCACAATGTCTGCAGTCTTCGTCTGCGTTTTGCAGCGAATGCCGCTTTCGTCAACCGCAGCGGAAACGGTTGCGGCCATCCGCCTTCCATCATCGCCCGCAGACATGCCGCACAAGCCCTTGCATGATCGTCCCGCATGGTCGGTTCCGCCCGGCCGTCTTGTCCTTCGTTCTTTCAGCCAGCGCTCCTTTTCTTCTGCTCCGCCATCTGCAGCATCTCCTGCGCGTGCCGTCTTACCGCATCCGTGATCTCGATTCCGCCCATGAGCCGCGCCGTCTCCATGATGCGCCCTTCCGTCTCCAGACGTTCGACGACGGTAAACGTTCTGCCGTTGTCAAGCATTTTCCGAATCGCGTAATGTTCATCCGCCATGCTGGCAACCTGCGGCAGATGGGTTACCGCAAACACCTGGCAAGACCGGGCCAGTTCGGACAGTTTCTCGGCGATCGCCTGCGCGGCCCGGCCGCTCACTCCCGTATCCACCTCGTCAAACACGAGGACGGGCACCTTGTCGATGCGGGCGAATATCGTCTTCAGCGCAAGCATGATGCGCGACAGCTCACCGCCCGAAGCGATTTTCGCCAGCGGACGAAGCGGCTCGCCCGGATTCGGCGAAATGAGGAATTCCGCGCTGTCCGCTCCGTTTCGGCCGTAACCGTAGTCCTGACCGTCTCCGATCCGCTTCAGATCGACATAAAACTTCGTATGCGCCATATGCAGATCGTGCAGTTGGCGCTCGATCTCGCGGGCCAGCCGCTCGCCCGCCGCTCTCCGCGCCTCGCTCAGGCGGTTCGCCGCCTCTTCCAGCTTTGGCCGAATGGCTTCGATGGTCTGTCTCAATTCCGCGATCCGTTCATCCTTGTGCTCAATCTGATCGACCTGCGCGCGTATGGTTTCCCCGTAAGCCAATATGTCCCCGATCGTCGCGCCGTATTTCCGCTTCAGTTGTCTGATCCGGTCCAGCCGCGCCTCAATCTCATCCAGTCTGGAAGGGTTGAACTCGATCGTATCGCGGTAATCCCTTGTCTGATAGGCGGCGTCCTCGATCTGATAATATGCGTCCTGAATCTGCTCGAGCAACGGCCGGAGCTTGCCCGGGTCGAACGCAGCGATATCCTCCAGCTTTCGAATGGCCTTGCTCAGCGAATCAAGCGCCCGGCCGTTCGCATAGAGCGCGTCGTACGCATCGGCGACCGCCAGCATAATCTTCTCGGCATTAGCTAGTTTTCTCTTTTCATCCTCCAACGATTCGTCTTCACCCGCGGCCAATCCGGCCGATTCGATCTCTTCCAGCTGAAATCTGTACAAATCGAGCATTTGCAGCGATTGCCGGTTCAGCTGCTCCAGTTCGTGCAATTCCTTCATCGCCGCCGTATACGCTGCGTAATGTTCGGCGTACGCCGCCTTAAGCGGTTCGATCTCCTCGTGGCCGATCTGATCCAGCCATTCCAGATGATGCTCCGTTTTCAGCAAAGACTGATGCTCGTGCTGACCGTGAATGTTGATCAGCCATTCGCCGACCTCGCGCAGCATCGACAGATTCACCAGCTGGCCGTTGATGCGGCTGATGCTTTTCCCCTGCGCGGTCAGCTCGCGGCGGATAATGAGATGCTCGCCGGAGTCCGCTTCGATGCCGAGTCTGTGAAGCGTCTCCCACACCGGATGGCCGGGCTCCAGATCGAACATCGCTTCGATCTCCGCCTTGCTCTCCCCGTGACGGATCAACTCGGCCGATCCTCTCCCTCCGATGAGCAGCGAAAGCGCGTCGATCAGCATCGACTTGCCGGCTCCCGTTTCCCCGGTAATCACATGAAATCCGTTTCCAAAACGGACATGAACATGCTCGATAACGGCTAGATTGCGAATAGAAAGTTCCACCAGCATCGTTCACGCACTCCTAAGATACCATCGCTGTGATCTGTTCCACGACTTTGGCCCCTTGTTCATCCGTCCGGCATATGAGCAAGATCGTGTCATCGCCGCATATGGTGCCGAGCAGTTCAGGCCATTCCAGTTGATCGATGAGCACGCCGACGGCGTTCGCCGTTCCCGGCAAACATTTCATGACGACGAGATTGTTCGCCCGATCGATATGCAGAAAATGATCGGCCAGCGCCCGGCCGAGCCGCTGCAGGGCGGTCGTCTTGTGATCGATCGGCAGCGCGTATTTGTACTCGCCCGTACCGTCGGGCACCTTGATGAGCTGCAGTTCCTTGATATCCCGCGACACCGTTGCCTGGGTGACCTGGAATCCCGCTTCACGCAGAAGCTCGACAAGTTCCTCCTGCGTGTGAATGTTGTGAGATGCGACCAATTCCTTGATCTTGAAATGCCTTTGTGATTTCATACAACCTCCCGCTTCCTACTCGATATGAAACACAATTTTGTGAATTTTCTGATGTTCAGGATGTATATATAAGACCCCGTCTATCTTGTCGTAGACGAGTGCGTAGGGCAAGAAATAATCGCGCAATCCGCTGCCCGTCCAATCGACCGGCTTCCGTCTGCGCATGGTTTTGACCGCATAGATCTCATCATCCTTGCGCACGAAATAATCGATCCACAAATTGCTCGTAAACGTGCGGTCTTCATCCACTTCGATCCGCAGCAAAACCTTCCGTTTGCCCGAAATGATCTCGTATCCGGCCTCCTCCAGCATGCGCGTCTCCGGCGAAGGCGACGGCGGTTCCAGATCCTCATGCTCGAAAGGCAAACGCGTGCGATGCGGCATATACAGCCACCGATGTAAATGATACAGGCTCCATCCGGCGATGACGATGATGATCAATATGCTGACAATCCAATCAGAGGATTCCATGCGATCACCCCTTATACTATTTCGAGATGAAGCGCTGGATATCCTTGTATGTCAGAAAAAAAGGGCGTCGACTTATGCGTTTTCCATACCGTCGATGCCCTTTTTGCCTGAAGCAAACGTGTTCGCCGCCTCCGTTACGACGCGGTCCGCGATCTCCTTCCAGTCGGCCGGTCCGCCTTCATCGGGTTCATCCGCCCATCTCCAATACGCGAGAAACTCGATGTTGCCCTCGCCGCCGGTAATCGGGGAAAAGGTCAACCCGCTCAGCTTCAAACCCAATTTCCGGCCGAAATCGAGGATCGTTTCGAGCACCTCACGGTGCGTGTCGGGGTCGCGAACGACGCCGTTTTTCCCGACCTTGTCCTTTCCCGCTTCAAACTGCGGCTTGATCAACGCGACGATTCCCGAAGGGCGGCTCAACAGATCCAGCAAAGGAGGCAATATGAGCTTCAGCGAGATAAACGATACGTCGATCGCCGCGAAATTCGGCTTCGGCCCGCGGAGATCGTCCGGTTTCATATAGCGAAAATTCGTTCGTTCCATCACGCAAACCCGCTCGTCCCGGCGCAGCGACCAATCAAGCTGATTGTAGCCGACATCGATCGCATAGACGTAACTCGCACCATGCTGCAGGGCGCAATCGGTAAAGCCCCCTGTCGATGCCCCGATATCGAGCATCACCGCGCCGCGTACGTCGATGCCGAACTCCCGCAAGGCTTTTTCCAGCTTCAGCCCGCCCCTCGACACATAGGGATGAACGTCGCCCTTCACCTCGATCGCGGCGCTGCGGGCGATTTTCATGCCGGCTTTATCGACCGGTTCGCCGTTTGCGTAGACGAGCCCGGCCATGATCGCGGCCTTCGCCTTCTCGCGCGATGGAAAATAACCTAGTTCGACCAACAACTGATCCGCTCGTTCTTTCGTTTCCGTCATCCTGATCTCCTGTCGTTCATCCTGAATCATTCATGCGTGTATCGTGTGATGTTCAATCGTTTTTCCGGTTGCGCTTATGGTGAGCTTATATGAAAAGGCATATACGACATATCGCGCCATGCGCCTTAATCCGCTGCCGCCTGAACCACGGAACGGTCGGGTTTCTTCGACAACATCGCATTGACCTGATCCGTCAGCCGCTCGACCGTCAGTCCGACCTCCTGGCGCTGTTCCTTGATGCTTCCGTGCTGAACGAACACATCGGGAACGCCCATCAGCCGGATGCGCGGAATATGATCGGAAGACGTCGCGAAATATTCCAATATCGCGCTCCCCAAACCGCCGGCGACGGCCGCTTCTTCGATCACCACGATCGGCGCCGCCTGATTTCCAATCTGATCCAGCATATCGGTATCCAATGGTTTGATGAATCTTGCGTTCACCACTTGAACATGGATGTTTTCCGTCCTCAACCTCCGCGCCGCTTCCTGCGCCAGCTGCACCATCGGTCCGATGGCAATGATCGTCGCATCCTGGCCGCTCTCGACGATTTCCCAGCTGCCGATCGGGATCGTGTTCAGCGTTTCATCCAGCGGAACGCCGAGCGCGTTCATGCGCGGATACCGGAAAGCGATCGGTCCGCCTTCATAGGCAAGCGCCGTCTTCACCATATGGCGAAGTTCGTTTTCGTCCTTCGGCATCATGAGCACCATGTTCGGAATATGGCGTATATACGAGATATCGTACATCCCATGATGCGTCTCGCCGTCCGCTCCGACAAAGCCCGCGCGGTCAATGGCGAACACGACGTTCAGATTTTGCCGGGCGACATCGTGAAGCAGCTGGTCGTACCCGCGCTGCAGGAACGTCGAATAGACGCCGAACACCGGCTTCATGCCCGCATCGGCCAGCGCCCCGCACAGCGTCGTCGCATGCTGCTCGGCAATGCCGACATCGATCAGCCGGTCGGGGAAACGTTCCCCGAATTTGCTGAGCGACGTGCCCGGCGCCATCGCCGCCGTCACCGCGACGATGCGCGGATCGTCTTCGCCCAGTTCGCAAAGCGTCTCGGCGAAGATGTCGGAGAACGAACGCTCGCCGGAACTTTTGACGAGTTCGCCGGTTTCGATCTTGTATGGCGTGATGCCGTGCCAGGTTAACGAATCCGATTCCGCCGGTTGGTAGCCTTTGCCCTTTACGGTGATGACATGGATGAGGCACGGGCCGTCCACCTGATCCGCCTGCTGCAACGTGTCGAGAATGAGCGGAATGTTGTGCCCGTCGATCGGGCCGAAATATGTATATCCGAGCTCTTCAAACAAGATGCCGTCCACCACGAGATATTTCAGGCAGTCCTTGAGCCGTTCCGCCGTTTTGGCGAGCGTGCCTCCGATCGCCGGAATCTTCTTCAGAATCTGCTCGACTTCTTCCTTGGCTTTGCGGTAATGCTTGCCGGACCGAATCCTTCCCAAATAGTTGTGGATCGCGCCGACGTTTCTCGAGATCGACATCTCATTGTCGTTCAGTATGACCATGAGCTTCTTCTTCTCGTGGCCGATATGGTTAAGCGCCTCAAGCGCCATTCCGCCCGTCATCGCGCCGTCGCCGATCACCGCCGCGATGCGGTAGTTCCGTCCCTGGAAATCGCGCGCCATGGCCATCCCCATTGCGGCGGACAGCGAAGTGCTGCTGTGTCCGGCTTCCCACACGTCGTGTTCGCTCTCGGACCGCTTGATATACCCGCAAAGACCTTTGTACTTTTTCAGCGTATCGAACCGGTCTCTTCGTCCGGTCAACATCTTGTGCACGTAGGATTGATGTCCCACATCGAAGATGATTTTGTCTTCGGGACTGTTCAAATAGTAATGAAGGGCGATCGTCAGTTCGACGACCCCCAGATTGGGAGCAAGATGCCCACCGGTTACCGACAACTTCTCGATCAAGAAGCGGCGGATCTCGGCAGCCAGTTCGTCAAGCTGCTCTATCGAAAGAGCTTTCAAATCATCAGGATGATTGATTCGCTCGAGCAGCATGCTTCTTCCCCCGCTTTCTCGACTTCATTTTTTTTCCGTTAAATATGCGTATGTGTAGTCTGCTCTCCATAAAGTAAAAAAATTTACCGATGAACAGAACGATGTTCGTGGAATTGTTGATCGCAAACGACTTTCCGAACGCCTTCCCGCCGACCGTCAACGCGGATACGAGTCCGGCAAACACCACGTTCACAATCGTGCTCGCCGTCGTGCCGTTTACCCCCAGGTCCGCGATCAGCTCCAGCACCACGAAGGTGACCGCCGTACCGCTGACGATGCCGGAAATGTCGCCGATGACGTCGTTGCAAATGTTCGAGACGCGGTCCGCATTGCGCAGCAGATAGATCGCGTGCCTTGCGCCCCGCACACGCTCGGAGGCCATCGCGTGAAATGGCTTTTCCTCCGCCGCCGTCGTGGCGATCCCGATAATATCAAAAAAAATGCCGATCATGACAAGCACAAGCACGACCAGCATTCCAAGCGCCCAATTCAATCCGTTCAGCAACGTATTGGAAGCCACCGAGAACAAAATCGCCAGAACAAACGTAATGATCGAAATAAAAACCGTCCATCTGATGGCATGTCGCAACGAAAATTTCATACGGTACTCCTAACTTGAAACATAATATTGGCGGAGTGGCGATTTCCCGGGTAAACACTGTGGCTTAGGTCCAGTAGGTTTTCCCAGGTGATAACCTTCGCGTCGCCGCGAAGGAGGTTTCCCAATTACTCTCACCTTGATGCCGTCTCCGAACATCAGACTGGATTACCACTTAGTCCACACTATAATCCCCGGAAAACCTCTCATTGCGAACAGTCTAGGAGTTTTCCTCGACAGCCTTGAACCATTCTTTAGCCTCTTTTGCAAAACAGATTTCATATAGCATCCGGCCGCGCGGTTTTTGGCCGAAAACCGCACGTCCTACCATCTATAATCCCCTCTGTTTCACTCAAGGCAGGCTACACTGCATACAAGCCGCTTGAATAGTTATGATCGTATAAACGACGCATAAGGTACATTTGGCTCGCAATTGCAGGTTCATACCCCAAACCGTAGTCGCACGCCCGAAGCGAGCAACCACGAATTTGGGCCTCCGCGGAAGCAGGGTCAACGCCCACATGCCATTGTGGATCGCCCTACAACCTTAACTCCCAGCATCAGCCCCCGACTGGGCGTCGAAAGCCAACACAAGGAACTTCATCGATGTGCCCTTCGGCGAATTTTTAGGCCCGCCTTCAGAAATGGTAGGCTGACTAGAATACTGCGCCACTCCGATTTTATAACATTGATTGTAGCATAATCGGCGAATGTTCTCAATGAACGTCCATGCCGTTCTCAGGCTTCTACCGGTCTCTGTCGAGCAAATAATCGGCCAAAGCGATGAGAATCGACGGATCGGACAGTTCCCCGTTCATCAGCGCTTGTTTACCCGTTTCGGTGAGATCCCGCACCTTCGCTTTGGATGCTTCCAACCCGATAAAATGCGGATACGTCGCCTTGTTTTTTTTCCGGTCGCTGTTCGTGCGTTTGCCCATCTTTTCCTCATCCCCGATCACATCGAGGATGTCGTCCTGGATCTGAAACGCCAGCCCTATCGAACGGCCGTATTGCGCCAGCGCGTCAAGCTGCCGCCCGCCGGCGCCCGCGCATTTGCCGCCCGCCAGCAGCGCGAACACGAGCAGATCGCTCGTCTTGTGCAGATGAATATATTCGAGTTGGCCGATATCGGTGATGCCCTGCTCGCCGATCATATCGGCGGCCTGACCGCCGACCATGCCGCTCGCTCCGGCATAGACGCTCAGATCGGCGATAATGTCGAGGATCACATCCGCATCGATGCCCTGTTTCCTCGCCTCGCGGGAGAGCATATAAAACGCGTGCGTCAGCAGCCCGTCTCCCGCCAGAATGGCCATCGCCTCGCCGAACACCTTATGATTGGTCAGACGGCCGCGGCGATAATCGTCGTCATCCATGGCCGGCAAATCGTCATGTATGAGCGAATACGTATGGACTAGTTCGACTGCGCATGCGACGGGCAGCACCGATTCGGCTTTCCCCCCGACCGCTTGGGCGGCGGCGATCACCATGAGCGGTCTCAGCCGCTTGCCGCCGGACAGCAGCGAATACCGCATCGACTCCGACAGCTTGTCCGGGATCACCCAGCCTTCCGGAAAAACGCGGGCAAGCTCCCGTTCGATGATCGGCGTGTAGGTGTCCATGAAAGTCTGCAAGATCGTCATGATGTCCCGGGGTCATTCTCCCTTCTCGTCCGTCATCGCTGAGAACGGTCTGCGGCTTATGCCGTTTTCGTCCTCCACCAGCATCTCGATTCTGCGTTCGACCTGCTCCAGCTTCTGCGAGCAATAATGGGACAGTCTCATCCCTTCCTGATACAGGTTGATCGCCTCTTCCAACGGCACATCGCCGCTTTCGAGCTTCGCGACGATTTTCTCCAGCTGCGCGATCGCCTGTTCGAAACTCTCCGGTGTCTGTTGCTCGGTCATGCTCCGTCTCCCCTTTCCATCGACCAAACGTGACAATGCAAACGCCCGTCCGTCAGCCGCACTTTCACGATATCTCCGGGCTGCACCTGCGTAACCGAATTGATGACGGCCGTTTCCCCTTCGTCGTACACGACGCTGTAGCCGCGCTCCATCACTTTAAGCGGGCTGAGCGCATCCAGCTGCTTGACCAGCGCCGTGAAACGCTGCGCCGACTGCCTCGTCGCATGCTGCATCGCCTGGGTGAGCTGCCGGCGCTTCATCAGCAAGTCTTTCTTCATATAAGCGATCCGTTCCTTCGGATTATGCCGCTCCAGACGGTGGTCAAGCTGCAGCTTGCGCTCGCGCAGCCGCCCGGTGTACGAAACGATCCTGTATTCCAGCTGCTGCGTAAGCCGGTCCAGCCGTTCGGCCGACTCCAGCAGGAACTTGCGGGGGTGGACAAAATAGGGCGAGCGCCTCAGCCTGTCCAGCGCCTCCTGCTTGCTTTGGATATGCGATCTTAGCGCCCGATGCAGCCGCTGCCGGTGGTAGCCGATCTGCTGCCGCAGCTCAAGATGATGCGGCACGCTCAGCTCGGCGGCGGCCGTGGGCGTCGCCGCCCTCAGATCGGCCGCAAAGTCGGCGATCGTGAAGTCGGTCTCGTGCCCTACCGCGCTGATGACCGGAATCTCCGATGCGGCGATCGCCCGCGCCACCGCTTCTTCGTTAAACGCCCACAGTTCCTCCAGCGATCCGCCTCCCCTGCCGACGATGAGCACGTCAACTTCGCGCAAACGGTTCATCGTCTCGATCGCTTTCACGATGGAGGGGACGGCGTGAACACCCTGCACGGCAACCGGATACAGCACGATCGGCGTCGACGGGCTTCGCCGCTGCAGCGTCGTGATAATATCGCGGATCGCGGCGCCCGTCGGCGACGTGATCACCCCGACCGCGCGAGGGTAGCGGGGAATCGGTTTTTTGCGCGACTCGGCGAACAGCCCTTCCGACGCCAGCTTCTGTTTCAGTTGCTCGAATGCGAGATACAGATTGCCGATCCCATCCGGCTGCATCTCCGTCACATAAAATTGATAGACGCCGTCCCGTTCGTAGACCGAAATGGAGCCGTTGGCGATGACCCGCGTGCCTTCGCGCGGGATGAAGGCGAGGCGCTGGTTCGCCGAAGCGAACATGACGCATTTCAGCCGTCCGTCCTCGTCCTTCAGCGTAAAATACATATGGCCGCTCGTATGATGCTTGAAGTTCGAGATTTCGCCGCGTACCCACACGTTTTTCAAAATCTCGTCGGTCTCCAACCGCATCTTGATATAGCGGTTGATCTGCTTGATCGAAAAAATCTTCATCTCCGGTGCTCCAGCTCTCTCCATGTCTCGCACTGGTCCTCCCCGCGGTCCGCGTCAGGCGAGTTTCCGCTTCGCCGACTGAAGCGTGTTCATCAGCAGCATCGTAATCGTCATCGGGCCGACGCCGCCGGGCACCGGCGTAATATATCCGGCGACTTCCTTCACATCTTCGAAGTCGACGTCGCCCGCCAGCTTGCCGTTCGGAAGCCTGTTCACGCCGACGTCGATCACGACGGCGCCGGGCTTCACATGCTCCCGCTTGATCATATTCGGCCTTCCGATGGCAACGACGAGAACATCCGCCTGCTTCGTGACCGATGCCAGATCTTTCGTCCGCGAATGGCAGATCGTGACCGTCGCATTTTCCTGCAGAAGAAGCATGGCGACCGGTTTGCCGACGATGTTGCTTCGTCCGACCACCACCGCGTGTTTGCCCGCAAGCTCCAGCCCCTCCCGTTTGATCAGCTCGATGATGCCCGCGGGCGTGCAGGGCAACAGGCATTCGTCGCCGATAACCATGTTGCCGACGCTTACCGGATGGAAGCCGTCCACATCTTTATGCGGCGGGATCGCGGCGATGACCGCTTTTTCGTCGATATGCCCCGGTAAAGGAAGCTGCACGAGAATGCCGTGTATGCGATCGTCTTCTCCCAGCCGCGCGATCAACCGGAGCAACTCATCCTGCGTCGTCGATTCGGGCAGGCGGTGCACTTCCGAATACATGCCGACTTCCGTGCAAGCCCGCTCCTTGTTCCTCACATAAACCTGCGAAGCCGGGTTATCTCCCACCAGCACAACGGCAAGCCCCGGCTTCACGCCCGTTTGACGGAATAAGCGCTCCGTCTCTTCTTTGATCTGTTCGCGTATGGCGGCCGCCGTTTTCTTCCCATCAATTACGATTCCTGACATGCGTGGTCCCCTCCCGTTATGTTGTCGGCTGTCGGTTAGCCTTTACTTCGTCAAGCTCCTTGAACATTTTCCCCAACACACCGTTTACAAACTTCCCCGAATCCTCGGTGCCGAACCATTTTGCCAGCTCGATCGCCTCGTTGATAACGACCTTGGGAGGAACCTCATCCCGGAACACCATCTCATAGACGGCAAGCCGCAAAATTTGCAAATCGACCTTGGACAGCCGTTCGACTTTCCATCCCTTCAAATAACGTTCGAGCAGGCTGTCGATCTCCGTCTTGTGACGAACCGCGCCTTCCACCAGACTGTTGACAAACGGCGCGATCTCCGCCAGATCCTCTCTCGAAACCGGTGTTTCCCGTTCGGTCGCGGCTTCCTCCAGCACCATGTTGATCGACTCACCAAGCGCCACTTCGTTCATCGACAAGTGGTACAAACTTTGTATCGCCAACTCTCGAGCCAGCCTACGCTTCATGTTGTATCCTCCTATATCTCATGGCGATCATGTCCGGAACGGAGCATGACCGGGTTTGCAAGCCGCTATGTTTCGCAAACTGTTTGCGCAAACTATAGCACAACTTTTATTATAAGCCAAGTATACCCAGACGCAAAAATTCCTCTGCGGGCTACAAAGCCGCAGAGGCTGTCATTTGAACATCCGCCACCGATCCGTCAGCCATTTGTAGATCGACTCCCAGTCCATCAGCGGCTCACCGGCGTCGATCTTCTGTCCAACATAGAAGCCCACAAGGACAATGAACCCGAAAACGAGCATGTCCCAAAACCCGACGAATAAATAGATGACAGCCAAAATGACGCCGGCGATCACGCCGATCGTTTTCGCCCTATGTTGGTTCCACAATTCATTCCACATCGGGTGCATCACCCCTATTCGACACGGCTTCTGAACGTCGTCGTTTGCACGATGTTGGCGATAAAGACGTTCACATGGGTGACAGGCACGCCGGAAATTTCTTCAACATGCGATTTCACGGCGCGTTGCACGTCTTCCGTCAACATCGGGATCGAAGTCTCTCCGTCAATCACCGCGCGAATCTTGATGATGAGTCCCGCCTGCCCGACATTCACCCTCGCCTTGATGTCCTTGATGGCGGTGATACGGGAAGCCGCTTTCAACGCGAGGTTTTCAATTGTCTCAAGCGAAATGCTGATGTCCCCGTAATCCGTCCGCTGATCGATGGAAGGCGGCTTGCCGGAACCCGCGGCGACGCTGATATAAAAGAACCGGACACTGATCACAAACAGCAGGATCGCGATGACGGCAACCGTCCAGGCGGCCGCTCCTTTGCCGGTCAGCGCGTCCGTCACATCGCGCGCCACCCACGCTTCGACCAGGCCTGTGGCGACAAGAATCAGAAAGATGAGAGCGATGCCGACGATCAGGCTGTACAAAAATAAGAAGATGCGATCAAACACTCTACCCATAACGGCTTGTCCTCCTTATATCAAAGGAAATCCCCCTGACGAAGAGGGGGTGTTCGCAAAATCACCTATTTAACGCGTTGATGAGTTGAAGCTTCGTCATCCGATTTGTCATGCGACGGGAAGTGGACTCCGTGGATATGTACGTTTACTTCCACCACTTCCAACCCGGTCATCGATCGAATGGTTTCCTTCACTTTCTGCTGGATGGTCGATGCGACTTCCGGAATCCGGTAGCCGTATTCAACCACGATCGATACATCTACTGCAGCTTGCACTTGGCCGACCTCAACCTTGACGCCTTTCGTCAAATTTTTGCGGCCGAGCAGTTCGGCAATATCTCCGGCAAGGCCACCGCTCATGCCCGCAACACCTTCGACTTCCACAGTTGCCAATCCGGCGATGATCTCGATGACTTCGGGAGCGATCTGAATACTGCCCAATGCCGATTTCTCATGTTCTGGTGCGATATCCGGGGCTAACGTATTCACCGCTTTCACCTCCCAATTCTCAAGGTACGGCTTGTATGTGTTGCAACAAGCTTGTTCTGTATTATTAATAATATCATTCGCAGAAAAATATGACAAACCTGCGGGTCAAGTTCGAAAATCGGCCGTTCGCCCGGCCGCTTGTTCGTTCGCCCGCCGCCCGCAATTCGCCCCGACATGCTCTCGTTCCCCCGCACGTCATGCTTTCATTGCCGGCAGCGGGCGATCGTTGCCTTCGGCATGATCACAACGCATCAGCATGTTCTCACGTTCCGCGGCAAACTCCCGAAGACGTCTGCGGGCGCTCGTCATTCGTTCATCATATGCTCATCCAGGAACTTGATGTCGAAATCGCCGTCCAGGAATTTTGAATGCGTGAGCAACCGCTTGTGGAACGGGATCGTCGTATGAACGCCGGCGATCTCGAATTCGTCGAGCGCGCGTCTCATCCGTTCGATCGCTTCTCTGCGGTCTTTGCCCCACACGATCAGCTTGGCGATCATCGAATCATAATGGGGCGTAATCGTATAGCCGGGATACACCGCGCTGTCGACGCGGACGCCGTACCCACCCGGAGGGAGATAGAAGTCGATCTGTCCCGGCGACGGCATGAAGTTGCGGTCCGGATTCTCGGCATTGATGCGGCACTCGATCGACCAGCCGTTGAAGGTGACGTCTTCCTGTCTGAACGACAGCGGATGCCCCTCGGCGATGCGGATCATCTCTTTCACGATGTCGATATTCGTAATCATCTCCGTCACCGGATGCTCGACCTGAATGCGCGTGTTCATCTCCATGAAGTAGAAGTTGCCGTCGGGTCCGAGCAGAAACTCCAGCGTTCCGGCGCCGCAATAGTTGACTGCTCTTGCCGCGCGGACGGCGGCTTCGCCCATGCGGGCGCGTATTTCGGGCGTCAGGATCGGGCAGGGAGCCTCTTCAACCAGCTTCTGGCGGCGGCGCTGGATCGAACAGTCGCGTTCCCCTAGGTGAACGACGTTGCCGTATTTGTCCGCCAGGATCTGCACTTCAACGTGCTTCATTCCCGTCAAATATTTCTCCAGATAGACGCCCGCGTTGCCGAACGCTTTCTGCGCCTCCTGCTGCGCGTTCGTCATCTGGCGAATGAGCGATTCCTCGTCTTCGGCGATGCGGATGCCTTTGCCGCCGCCGCCCGCCGTCGCCTTGATGAGCACCGGATAGCCGATCTCCCGCGCGATGCGGACCGCGTCTTCGATGTTTTCCACCAGACCGTCGGAGCCGGGAATGACCGGGACGCCCGCTTCTTTCATCGTCTGTTTGGCGACGGACTTGTCGCCCATCTTGCTGATCGCCTCGGGGGACGGACCGATGAACGTAATGTTGCAGGACTCGCATATCTCCGCGAAATCGGCGTTTTCCGCAAGAAAACCGTACCCGGGATGAATGGCGTCCGCTTCCGTCAATGTCGCCACGCTCATAATATTCGTATAGTTCAAATAGCTGTCTTTCGAGGCAACGGGGCCGATGCAGTACGCCTCATCGGCCATGCGCACATGCAAAGCGTCGCGATCCGCTTCTGAGTAAACGGCGACGGTGTATATGCCCAGTTCCTTGCAGGCGCGAATGATGCGAACGGCGATCTCGCCCCGATTCGCGATCAAAATCTTCTGAAATGCCATGTCAGTACCTCCAGAAAGGACTAAAGGACTATTCCTTCTTTACCAGGAATAAAGGCTGTCCGTACTCGACGAGCTGACCGTTTTCCACGAGAATCTCGACGATCTCTCCTCTTACTTCCGCCTCGATCTCGTTCATCAGCTTCATCGCTTCCACGATGCAGACGACCGTCTTCTCGTTCACCTTGCTGCCGACTCTCACGAACGGCTCGGCGCCGGGCGCCGGAGCGGCATAAAAGGTGCCCACCATCGGCGAGAGAATCGTATGCAGGTTTTCCTGCTTCGCGCCAGGCTGCGAAGCGTTTCCGTCGGATGAAGCCGCCGCAGGCTGCGATTCGCCGGCCAACGGCACCGGAGGCGCCATCGGAGGAAGCTGAGGCTGATGGTAAATCGCGTTCGGCGCCGAAACGGTGTTCACGAACAGCGACTCCGTGCGGTTCGGTTTGCGTATCGCGATTCTCGTATTCTCATTCTCGATCTCCAGTTCGTGGATCGACGTCTGATCGATCAATTTGATCAACTCTTTAATCTCGCTAAGCTTGAACACGTCATTTTCAACTCCTTATAGAAGTTGTTCGATTCGGTCCCGTCCGCCGTCAGCCCGGATGAAGATGATCCGACCGGATGGAACATCGAACATGTTCAGACGGAGGCTTGTCCTCGTCCATCGCGCTATTGTTAGCCGAATTGTATGTAGTATATCATAACCAGGCAAATAGCACGAAATATATTATAGCGCACTGACCGCAACGATTCATTATTTTTTTTACTTTTGACAACGCCGAAGCGACCCCCGATCCTCATCGAAGGCCGCTATCGCCGATCGATCCGCTTGCTTCAGGCGGCGCTCAGTTCATGATCGTGACGTACACGTCCCTGTCCGGCACGCCCAGCTCTTTCGCCACCGTCTCGATGATGCTGAGCGCCTCGCTCTTCTCGAGATCCTTGGCCATGATGCGGACATGCCATTCCCCGTCCTCTTCCAGAATGATCGCGTTGCCGTATTCGCGGATGAGCTGTTCTTCCAGACTGTCGATGATCGCGTACTGCTCTTCGAGCAAGCTCAGCTCGGTATAGGCCTGCGTCATCGCCTCGGCCGTCTGCGACGGATCGGTTACGATTTTTCTGATCTCGTCGAATCTCTCCTTCAGCATCTGATCGCGGGTGTATTGCATCGACTCGAACTGGTCCATGATGGCCGCGCTCGCCTGCAGGCTTTCAACCTGCGCGAGAATTTCCTTTTCGCTCAGAGCAAGGCCGTCGCCGTTCCAAAACTGCGAATTGTAGGTGATGTCCAGATCGTCCGCATCGGCCGCGTCTCCGCCCTGCGCCTCCGGCACGTCGTCGACGCGGTCCAGATCATCCGTGAACAAGTAATAGGCGGACAGCACCACCATCAAACTGAGCATCGACACGAGCCATATTTTCTGTCTTCTTGTATTCATGATCAGCATCCTCCCAACATGAAAATGTAATCTTCGTAAATATGAGATCTATGTCATTGTGTCTTTCGCGGCAAAACCGAGATGCGCGTCGGAGCTACATTCAATCCGCGCTGCACCGCTTCCGTCAGCATTTTTTTGACGGTCGCGTTCTCGGCCCCGTTCGCGACGATCAGCACGCCGCGCACTTCCGGTTTGATCAGTTTCAGAATGATCGGTTTCTGCTCGCCGGACACCGAGTACAACGCGATTTTCCCATCCCTCGTCACGCTCGTGATATGCCGCTGGGCGCCGTTCACATCGCGCTCGTTCGTCTCCTGATTCGATTCGTGCAGATCGCGATAGACGACGCTCTCCTCCGTTGATTCGATCGTTACCATCACATCCACATTGCCGACGCCGACGATTTTCTCCAAAATCTCCTGCAGTTTCGCTTCCAGTTTCCGTTCATATTGATCGAAGGGAGTCTCCGCCGAATCCTTGTTCAGAAACACTTCCATCTCATTTCCGGCCGTCGGGCCGTTCGTTTCCTGATCCACCGTCTTTACGTTAATGAACGAGTTCAGAATCATCAGCGCCGCGCCGATCAGACCGATGATGATCAGCCATTGAAAGGTTCTCACTCTCTTTACGCCGGCTTCGCCCCCGCCCAGCATGTTTTCCAGCCATTGAAACCATTGCGCCACCTATCCATCACCTCCTTAGCGGGTTGCCTGGCGAAAGACGATACGCTCGGGCGGAATCCCCCATTTGTCGGAGATATGCCGGCGAATTTCACCCGTTTCCGCTGATCCGAAGCCGCGCCCGTCAGTCTCCCTCGCCTCATCCTCCGCTTCGGTCCGTTTCTGATCGAGGGCGATCTCGATGACGACCGGCTTCACGGGCTCGATCTCAACCGGACGCATTGCCGATGAAGGGTTGTGAACGAACGCCTGATCGCCGGTCCGCTGCGCTGCGGACCCGTCTCCGCTTCCCATCAGCACCACCACTTCCCGCACATCCGCCTGCCCTTTCGCATTCAGTTCAACGCTCGCCTGCACGTCGTACACGTTGACGAATCCTTGCTCGATAAGCTCTTCCTTCACCATCGCCGCCAAACGCTGTTCCACCCACTCGACCGTCATCCGTTCATTCGCCGCCTTCAGTTTTTCGGCTTCCGCCCGGATTTCGTCCGGAGAGGCCATCTTTGCCGCGGCCTGCGTCCGGTTCCACCCGCCCAGCGCCGCATCGACTTCCCGCAGATGGTCGTCCGATCTGAGCAGCGTCAGGATCGGGTTCAAGATCGTCAGCAGGATGAACAGACTGACGACGACCTTGATATACCGCTGCATGGCGTTGTTGGGAAGAAGCATATCCGTCACGACCGCGAACAACACGACGAGAATGATTTCTTTCAACCATGCCGCAAGCCACGCAATCATGCTTCCCGCTCCTTTCTTGGCCGACGCTTCGCATCGAATCGCGCTGATTCGCTCCAATCGTGAAGGATGCGCGTCACCGGATCATGACGGACACGTTGCTCAGCGTGATGATGATCGTGATCGCAAGGAAGAACATGAGACCGACCGAAGCCAATGCCGCGAAAATGTAGATCATGCTCTTGCCGATCGTCGTCAGGCAGGTGACGATCGGACTCTCCCCAAGCGGCTGCATGACCGCGGCGGACAAGTTGTAGATCAGCGCCAGCGTTAAAATCTTGATCGCAGGGAACGCGCACATGAGGACGATGATGACGACGCCGACGAGGCCGACGGCGTTCTTGACGAGCAGCGAAGCGCCGAGCACCGTATCCGCCGCATCCGAGAACACGCGGCCGACGACCGGGACGAAGTTTCCCGTGATATATTTCGCCGTGCGGATCGTCACCCCGTCGGTCACCGCGCTCGTCGCGCCCTGAACGGAGATGACGCCCAGAAACACCGTCAGAAAGACGCCGAGCAAAGCCGCGCTGACGTTTCTCAGCACATTCGCGAGCTGGGTGACTTTGTATCGCTCCGACAGGGAGCTGACAATATGCAGCACCGCAGAAAAGAACAGGAGCGGAAACACAACCGAATGGATCAGCGTCCCGACCGTATGGATCATAAACACAATCAGCGGGTGGATGATCGACACGGAGACGACATTGCCCATGGAGGCAAGCAGCGTCAGCAGAAGCGGGATCATCGCCAGCATGAAGTCGATCATGTTGCCGATCGCGTCCCGCGCATACCCGATCGCCACGTAGAAACTGTTGATGGCAAGAACGATCAGGACGATGTAGGAAATCGAATAGGCGATTTTGCTGACGGTATGATGTTCGAAAGCGGATTGCATCGTTTCCAGTATCATGCTGAATATGGTCAAGATGATGATCGATACGAGCAGGCTGCCGTTGTACAAAATTTCATGAAACAACATGCGCAGCAGCGCGCCGAAAATTTGTCCGACGCCGAGTCCTTCTCCGCCGATCAGATCCCTGAAGCCGGGCGCTTTGCCGTCCGGGAAGTACCCGCCGTATTCGCGGACGAGGTCGTTCCAGTACCGCTCGATCTGATCGGTGTCGAGCCGATCGGTCTGCGCTCTCGCCATCTCCTCCGGCGTGTCCGCCGCGGCCTGGACGGTCAGCCAGATCAAGCCCGTTAACACCATGGCGATGATCGCCCGCCAATCGATCGTTGCATGCTTCGTCATAATCTCCTCTCCTGTTCAGGCCATCTGATCCTTCTCAAGTGGCGCCGCGGCATCGATGCGTCGTTTCCGCATGGCCGGCTTTGCCGCGCCCGGCATCACGAACTCTCGTTATACGGAGGAAGGAAGCAGATTGATCACGGTTCTGATCAGCACTTCGATGATGGGAATGGCCATGACGAGGATGAGCACCTTGCCGGCCAGCTCGATCTTCGATGCGACCGAGGAAAATCCGGAATCTCTGACGATCTGGGCGCCCAATTCGGCGATGTATGCGATGCCGATGATCTTCAGGATCGTTCTCAAATACACCATGTTGACGTTCGTTTCAAGCGCCAGACTCTCAATGACGCGAATGACGGAAGCGATCTTGTCCGCCAGAAAAATGAAGATGAACAACGCCGCCGAAGCCGTCAGAAGAAAGGCAAACAACGGCTTTTGTTCGTTGAGCATCAGCGACAGGATCGTCACCAGCAGCCCCAGCCCCACGATCTGTATGATCTCCACCTAAGGATCACCTACTGGAACAGGAAGATCGTCTTGATCTCCTGAAACAATTCATCGAGCAGACGTATGACCATGAACATTACGACCACAAATCCGATCACGGTTGCCCAGTGCGCCATGTCCTCTTTTCCCATCTGTTTCAAAACCGTGTGAATCATAGCGGTGATAATTCCGATACCGGCAATCTGGAAAATGGCATTTATATCGAAATTCATGAACGCACCTACTTACTTCAATAGATTAGGATGACGATGAGCGCTCCGCCCAACACGCCGAGGCTGCGGCTGAGCTTCTCATATTTCAACTGCTCGTCTCTGGCCGCCGCCTCCTCGTGCTGCAGCAGCGTAACGGCCAGTTCAATATGCTTCAGCTGGTTTTCTCTGTCCGAGATGCCCAGCGATGAACCGAGTTCGAGCATCGTCTCCCGCTCCGGCGATTTCATCGCCGTCTGTCCCCAGAAAAGTCGTACCGATTCTTGCCACACGTCTTTTGCCGTATCCGAGCTTCCCGTCCTGAGCCGATCCGCGATGGTTCCGAACATCCGGTTCAGAGGCCGCGAGCACTGCGATGACAGCCTGGCAAGCGCTTCGGGCAACGGAGTGCTTCCGTATCCGATCTCAGTCGCCAATCGTTTCAACGCATGGATGAGCTGCCGGATTTGCCGCGGCCTGGCGGCATACAGCGACGCCTTGTAATAGCCGAACAACGTCGACGCGCCGATGATCAGCACGGCGCCCAGTATCTTCATCATCGCGCCGCGACCGCCTTGCCGTGCGGCGTTTGCAGCGGCCTCTCCTCTTGGTCATACACGAGCTGCGCGCGCCCCGCTTCCGCACCGCGAAGGACAACATATCTGCGGAAGACGGATGCCGCAAACAGCGGGGCGAGATCCGGCCGCCGTTTCACATCGGCCACGTCGCGGCCGTGAGCCGTGGCGACGATCCGGATGCCGGCGTGCATCGCTTCCTGAATCGCATCCGCGTCTTCCTTTCGCCCGATCTCGTCGACGATCATCACCTCAGGCGACAGGGAGCGGATCATCATCATCATCCCCTCCGCCTTGGGGCACGCGTCCAGCACATCGGTTCGCGGACCGACATCGAACGTCGGCATGCCGGAGACGCACGCCGCGATCTCGGATCGCTCATCGACGATGCCGACCTTTAGTCCCCGCGCCCCCTTCGCCGATCCGGGCGCCGTCCCCCAGCTGCCCTCGCTCAAAATGCGGGCCAGATCCCGGATCAACGTCGTCTTTCCGCATTGCGGGGGAGAGATGACGAGCGTGTGGTGGATCGATCCGGCCGCCTGATCGATGAGCAGGCGAACGACCTTATCCGCCACTCCACGCATTTCGCGGGCAAGGCGTATATTGAAACCGGATATGTCGCGCAGCAGTTTGACGCGCCCGCCGTCGAGCACGGCCCTGCCCGCAAGTCCGACGCGATGCCCGCCGCGCACCGTGATGTAACCGCGCCTTAACTCTTCTTCAAACGAATACAGCGAATGATTCGTGATGATATCCAACAGTTTCGCGCAATCTTCCTTGTCCGGTTTGTATGACTCCGACGGCGTCATCGTCAGTCCGCCGCGCGGCGTGACGAACGCGTAGCGGCCGTCGTAATTCACCTCCAGCGGCTTTCCTTCACGGACGCGCAATTCCTCCAGACCGGCGCAAATCGCTTCATCCAGACGAGACAAAATGCTTCTTAATCGTTCAGGCAATATCGCGTTCAACGCCGGATGCATGTTCGTCGCCTCCTTTCCAGAAGCTGTCCCGATAGTTCATATGTATGCCTGACCAACGCGATTATGCGTGCTTGTCTGTATAAGTTGCGCGATGCGGTCGGGGCGCCGCGCCTTCGCCGTCAGAACGGCGGTACAAGGACACCCGCGGCGGTTTTCGTTATTTTTTGAAGATGCCGATAAACAGACAGGTCAGCCCGGCGATAATCCACAGCAGTTTGCCGTAAGACAGCCGGTCCGCCATCCCCATAAGCCCGAGCGCCGTCGTCGTCATGAGCACGAACGGACCGACCAGCGCCAGCATCGAGTTGACGAACAGCGCCTTCTCGACGGAATTCAGACGAAACATGATCAAGGCGGCGGTCATCTCCAGCGATCCGGATATAAGGCGAAGCGCCACCATGCCCAACAAGAAAGGATTCATAACGACTCTCCCCACCCAACATCATTCATTCAAAATAATGAAAACGGCTTGTCTGTTCTTGTACCACCACTCTATGCATGTTTGTTCGATTTTAGGATAGTGGGCACAACCCCAGGCGCAAACGCATATATTGCCTACATAGCTCATACAATTTCATGACAGTTAGGGGACGTACGACATGGAGAGTATGCGAGAGTTTGAGTGGAATGCCCGTCTGTGCGATCCTTCCGGCAGACGCGCCGCAAAACCGCGCAAGAACGGACTGACGATGGTGATCGACAAAGGCATCGGTCTGACCGCGTTCTCCGACTTGTTGAAAACTTCCGGTGAATACATCGACATCATCAAACTCGGCTTCGGAACTCCTGTTCTGTATCCGAATGAAGTGTTGGCCGAAAAAATCAAGCTGTGCCGCGAGCATCGGATCAAAGTGATGCCTGGGGGTACTTTTCTGGAAGTGGCGGTCATGAACAAGATGGTGGACACGTATCTGGAAACGATCTGCCGGTTCGGATTCACCGCCGTAGAGGTGTCGGACGGGACGATTCAAATGGAGAGGCAGCAGCGCAATGAGCTGATCGCGCGATGTCGATCGAGAGGATTGACCGTCTATACCGAATATGGAAAAAAGGCTTTCGGCTCAAAGTTGAATACGGAGGAGCTCATCCGCACGATACAAGCCGACCTGAGCCACGGCTCCGAACTCGTCACGATCGAAGGCCGTGAATCGGGCAAAGGGGTCGGCATCTATGACGAGCACGGCAACTGCAACGGCGATCTGATCGGAGAGGTGCTGGAAAGAATCCCAGATCCCAGCCTGCTGCTGTGGGAAGCGCCTTTGAAATCACAGCAGGTCGAACTGATCAACCGTCTCGGTCCCGATGCCAATCTGGGCAACATCCCGCCCGAAGATGTTCTTTCCCTGGAAGCGTTGCGCCGCGGCCTGCGTTCGGATACGCTGAGCAGGCTGAATGCCTACGGCTGAAAGGAGGAATTGCCGAACATGTACCGCGTAACCGTCACGCCATCGGTGAACGAAACGTATGCCGATGATCTGATGGGGAAAACCGCCATCGTCATCGATGTCCTGAGAGCGACCAGTTCGATCATCACCGCGCTTCATCACGGATGTTCAGCCGTCATCCCGGTGGAAACCGTCTATCAGGCGAAAGACGTGCGGGATGAAGGGGTGCTTTTGGGCGGCGAACGCCACGGCAAGAAGATACCCGGTTTCGATTTCGGCAACTCTCCGCTGGAGTACAGGACTCCCGAACTCCGGGGAAAAACGCTCGTCATCACGACGACAAACGGAACGAGAGCGATCCACAAGTCGTCCAAAGCCAGTCACGTTATCGCCGCGGCCATGTTGAACGCTCGCGCCGCCGCGCGGCAGGCGCTTTCATGGAATAAGGACGTCGTCATCGTGTGCGCGGGCACCCGAGACAAGTTCTCGTTGGAAGACGGATTATGCGCGGGCTTTATCATTCGCGAGATCGAGGAATTGTGCGAAACGCCCCCGGAGCTGGACGATCTGGGGCTCGCCATGCGGTTTGCGTATGAACGCGCAAAACATCGGCTGGAAGAAGTGATCCTGTCTTCGCGCAACGGCAGACGTCTCGCGAAGATCGGATTGATCGAAGATGTGATGTATTGTTGTCAAACGAATATCGTGGATACGGTTCCGATGTTCATCGACGGGGTTATGACGAGCGGTGTTCACAGGTAATCGTGTTCTAAGCGAAAGGCTTGTCCCATACATTAGAACTGTACGAATGAACGGTACATTTCGTTGACAGGAGTACGGTCTATGAATGGAGAAATACTGCTGGTCATCCTGATCATCATCGGACTCATCGGACGTTCGCCCATCATTACGACGGCGTCTTGCGTCCTGCTGATCATCAAGCTGATCCATCTCGAACGGTATTTGCCGACCATCGAACGGCGCGGGCTGGAACTCGGACTGCTGTTTCTGACGCTCGCCGTGCTCGTTCCGTTCGCCAATGAGAAGATTCAAATCCGGGACATGATCCAGGTATTCACCTCATGGCCCGGCATTCTCGCCCTGCTTGGCGGCGCCGTCGCCACATACATGAACTCCAAAGGACTTCATGTATTAAAAACAGACCCACAACTGATTGTGGGTCTTGTCATCGGCTCCATATTCGGCATTATTTTCTTGCGCGGCATTCCGGTCGGACCGCTGATGGCCGCCGGAATCACCGCGCTGTTTTTAAAGATCTTCAGCTTTCTTCTGGATAAGTAACCGAAGGAAAAGGCGGATTGGAAAATGGTTTTCTCAAGCGGATCCGCGCATGCCTTCCCCGCACGCATATCCCGGCAATTTGCCTCGCGAATCCCCGTTACCGCCTTCCCTGCGTTGCCGGCTAAGCCGAGTTCCTTGCCAAGCCGCTTTTCTTTCTTCTGTGTGTTTCCTGCTTATCTGCGTTCTTTCGGTCCGCCGACAAAGGCGATCTGATTCGTATCCAGATTGAACGCGCTGTGGAGAGCCAGGATCACTTCCGTCAGATGGGTGACGTCGATCACGCAGGAAATTTTGATTTCGGACGTGCTCACCATCTTGATATTGACTCCCTGCTTGGAGATCACGTCGAACATTTTCGCGGCGACGCCCGGATTGCTGACCATGCCCGCGCCGACGATCGAAACCTTGACGAGATTCGTTTCCGACGTGATTTCACGGAACGGCACCTGATCCCGGATTCCTTCGATCACAGCTTTCGCCTTGTCGACATCTTCGAGACTGACCGTGAAGGAGAAGTCCGCGGTCCCGTTGGTCACCCCGCTCTGCACGATGATATCCACATCGATATTCGCTTCCGCCAATGCGGTGAACACTTTGGCGAGTATGCCGGGAACGTCCGCCACACCCATTATGCTGATTCTCGCCACATTTTTGTCATAAGCGATGCCACGAACGACGATCCCTTGCTCCATCGCAGCTTCCTCCTTCACTAACGTACCCTCATGCTCGGTAAAACTGGACCGAACGACCAGATTCACGCGATAATGTTTCGCGTATTCGACAGCCCGCGGATGCAGCACAGCCGCGCCGAGGTTGGCGAGCTCGAGCATCTCGTCATAAGAGATCTCATTCAGCTTGCGGGCATGTTTCACAATGCGCGGATCGGTGGAATACACGCCGTCCACATCGGTGTAAATTTCGCACAAATCCGCCTTGATCGCTGCGGCCAACGCAACCGCGGTCGTGTCCGAACCGCCCCGGCCGAGCGTGGTAATTTCCCCGTCTTCCGTCATTCCCTGGAATCCCGCCACGATCACGACCTGATCGTTTGCGAGCGAATCGAGGATCCGCTTCGGGCGGATATCGGTAATTCTCGCCTTGCCGTGCTGGTTGTTGGTGATCATGCCGACCTGCCAGCCCGTATAGGAAACCGCCGGTACGCCCAGGCTTTGCAAAGCCATCGACAGCAGCGCCACCGACACCTGCTCGCCGGTCGTCAGCAGCATATCCATCTCACGGGGAGACGGATGATCCGACAGCTTCTTCGCGAGATCGATCAGATCGTCCGTCGTATCGCCCATGGCTGAAACGACGACCACAACCTGATGCCCTTCCCGCTTCTTATCAGCGATCCGCTGGGCGACGCGCTTCATGCGTTCCGTATCGCCCACGGAACTCCCGCCGAATTTCATCACTACCAATGCCATTGTTCTCACTCCCCCGCTTGCTGGTTCATCATGCACACGCCATGAAGTCTGATTCGATCAAGCGCGGGACAGATATTTGCCGTCGCGTGTATCGATCAACAGTACGTCGCCCTCGTTTACGAACAGAGGAACCTGCACGTTCAGACCGGTTTCGAGCTTCGCGTTTTTCGTCGCGCCGGTCGCGGTGTTGCCTTTCACGCCCGGTTCCGTCTCGACGACTTTCAGTGCGACGCTCGTCGGAAGCTGAATGCCGATGATTTCTCCCTGATAGATCGATACCTGAATGTTCATGTTTTCGAGCAGGAAGTTCAGCTCCCATTCGATCTGCTTGCGATTGAGCGTGATCTGCTCGAACGTCTCGGTGTCCATGAAGGTGTATTCGTCGCCGCTGTTGTACAGATATTGCATCTCTCTGTACTCGACGTGCGCCCGATCGACTTCTTCGCCCGCGCGGAACGTGCGCTCAACGATGTTGCCGTTGCGCAGATTTCTCAGTTTGGAACGGACGAAAGCCGCGCCTTTCCCCGGTTTCACGTGTTGGAAATCGATGACCGTGTAGATGTCACCATCCACTTCGATGGTGAGTCCCGTCTTGAAGTCGTTAACTGATACCACAACAAATTACCTCCTGATCTTGTCTCAAATAATGCGTCCGCCATCACAATCTGTCATTGTGGAGGCGTATATGTTAACTGCGCCAACCATGTCAACGCAGGACTAACAGCTGTTTGTCCGAGCGCGTCAATCTGGACAGGCCGTTCTCGGTGACGACCGCGTCATCTTCGATGCGCACGCCGCCGAAACCGGGAATATAGATGCCTGGTTCGACCGTTACGACCATGCCGGGCACGAGCACGACCGATCCCGTTCGGGAAAGGCGTGGCTCCTCGTGAATCTCCATTCCCAGCCCGTGTCCGAGTCCGTGACCGAAACAGTCTCCGTAACCTGCCTTGGCGATGAAATCGCGGGCGATCGCGTCGGCTTCCTTGCCGGTCATGCCGGGCTTGATCCGCTCGAGCGCAAGCATCTGCGCTTCCAGGACGATCTGATAGATCTCGCGATGACGATCCGTCGCTTCCCCAAGAACGATCGTCCGCGTAATATCCGAGCAATAACCGTTCATGTATGCGCCGAAGTCGAGCGTCACGAAATCGCCTTTTTCCAGCACTTTGTCCGACGCGGTGCCGTGAGGCAACGATGAACGCCAACCGGAGGCGACGATCGTCGTGAACGACGGGGCGTCGGCTCCCTGGGAACGCATGAAGATCTCAAGCTCGATCGCCACCTGCTTCTCCGTCATACCGGGGCGGATGACTTCGAGCATGTGCTCGAATGTGCGGTCGACCAGTTCGCAAGCCTTTCTGATCTGCTCAATCTCCTCGTCGTCCTTCACCATCCGCAGCTGTTCGACGAACTTGTCGGCCGGAACGAGCGGAATCTTGAATTTATCCTTATAGGCCGTGTAGTCCGCATAGCTGACATCATGCTGCTCAAACGCGAGCCGCGTCACTCCGAGCTCCTTCAGCGTCGCGGCGATCGTCTCCGCGGCATCGGGGCCGTGCTCGATGACGCGAAAACCGGCAGCCTGCCGCGGCGCCTGTTCGCGATAGCGAAAATCGGTGAACAGGATCGCCTCTTCCATCGTGATCACAAGGTATCCCGACGTACCTGTGAAACCGGACAAATAACGGCGGCTGACGTCATTCGTCACAAAAAACGCTTCCGCATCATGCCGCTTCATCAATTCGCGCAAACGATTCACGCGTTGATTCGCCATCTGGCATCACTCCTTCCCCAAGGGAAAAATCTGTTCCGCCCGCACAAGTGAAAAGGCGAACTTGGACAGCTTCGCCATTCCCGCCCGGCGGGCCGAGACCGGCCGGCGGGCCGTCGGCCGAAACCGTTCCCAAAAGCCGTGAGTCCGTTATGTATGGCCGGATTCCAGACGGCGAACCAGCGCCAGAAGACCCAATTCATAGCTGAGCGCTCCGAAGCCCGAAATCTGGCCGACCGCGACCGGCGCGATGACCGATTGATGGCGGAACGCTTCCCGCGCGTGAATGTTGGACAGGTGCACCTCGACGACCGGCACGCGGATCGACGCCACGGCGTCACGCAATGCGTAGCTGTAATGGGTGAACGCCCCCGGATTAAACACGACGCCGTCATAGCGGCCGGCGGCTTCATGCAGTCGGTCGATGAGCGCTCCTTCGTGGTTGGACTGATAAAATGTCAGCTCGACCTGCAACGTTTTCGCCAATTGCTCGAGCTGCCGCTCGATGTCTTTCAAGGTTTGGCTGCCGTAAACTCCCGGTTCCCTCAGCCCCAGCATATTGAGGTTGGGACCGTGCAAAATGAGAATGCGCTTCATGCCGTTACCTTCTTTCTTTACGAACCGCCTGACTTTCATCATGCGGCAAATCCATTAAGTCATTTTACCACAGCGGCAGCCGCTTTGAAAGTATTTCTAGCGGGCTCGCGTTTCCCGCAGGCGGGCGCATTCCAAAGGCCGACGGCATCGATTTGCCGTTGTGTACGTTTCGGCGGACTATTTCAACACTTGGAGGATGGAACGGCGGCTCTGTTCATCCGTGAACTCGAACGAAATGCTGTACCCGATGAACGTTCCCCACAAAACGAACAGACAAAGTTCCGTCCAGAACGTGTCGCGGTCCAAAGCCATAACGGATTCCGTCAAACCGGCCCAGGGCCCAAGCCACAGGAAGACGAGCGCCCACCATGCCAAACCGTACAGGATGCCCGGCCAAGGACCCGGCAATTTGCGGAACAAGAACGCGTAGATCCATGCCGCGGCGATCGAAACGGCGACGATCCAGAACAGACCGACGGCATATCCCTGCCATCCGTTAAGGTAATCTTTTTCGTACCAAGGGGCGACGAAAAAAGCCGGTTTCAGCTTCGTAAACGAAAACCGGTAAAAAAACAGCTTGACCCCGCCCCATATGAGGCCGGCCATAAACCCGATCAAGGCGGAAAACGTCCACGGATTCGTATGACGAAGGCCCGCTTTGTACGGGTCTTGCACAATCGTTCCGTTCGTTCCTGAGTTCATCCAGTTGTTCGGCCCGTTGTCGATGCCATTATTCAATCCGTTATTCGAACCGCCGCTCATCCCGTTTACCGGTCCAACGTTCGAACCGTTGCTCATTCCGTTGTTCAACCTGACATCCGAACCGTTGCCCATCCTGTTTACCGGTCCACCGTTCGATCTGTTGCTCATACTGTTGTTCAGCCCATCGTTCGCCCCGTTGGTCATACCGTTGTTCAGCCTGTCGTCAGAGCGGTTGCCCAGCCCGTTTCTCAATCCGTCGTCCGAACCGTTGCCCAGCCCGTTTCTCAATCCATCGTTCGCCCCGTTGGTCATACCGTTGTTCAGCCTGTCGTCCGGACCGTTGCCCAGCCAATTTTTCAACCCGTTGCTCAGTCTGCTGAACAGGCTCTGTTTCTTTCCGTCGTTCATCCCGTTGGTTGCGTTCAAAAACGGTTCACTCCTTCCCTCACGCCTTCCCTGTTCCCGACGAAGTTGGGTACGGCGTTAGTATATGGTGCCGGAGCAAACCGTAAACATCGAAATCCCGCAAATGGAACAAATCGTTTCCCGCAAGTTGCCTGAACGCCGTCCGATCGATTATGATGAAACTATACTTCGAAAGGATGTGATCGAATGAGAAGGCCAAGGTTTCGGCGGGACCAGATATTGGCTTACGTGCTGCTGTTCCTGATCGCGGTCGGCATTTTGTCCGATGTGAAATCTTTGCTGCTCCCGATCATCATCGTCGGCATCGTCGTCCTGTTGTATTTTTTCCCGCCCTACCGGTGGAAATATTGGTTCATGGGATGGAAGCAGAACCGCATGCACCGTCAGTCGCACATGTCTCATCGCCGCGGCGGCGGCCCTTCGTCCGACAAAACGAAGCCGCATGTCAAACTGCGCGTCATCAAAGGAAACAAACCAGATCAACCGGAAGAACCTCCCCGTTTCCATTGACGGCGAACGGAGAGGTTCTTCGCTTATTCGTTCGGTCATTTTGCAAGGCGCAGCCTCGGCTGATCGCGGGTGGATCTTTCGTCATGGGGAGACCGCCTGTGATCCTGCGGCTGTCCGGCGCGATTCTGAATTTGCCTTGCGTGATCCTGAAACTTCATCAAATATTCCGCATATGACCACTTGCTGAAAAATTCCTCGGCCGCTTTCCTTCCCGATTCGTACAACTCCAGACACTGCTCGCGGGTGATGTCGAATTCAACCGTGCCGACGGCCGACGAATCGATCTTGATCGTCCGGTACCGGTATTGCTTCTCGATATACCGTTCATCATGGGCTCCCATCATCGTCGAGAACAACGCCTGGAACATCGAAAACGGCCCTCGGATTTCATTTTGGGGGACGGGATTTTTACCGACGAGCTGGTAGCCGATCGTCGGCACGAGCTTTTCTCCGCCCTTCTCCATCATCTCCTGATCGAAAATCCACATCGGAAAATTGCTCAATATGCCGCCGTCGACAAACACTTTCTTTTTGAGAATGACGGGCTCGAAAAAATAAGGAATACTGATGCTCATTCGGACGGCGCGGGCGATCTCGAACCGATCCGGATCGATATCATATTCTTCCAGATCATCCGGCAGCACAACCATCTTGCCGCTTGAAATGTCCGAGGCGATGATATACAGCGAATGTTTCGGCACATCCCGAAACGTGCGCACTCCTTTGTCCAGCAGTTTCTGGCGTATCCAGGCTTCCAGCAGGTCGCCCGAATAGATGCCCTTCTTCAACAGCAAGCGGATCGCGGGGCCAGCAACGGGAATGCGATGAACGAGCGTTTTCTCAAGGAACTGGCTGAACGGCGTTTCCATGATAATCTTCTTCATCTCGTCGTGCTTATAACCGGCGGCCAAAAACGACGCGACGATCGAGCCCGAAGAAGTTCCCGCCACCCGGTGGAATATAAATCCCTTCTGTTCCGTCACGGCGATTGCTCCGACGAACGCGATCCCCTTCACTCCGCCGCCCTGGAACACTGCGTTAATCCGCATGACAAATCCCGCCTTCCATTCGATCCTGCATAATCCTGCATAATCATGAAACAGGGTGATCATCGTTACTGCGAACATTCGATACTATGCGGAAAGCGGTTGTCTCTATGACACCGGCGAACACTTTTTCATTCGGACGGTCTTTCGTTCCAGTGGGATGAATCTGATGGAGTGAGGAGGACTGATGGAGAGGAAGCGCCTTCGTGAAAGGAGGAAGCTGCGCATGCGGGAAAACAATCGCGCAACATGAGAAACAACGCCAAATCAAACGGAAACGGAAGGACCTCCCGCCCTTCCGTTCTGAACCGTTATTCGTAATGAACCGCCTGTTCGATAGGATCGACCATGCGAATAGTTCGCTTACTCGTGAAACGGATCGTCCGTCCGCCATGCGCGCGGATTAAGACTCGCTCTCCATTTCGGATTTGATCGCTTTAAGATCGGCTATGCGCTGAGGATCGCGCTGGAAATATTCGACCAAAGCCTCGATGCAAGTGATCGAATCCCAGCTCAGATGATGCTCGATCCCTTCCACATCCTTATATATATTCTCTTGCTGAACGCCGATGATCCGAAGGAAATCTTCCAGCAGTTGATGCCGATCCGCGAGCCGTTTTCCGATCTTCTTGCCCTTGGATGTGAGCACCAGCCCCCGATATTTCTCATACACAAGGTAATTATCTTTGTCCAGCTTCTGTATCATCTTCGTAACACTAGAAGGGTGGACTTCCAAACCTTCGGCAATATCGGACACGCGGGCGTACCCCTTCTCATCTATCAGCAGATAGATGCGCTCGAGATAATCTTCCATACTGGGCGTCGCCATACGGAGGCCTCCCTTCATGCAAACTACTCATCTCGATCATACACTTTCGGCGGTGCATATAGCAAGTCTTCCACCCCGATTTGGGCGTCAGAACATGAGCCAGTCGGGAGTGATCGAGCCGAGAAAAGCGGCGATTTTCGTCATCTGATCCGTGTAGAGCAAAATGCCGATGAAGATGATGAACACTCCGCCGATTTTCAGCAACGTCTGGGAATATTTCACCAACGGACGCACCGATCCGAGAAAAAACGCCAGCAAGAAAAACGGCACCGCAAATCCGAGCGTGTAAGCGGTGATCATCGCAAGCCACTGTCCCGGAGCCGTGGAGGCCAGCGTGATGATGCTCCCGAGGATCGGGCCTATGCACGGCGACCAGCCGGCCGCAAACCCGATGCCGACAAGGAAAGAACCGAAATATCCGGCGGGCTTGCGGAAACGGAATTTGCGTTCGCGAAGCAGAAACTGCGGCTGAAAGATGCCCAGCATAAACAAGCCGAACACGACCATCAGGATGCCGGCGATCATGCTGATCAGACGGCGCTGTTCGATGAACAGATCGGCCACAACGCCCGCGGCCGCGCCCAGAGTGTAAAAAATAATCGAAAAACCGAGAACAAAGAACAACGTATGGGACAAAATGCGCCGGCGCAACTCGGTTTTGCCGGTGTCGGACTGCATCTGACCGACCGATACCCCCGTGATGTAAGACAAATAGGATGGATACAGCGGCAACGTACAAGGCGAAATGAACGACAAAAAACCCGCAACAAGGGAGATCCACACATTCAGTTCCATTTTACCGTTTCCATCCTCTCTGGTACATGATCGTGATTATCAGCATGAAAATCAGCAGCAGGACGATCGTTCCGATCGGCGCCAGGTTCCATATCCCGGCAGCCGTGATGCCGCATATGACCGCGATCTCGGAGCAGATGACGGCGAGCGTGACCGCATGCCGGAAATTCCGCGCGGCGATCATGCCCGTTGCCACCGGGATCGTGATCAGCGCCGATACGAGAAGCGCGCCGACGATCTTGATGACGGCGCTGATCGCAACGGCGGTCAAAACCGTCAGCCACATGTTGTACCGCCTGACGGGCAGCCCGCTGACCTTGGCCGCGTCTTCGTCGAGGGTGAGCAGGAACAGTTCCCTGTAGTTCAGAACCGTGAACAGCAGCACCGCCGCCGTCACCAGCGCGACGAGCCACAGATCGGTACGATCCAGCGTATAGATGCTGCCGAACAAATAACCGGTGACGTTCATCGCGCCCTGCCCCGATGTGATGAACAGCGAAGTCAGGGCGATGCCGCCCGACATCAGGATCGCGATCGACAGTTCGGCGTAAGCCCGGTAGGTCGTGCGCAGTTTTTCGATGGCGACCGATGCGGCCACCGCGAAGAGAATGCCGAGTCCGACGGGCGCCAGACCGATCAGAAAACCGAGCGCCACGCCGGCGATCGAAACGTGTGAAAGCGTATCGCCGATCATCGACAATCTGCGGTAGACGAGGAACGAACCGATAAGCGGCGCCATCAATCCGATCAACAAACCGCCGAACAGCGCCTTCTGAAAAAACGGATAAGCGAAAATGTCCAACAGTTCAGCCATGCGAATCACCCGTTCTCCCCGGCCGTCACGAGCAGCTGTTCCCTCAGCGAATGCATGATGTCCGTGCCGCTGCAATCGCTCCCGTGCGAATGCCGGACGTACAGGCTGATCCGGTTGTTCAACCGCTCCGGCGCGTTTCCCAGATAGTCGCGCATCATTTGCAGGTCATGGGATACCATGAGAAACGTCATGTTGTGATGCTGATGCATATGCTTCAAGATGTGAAAGAAGCTGCGCTGCGTCTCTTCGTCGACGCCCGTAAACGGTTCGTCCAGGATGAGCAACTCGGGGTTATGAATGATCGCTCTGGCAAGAAACACGCGCTGTTGCTGGCCTCCGGACAACCGGCCGATCCGCTTGTCCGCGAGATGCTCGATGCCGAGCGCCCGCATCGCTTCGTCCGCCCGCTTCAACTCTTCCTTGCCCAGCCGTCTCCAACGTTTTCCCCGCGTGTATAAACCGGAAAGCACCACTTCTCTCACGGAAGCGGGAAATTGCGGATTGATCGCATTTCGCTGCGGGACGTACCCGATCCGCTCCCAGGCGCCGAATCGGCCGATCGGCGTACCGAACAGCCTCACTTCGCCGGAATCGGGCTTAAGCAGGCCGACGATCAGCTTGAGCAACGTCGTCTTGCCGGCGCCGTTGGCTCCGATCACGCCGACGAAATCGCGCTGCCGAATCGTCGCGCTCAGTTCGTGGAACACCCGCTCCCCCGCATAACCGAACGTCAAACGGTCCAGCTCGATAACCGGTTCATGGCAGCTATCGCTTGCTATCATGCAGTTTCCCCTTTTCATATATTACATTTAATTGTATGCGATTTACGGAGCAAGGGCAAGCCGCAGCGAGCGAAGATTGTGTCTCATCAGTGACAAGTAATCCTCGCCGTCCGCCTGCTGCTGCCTGGTCAGCCCCTCGATCGGATGAAACGGCAGCAATTCGATGCCCAAATCATTCGCCAGCGTCTTCGCAATTTCCGGCGACGCCAACTCTTCAAATAATATATACTTCACGTTATGTTCCTCAATGTATTGCGCGATGCGCTTCATATCCTGAGAAGTCGGCTCGGATTCGGTCGTCAGTCCCATCACCGACAGTTGCGTCAGGCCGTAGTCCCTCGCGAGATAGGCGAAGGCCCGATGGGAAGCGACAAATTCGCGCCGCGCCGCTTCTCGGACGACGGCTTCGTATTCCGCGTGCAATCGTTCCAGTTCAAGCTTCAGCTTCGCATAATTGGCGGCATACACCGCTTCATGTTCCGGATCAGCCGCTATCAAAGCCGCTTTGATATTCTCCGCCATGCGAATCGCGCTGAGCGGACTGAGCCACACATGCGGGTCCGTATCTCCGTGCCGATGCGTCGACTCATGCGCGTGACCTTCATTGAGCCCGGCGTCATGATCCGTATCGTGACCGGCCTTCTCCCGTTCCGCCGCCGATTCGTCTTCGGTTTGGTGTTCGTGTTCATTGGCGGCACCGGCGCGGCGGACGTCATCGGATTCATGAACGGCTTCCGCGCGGCGGTCATCGGATGCATGACCGGAGCGGTGAGCGGCGTCCTCTTTCTCTTGATGTTCATCTGTTCCGCGCACCTTGATCAGCTCGATTCCCGCGCTGGCGACCGCCGTCATCGGTTTGCGCGCGCCGAGACTGCCCAGCATCTCATCGACCCACCAGTCATCGAAGCCCGCTCCGTTATAGATAAACAATTTCGCCTTCGTCATGTTTACGATGTCTTGACTGCGGTATGTCCAATCATGCGGATCGACGCCGGCCGGTATCATGCTCTGCACGCGGACATGTTCCCCGCCGATCTTGACCGTCAGATCGTACAACGGATAAAAGCTGGTCATCACCAGCATTTTTCCGTCATCCGGACCGTCCGTCCGGCCGCATCCCGCCAGAATCATCATCGCCGTCAGCAGGACGGCCAACACTTTTCTCATTCCGTTTAGCCCCTTCGTCGCTTCTCAAGATGTAAATAGTAATATTTATGATTTACATCCGAGATTATATGCCTCCGTCTTCATCGTTGTCAACCGATGCGAGGAATTAAACAGGAAGGAGAATGGAACTTCGCTCATCACATTAAAACACCTCGCGCCATATCCCTCCCAGTTGTCCGAGGTGAGAAGGATTGCGCGAGGTGTTAAGAGCCCTCCCGTATGGTGCGGCTTAGGTCAGCCGGTTATTTCACGATCGCTCCGTTCGGCATCGTGTCGGGAACCGTGGCGAGCGTCAGGCTGCCGTTGTGCGAGGCGGCCAAAATCATCCCCTGCGACAGCACGCCGCGCAATTTGACCGGCTTCAGGTTGACGACGCAGATCACCTTGCGTCCGATCAGCTCTTCGGGCTTAAAGTGTTCCGCGATGCCCGAGACGACCTGGCGCTGCTCATAGCCGAGGTCCAGCTGCAGTTTCAGCAAGCGGTTCGCGTTCGGCACCGGTTCGGCGGCGATCACCTGCGCGACCCGCAGTTCTACCTTCGCAAAGTCGTCGATCGAGATCTCTTCTTTATGTTCGCCGTACACTTCCTGCCCGCCGGACTCGCCGACCGGAGAAGTTGCGGCGGAAGATCCTTGCCCGACGTCCGCCTGGCCTTGCTTCTTGTCCTGTTCCTGCGCGGGCCTTGCGCCGGCCGACATCGATTGCAGGATGTACGCCCGCTCTTCTTCCATATCGAGTCTCGGGAAGATCGGATCACCCTTCGCCACGCGCCGGCCGCCGATCAGCCCGAACGTTTTGATCGAATCCCAGGCCGTCAGTTCCCCTTCGCTGATTCCGAGCTGCTGCCACATTCGCTGCGGCGTCTTCGTCATAAACGGACGAAGCATGATCGATATGATGCGCAGCGACTCCGCGAGATGCGTCATGACGGACGCCAGCTCACCGCGTTTTGCCTCATCTTTGGCCAATATCCACGGCTGCGTCAGGTCGATATATTTGTTGGAATGACTGATGAACCGCCATAGCGCGCCCAATGCGACGGAAAACTCCATGTTGTCCATCGCGTTCTCCACTTGCTCCGCCGCAACGGCCGCGGCCTTGGCCAGCTCGTCGTCATGCGGCGTCACCGCGCCTTTGTATTCCGGAATCGTTCCTTCGAAATACTTGTCGATCATCGCCACGGTGCGGTTCAGCAGGTTGCCGAGATCGTTCGCGAGATCGAAGTTGATCCGTTCGATGAACCCTTCCGGCGTGAACGTTCCGTCCGAACCGAACGGCACTTCCCGCATGAGGAAGTAACGGAAGGCGTCAAGTCCGTAACGGTCGATCAGATAGACGGGATTGATGACGTTGCCTTTCGATTTGGACATTTTGCCTTCGAGAGTGAGCCACCAGCCGTGACCGAACACCTTCTTCGGAAGCGGCAAACCGAGCGCCATCAGCATGATCGGCCAGTAAATCGTATGGAAGCGGACGATCTCCTTGCCCACCAGATGAACGTCCGCAGGCCAGTAGCGGCGGAATTTCTCATCGTCGTCCGAACCGTAGCCGAGGGCGGTGATGTAGTTCGTCAGCGCATCGATCCATACATAGATCACATGCTTCGGATCGTCCGGAACCTTGATGCCCCACTCGAACGTCGTCCGCGACACGGCGAGATCTTCCAACCCGGGCTTGATGAAGTTGTTGATCATCTCGTTTTTGCGGGATTCGGGCTGGATGAAATCGGGATTAGCTTCGTAATACTCGAGTAACCGGTCCACGTATTTGCTCATGCGGAAGAAATAGCTTTCTTCCTGCACCCGTTCGACCGGACGCCCGCAATCCGGACAGTTGCCGTTTACAAGCTGTCTCTCGACGAAGAACGACTCGCAAGGCGTACAGTACCACCCTTCGTAGGTGCCGAGATAAATGTCCCCCTGGTCGAGAAGCTGCTGGAAAATTTTTTGCACCGCCTTCTTGTGACGTTCTTCCGTCGTCCGGATGAAATCGTTATGAGTGATCTCCAGTTTTTCCCACAAATTCTGAATGCCTTCGACGATCCGGTCGACGAACTGTTGCGGAGACACCCCCGCTTCCTTCGCCTTCCGCTCGATTTTCTGACCGTGTTCGTCCGTTCCGGTCAAGAAATAGACGTCATAGCCCCTCAGCCGTTTGTAGCGGGCCATCGCGTCGGCCGCGACGGTTGTGTACGCATGGCCGATATGCAGATTATCGCTCGGATAGTAGATCGGTGTGGTCAGATAGAATGTTTTTTTTGCTTCACTCATTTCATTCGTCCTCCATCGTCATGGTTAAATCGGGTTCTTCATTTGAAGACATGCCGGAAGAAATAAAAAAAGCCCCATCCCGTTTGGGACGAGAGCTTCTCACTCACGCGGTACCACCCAACTTTCCCTGTCCGTCTTGCGATCGGCAGGCTCAGAGACCGAATCGGTTCAACACCGGAATTGAAAGGAACGCAGGTTCAATGCCGGCGTCCGTCTGTTCGGCCCGTTCCCTTAACGCGGGATCGTCGTCGCTTCCTTATCGCGGCCGCCGCTCAGGCATGCGTGACGCCGACCGGACTCGAAAGCGAATCCTCCAGGACCATCTTCCGCACGGCTCCTGTACCGGTTCCCACCATCCCGGCTCTCTGCGACAAGCGCTTCGCGCGTACTCATCCCTTCTTCGGAACAAAATATCGATTATGCATAATATTACCGAACATCTCCCGGCTCAGTCAAGTCTCGCCCGCAGGCCGCCGCCGCCCGTTCCGCGGAATGCTGCGCGCCGCCATGCGTCGATTGTTCGGAATCCGTCCTCTCCTCACCGGAAAGATCCGCCGTCACACGCCGTTTGTTCGGATTCGGCGGAACCGGATCGAACCCGCCGGGATGGAACGGATGGCAGCGCGCGATGCGTTTCAGCGCCATCCATCCGCCGCGCAGCGCCCCATATTCGTCGATCGCTTGCAGCGCATACAGCGAACAGGAGGGATAAAACCGGCACGTCGGAGGTTTCAACGGCGATATGAACTTCCTATAAAAGCGGATCGGCGCCTTGACGATCTGTTTCGCCATCCCCATCTTGATTCACCCTGTTCCCCAGACTTTTTCCATCGCACTCACCCATCATGATATCCATCGGGATGCCGCCGGTAAACGCCATCCGTTCGGACTGTGCCGCGACAGGCCCGGGCATCCTGGAGACCTTTTTGATCGCGGAGGACCGTTGATATAAAATAAAATCAGCCGTCATACGCGCTCATTGGATAATCTATCAGCTTGCGAATCAACAGAATATTAAAGGAGCGAAAGAAAACGATGAAACTGTTCTCCCCGATCACGATCAACGGTTTGACGTTGAAAAACCGCATCGTCATGTCGCCGATGTGCATGTACTCCTGCGCCGATGAAAGCGGGCGCGTTAACAACTGGCACCGCGTTCACTATACGACGCGCGCCGTCGGGCAGGTCGGGCTGATCATCGTGGAAGCGACCGCCGTTACGAAACAGGGCCGCATCTCGGTGCACGACCTCGGCATCTGGTCCGACGACCACATCGCGGGATTAAGGGAACTCGTGCAGATGGCGCACGAGCACGACGCGAAAATCGGCATCCAGATCGCCCACGCCGGCCGCAAATCCGCAGATCACGGCGACATCATCGCCCCGTCCCCGATCCGGTTCGACGACTCCTACAAGGAACCCAAGGAAATGACGGTCGAGCAGATCCATGAGACGGTTCGGGCGTTTCAGGAAGGCGCGAGAAGAGCGGCCGAAGCCGGATTCGATGTGATCGAAATTCACGCCGCTCACGGATACCTGATCAATCAGTTTTTGTCGCCGCTTGCGAACAAACGGACGGACGAATACGGCGGAGATTCGGAAAGACGATTCCGCTTCCTGAAAGAAATCGTGCTGGCCGTGAAGCAGGTTTGGTCCGGCCCGCTGTTCGTCCGCGTTTCCGCCAACGAATACGCGCCCGGCGGATTGGGCGTCGATGATCATGTCGAGATCGCCCGGAAGCTGAAAGCGTTGGGCGTCGATCTGATCGACGTCAGCTCGGGCGGAGTCGTGCACGCCCCGGTCAACGCTTACCCGGGCTATCAGGTGCCGTACGCCGAACGCATACGCCGCGAAGCGGACATCATGACAAGCGCGGTCGGGCTGATCACGGCGCCGGAACTGGCGGCCGACATCATCGACAACGGGCGCGCCGATCTCGTCATGCTGGGCCGCGAGTTGCTGCGCGATCCGTACTGGCCCCGCACGGCGGCCAAACGCCTCGGAGTTCAGCTGAAAGCGCCCTTCCAATATGGAAGGGGATGGTAATTCTGGTTTTTAGCGAATCATGCTCAGTTCGGCGAACAGGCCGATCAATTCCAGCACTTCATCGCGGAGCGGCATGACGAACTCCATTCGTCCGAGTCGTTGCAGGCCGCTCCGGCTATGCATCAAGACACTTTCTACATGCAGTTTGTACACGTTCATCCCGCTGCCCAATTGAACGACCTCTGTTCTGGAATCGCGCTGATTCACGTAACGGAGGTCGCGGGGCGATCGGTCATATGGAACGATTGCAATAATATGGTCAAGCGGTATATGATAATTTAGATGAGGCTTCTGAATGACAAGCTCCTTCGTCGTCACGGTAATTCCAAGATCGCGCAGCTTGTGGGAGATTTTCAGTTCCCCTTGCAGCGCGCGGATCTGGATAAAGTCACGATGCATGTCGGCTCTCCTTTAACATGATACCTATGTCATCCATCATACCACATTCGCAGATGAAGTGTCGATTCATGCGCTTTCCCGGGCAATGAACGTGGCGAACGCTTGCCAATGAAGCCGCAATCTGTTATTGTACAACTGCATTCACTATGGGATTCGGAAAGGAATGGGAGTATGATCATCAAGCCTAAAGTCCGCGGATTCATCTGCACGACGGCTCACCCGGTCGGATGCGCCCGGCATGTGCAGGAACAGATCGACTATGTGAAGCGGCAACCCGCCGTTCAAGGTCCTAAGAAAGCGCTTATCATCGGTGCGTCCACGGGTTACGGTCTCGCTTCGCGAATTGCGGCGGCGTTCGGCAGCCGTGCCGCCACGTTGGGAGTTTTCTTCGAGCGTCCCGCTTCCGACACCCGCACCGCCACCGCCGGATGGTACAACACCGCCGCTTTTGAACGCGCGGCGCGAGCCGAAGGTCTTTATGCGAAAAGCATCAACGGCGACGCTTTCTCGAACGAGATCAAACAAGAGGTCATCCGCACGATTCGCGAAGATCTCGGAAAGGTGGATCTCGTCGTGTACAGCCTTGCATCCCCGAGACGCACGCACCCGGTTACCGGAGAAACGTTCTCGTCCGTGCTGAAACCGATCGGAAGCTCCTTCACGAATAAGACCATCGACATACATACCGGCCAGGTGAGTGAAATTACGCTCGAGCCGGCCACGGAAGAGGAAATTCGCGCCACGATCGCGGTGATGGGCGGCGAGGACTGGGCGATGTGGATCGACGCGCTGCTGGAAGCGGATGTGCTTGAACAAGGCGCGAAGACGATCGCTTATTCTTACATCGGGCCGGAGATCACGTACCCGGTATATCGCGAAGGAACGATCGGACGTGCCAAGGACGATCTGGAAAAAACGAGCCATGAGCTCCATGAGAAAATGCGCCAGCGTATCGGCGGCGAAGCCTACGTGTCCGTAAACAAGGCGCTCGTCACGCAATCCAGCGCAGCGATTCCGGTCGTACCGCTTTATATCTCCCTGCTGTTCAAGGTCATGAAGGACAAAGGGATCCACGAAAATACGATTGAACAGATCGTCAGACTATACAAAGACCGTCTCTACGTTGACGGCGGTGTGCCGGTGGACGACGAACGCCGCATCCGGATCGACGATCTGGAGATGCGCGTGGATGTTCAGCAGGAAGTGGAACGGCTGTGGCGGGAAGTATCGTCGGATAACGTTGAGCAACTCAGCGACATCGCCGGTTACCGGGAAGAATTTTTCAAACTGTTCGGGTTCGGATTCGACGATGTGGACTACGACAGTGATGTCGATCCCAACGTTCCGCTGGAAGGTTGAGATGTAAAAAACTGTCCCCAGGCCAATGCCTGAGGACAGTTTTTTTCTTCCGCGGAGATTGCCGGTTTTACGCTGCTCTCCTGCAAGATGACTGGCGAATCGTGATGTTCGAATGATCGCATGATCATTGCTCGATAGGTGTATTCGATGCCGATGCAGGATTCAATACGGATGCCTGGATACCGTGGTTCAACGCAGTCGCTCCCGTTTTCGGCGCTTAACCGATCCGCTCGATGCGCGGCTGCGCATATTCCATGAGCGCCTGTTCGATCTGATCAAGCACGCGTTCCTCGTTAAAATGCGCGATGGATTGCCGGCACACTTCCGCAGGCGGCATCGGCAAAGCGCCGGACAGGATGCGGCTGATCGTGCCCGCCAGGCCGAGAACGTCTCCGGGACGGAACAGCCAGCCGTTGTGTCCGTGTTTGATGATATCCCGCGGACCTGTCGGACAGTCGCTGGAGACAACCGGAATGCCGCGGTTCAGCGCCTCGATCAGCACATAACAAAATGCCTCCCAATCCGACGGCAGGATGAGCAGCGTCGCCTCGGTAACGTACTCCCATGGAGATTCGCGATAGCCTAGCCACTCGATGCGGTCGGCAATGCCGAGTTTGATCGCCAGATCCTTCATGCGGATCTCGTCGCTGGAACCCGGTTCCGGCAACGCGTCCTCGATCAGTTTCAACTTCCAATGCTTGTGAGGCAACGCGGCCAACGCGCGGAACATCACGTCGATTCTCTTCTGCAAATTGAACATTCTGCCGATATAGATGAATGTCGGGGCTTCCGGGCGAGGAATGATGCGGACTGGTTCGTCAGGGATCGGGTGATAGACGGTCTTCACGCGCACGCCGGGCGTCATCTCCAGGATTTTCTCGGCGATCGTCGTGCTGACCGCCAAATGCGCATCCGCGTAAGTCAGCTGCTCATACTGGTCGCGCTTGCTGAAAATACCGCTCACGCGGCTGATAATCGTCGGTTTGACCTCCATCGCGTTCGTGGCGACTTTGGCAACACCCGTACACATCGGGCTCAAGGTCAGGATGATATCCGGAATCGGAAGCATGCTGAGCGTATGCTGCAAATCCAGTATCGCATGAATAAGCGGATCCGTATGATTTCTCATCTTCTCCCGTTCAAGCCCGCAAACGATGACGTTCGGACCGAATTGGACGTCCTCGGTCATCTGCGCATCCGGCTGCCGCATGATCAGCACCTTGCATTCATGTCCGCGAGCTTGAAGTCCCTGGACAAGTTGCCGCACGGACCGTTCCAGCCCGGCTTGTCCCGAAAAATTGGGGGTGTATACGTAAATTTTCAAAGCATGAACTCCCACCTTTATCTCTTGTAGTTGTTTATGGATAATTTTATTATATCATCACTCCCATCATCTGATGATCCTATTTTCGAAAAAAAATAGATTTTTTTCACATTACTATCCGTTTTTACAGCTTTTCATGTCTGAACCAATCTCCGCGCGGTTCGTTTGCAAAGCGGATTGATGGCGCAGGAGCGCGCCTCCAAGCTTGCCCGAGATTGACGACGCGGACGGGCGCCATACCCATGCTGACGAAAGGGGAAACGGCATGTTCTATGTTTACATCTTGCAATGCGCAGACGGCAGCCTGTACACAGGCTACACCGTCAATTTGGAGAAACGGCTCCGAAGCCATAATCAGGGCAAGGCAGCGAAATATACGAGGGCGCGGTTGCCGGCCGTTCTCGTATACGCCGAAACGCGCCCTTCCAGATCGGAGGCGATGCGCCGGGAAGCCAAGATCAAAGCCTTGTCCCGCGCGCAAAAGCTAGAGCTTATCGAACGCTATCGAAGCGGCGATCATCGGCAGGACCGGGACATGGACAGCCTGCAAGCGGACAACCCGCATGCGGAAAGCCGGCTGACTTAGGCTCACAATCCTCTCCAGTTTCCTTTCATCGACGGATAGAGCGTATCGAGGATGCCCGCCAGTTGCTTTAGAACCGGTTCAGCCGTCCCCTGTTCATAGATCTGGGGAAATGACTTGAAGAATACATCTTCGTGGTTGTACAGCAACCCTTGATAGAAGATGATGTTCGTGTGCAATTGAAACGGATTCGGCGTCGCGATCTGCGTCTCCAGTTCCATAATATCCAGCAGCTGGCCGGTTTGCGCGGGAGGTCTGGATTGAAAGCGCCCTTCTCTCGTGACGAGCGCATGGTAGTTCGCGAACCGAACCGCCTCGCGGTCATCCGCCTCGATGACCGATTTCACCAACTCAAGCGCCGTCGACTTGAATTTCGACTGCGAGGAGATGGACAGCCCCGTCGTAAACATCGTGTTGTACCGGTTGCCGTCCGGAAAGACGGGCATGCGCGCGATCTTCAGATGCTCGTTTTCGTCCAACTGCGAAAACAACGCGGACGGCCAATCGATGCCGAGCGCAATCGGCCGGTTCCGGTTGATGGCATTGGCGCGCTGTTCGCCGAACGATGCGATCACCTGTTCAAACGCGCGAATCGTGGCCTCGCCGTCAAGAAATCCGGTGAACGTGGAACCGTCCTGCGAAATATAGCCGCCCCCCAACCCTTTGATAATCGGTTCGTATATTTCAAAGGAATCCGGAATCGAGACGCTGTAACCGTTGGCATCCAGCAGTACGGATGCGCTTATAAACTCATCCCACGTCCAATCGTCATGGGGCAAGGACAAATTCAGCCGCCCGAACACTTCCTCGTCGTAGTAGACGACCAAAGGTTCCGCATTGATCGGCAACATCCGGACATGGTTGTTCACTTTCGTGCGCTCGATGAGATCGGCGTATGCTCCTGACCAACCGATCATTTGGACGACGGAGTCCAGCGTCTCCAGTTCGCCGTCGGCCACCCAACGCGCCTGATGCGGAGCCAGTTCAATGACATCGGGAAACGGATCGATCTGAAACGGAACGCCCGACATGTACATCAATTCATGGCTCTTCACGCCGACATCCTGATGCGCTTCCTGATACGATCGTATCCTTTCCAATATCGGATACGATTTGCTTTCGACACTATATGCTCCGCGACCCAAAGCTACTGTGATTTGCACCTGCAATTCTTCCGGCGCTTCGCCTTCCCATAAATCTTCTTCCTCCGGCATCTCGTCATTCAGCAAAACCGCATTATCTTTCTGGCACGCGGCGGCCAGTACGAGCACAAGGAAACACGTCAGCAACACCGCTGCTTTTTTCATACTTAACACTCCCAACATTCATTTTGGTAATTTTATCTTGCATTACCTAACTCGTTCAGGTCAACCGTACAGATTATAGGTTTTTGTGTAATTCATGGAACATTGATCTTCCGTCCATTTTAAAAATCTATTGTTACCACAAATCTACCTCAATATAAAATAAAGGGATGTTTTTTTATGCGTTAGCAGTAACATTATTATACGTGTTTATTGGTATTGTCGAATTAATGTATTATCCTGAATTTCGAAAGTACCCTCTCATCAATTAACTAAAAAAGGGCTCCAATCCTTGGTATAATGAGGTTTACCGAAAACAACACCATCCAAGGAAAGGAGCACCTTCAAGGTGAAGTGTACCACATC